>Ga0209609_10000946_pt1 | contig 17099 bp, 17 predicted proteins | sample LakKivw325mmetaG_FD_184136 | JGI IMG/M metagenome (GOLD analysis project Ga0209609, IMG submission 184136) | Anoxic lake water microbial communities from Lake Kivu, Rwanda to study Microbial Dark Matter (Phase II) - Lake Kivu water 325m metaG... | ecosystem: Environmental > Aquatic > Freshwater... | reverse complement strand
TCTCAACGATTGCATAAGAATTGCTCATTTTATCTATATCCCTGTGAAAAACAATAACCGTGTAACTATATCAGCCCGAAGTTCCGGTGTCAAATCTGAGTCTCTTCCAATACAAGATGAGCCTGGAGGAGATAACGGTTTCTAATACAGGATGAGCCTTAACAGGCAAGCGTCTCGTTTATGATTGGGACATGCAACTGATTATGAACGACGAAAGATTACAAACGATCAAACAAATCAGGCAGTTTTTACAGGGGAGTGAGACAGTTGAGTTCGAAGGGGTATCTATTGAGGTGCGATACCATTGGATAGAGACGGTGCTGGTGAGATTTAAATACGCGCAACTCAAGAGGGCTGACAAAGGTGTGATCCGGAGTTACATAGAGAAAGTGAGCGGCTATTCACGGGCACAGGTAGCCCGGTTGATAGGGCATTACAACCAAAAGGGATGTTTGAGGAAAGCAGACTATGATAGGCACGGATTTCCCAAAAGGTATACACGGACAGACATTGCCCTGCTGGCCAGGACTGATGAATTGCATGACTATTTGAGCGGACCGGCCACTAAAAAGATTATGGAACGGGAATGTGCAGTGTATGGGCATTCAGATTTCAGTAACATCTCCCGGATTTCTGTTGCCCATCTTTACAATCTGCGCCGCAGTCTGCTTTACCGGAGCATCAACAAACGTTATACCAAAACCAAGTCGGCAGTGGTGAGAATCGCTGAACGGGTTAGACCGGATCCAGGTGGGAGGCCAGGTTATATTCGCGTCGATACGGTACACCAGGGAGATAAGAACGGGGAGAAGGGAGTGTATCATATCAATGCCGTGGACGAGGTCATTCAATGGGAGATAGTAGCCTCTGTGGAAAGGATATCGGAGAATTGCCTGGTGCCGGTTCTGGAAAACATGCTGGCAGGCTTTCCCTTTGTCATTCGAGGTTTTCATTCTGATAACGGGTCCGAGTTCATCAACAAGATGGTGGCCGGGCTTTTGAACAAGCTCTTGATCCGCTTCACCAAAAGCAGGGCGCGTCACACTAATGATAACAGCCTGGTGGAGTCGAAGAATGGTTCAGTGGTGCGCAAACAACTGGGCTATGCCTATATTCCTCAAATGTATGCCTCAGTAATTAACCAGTTCAACAGGGACTTTCTGAACGTCTATATCAACTTCCACAGGCCATGTTTCTTCCCTGTATCAATTATTGATCACAGGGGCAAGGTCGAAAAAACATATCCTTATCAGAAAGTGATGACGCCGTATGAGAAGCTGAAATCATTGCCCGCCGTAGAGAGCTGCTTGCATCCCGACATGACTCTGAAAAAACTCGGTGACATTGCCAATCAAATGAGCGATAATGAATTTGCAGAAAGGATGGTGAAAGCACGTTCCAATCTATTTGACTATATCACCCGTAGGACAAACGGGATGCCTGGCGTTACCTTAGTTTCAGGCTCATTTTTGGATTAGAAAAGACTTTAAAATTTATTGCCTCCTCGTGTATAATAATGTCCGGTTGAAGGAGGGAGTAATACCCGTTATATTAACTATTAGTTTCTTTGCGGTTTATAGGCCATAAGCTGCAACGTAATTTCATAAAGAACATGTTGGAGGATGAACGATGCCCAAGCAGAGAATCTTGAATTGCCCCCTGAAATTCAACAGTAAAACGCTGGAGGCGGACGGTTTCGTGAAGAAGGAGTCCTGTTTGTGCGATGAAAGTGGTTGCGCGTGGTGGAGGCCCGCAACAGACATGTGTGCGGTCAATAACCTGATCGAGGTGATGAACAAACTGGAGTTGACCGCCGGGCTGCAGCTCAAAGCCCTTTTGCCCGATTTCCAGAGCCGGACGACGGTCATCGATGTGGAACGCTGACCCCAAACCTGGTTTGGATCGTGGCTCAGTACGGACTGCGATCAAACAGCGGACAGGCAAAGAGACGCTGATTTGAGTTATAATGTAGCGCGAAATTAAACAATCAAGGAGGTCCTATGGCTTACGACACACTTATTCTGGAGAGAGAGGGGGCGGTAGGAATCATTACCTTAAACAGGCCACCGGTAAACCCGTTCAATTACGCGGCAATCGACAACCTGGGAAAAGCCTATACCGAACTGGAGAATGACAAGGCTATTCGCGCCATAATTATCACCGGCGGAGGTGAAAAAGCATTCTCGGCCGGTTTCGATATCTCCAGCTTTGCCGATCCCATGAATATATGGTTGCCCAGATTGGGACATATGATCTACAGCCGCATCGAGAGGGGACCCAAGCCGGTCATCGCCGCCATAAACGGATTTGCTCTGGGCGGAGGATTCGAACTGGCCATGGCCTGTCACTTCAGAGTGATGGTCGACGCCGAGAAAGCGACGCTCGGCCTGCCCGAGATCAACCTCGGTATCATCCCGGGCTGGGGCGGCACGCAGAGGCTGCCCAGGCTGATCGGGCGCACCCGGGCACTGGAGATCGCACTCATGGGCAGAAGGATCAATGCCAAAGAGGCTTTCGAATGGGGCCTGTTAAACAAGGTGTCCAAGCCGGGCGAGACCCTCAAGGACGCCAAAGAGATGGCCGTTTCGCTGGGAAAGCGGGCGCCGCTCGCTCTCAAGGCGATTCTGAACGCGGTGGTGTTGGGTGTGGATACCAATATGGCGGCCGGTCTGGATATAGAACTGGAAGGCTCGCGCACAGTTGGAATGTCCAAGGATGCCATGGAAGGCATGACCGCATTCATGGAGAAACGGGACGCCAAATTCACGGGTGAATAAATAAATAACATACAGGAGATACGGATCAATGAAAGCTGCAGACATTAAGACAATCACGGTTGTAGGATCCGGCGATATGGGACATGGCATCGCAGAGGTTGCTGCCATGGCCGGCTACAAAGTCAACATGTACGACATCAAACAGGAATTCGTTGACAAGGGCATGGGCAAGATAAAAGATAGCTTTGCCAAACAGGTATCCAAGCAGAAGATGACGCAGGAAGCCATGGATAAGTTTATGGGACTCCTCAAGGGTTTCACAGTACTGAAGGACGCGCTTAAAGACGCGGATTTCATGATCGAGGCAGCCCCGGAGATTATGGAGCTCAAGCAGAAGATCTTCAAGGAATGCGACGAATTTGCCCCCAAGCATGCCATACTGGCTTCAAACACATCAAACATGAGCATCACCAAGATAGCATCGGCCACCAAGCGGCCGGATAAAGTCGCGGGGCTGCACTTCTTCAATCCCGTGGCCATGATGACCCTGGTGGAGGTGATCAGGGGTGATAAGACATCGAATGAGACCATGGATGTAACCTACGACCTGATGAAAACCTGGAAGAATTTCAGGGGAGCCATGGTGCCCATCAGGGTTGAGAAAGACACCCCGAGCTTCGTTTATAACAGGCTTGGCGCTCCGGCAGCCCTATATATGTCCGAGCTTCTGGAGAAAGGCGTGGTGACCCCCGAAGCGGCTGACGCGAAGGTTAAATCCCTCGGGATACCCATGGGCCCGTTCGAAACGTTCGACTTCGTTGGTCTCGATGTGATGTACCACAGCCAGGAGTATTTGGCCGGCGTGCTGTCCCCCGAATATAAGCCTCGCAGCTGGCTTGAGAAGAAGATGAAGTCCGGCGAGCTGGGAAAGAAGACGGGCAAAGGGCTCTTCGATTGGTCGGCTGGACGCCCGGCCATCGATGTCAGCAAGGCAGACCCCAACTTCGATCCTATGGATATCATCTGCCTGCAGGTCAATGAGGGTACCAAGCTGATCGAGGCAGGTGTTATCAAGACTCCCGCCGAGATAGACCTTGCCATGGTGCACGGCGGCGGCGGTATGTTCGGCCCGTTCGCACTGGCCAAGGGCATGGGCTGGGCCAAAGTCGCTGAGAAATGCGAAGCCATAGCCAAGAAGACGGGCATCAAACAATTCATGCCCACTGCGACCCTCAAAAAGGGCGACATCACGATCTAATTCAAAGGGATCAGAAAAGCAACGTCAGGGTTGGTTGCCGGGCGCGGTGCTGATACCGTGAAAATCGGGTCAGGATCAGGACGGCAGCCAGCCCTGATTATTTACCAGAACGATGAGATAATAGGCCACGGGAGCGACGAGCAGGTGGCTGTCGATGCGGTCCAGGAATCCGCCGTGGCCGGGCAATAAACTGCCGGTATCTTTGACCTGCATATTCCTTTTCAGGAGCGATTCCACCAGGTCTCCGACTTCTGCAAGCACGCCGATAATCAATCCTGCCGCCACCATTTGCCAGTAATAGAGAGGCAGCTTAAATCCGATCGTCAGTATAACTGCGGTTATAACTGAGAATGCCAGACCGCCGCCGGCGCCTTCCCATGTTTTGCCTGGGCTGACGGACGAGGCCAACGCGTGTTTTCCCAGATTGCTGCCTATCACGTAAGCGCCTACGTCACAGAGCGCAGTGCACGATAGCACCAGGAAAAGCCAGCCCATGCCGTTATCTACCTGCCGGATCGTGATATAGTAGGAAAGCAGCCATCCGGTGTAGAGAATGCCGGCTATGGTCCAACCCCAGTTGATGAAAGCGTTATCCTTGTTTGACCTGAACAGCAGCCAGATGAGCGGTATCAGCGTCATCAGCGTCAGCAAAAGCGGCAGTATAAAATCGGATGGATAGGGAAGGAAGGACAGGTTCAACTGTCTGATATAGGCGTTGATGATCAGCAGGACAGCGAATACCATACCGAACCAGCCCAGCGGTTGAACGCCCCGGGCTCTCACGATCCGGTAAAACTCGATGCAGGCGAGGACTGCTACTACACAGGCGGCGGCCACCAGGGGAATGCCGCCCAGCATGATCAACACCGCAACAATGGCGGCCAATACAAGCCCTGTTATAATCCGCTTGACTATCATTTATATTTCCGTGATATTAACATGATTGGCCGCCGGGCATCCGGCGGTTCCGATGGCGGTCGGCGGCTTGAAGTGAGTCTATACTTCCAGGATCTCTGCTTCTTTATCTTTGCCTATCCTGTTGACGGCATCGATGTGGCTGTCCGTGAGCTTCTGTATTTGCTCGGAGGCGCGTATACTCTGGTCCTGCGAGATCTCCTTGTTTTTCTCGGATGTTTTCAACTCATCAACAGCTTCCCGGCGAATATTGCGCACAGTCACCCGCGATTCCTCGATCCGCTTATGAATAAGCTTAATCAGATCTTTTCGCCTCTCCTCCGTAAGTGCCGGAATAGAGATTCTGATGTTGTTTCCATCGTTAATGGGATTGAGTCCAAGATCGGATTTCAGTATGGCTTTATCGATGCTATTGATGATTGTGCGGTCCCAGGGATGAATGGAGATGGTCTTCGGCTCCGGGACCGATATGGAGGCAAGCTGTATCAATGGTGTGGGGACGCCGAAATAATCGACTTTAATATGTTCAACCAGCGCCGGGGATGCGCGTCCGGTGCGGATGGAAGACAATTCTTTGGTCAGTGCCTCTATGCTTTTTTTCATCCTGGAATCGGCGTTCTTCAGTATCTTATCCGTCATTCCTAACCCTCACTCGTGACCCATGTCCCTATGTCTTCTCCCTCGATGACTCTGATTATGCTGTCCTTTTCCTGTGAGTCGAATACAATTATAGGCAGTTTGTTCTGCTGGCACAATGAAAAAGCCGTGATATCCATTACCTCGAGTTGAAGCGCCAGCGCTTCTTTGTGCGTCAGATGCTGATATTTCTTAGCATTGTGGTTTTTTCTGGGATCTGAATCGTAGATGCCGTCCACCCTGTTCTTGGCTACCAGCAGCACATCGGCATTGATCTCTATGGCGCGCAACGCGGCCGCCGTATCGGTAGTCATATAGGGGTTTCCCGTGCCGCCGGCAAAGATAACCACTCGTTTCTTCTCAAGGTGACGTATGGCCCTTCTGCGGATGTGCGGCTCGGCTATAGCCTGAACTGTGATAGCAGACTGGGTCCTGCTGACCACGTGGTTGTTTTCCAGAGCGTCCTGCAGGGCCAGCGCATTGATGATGGTCGCCAGCATTCCTGCATAGTCTGCCGTTGCGCGGTCCATACCGGCGGCTTCCGCGGCTGAGCCGCGCCAGAAGTTGCCACCTCCCACCACAATCGCGACCTCTATCCCCTTTTCGTTGACTTTCTTAATCTGCTTGGCTATTAAATCCAGGATGTGGGGATCAATGCCGAAGCTGCTATCACCCATGAGGGCTTCGCCGCTCAGCTTCAGAAGTACTCTTTTATAGTTTGTCTTTCGGGTAGACAATTTCAATAGCCCAGTTCAAAACGTACGAACCTTCGGACCTTGATATTCTCACCTGTTTTAGCTACCGTCTCGGTTATTATATCCTGAATCGACTTGGCAGGGTCTTTGATAAAAGGCTGTAGCAGCAGGCACACCGTAGCAGGGTCTTCCTCCGCGCCTGCCGGCATATCGTCCTTGGACACGTAAATAGGCGACATGGCGGAAATCTGGAGCGCGACATTGTGGGCAAGCTCCCTGAATTCTGGCGTGCGGGCCACGAAATCAGTCTCGCAGTTGATCTCGACCATAACTCCCAGATGGTTTCCGGTGTGAACGTAACATTCGATCAGGCCCTGCTCGGCCACCCGATCGGATTTTTTCTTGGCAATGGCCAGCCCGCGCTCAGTGATGATGGCGCAGGCCTTATCGAAATCGCCTCCGGCCTCGGTCAGGGCTTTCTTGCAGTCCATTACGCCCGCACCGGTTTTTTGCCGGAGCTCTTTAACAGTATTTGCTGAAATTTCCAATTTGGTCCTCCTTTGGCATCATGAGAGCTATTCGCTCAGGGATAACGTTGCAAAGTGAGAATAGGGGAATTAGGGCGAGGTTATCTCCGCTGCGACCGGGGCCTCGTTTTCCTCCTCCTTGTTCTCTCCCGCATCGGCAAGCATCTTGCCTTCGAGGACGGCATTAGCTATATGCATGCAGATAACTTTTATGGCCTTGATAGCATCATCGTTTGCCGGGATGATGTAATCGATCCCATCCGGGTTGCAGTTGGTATCAACCGTAGCCACTATTTTTACGCCGACTTTCTGTGCCTCGCTAAGGGCGATTTTTTCCTTGGTCGGGTCGATGATGAAGAGAGCGCCCGGCAGTGCCGTCATCTCTTTGAATCCGCCCATCAGCCTGTTGAGCTTGGCCATCTCTTTCTCAACCTTCAACTTGTCTTTCTTGGACATGTAGTCAAGCTCGCCCCTCGAGTTCTTGTCCTCCAGCCTGACCAGATAATCGATCCTGCCCTGTATGGTGTTGAAGTTGGTGAGCATGCCACCCAGCCAGCGCTGGTTGACATAATACATACCGCAGCGTTTGGCCTCTTCTTCGATAATCTCCTGGGCCTGTTTTTTGGTGCCGACAAACATAATAGTCTGGCCGTTGCCGATAAGGTCCCTGACAAAGGCACAGGCCTTATTCAGCAGCGTGACGGTCTGCTCGAGATCGATGATGTGTATGCCGTTTCGCTGTGTGAAGATATAATTCTTCATTTTAGGATGCCAGTGCCCTGTCTGGTGACCGAAATGGGCGCCGGCTTCCAAGAGTTGCTTCACTGTAACTGAATCTGCCAAATTTCGTTAACCTCCTGAAACAAGAGAGAGTCGCTTATTCAAAACCGGAGGAAAGTATAACATATCAATAGTCTCAGGGCAATTTGACGCAACAGGAAAACAAAAATCCCCTGCCCGCATGCGGGCAGGGGATTCTGAGTGTAGCTAATGACTGTTATTTCAAGCCTATTTGTTGCGCGACCAATTCCCTGTGGAAATCGGTGCTGCCGTAAACGGTGTCGGCTGCCTTGGCCCTCTGGAAGTACAGCGGTGCGTCATGATCATAACTGGTGCCGATGCCGCCGTGAAGTTTGACACCAAGCGCAGTGACCGTCTTGTAGGCCTCGTTGATGTAGGCCTTGGCCATGGAGGCTTCCTTGGCGCTGGGCATATCGTTGGACTCCAGCCAGGCCGCCTCGTAAAGCAGGTACCTGCTGGTGCCCATGGTCATCCACATATCGGACATCTTGTGCTGCAGTGCCTGGAAGGCGCCGATGGGCCTGTCGTACTGCACGCGCTCTTTGGCATAGGCCACGGTCATCTCAACCACAGTCGAGAGTCCGCCCAGGGACTCAGCGGATTTAAGGATGGAGCCCTTGCGGATGATCGTTTGGAGCAGTGACCAGCCCTTGTCGACCTTGCCCAACACGTTCTTGGCAGGTACGGCTACGCCTTTGAATACCACCTCGCACAGATGATCGTGGGCGATGGTGGGTATAACCTCGGCCTTGACACCAGCGGACTTGGCATCCACCAGGAAAAGAGTGACGCCGTCTTCGCCGCTGCCGTCCTTGGTCCTGGCAACCACGATCAGGGTGTTGGCCACGTGTGCGCTGTCGACGAATACCTTGGTGCCGTTCAGTATGTAATCGTTGCCCTTGTGTACGGCTTTAAGCGTGATGCCGGATGCGTCGAACAGGCCGCTTTCTTCGAACCAGGCCAGTGTAAGGATGCAATTGCCGTTGGAGATCTTGGGCAGCAGGTCTTTTTTCTGCTCATCGGAGCCCGCTTCCACGATCGCGAAGGTATTGACAACCGTGCTGATGTAGGGACCCGGAAGGATATTCTTGCCTACCTCTTCGATGTGCATGGTCAGATCTTCGAAGGAATATCCCATTCCCTCGTAATCTTCCGGGATATTAAAGCCGAGCCAGCCCAGCTCGGCCATTTTCTGCCACAATGCGGGGTCGTAACCCTTGGGATCTTTTGCCAGCTCTCTGACCTTGGCCTTGGGGCATTCCTTGGTGAGGAAATCCCTGGCTGACTTTTTCAAAATCTCTTGCTGTTCTGTAAATCTGAGATCCATATTTCCTCCTTACTAATTACGCATCCCGGATTATTTCATCCTGGGAAGGCCGAGGCCGTACCAGGCAATGATGTTGCGCTGGATTTCGTTGGTACCCATCGACACTATGGGCACGAAGCAGCCCTGATAGGTATAAGCGGGGCCGCCGTTCATCTTGGCAAATTTAGAGTGCTCGGCCTGGCCATAGGGTCCCAAAATATCGCAGGCTACGTGAGCGTATTTTTCCATCAGTTCGCTGGCGAAGACTTTTACCGCGGCAGCGTCCATCAGGCCCATCTCATTCCTGTTCTGCTGGTCGGCTACGCGGTAGGCCAGTGTTCGCACAGCCTCGAGCTGGCATGCCATGTCGGCTACCTTGTTCCTTACCATGGGGTCCCTCGATAGAAGCTGTCCGCCGCGTTTAGTCTCATTGCAGTAGTTGACCAGCTCTTCAACGCCCCTGACCAATCCGTAGACCATGTCCAGGTTGGACCTTTCGAAGCCTGCCAGCACATTGACCACGGCCCAGCCTTCATTCTCCTGTCCGATGATGTACTTGGTGGGGATGTGCACGTCATCTAGGTAGACTTCGTTGTACACATGGGAGCCGCTCATGTAGGGTATGCCCTTAACCGTAATGCCCGGGGTTTTCATATCGCACAGCATAAATGTGAGGTTGTGGTGCTTTTTGGCGTTGGGATCGGATTTATAGACTCCGAATGCCCAGTCGGCAAAGTGAGCGCCGGTGTTCCAGGTCTTCTGGCCGTTGACGATAAATTCGTCGCCCTTACGCACAGCGGAGGACTGCAGGCCCGCCAGGTCCGATCCTGAGTTTGGTTCGCTCCAGAGCTCGCAGAACATTAGTTCAGCGTTGGCAATCTTGGGCAGGAACTCCTTCTTAATCTCTTCACTGGCTGCAGCAAGCAGGGTCGGAGCAAGCATAGACACGCCGAAGATGTCTGAACCGGCAAGGTCGTAGTAGCCGCGTGCCTCTGCGAAAAGCACCTTGTCCATCATTTCGCCGGTGCCGCCGTATTCCTTGGGCCAGCCCAGAGCCAGCCATCCTCTTTTGGCGAACTCCTTGGCACAGTAGCGGTGGAATGCCCAGCCTTCCTCGGTGTCGAACTGACTTTCGAAGCCTACCCAGCTCTTGGGTTTCTTCTTGTCCAGTTCTGCACAGACCTTGTAACACTCCTTTCTGTGTTCTATCTGTTTGTCCGTCAGTCTAAAGTCCATAGTTCCTCCTTATTATTAATTCGTATTTTTATACTAAATTAATAGTTTCCTGTGTTATTCCCGCACCCCGTGAGCAGGCTCGCAACAGGAGCCGCGCTCCAAAACCGTATTATTATAATTAAAATCGACCGATAATTAAAGTCGGCCTATAAAGTCAAGCGCAATTACCGCCGCTTGATTGTACCGTCAATCACTTTTCAATATCTCGATGATCTGATATTTATGTACGCCGGAAGGCGCTGTGACCTCCAGCATTTCACCCGCTTCTTTGTTGAAAAGTGCCTGTCCCAGAGGGGAGTTAAGTGAGATCTTGCCCTGCTGAATATTGGCCTCCTTGGAGCTGACCAGCGTGTACCGTATCCGTTCACCTGATGCCACAAAGGATATGATAGCCGTGTCCCCCATGGATATACGCTGGCCTTTCTCCTGGGGCGCTTCCATGACTTTGGCGCGCTTCAGGGTGTTCTCCAGCTCTATTATCTGTCCTTCGATATGGCCCTGTTTTTCGCGCGCAGCCTCCAGAGGCGCGTTTTCACGGAAATCTTTATCCGCCGCCGCCCTTCTCAGCTCCTCGCTGATTTTCGGCCTCTCTTCTTTCAGCGCGGCCAGCTTGCTTTTCAACTCCTCGTACCCCTGACGGGTCAGGACAATCGGTTCCTCGGCCTTAACGTTACTTTGTGACTGTTGCCTGGCGCCCGGCCTTTTCACCCTGATGTGCGGCGCGAGATTGGCAGGGGTCAATCCCTGTTTGTGGCAGTATGAAAGAAAGGTCTTTACCTGGTTCAGGTGCTCAACAGTCTGCGAAGTGCCTGAGTGAAACTGCTCTGAATAGCTGGAGACTACCTGTCCGGTCAGGTCGATAATGGGCCTGTCCAGCCCGTACCAGCGGGTGAACTTTAGCAGTTCCTGCTGGATTTCCGGAGCGGATTCTTTTGATACGGTGGAGAGGAACCGGGTGGCGGCTTCGCCAAGACTGGTTCCTGGATTTTCAGGCAGAGGCTTCTGTTTCGAGGGCATCTTTCGCTAAACCAGTAAATATTAATACGCTGACGAGTAGATTGTCAATCTCGACGATAGTGGAAACTCGTTCGTTCAGCCCGTTCGGTGCCCGGGCTGCCTGCCGGCAAAGAAGCTGTAGCCGATTAGTTTATAGGCCAGCTTGGCGGCAGTGAAGGAGCACGAGGCAGGACCCTGGTCGGGGCAGAGCTCCACCAGGTCAAAGCCGACGATTTTCCTTTGCTCCGCGACAGATTTCAGCAGGCCAAGGATAGTGCTCCAGCTCATACCTCCCGGCTCGGGCGTCCCGACCGCCGCCATTATGGATGGGTCCAGGACATCGAGATCGATGGTGATGTAGACGTTTTTCGTCAGTGAATCGATAATGGTCTGCGAGGATAGGGCGCTGCTGTCATGATCAGCCACAAAAGGCGATAGTTTCCTGGACTTAATGAACTCCTGCTCTTCGAGGCTCATGCTACGGATGCCGACCTGTGTTACCGGACATATGTCAAGCACCCTCCGCATAACGCAGCCGTGCCCGAACCTGGTGCCGAGGTACTGATCGCGAAGGTCCGTATGTGCATCGAGCTGAAGCACCGACAGGTCGGAGAACTTCTGCTGATAAGCGTTGATTGCCCCATAGCTGATGGAATGTTCTCCGCCCAGCATTACGATGAATTTGTCGTCGTCCAGCAGCGCTTTTACCGCGCTGTGCACGCGCCCGGCCATGGCTTCCGGGCTGTCCATGACCGGCTCGATAGCAGGCAGGGTGTGTATCCCCATGCCGTAGAGCTCCCTGCCGAGCTCAATATCGTACCACTCCAGGTAAAAGGAGGCTTCGATGATGGATTTAGGGCCGTTGCGTGTGCCGCTGTGCCATTCAGTCGTGCCGTCATAGGGAACCGGCAGCACGGTAACACGGGAAGATGTGTAATCTGAATATGAGGAAGGAAGACCGGCGAAATTGCCGGGCTGGCTCAGCAGATGGCTGATACGGCTCATATCGAGTGAACTTCAAGGACTTCCCGGCATTCTTTAAGCTCTCCCGGCTCCCATTCGCGCCGCACGAGACAGCTTCTCATCCTGGTCAATTCGAACTTATCCCGCATATCCCTGATGATACGTTCCGCATCAAAATTCTTGCAGGAGAATACATCGATGTTGATGAAGGCGCGTTCAACGAAGGTATGCAGGCTTATATGGCTCTCCGCTATGAATACAAGGCCGGATACTCCCCAGTCCTCAGGTTTGGCGCCTGAGTATCTGAATACAATCGGGTCCGATATCTTGGTCATGCCTATCTTACCCGGGTAGGCGTTAAGCAGATCGTGAATGAAGCTTTCATCCTGGAGTATCGTTTTATTTTTTCCGAATCCATCAATTATCAGGTGCATTTTATCTCCTACAGCATGATTTTTCTTAATTCAAACAGGGCGGCGATGGCAGCCCTCTGCTTAATCTGCAGCCGTGTTCCGGGATAGGTCCGCTGGAATGTGTATGTTTTGTTGCCGTCATCGATGCCTATCAGGATGGTTCCCAGCTTATGGACAGCATCCCCATTCTCAATGACGCCGGCCAGTCCGACACCGACAGATGTATTAAATTCTCTACGTACTGAAGTTGCCATCTCGCTGACAGCTTCCTTGCTCAGCGGTCCGTATCGCGATATTACGTTCCTGTCGATACCGAACCTTTCACCCAGTTCAGAGCGGTTAATCACTATACCACATTTAAAAAATTGCGAGCCACCCGGCACATTGGTAATGGTGTTGGCCAGTATGCCTCCGGTGTCCGTTTCCATTGTGGCGAGGGTCATGCCTTTCCTGGTGAACAGGTCCGCAATGATCGTTTCAAGCGTATCAGTGTCCGTGCCCCAGATATAATCATTAACGAGTGGACGGAGCTCTTTGATAGTAGTATTTACAAGCTTCCTGGCCTCATCCAGCGAATCGGCTTTAGCTGCAATGCGCAGGTGAATGCCGTCCGGCTTGGCATAAATCCCCACGGTGGGATTACGTGCGAGCAGAAATGCCCTGGTGATCTCACCAAGCTTAGCTTCGCTGACGCTGAATGTTTTGACCGTGCTGGAATAAATAATAGCCTCACAGAACTCGCGTTGCAGCCTGGGCGCCACAACGTTCGACCACATCTGCTGCATCTCGCCCGGAGGCCCGGGCATGGCTATGATCACATGCCTGTCCCTTTCCACCCACCAGCCGGGCGCCGTGCCCCGCGGGTTGGGTATTACCTGGCAGGAGGGTATGACGGCAGCCTGCCTGATGTTGCTTTCGGGCATCTCCATGTTGAAATGCTTGAACAGCTCTTTGAACTGGATGACCAGCGTCTGGTCTATGGAGATGGGTTCGTGGAAGAAGTCTGCGATCGCTTCACGGGTGATATCGTCCTCGGTCGGTCCCAGCCCGCCCGTAGTAATGATGATTTCGGACCTCTGCCAGGCATGGTTGAGGGTTTCGATAAGCCGTTGCCTGTTGTCGCCGACGGTTGATATGAAATGAAGATCTATGCCGAGTAAAGGCAGCTGACTGGCCAGATAAGCGGCGTTCAGATCCGTTATCTCGCCAAGCAGTAACTCAGTGCCGATTGAAATTACTTCTGCCTTCATCTAACGACATAATATCCCTGTTAACATTTATTGGCTGTAACGCCCAGATATTTCTCGACCAGATCCATGGCGCAGTATTCTCCGCACATGCTGCAGGCGCGCCCCTTGACAGCATATTTAGATCTGATCGCCCTGGCCTTTTCGGGATCGATGGACAGATCGGCCTGCGCCTCCCAGTCAAGGCGTTTGCGGGCAACGGACATCTGGCGGTCCCAGTCGGAAGCTTTCCCCTGGCTCCTTACGATATCCGCCGCATGGGCCGCTATACGCGAAGCGATAACCCCATTCCTGACATCCTCTGCGTCAGGCAGCGAGAGATGCTCGGCCGGCGTCACATAGCAAAGGAAATCGGCCCCGTATGCGCCGGCGATAGCACCGCCTATTGCGCTGGTGATATGATCGTAGCCGGCGCCCACGTCCGTAACCAGGGGTCCCAGCACGTAGAAGGGAGCACCTTTGCACAGGCTCTTCTGCAATTGCATATTCATGCCGATATGGTGCAGCGGCAGGTGTCCCGGACCTTCTACCATGACCTGAACGCCGGCTTTCCAGGCGCGCTCCACCAGCTCGCCCAGGGTGATCAACTCCTGTATTTGCGGACGGTCGGTGGCGTCGGCCAGGCTTCCCGGACGCATGCCGTCACCCAGGCTCAAAGTCACGTCGTATCTGGCGGCTATGTTCAGCAGCCGGTCGTAGTGCTCATACAGGGGATTCTCTTTATCGTGATATATCATCCAGCCCAGCAGAAAGGCTCCACCCCGCGATACAACGTCGGTCACCCGGCGCTGGCTCTTGAGCGACCGGATGGCGCTCTGGGTAACGCCGCAGTGTACCGTTATGAAATCCACGCCTTCGGCGGACTGTTCTTCGATGGCTTTGAATATATCGTCCGCAGTAGTCTTGACTATGGGCCCGTATTTCTCCCCGGCCTCTACCATGGCCTGGTAGATGGGTACCGTGCCTATGGGGACGTTGCTTTGCTTGAGTATGGCGCGGCGCACCGTCCTGATATCGCCGCCGGTGCTGAGGTCCATGACCGTATCGGCGCCGTATTTTATCGATACGCGCAGCTTCTCCAGCTCGCTCATCATAGAGCCCACGTCGGATGAAGTGCCGATATTGGCGTTAACCTTGATTTTCAGTCCTTTGCCTATACCGCAGACGCTGCTTACAGGGTGATTTACATTGGCCGGGATTACGACGCCGCCCGAGGCTATGTCCTGGCAAAGGCGATCGGCCTCCAGTTGCTCTGCGAGGGCAACCTTTTTCATCTCGGGAGAGATGATGCCTTTTTTAGCCTGTTCTATCTGTGTCATCTTAATTAAAATAAAAAACCAAGAGTCGCCGTCTTACAAGCATAACCCTTGGCTGTACCGCTTCCCTACGCTCGAATTACCGAGAGCAGGTTTCAAGGGTTCCCCGGTGGAACGGAGTCTCAGCCTGCCAGTCTAAGCACCCCCAGCGGCTAATCTAATTATTAGCAACGTTTAATATAGCATGGTGACGCTTTAAAATACAAGTAAAAATGTAATTACCTTTTAACTGTACCTGCTCCTGCTGACAAGCGCTATAATGCCGAATATGATCATGGCAATAATCAGGGCGATGATGGTGACAGAGATGGCTATGACCAGGGGCGAGGCCGACCTGGATTCAAACTGCCAGTAGTTCGACCACTGACCGACGTCTCCCGCATCGTTAATCGCCCGCACCCGCCAGTAGTAAGTGCCTGTGTTGGGCAGCATGGACCGCTGCAGATTAAATGAGGTAGTGGTGAGATCGTCTTTCTGTAAGGCCGTGCTGGCGAAGTCAGCCGATTTGGCTATTTGCAGGGAGTATTTCATTCCCGTGGCGTCCGAATTTGCCGACCATCCCAGCACAGCAAGGGAGGCATCTCCGCCTGACTGAGGCGCCGGGCCGATTCCCAGCAGGCTGCCCGGGGACCTGAATAATCCTGCAATGGCATCCACCACTGAGCTGTAGTTGTAGAAAGTCGCTCCGGGGCCGGGGGCGAGGAGCTGGAGCGATGGAGGAGGGAGGGAGCCGGACACGTAGCTGGCCTGAGCAAGACCTCCCTTATTGCCGGCCGCCTCAACAGTATGCGTTTTGCCCGGCTTTGACGGAACCTTCATGGTGAGGGTGAAATTCCCCAGGGCATCGGTGGTAGCGGTGGCATCCGTCGCTGCCTTGTCATACTTGATGGCGATTATCTCGTTCCCGTTGAATCCATTACCATCGATTCTCAGTTCCCTGCTGCCGATGACCGTGCTGGGAGTGAGCGCAATGCTGGGCGTGACATCAAATTCGAGGTCGGGCACGATGCCGATGGGTGTAAAGCTGCTGCCGTAAACGCCCAGTATATGCCGTCCCTTAACAGAGGGAGGCACGGTTATGACGAAGCTGAATGTGCCGTTGGGCTGCGCAACCACGTTAGTATCCAGTATGGGGCCGTCCCATGTAAATGTGAGTCCGTCTTCTCCGGGCCTGAAGCCGACGCCTGTGATGGTGACCTTTGTCCCCACGGGGCCCGAAGCAGGTGTAGATTTGCAGAAAGGAGATACGGTGAATAACAGGTCGGGCACTTCTCCCGGTCCTGTGGACGGGCTGACGGCGCTGATGATGTATTCGCCTTTCGGCAGATTAGGCACATCAAACTGTGAACTCCATGAGCCCGTTTTATCGGCTTGAATCGGAACTTTGGACAGCGGCGTTCCGTCCCAGGTGAATTTGATTTCGCCCTCATTGGGGGCAAAGCCATAGCCGAAAATGTAGATGCGGGTATTGATCTTGCCCCAGGGCGGCTCACAGATAAGGCTGGGGCGGACGGAGAAGTTTGAGGTTGCCGTGATATTCGACCAGTTGCTATCGTCGGTCACTTTCACAACATGGACGCCCTTGGTGGAGGAAGGGACATCAAATTTATGATTGATCTCTCCCGATTTTGAGATGGGCACGTTCTGTACGAGCTTTTTATCATCCCAGTAGATAGTGGCCATCTTGCCGATGAATCCGTCGCCGGTGATGGTCACCTTCGCCCCCATCTTTCCCGAGTCGGGATTCAAATTAATCGATGTGGCGGAGACGGCTGAGGGGGCCATCAATACGATCGACAGCATGATAGGTAGCAATGCTGAGATGGAAAATAAAATCCTGGGTAGGCCGGACATTTTACGTTTGCGGTATTCTAATACCATTGTATTCTCCATAATCTGCATGTACTTATGAATCAGGTGTAAGCTTATAATAAACAGGATGATAAATCAATTGTTCAGCTATAGCCGTGCTGGTTGAGCTAGTTCAGATGGATTGGTGACACATTATAATGTGTCATTATGAAGTTTAGAAATGTGGCTATCCCGCAGCATAAGAAGCTGTCAGGGATACCT
>Ga0209609_10000945_pt1 | contig 17105 bp, 22 predicted proteins | sample LakKivw325mmetaG_FD_184136 | JGI IMG/M metagenome (GOLD analysis project Ga0209609, IMG submission 184136) | Anoxic lake water microbial communities from Lake Kivu, Rwanda to study Microbial Dark Matter (Phase II) - Lake Kivu water 325m metaG... | ecosystem: Environmental > Aquatic > Freshwater... | reverse complement strand
ATTTATTGAAATTATCGGCCACTATAATCCATTGACCGAGCCCGAGAGCTTCGACGTTGATGAAGAAAAGGCACTGAAATGGCTTAAGTCTGGCGCTCAGCCAACAGAAACCGCATTACGATTGCTGACTAAAGTCGGTGTGATAGATAAGTTCAAGCCTACTGCACAAAAGAAGGTTCGAACCAGTAGCAAGCCTAAGAAAAAGAAAGCTAAAGCCGGAACAAAAGCCGAATCAACTGCAGAGGAGTCATCATAATGAAGGAGCTAATAGAGTATATTGCCAAGTCAATCGTTAATGCACCTGATGATGTGAGGGTTACTGAAGAAGCTGACGATAAGAGCATGGTGGTGGTTAAACTAGAAGTTGCCGCAGATGATAAAGGCAGAGTAATCGGCAGACAGGGTCGTGTGGCTGAGGCCATGAGGACTCTACTCCGAGTGGTCGCTACCAAAGAGGGTGTAAGGGTCCGGCTGGAGATATTGTAAGAGGCCTGTTTTATCCGACAGGTTTTTTAAATCTGATAATCCGCAGTTATTCGAAACTCGAAATTATCGTGGTTGAGATTTTCGACGTCTTCTCTCAGCTACCTTGAGACGAACCAGAGAACGCATCAGAGCAGCCTGAGCTCGTGCCATGTCCATTTCCGGTGGATGCGTTTTGAGCCGCTCTTCAGCACGGTGTTTGGCCGCCTCGGCGCGTTCAACATCGATTTCCTCAGAGCGTTCACAAGCATCCGCCAGGATTACTATTTTGTCGGGTCGAACTTCAAGGAACCCACCTGACACAAACAAGTATGTTTCTTGGCCGTCTTTTCTTATGAGCACTTCTCCCGGCTTAAGCATAGTTATCAAAGGGGCATGGTGTGGCAATATACCGAGCTCTCCCTCGAAACCGGGAGCAACCACAGTGTTTACTTCGTCAGAAAAAACCTGACGCTCTGCTGTAATAATTTCGAGTTTTAACATTGCCATTGTCCCTATTCAAGCTTGCTGGCTTTGGCTACAGCTTCCTCTATAGTACCTACCATGAAAAACGCGGATTCGGGAAGCTGGTCGTGTTTGCCATCCAAAATCTCCTTGAAACCGCGAATTGTTTCTTTAATTGGTACGTATTTGCCCTCAGTGCCGGTAAAAGCCTCGGCCACGAACATTGGCTGTGATAAGAACCTCTGTATACGTCGCGCTCTTTGAACAGTGATCTTATCCTCATCACTCAGTTCTTCCATCCCGAGGATAGCGATTATATCTTGCAGGTCCTTGTAGCGTTGCAGAACTCGCTGTACGCCTCTAGCCACTTGATAGTGCTCCTCGCCGACAACCTGAGGATCGAGGATACGGGAGTAAGAAGCTAGCGGGTCGACAGCCGGATAAATTCCTAGTTCGGCAATGGAACGCTCGAGAGAGATTACGGCATCAAGATGGCCGAATGTGGTGACGATTCCCGGGTCTGTATAGTCATCGGCAGGCACGTAGATGGCCTGGAAGGAAGTAATTGAACCTCTCTTCGTAGTTGTAATCCGCTCTTCCAGTTCACCGACATCCGTAGCCAGTGTGGGCTGGTAACCTACGGCTGACGGCATTCGACCCAACAGTGCTGATACCTCCATATTGGCCAGGATGTATCGATATATGTTGTCTATGAAGAGGAGGACATCCTGTCCTTCCGTCTCACGGAAATACTCCGCCATGGTCACGCCGGTAAGGGCCACACGTGCCCTAACCCCCGGCGGCTCATTCATCTGGCCGAAGACCATCATGGTCTTGTCTAAAACACCAGAACGTTTCATCTCCAGCCACAGGTCGTTGCCCTCTCTAGACCTTTCTCCGACGCCTGCAAAAACAGAGAAACCTCCATGAGCTGTGGCTATATTATGAATTAATTCCTGTATGATAACCGTCTTGCCGACACCAGCGCCGCCATAGGCTCCGATTTTACCTCCTCTGGTGAATGGCGTAATCATATCTATTACTTTTAGTCCTGTTTCGAGCATCTGGATGGAAGTTTCCTGTTCTTCCAACGGTGGTGGAGGGCGGTGTATTGGCAGCCGCTCCTTGGTTTTCACAGCGCCAAGGTCGTCCAGGGGCTCTCCAAACACATTGAACAACCTGCCTAACGTAGCCCTGCCCACCGGTACAGCTACAGGAGCGCCTGTGTCGACAGCTTCAACACCCCTTTGGAGTCCATCGGTCGGAGATAGTGCCAAACAGCGCACCCAATTGTTGCCTATGTGATATTGAGCCTCGAGAATGATTTTGTTACCGTTCTCATTAATTTCAATGGCGTTGTATATAGCCGGAAGCGCTTCCGGTGGGAACTCAATATCGACCACAGTTCCAATCACTTGAATTACTTTACCTTTGTTCATAGTCTCATCTCCTATATTGTAGACCTTCAACGCCTCCGGTGATGTCAAGCAATTCTTTGGTAATCATTTCCTGACGAGCTTTGTTTAGAATCAAGGTCAATTCGTTTATGACGTCATTGGCATTGTCGGTGGCACTTCTCATCGCAACCATTCTAGCTGATTGCTCACTGGCTATAGCTTCGAGAGTAGCATGATATACTCTCATCTCAACAAAACGCGGTAGAAGTTCGTTTAGAACAAATTTGGCGTCCGGTTCGTATATATACTCCCTGGTTTCGGTCTTTGGTATAGGTGCCGGCTCTATCGGTAGTAATGGTTCCAGGGTTGGATTTTGTACCATGGTGGTTACAAACCTGGTATAAGCCAGATATACCTGATCAATATATCCTGTACTGTAGTCATCGATAATAATGCGGGAAATGGGCAGCGTATCCATAAGTGAAGGGCGGTCGCTGATTCTTGTGAACTCAGCCCTTACTTCACGCTGCTGCCGGTACATAAAGTCTCGCCCCTTGCGGCCCACAGTGATGAGAGTGACCGGCACATTTTGTTCCAGCATGAACCTAGCTGTCAGGCGATTCATGTTGGCATTTAATCCACCGCAAAGACCTCTATCGGAAGTAATATGGAGAACGGCGATCTTTTTTATTTGCCTCTTCTCAAGCAAGGGATGCGTAGTGCTATCTCCGGAGGATTCTGCAGCCAGGTCAGCGATCACCTGGGTTATTTTGTCGCTGTAAGGACGCCCGGCCAGAGCTTGTTCCTGAGCCCGCCTCATCTTGGCTGTCGCTATCATCTCCATAGCCCTGGTGATTTTGGCTGTACTTTGAATACTGCGTATGCGTCGCCGAAGGACGCGGGGACTAATCATTTTACCCCTTTAATAACCGGCTCCTTGTTTAAATTCTGCTATAGCCTTCTTTAAGGACTCTTCTGTCTCCGGTTTTATCATTTTGTCTGCGTTAATTACCTTAGCTATTTCCGGGTGGTTTGTTCCCATAAAACGATGAAATGCCTGCTCAAAGGAAGCTATCTTTTCAACAGGGACGTCATCTAAATGGCCGTTAGTCGCGGCGTATAAAATAGTTACCTCTTGGTCGAGTGACATCGGAGTGTATTGAGGCTGTTTCAATACCTCGGTGACACGCTGCCCACGCTCGAGCTGTGAACGCGTGGCTTTATCCAGGTCAGCCGTACCAAATTGGGCAAAAGTAGCCAGTTCCCGATACTGGGCCATGTCCAATCTGAGTTTCCCAGCTACCTGTCTCATAGCTCTGGTTTGGGCATTGCCGCCAACGCGTGATACCGATATGCCGGTGTTTAGTGCCGGACGAATGCCGCTATTGAACAAGTCTGTCTCCAGATAAATCTGCCCGTCGGTGATGGAAATAACATTAGTTGGGATGTAAGCTGCCAGGTCGCCAGCCTGGATTTCGATTATGGGCAGAGCGGTAAGGGAACCTCCGCCCAGCGCCTGGTCCAGTTTGGCAGCTCGTTCCAGGAGCCGGCTATGCAGATAGAAGACATCACCAGGATATGCCTCGCGGCCGGGCGGTCTTCTGAGTATCAATGATATCTGTCTATATGCCCAGGCGTGTTTGGTTAAATCGTCGTAAATAACGAGGGCGTCCTTTCCCTGTTCCATAAATTCTTCGCCGATAGCACAACCGGAGTAGGGAGCCAAGTACTGCAGCGATGCGGGATCAGAAGCATTAGCAGCTACTACGATCGTGTATTCCATGGCACCATATTTCTTAAATATATCTATTACCCGTGCAACTTTGGATGTTTTCTGGCCGATGGCGACGTAAATACAGATAAGGTCGCCACCCTTCTGGCTGATGATGGTATCGATGGCAATAGCTGATTTGCCGATTGACCGGTCGCCAATGATAAGTTCGCGCTGCCCGCGCCCGATTGGGATCAAGGCATCCACTATTTTTATGCCAGTGTGAACAGGTGTGTTCACAGGCTGTCTCATTACTACGTTGGGCGCCACTCTCTCCACTGGCCTTGTCTTTTTGGTCTTGATCGGTCCCTCTTCATCCAGGGGATTTCCTAACGGGTCGACGACACGACCGATTAGGCTATCACCCACAGGCACTTCAACTACCCTACCGGTGCTGCGGACCTCGTCACCTTCTTTAATGTGGCTGTAATCTCCAAGTATAACTGCGGCGACGTTGTCCTCTTCCAAGTTCAGAGCCAGGCCCATGATGTCATTGGGGAATTCCAATAATTCGTTGTATTTGGCTCCTTGAAGCCCGTGTATGCGGGCTACGCCGTCGCCCACTTCGACTACGGCGCCTACATCTACCATGGTTACGGTGGGTCCGAATTGTTTGATTTGTTCTTTGATTACAGAAACTATATCTCGACCGCTTGTTGCCATATTTGTTCACCCCCTTGTGGGAACTTATTTTCCGCTCTCAGTCAACCTCTTCTTTAACGTTTCTAATCTACTACGAATACTACCATCGATTAGACTATCGTCTATTCTGGCGATAAAACCGCCCAGAATATCCGGGTCGACCTGAAGATTCATAGTTACTTTTTTCCCTGTTACCGTCTCAAGGCGCTGGCCAAGCTTTTCCATTTCAGTCTTATCTATAGGAATAGCCGTGGTAATCTCAGCACTTTTTATACCGTAGTACTCGTTCAGTAGATGATTATATTCATCCGCTATTTGGTCAATGGTCTTAAGTTTTGCTTTTGAAATTAAAAGGTAAACCAGGTTAAGCGCCATGGGACTTGTCTTTACCAATTTCTCCTGCACCAGCTTCATTTTCAAGTCGAAAGGAACTTTGGGATTTTCGGCCAATGCCACAAATTCTTCATCTTCAATTACTTTGGTTATCTTTATAAGTATAGACTGCCACTCCTTTAGCTTATCGGCTTCCAGAGCAATCTCGAAAACTGCCTGAGCGTATCGTTTTACTGACGTCGTTGCTGGCATTTAAACAAAGCCTTCTATTTCTTTTTTAAAGACGTGCTCTCTTTAAGTACCTCATCAATGATCTTCTTGTGTTTCTTTTTATCCAGAGTTTCATTGATGACCTTTTCTGCAGCCAGAATTGCTATATCGGCAAATTCGGCACGCAGTTCCTCCATGCTTTTTTCTCGTTCTCGTTGTATTTCGCCGCGTGCTTTTTCAATCAGTGACTCCGCTTCCTGACGAGCACTTTGTTTAGCCTCTTCCTTTAGTTTTTCTCCGATCTGAGTGGCCTGGGCAATTACACTCTGTCCGTCTTTGCGTGCCTTCTCCAGATGAGCCTTTATTTCTTCTTCACTGCGCACTGAATCCTGCTTGATTTTTTCAGCTTGCTCCATGCTTTCCCTTATCTTAGCTTGCCGTTCATTGAGCATCTTGGTTATCGGTTTGTAAGCAACAACGCTTAATAAGGCAAACAGAATGATAAAGTTTACGACAAATGCTACCAACTCCGGCAGGTTAATTCCTATACCTTCCATATTGTCACCTGACCTGTAAGTTTATTGACTATCCCTATACATTAGTTAGGCACCCAGCATGAAATCAAGCGCTAACCAGCCGGCGCTTGAGCCAAAATAAAGACCAGGAGAATCATGCTAAAGGCTACTACAATGGCGATTGTTATCGCTGCGCTTATGAGCCCGCCTATGAAACCCGGTATTCCGCCTTCTTCCATTTTAATACTCCTGTTTAAACTACAAAGATTAGCAGGATGGCTATGACCAAAGCGTAGATGCCTACCGCTTCAGCCAAAGCACCGATCAGGATCATGTTTGTCAAGATCGGTCCTCTGGCTTCAGGATTTCGGCCGATAGCCTGCATGGCGCCGAAGCCAATAAGACCGAGCCCGATGCCCGGGCCTATCATGCCGAGGCCTCCGGCAAGACCCACAGCCAACATTTTCATCGTCTCTGCTGTCATTTTAATCCTCCTTTTTAGTTTGCATGCTGTGGCTCCTCTTCATGCGGAGCCATGGCAATAACACCGAATACTAATGTTAAGCCGGCAAAGATCAGGGCCTGAAGAACGCCGACCAGTAATTCTAGTCCGTACACACCTATAGATACCACAAACGGTATAAGGAACGTAACTACGAGTAGCAGTATTTCTCCGGCGGTCATATTTCCAAAAAGACGGAAGGTAAAACTGATTATGCGGATGAAGTGACTGAGAATTTCGAGGGCTCCAATAAAAAGGTTGATGAAGCCGAAGAAAATACCGCTCATGGCGGGTTTAATCTTCCCTGTGAACAAATTCTTAAAGCCGTCGCGCAACTGACCAAAATTAAAGAAGCCGTTAAAATAATGCAGGAATCCCAAACTGCGCAGGCCTAAATATTCAACAAAGAAGAACGATACGAGGGCGATAGAAAGAGGTAAATTAATATCCGTGTTTGCCGCTCGTAGGTAAGGTACAATGATACCGTTGTGTTCGGGTATTCCAATGGTGCCGAAGAAAGGCAGAAGCGCCAACCAGGCATTGGTTAGAACGTAAAGGAAAATCGTGGCCACGACGGGGAAAAGGGCTTTGGCATGCTCTTCCCCGGAAACACCCTTGACGAAGTCCAGTATCGTTTCCACTATGAATTCGGCGGAATTCTGAAGTCCTCCAGGTATTAACTTCAGCTTTCGTGTGGCGAAGTAGAATGTGACCACTAAAACAATTATCGTAAGCCAGGAAGCGATAATGGTGTTGGTAACGGTGAATACAGATATGTGGAATATTCCTTCTGCCGGGAGTTGCACTTCGGGAGCCTTCACCGCCAAAAAAGCTGGTGCTTTGGTGTGAAGAATATTTGCGCCTATGGGCCCGAATACAAAACCGGTTATGAAAAGCGCCAGAAGAACAATAGCCGTAAAGGCCATTATTCTGGTTGAGCATCCACAACCCATATCAGTTTCCTATTTGGACTCCTTCCCCTTATCCTGCTCTTTTTGCTGCCGATAAAAGCTTCGCAGCATACGATAAAGACCGTAGAAAGCAATCACGCTGCCTAAAAAGAAACCAATAAGGGTAAATAGAGGACGGTGGTTGAGTCGCTCAGGACTGTCTAGCCAGACGCCAATTAAAGTGGGCACGACAACACTAAGCGCCACATACCATCCAACGGTGAAGAGGAACCACAGGGGGCGAACCCATTCTTTTGTTGTCGGTTTATCGGGTTTAGGCTGCGCCACTATGTAGTAAGTCTTTTCCTGGACTAAAGTCATTATACTATTTCTGAGTATGGTATATTACGACGCCCTTGCTCCTGGTGACAGAGATTATCAAGACTTTTGCTGGTTAACCTCTTTCTATGCCGTCGTAATCTAACAGCCCCAGAAATAGCTGTCATCGACCTTAGGACTAATTTTCACATGTACTTAAAGCCGATTTAAGAAATGCTTCAGGTCGACTAAATCGGCATTTTCAGTGACCTGGTATAACCCCGAGTTCGTAATATGCAAGACCTACTGAGCCAGACCGCACCTTCAATAATGAAACTAAAAGCGTAATCTGTCGAGCATATTACAACTATTGTAGCGTATGTAAGTCTAGGATTTACGCTTCCCCAAGTCGTCAAGATTCAACGTATTAATGAAAGGTTCGAAGGCCGAGAGCTTCTTCAGTTCCTGCTCGTCCGGACGTTTTCCCTTACTTCCAGGTTTCTCTCCGTTTTTATCCGGCGCTATAGGCTTTCCGGTTTCTCGGTCAAGTATGATACCGGCCTTGTCGAGTACTGCTTCCTCGACATAAATAGGTACAGTAGCTCTCACCGCCAGAGCTATAGCGTCGCTGGGGCGCGAATCAAGCTTTATCCTGGTAAGTAACCACTGACTTGTACTTTTATCCCAGCGGAGTACGAACATCAGACCGTCCTCGTTTACCGCTTCGAGGTATTTATCACCTGATTCTTGCCACTCGTTGGTAATTTCAAACTTATAATCGTTACCTTGCCAGATGATGGACATTTTTGTACCATTGCCGTGTCCTCGACGCGAGCTGCCTTCCGATATAAATTTCACGCCAACCGGTTTAGGAACATCGTTGGATTCAAAAACAATCTGTGCGTAAAACGTATCAGAGCGGAGGTCATTCACCACGATCTTGCTGATCACCGTGCCTGACGCAGATTCGAGAGCAAAGATGGTATTTTTTAACAGATCGTGCGTCATTGGCCGTGCCAGGTCGACGTTCTGTAATTTTATCGAGATAGCATCCGCCTCTGCTGGGCCAATCCATATCGGCATATAGCGATCCGAGTCCTTCTCCTTAAGAATAACCACATGCTGATAGTTCATCAGGCTCACCCGAATACTATCAATCGTCATCTCAATCATGGGTGTTCCTCCAGTATCCTAAGCAAAAATAATTGTACTCTAAGGAATTTTGGCTGTCAATTTGCCCCGGATACGCTGCTAACGTAAAATATTGAAGCTAAACCTGCCTAAGATACGGGGATTTGAGGAGCTTTGAAAGCGATTGTACAGCGGGTTACAAAGGCATCGGTAAGCGTAAGTGGCGAACTCGTAGGAAAGATTGGAGCCGGTCTGGTGGTACTGGTGGGCGTGGCCCACGATGATGCCGAGAGAGACGCTGCTTATTTAGCTGACAAGATAGCAAACTTGCGTATATTTGCTGGCGCCAGTAGTAAATTCAATCTATCGGCGCTGGAGACGAAAGCAGAAGTTTTGATTATCAGTCAGTTCACTTTACTGGCCGACACTCGTAAAGGACGCCGGCCGAGTTTTGAAGCTGCTGCCGCACCGGAGAAAGCGGAAGCTTTAGTGAACCTGTTTGTTAACGGAGTACGCAATACTGGCCTGAAAGTGGAGACGGGGCGGTTCCAGCAACATATGCTGGTCGAGATACATAACGACGGACCCGTCACCATAGTACTGGATAGCCGAGATAAAATTCGATGAGCGCATCCTATTGCTGTTACAATTAATTGCAATTACAATCAATTTCTGTTAAACTAATATTTATGAGTTGCGCTCGAGTCCTCAAAGAAAAGGGCTATCGGCTAACACCCCAAAGAATGATGGTGGTCGAAGCTCTGCATGATTCCGAAAAACACGTCAGCGCTGAGGATATTTATGCCCGAGTGAAGGCGAAATATCCATACGCCAACATTTCCACCGTTTACCGGACGTTAGAACTGCTCAAGGAGCTCGGGCTGGTCAATGAAATAGCTCTGGGGGATGGTTGCGTACGTTTCCATCCTGCCGAGAAGGGACGTCATCATCATCTGGTGTGCCAGAAGTGTGGTAAGGTTATTGACTTGCCTGAGTCTGAACTGGCGCCTCTGGAAAGCATACTATCGGAAAAACATCAATTTAAAGCGGACTTAAAGCACACGGCAGTTTTTGGGCTCTGTGCACGATGCCAGGACCGATAGTTGAAATTTTTTTGATTTGTAGATGCAATTAGTTGCAGTTGCATTAAGTTGAATAAAAATGGAGGTGCGTTTTAAATGCATATACCGGATGGATTTATTAGTACTCCTGTGGCGGTTACCGGAATTGCTGTTGCTGCAGGCAGCGTTGCCTATGCGGTAAAAGTGACCAATAAGAAAATGGGCGAAAAGCAAATACCTATGATGGGGGTACTAGCCGCCTTCGTTTTTGCTGCTCAGATGCTAAATTTCCCTATTCCCGGCGGTACGTCTGGACATCTAATAGGGGCTGCCCTGGCCGCAATATTGCTGGGACCTTGGGCGGGCGTCCTCACTATGACCAGCGTCCTCATAGTTCAGAGTCTGGTCTTTCAGGACGGTGGATTGCTTGCTTTAGGAGTGAACATTGTTAATATGGGTGTTATCGCGTGTTTTGTAGGTTATTATCTTTACAGGGGTGTAGCTGCGCTTTTTCGTAACCGTAGGTTAGGTGTAATGGTTGGTGGTGGTATTGCGGGATGGATGACCGTAGTAATCGCAGCCGTCTCATGCGCTCTTGAACTATCGATATCAGGCACTGTGCCATTGAATGTGGCCTTGCCGGCAATGGCCGGCGTTCATGCCGTTATCGGTGTAGGCGAGGGATTGATAACCGCAGCGGTGTTGGCTCTGGTGCTGGCAGTTAGGGCCGATTTAATGGAACTGCAAAAGGCTTAATGGAGGCGAGAATAAAGATGAAATTTAAATGGTGGTATGGAGCTCTTGCCCTGGCTTTGATTTTAGCCATATTGTCCCCGTTAGCTTCGGCGTCGCCTGACGGATTGGAGAAAGTAGCTGAAAGTAAAGGTTTTGTTGATTCTGCTCTTGCCCCCCTCTTTGATATTTTCCCCGATTATTTAATACCCGGAGTGAGGAATGAAGCTCTGGCCACAATCCTGGCGGGAATAGTGGGCACTCTGGTTCTTTTTGGTATAGGCTATGGACTGGCCAGGCTGCTAAGGACTAAAAAAAGTGAAGCATAGCTTTATTGATGAATATAGTCATCTAAATAGCTTTATTCACAAACTTGATCCTCGGACCAAACTTGTCGCCATCCTGGCTTTCATTTTAGCGGTGGTGTTAACGCCAGTTGGTAACTGGCACATTTTTACAGCCTATTTATGCGTGTTAATAATTATGCTGGCACTTTCCAAATTGCCAGCTCTCTATGTCCTTAGGCGGTCGCTGGTAATTATCCCCTTTGTATTATTAGTCGCTGTCTTTATCCCATTTTTCAAGCAGGGACAAGTAGCCGTTAGTTATGATATCTGGATATGGCAAATATCGATAACTTACGATGGCTTACTCATTTTGGCGAACGTATTAACAAAGTCGTGGCTATGCATTGTAGCTCTTGTTTTGTTGTCATCTACCACCAAGATTAATGATCTGCTAAAGGGATTAAGGCAATTGGGCACACCACAAGTATTGATATTAATAGTTTCCTTTATGTACCGGTATATTTTTGTGCTGGCTGATGAGGTGATGCGCCTGAAACAAGCGCGTGACAGTCGTAATTTTGGCGGCAGCTGGCTCCATCATATGAAGACCGTGGGCCACATATTAGGTACGCTGTTTATCAGGAGCTACGAGCGTGCAGAAAGAATTTATGCTGCGATGCTGGCCAGGGGTTTCGACGGTCAAGTTCGCAACTTGCGTAACCTGAAATTCGGAAAAGCTGATCTGTATTTTGGTACCGCTTTTAGTTTGATTCTTATTTCGTCATATATTGTTTGGTTGTAGAGTTGTTATTTTATGAACAAAGTAATAGAAATTAAAAAACTCTTATTCACCTATCCGGATGGGCACCGAGGCTTAGCTGGTGTAGACGTGGATGTTTATTCAGGTGAGAATATAGCTGTAATCGGTCCCAACGGTGCCGGTAAATCGACCCTTCTACTTCACCTTAATGGGATCCTTCGTGGCAACAGTAGTGTGAAGATTTGTGGATTGACCGTAGAAGATAAGAACATAAAACAGATAAGGAAGAAAGTGGGCTTGATATTTCAAGATCCGGAAGACCAGCTTTTTTCCTTAAATGTTTTCGATGATGTTGCCTTCGGTCCCATAAATATGGGTTTAGCCGAAGACGAAGTGAAACAGCATGTTGATAGGGCACTTAGATGGGTTAATATGGCTGGCTATGAGCAGCGTTCTCCCCATCATCTAAGTATCGGCGAAAAGAAACGGATTGCTATTGCTACTGTTCTCTCCGTGGACCCGGAAATTCTAGTTATCGATGAACCTACAAGCAATCTTGACCCGAGGAGCAAGTGGTCTTTGGTCGAGCTTCTAAATCATCTTAAAATAACCAAGATAATTGCCACCCATGATCTGGAATTGGTGAAGGCTCTGTGTCAGCGCACTGTGGTCATGGATGAGGGTAAGATAGTGGCCGATGCTCAAACTGAGAAAATTCTGCAAGATATTCCGCTGTTGAGAGCCCACGGCCTGGCCCATTGATTGATACCTAGAGATGTTGTCAAAACTCCAGGCTGATATCCAGTGCTTTGGGTGAGTGGGTCAGGGCTCCTATAGATATACGGTCAACACCGGCCCCAGCAGTAGTCCGGACATTTTCCAGAGTTATACCCCCTGAAGCTTCCAACAAAGAACGACCTTTAACTAATCCGACGGCTTCTCGCATCTGTTCGGGATTCATATTGTCGAGCAATATTATATCGGCACCGGCTTCGGCAGCCTGCGCAGCTTCATCAGCGGTTTTAACTTCTATTTCTAATTTGAGTTTAGCAGGCGCTTTCTGACGAGCTTTGTCTATAATTTCACCTAATCCTAGATTCTGACGCCTAAGAATCGCTATGTGATTGTCTTTAATCAGAATACCGTCTGACAAATTCATTCTGTGGTTGTGACCGCCACCCGCACGGACAGCGTATTTTTCCAGTGTTCTTAATCCGGGTGTTGTTTTTCTGGTATCCAGGATAATGACAGGCAGACCTTTTACGGCCTGGACATATCTGGCTGTCTCAGATGCGATACCGCTGAGTCGCTGCAGAAAGTTTAGAGCTACCCGCTCGGCTTTCAATATACTCGTGCACTTACCTTCAACTGTGGCGATGACATCCCCAGGCCTAACCTTTGTCCCATCGTGAATAAGGACGGTTATCTTCAACTTGGGGTCTACTTCAAGAAAGACCTGCCTGGCTATTTCAGTACCCGCCACTACGCCCGAAGCTTTACTAGTTACTGATGCTCTGCATGTCAGGGTCTCGGATATTAATCCTTTAGTAGTCATATCCTGCCGGACCTGGTCCTCGGACAAAGCCCGAAGAATAATTTTCCTGACCTCAGTAGCGCTTAAAAATTTCATCTGCTGTTAACTGTTTATAACGGTGGCAAACTATGTAATAGCCTGAAGTCCTAGATTTATCTGATAAAGGAAACAAGCTCTTTCTGTCGAGTCCAGATGGGTGCCCTGGCTATAACTGTTGTCCCTTTACTGGGTGACGATTTTATCTGTAAACTACCTCCAATTAATCTAGCCCGTTCTTCCATACCCAGAACGCCCAATTTTCCTTCTTTAGCCAGGTCGCCGGTTAGTCTGGATGTTGAGAAGCCCTTGCCATTGTCCGTAATGGACATTTTCAAGTTATGTGAAATCAGTTGTACCGTGATATTTACAGAGGATGCCTGAGCGTGTTTTCGTATGTTATTCAGCGTCTCCTGGGCAATTCGGAACATAGCTAGCTCAACTTCTGACGGCAGCTGTGGTAATTTGTCGGATTTCACGAAAGTTTTGATGCCTAGTTCTTTACCTAGTTCCTCTGTTAACCAGTTTAATGCGGCCACCAGCCCCATCTGGTCCAGGATGCTTGGTCGGAGGTCCCGCGCATACCGCTGTAGACTTTTATAAGCATCGTTGGCAATATTCTCAATTCGCTCTAAATCGGCAATCTTTGCTTTAGGTATTTTAGAGTCACTGTCGGAAATCAGAATGTCCAGTTGTCGCGACAGTAACAAAATGGATTGAGCGATGTCATCATGCAATTCCCGGGCTATCCGTTTACGCTCTTCCTCCTGGGCCATTAGGGTTTTATGAATCTGAATACGAAGATTATCCCTAAGTCGTCTTTCCTCGCTAACATCGCGAGCTATATTCTGAAAGCCGATGGGCTTGCCATCAGCCCGGATTAATCTGGTAAAAAGTTCGACGGTTGATTCCGTGCCATCTTTTTTAATGATTCTCTGGTCGTAGCGCTGGTCTATAGCCTGGCCTTTAATCAATTTGGCTCTGATTTCCCTGGCTAACACCAACGCCTCAGGTGACATGAGTTCAGCCACTCGTTTACCTATCAATTCATCGGGCGGGTAGCCACTCACTTTTTCACAAGCTTTATTGGCTATTACGATCTTGCCACCTAAATCATGAACCCAGATAGCGTCACTGGCATTGGTGAATAGCTCTTCGTAGCTCTCCTGAGATGTTCTCAAGGCTACTCTTATACCGCGCAACTTCTGCCTTTGCTGGCGCCATACACCTCGGATTTGGATTAGAGCTATACCCATACCACCGATGGCTAGTGCAGCCAGGATCTCAACCACAGAATCAACCGGGTAGGCATTCATGATAAACGCTTGTGGTACCATAACCATCGCGGAGGCTATCAAAACAGTTACGCCAGCCCAAAGCCCCAAGAACCAGCCAGCGTAAATCATCAGCAAAATATACGCAGCCCGTTCAGAGGCATATATTATCGAATCAAGGAAGGAGACGGGTGCCTGCTGACCCAGTAGAGGTATTCCAACCAGAAATCTATTGTAATGGAGTAAGGTCAAGATTATGAAAGCGAGTGTAAGGATAGTGATATGGACGATGCGCCATTTATTTGACACCGCTACGGATACAACCTCTCATATATTCGTGTAATTAACAGGCATAAATCCCGTGTCAAGTGCAGCTCTACTCCTCTGAAGCACTTTGTTTAATATCGTCCAAAGTTAGCAAGCCCTTTCTCAGGGCTTCAACTAGGGCTTCACTTCTCGATGCTACGCTCATCTTCGTAAAAATGTTGGACATATGAGCTTTTACCGTTCTGAGGCTGAGATATAGTTTATCAGCGATTTCTTTATTGCTCATGCCCGTAGCCAGCAGTTTTAGCATTTCCATCTCTCGGTCGCTAAGGAGGTCCTTTATTTTGCGGTCTGCAGTTCCGGCGGGCTTAATCATGGCCTGTTTAAGTAATTTTTCAATTATCTTTGGATGTAGAACTGATTCGCCGGCTCTAATAGCCCGTACGGCTTCAACCAAATCCTGTCCTCTGGCGCTCTTCATCAAGTATCCTGCAGCACCGGCCTCCAGTAGACCGAGTACGTAATTATCATCGTCATAGGCGGTGAGAATTAATATGGCGGTATTCGGGGCGATTTTTTTTATTTGCCGGCTGGCTTCAAGTCCATCGAATTTCGGCATCATAATATCCATGACTAGGATGTCTGGCTTCAGTTGAGAAGTCAGGTTAATAGCTTCTTCGCCATTGTTTGCCTGGCCAACTATCTCCATATCCTTCTCACTGGAAAATACCTGGCTTAAAGCCTCACGTAACAAAGGATGGTCATCGGCTAGCAAAATCCTGGTTTTGGTCTTCACTTTCACACCCCCTTACAGATCATACGTAATTATAAGCTAAATCACCCTGACGGCACAATTTATTCTCTTCAAAATACACTGATTTACGCATAAACAAGTATAGGCCAAAGTACTATCGAAAATTAGAGCTAAAGACCGATGAGTGCCAGTCTGCTAACTGATAGAGTATGTTCACAACAAAATGGGGCAAATAGTCGGAATGTCAGATACTCTCAGTGAGAAGTCTGAAGCTAGTGGAGAGAAACATAATCAAGTGATTGACGCGCCGGCAGTTGGTTCAAATAGGAGTTTGACAGGGAAATGGGCATTGCTCTCCGTGCTGGCAAGAGCAGCGAGCGAGCCTGAGTTCATGTCACGTCTAGCCGACGATCCGCACGACGCTTTGAAAGAATATTACACCTTAACTCAAGAGCAAAAAATGGCCTTAACCAGCGGAGACATACAAAAGATAGAAAGTTGGCTGGGTAAGCTGGATAAGCATTTAGCAAGCTGGTTGTGGTGCCGATTAGGCCAGGAGAAATGGTAAAGGGGACACAATAATGCAGTGGCAATTGATAGACTTAGCCGGTTCAGTAGTTGTCTTTGCCTTATTTTTAGTGGCACTTGTCCTTCATTCAAATTTCCACGGCCAGCACAACAATAGGACTTTGTTGAGACTTGAATCGGGCCGTGCAAAGGCTCGCTCGGTTAATAGGACAGACTGTCATACCTGATAGCTAATGAAGCTGCAGTTGCAGCTTGATAATAGGGGGCAAAAATGAGCAAGTTCAGTGTTTTAAGAAACTGCGATATGTTCAGGAGTTTGGACGATAAACAGCTTCGTGAAGTTGAGAAAATGTGCAGCTACGAGCAATTCGAGGCGGGCACGATTATTTGTAAGCAGGGTAACAATGAAGAAAAGCTATTTGTTGTGGAGCATGGAGCGGTGGGAATTATTTTAGAAGTCGGACCATTAGCGCAGCGTCAAGTACAGGCCGTTACCGATAATGAGGTATTCGGTTGGTCATCAATGCTTGAACCTTATATTTGCACCGCAACTGTAAAAGCTTTGGAGAATACCAAAGCACTGGCTTTTAATGGACAGGAGCTATCCGGTTTGTGCATTACCCGGCCGGAAATAGGTTGCAGGATGTCAAGAGGAATTGCACGTGTAATAGCCGGGAGGTTACGACAATCTTATGCCCAGTTACTGGGCGTTACAGCACTGATATAAGTTATCTAATTGTGAAAGGAGTTTAATTATGGCAGATGTAAAAACAATCACTTCAATGATGGGAGAGAAGAGAGTATTCAATCCTCCGCCAGAGTTCAGTGAACGAGCCTACATAAGAAATCTTGTCGAGTATAAAGATGCTTATCAGTGGTCTATCAATGACCCCGAGGGCTTCTGGGGAGAGATGGCAGGTCAGCTGGACTGGTACCGGAAGTGGGACAAAGTGCTTGTTGCCGACTTTAAGGAGGGCAAGCACGAATGGTTCGTGGGTGGAAAGCTTAACGTCAGTCAAAATTGCCTGGACAGACACGTTAAGACGTGGAGGAAGAACAAGGCAGCATTGATCTGGGAGGGCGATATCGGTGATAGCAAGGTACTGACCTATCAAGAGCTATATCGCGAGGTCTGCAAATTTGCTAATGTGCTTAAAAAGCACGGCGTCAAGAAAGGAGATAGGGTATCAATCTATTTACCCATGATTGTGGAGTTGCCTATAGCTATGCTGGCCT
>Ga0209609_10000943_pt1 | contig 17150 bp, 13 predicted proteins | sample LakKivw325mmetaG_FD_184136 | JGI IMG/M metagenome (GOLD analysis project Ga0209609, IMG submission 184136) | Anoxic lake water microbial communities from Lake Kivu, Rwanda to study Microbial Dark Matter (Phase II) - Lake Kivu water 325m metaG... | ecosystem: Environmental > Aquatic > Freshwater... | reverse complement strand
ACCGATTGCTCTTCCGCCGATAGTATGATAGCCGCTGCTGTCCTGCTCATGACCCATCATACAATATCCAATCCTATATGTCAAGCTATTTAGGACGCAATACACTAGTATCACGCTGAGCTTCTCCGCCAGGTCCTCGGGTTCATCACGGTTGAACAGCAGGCCGTTTTCTTCCGGTTCGACCATTTCCGGAATGCCCCCGGTTTGGGCGGCGATGGTCGGGAGACCGAAGGCGAACGATTCGAGGACCGCCAGTGGGAAGCCGTCGCGCCTTGAGGGTACGACACAGGCCAGCGCGTTCCGGTACAGGGTCGGCATTTCGTGCGCCGGAACGTCTCGCTTGTCGGCCGGTCCCACGCGGACGATGTCCTAGACGCCGAGCTGTCTGACCAGCGCCAGAATCTGGTTCCGATAGTTCATCGGGTCGTCGTCGGCACTGCAGCTTCCCACTCCGGTGATGACAAACAGCAGCCCTTCGGAGCGGGCACGTCCGGCCAGCAAGGCCACGGCCTTGATGAGCACGTCCGGGGCTTTGTGGCTGTCGAGGCGGCAGGGCATCAGCACGAACCGCGCGTTCTCGGCAATGCCGAGCCGGCGGAAGACATCGGGATAGTCGGAGGTCTTCCGCAGGCGTTTGATGGGAATGCCGTGGTGGACAAGCCTGATGCGCCGGCCGAAGTGCTGCCGGGCAAGGCGCGCCCTGTAGGCCTCGGACGGAGCGAACATCACGTCCACCAGCCGGTACTTGCGAATCGCTTCTACGTAGCAATCTTTGACGTTGTGCCGGATGCTCGTGGCGTTCCACTCCTTGGGGGTCTTGTGGACGGTCATGGCCAGCCGTACGCCGAATGTGGACTTGAGCAGCATACCGATGAACGCGCTTTCGAAGTCGTGGACGTGGATGATGTCGGCCTGCGATTCGCTCCAGAGGTGCGGCCACATTTGGAGCACTTGATTGACCGTGTCTCCCAAGGGAATCTCGCCGCCCGGCAGGAAGTGGCCGCCCTTCCCTTTGAGTGGATGGCACAGCAGTATCGGAGTGAGGATGCGGGCTTTGCCGTCGGAGGTCTCGTCCCCGGCGGTCAGCACGCGCACGTTGCACGCTCTGTCGCCGCGGGTGTCGTGTAGGTCAACCAGCGCTCGGACAACATAATCCACGTGCGCGGCAACTCCGCCGGTCCTCCAGGGCGGAAAGGAGCCCGTGATGTGCAGTACCCGTAGATGCCGGTTCGGCGCGATAGCGTATGGCGGCTGCCTGCGCTTGCGCGGTTTCGCCTGGGTTGCGCGACGCCTGTCTCTGCGGTCTGCCACAGGGCGTATTCTAGAGCACGCGTGTCGGTCGTCAAGCAAACACGGCACCGTCGGGCATTGTTCGCCGGCATTCCCCCGTCCGATTCGGGCCGCGACGCACGCGCCATATGATAAGCGGTCTGTACACACCCCGCCGATATGTAAGCCGGGCTTGACATTCCATTTCCTGGGCCCCCGATGACCACCGCGTTTTCGCCGTCCGGTCAGGACGGAGGCCCGCACTCCTACATGAGGGCAGTCAGCTCTATGACAATCTGGAGTGTGCACGACGGCGGGACGGCAGCCAGCCCGCCGTAGCGACGGCCGCCCGGTTGCGGCCCGGGCGGCCACCGCCGCAGAGAGGAGGTGAACCAAAATGCCCAGCGGCCCTACTCAGCGGATCGCCAACTGGGACGCAGGCTACGACACCGCGGCGATCAAGTCCAAGGTCGACAAGAAGCGGCCCGACATGCTCAACCGCGCGAACACGGCCTTCGTCAGTCAGTACACGCGTGATACCGAGGTGAAGCAGACACTGGATGCGGCCGGAGTTTCGGTTATCCAGTATCCGTTCTACCTCGCGTTCGGGCGTGAGATGTGGCGGCTGCAGCGGCAGGAGCTCTCCGGTGAGTCCCTCGCGCAGGAGGCAGCCGTGCTCATCGCGAAGTGGGTGGCGCGCGGCCTGACCTAGGCTGTGCTCCAGTCCATCCGCACCGACGTGTTCAACGTCGTCGCGCCGTCAGCGCCATGAGACGGCGAACTCTGTCGGCTAACGGCTGACAGCGAAGTCCAGAAGCGGCCGGGGAAAGCTGCCTTCCCCGGCCGCTTCGGCATGAATCCTCGCTACAGGCTGAGATCAAGGTTAAGGCTGAGGTCGCGGACCAACGCTCGATACAAGCCAGGGCTTAGGTTGAGGTTAAGGCGGAGGTTGAGATAGGGGAAGCGGGCGTCGGCCGGAGGAGGTGCTCCGGCGGAACGGAATGATGTCTAGGCCGAGATTCAGGAGTCGGGATTCGCCGCCTAGCGTCTTGACAACACCGTCGCCGCGGTCTATCATCTGCCGGACATGCGGCAGGCAACGGACCCGCGGCCGACCGGTTGGGGCGACCCGCCGGTCACGGCACCCGACATCGAGGCCGTTCGCAGAGCCGGCGAGCGGCTGCAGGGGGTCGTCGCGCGCACGCGGCTGGTTCCCTTCGGCCCCAAGCGCAACCGCATCCTTCTGAAATCCGAGGTCGACCAGCCGACCGGCTCGTTCAAGATTCGCGGCGTGTTCAACTGGGCCGCCGGGCTCTCGCCGGAGGCGGTCCAGAAGGGCTTCTCGACTTTCAGCGCCGGCAACACGGCCCTCGCGCTCGCTCACTGCGCACAGCGCTTCAAAACGACCTGCCGCAGCCTTCTGCCCGACTATGCCGCCGGCGTGAAGGTGGAGCGGCTGCGGGAACACGGCGTCCAGACCGTGCTGGTTCCTTTCGACGAACTGGCCGACTACATCTTCCGGGCCGGCTGGCGCACCGAGCCCTACGCATTCCTTCACCCCTGGGCCGAGCCGGCGATGATTGCCGGCCATGCGACCATCGGTCTGGAGATTATCGAAGACCTGCCCGATGTGGAGACCGTCTACGTGCCGGTGGGTGGCGGCGCGCTTGCCGCCGGAGTCGGGAGCGTCGTGCGGAGGCTCAATCCCGCTACCAGACTGGTGGGCGTTCAGACCGAGTCCTACCCGGCGCTCGCCCAGAGTTTTCGCCAGGCGAGGCCGGTCTGGGTCGAGAGCCAGCCGACCATCTGCGACGGGGTGGCGGTCCCGTTTGTCACCGACCAGCTCTATCCGCTGCTGCGCGAGACCGTGGACAGCGTGGCGGTGGTGTCGGAGCAGCAGGCAAGGGCGGCGGTGCGCCTGCTCGCGCTCGAGGCTGGAGCGGTGGCGGAAGGGGCCGGCGCTCTGGCCGTGGCCGCTGCTCTTGACACACCTCCGGAGGAGCGCGGCCTCTCGGTCTGCCTGGTCACGGGCGGCAACATCCCGGCCCCGCTGCTCGCCGAGATCCTAGACGCCGGTAAGAAGTGACTCGCGGCCGCACTACCCTTGACAAAGACGCCCCGCCGACTAGCATAACACCGTGCAAGACTGCTCTCGGAGCGGGGAATTACGCCCGGACCCGCGACCTTGGGGCGTATGGCGGCCGTGATTGAGTTCAAGCGGCGCCGTTTCTTCCCAGAGCGCCGGTACCGGCTGCCGCTGCGCTGGGTGCTGTGGGGAGCTGTCGCACTGCTCTTCCTTGTGTTCGTGTTGTTCATGAAGCTGTTCAGATGAGGCCAGCTATTCTGACCTGTAAAGGAGTCGCTAGATGACGAAACTGCACTGGAGCTATAAGGACGTGTTCCGCGCCCTCCGTCTCGGCTTCTCGGCCAAGAAGGTCTGGATGATGTCCCTCGGTCTGCTCTTCGGGTTCGCCGGGTACGCTATCCTCACGTACGTCGCGTATGCGGCCGCCGGCACCGATTTCCTGACCGTGTGGCAGTCGTTCCGGCTGCTGCCATTCCCGTCGCCGCTGGACTACGTATTCCCCTGGTACTCCTGGCTCATCTTCGCGGCGGCGGTAGTATGGTTCCTCTGCGTGCTGCTCGTAACCGGTACCGCCGTGTCCAAGGTCGCCTATGAGCAGTTGCGCGGTGACGAGTTCTACGAGTCGAAGGAGGCGTTCCGCTTCGCGTTCAAGAACATCCCGGCGGTGCTGGCAAGCCCGCTCTTGATTCTGGCGTTCGTCGCGCTGATCTTGGTGTTCGGCCTCATCTTCAGCCTGCTCGGCGCGATACCGGCGGCCGGCGAGATATTCATAGGCCTCTTAGCGGTGCTGGCCTTCGTCGCGTCGCTCTTCATCGTCTACCTGCTCGTGGTCTTCGTCTTCTCGCTATTGCTTGGCCCGAGCGTCATCGGCGCCACCCACTCGGACACCTTCGATACCCTGTTCGAGGTCTTCTCCTGCGTGAATGAGCAGCCAGCGCGCCTGATATGGTACACCGCCACGACCGCGCTGCTGGCCAAGGCCGGGTCTTTCCTGCTCGGGCTCGCAACCAGCGCCGCCAGCCGCATCGGCTACGCGGTCACCGGGACTTTCATGGGCTACAAGCTCGCCGACGTGATGGACAATGCGGCCTACTACTTCAAGCTGGCGGTTCCAGATTGGTGTCCGGTCAAGCTTCAGCAGCTCTTCCTTAAGGAGATTGACTGCTACGGCATGTCGCAAATCTACCGCCCGAGCGACTACATCGCGCTGGGGTGGAGCCACGACGTCGCCTCGCTGCTTTTGGGCGTCCTGTTCTATCTCGTCGCCGTCATTGTCGTGGGATATGGTCTGTCGGTCTGGTTCACGGGCATGACCATCAACTTCGCGGTCCTTGCCTACAAGAAGGACGAGAAGAACGTCCTCGAACTCCCCGAGGACGAGGAGGAGCTCATCGAGCCGGTGCCGAACCCGGAGCTGAAGGACCTTGAACCCAAGCCGGCGGCGGAAGAGCCGCCGAAGAAGGACTAGGGCCGGTCATCCGCGTTTAACCTTAGTATCTTCAATAACTTAGTGGTAGGATTTGCACGTGCCGTTGGGCTATAGGGCCGTCGTCGAGGGGCAGGTACAAGGTTTGGGGTTCAGGCCCCATATCTATCGGCTGGCAAAGGCCCTCGGCGTCCGAGGGATTGTCAGGAATTCGAGCCGCGGGGTGATCATCGCCGCCCAGGGAGGGAACGCCCGCAGGTTCCTCAAGCGGCTTAAGGAGAACCCCCCGCGACTGGCACTCATCACTTCTTTCCGGGTCACACGCGTGCCGGTACGGTCCTACCGGGGCTTCGCCATAGAACCGAGCCGCAGCGAAGCTGGGGCGGGAGTCGATGTACTGCCGGACCTGGCCGTGTGCGACGACTGTCGTCGAGAGGTCAGCGACCCGGCCGACCGCCGCTACGGATACGCCTTCACCAACTGTACCCAGTGCGGGCCCCGCTACACGATAATCGAACACCTCCCCTACGACCGGTCCAACACGACGATGGCCAGCTTCAGGATGTGCCCGCAGTGCCGACGCGAGTACGAGGACCCCAGCGACCGGCGCTACCACGCGCAGCCGGTTGCCTGCCCGGCTTGCGGCCCCCGACTCGTGGTTCTGCCGGCGCAAGCGGATTCGACGCCTCTCGATACTGCGGTGCGGGCACTGCTCGGCGGCAGGATTGTGGCCATCAAGGGCCTCGGCGGCTTCCAGCTTGCGTGCGACGCCACGGACAGCCGCGTCGTGGCCCGGCTCCGCAGGCGGAAGCGCCGACCGGCCAAACCGTTCGCACTCATGTGCGAAAGCGTGGGGGTCGTACGGCAAATCTGCCAAGTCGGCCCGGCAGCCATCGAAGCGCTGCGTTCAGCCGCATCGCCGATCGTCCTTCTGCCGAGGTCGGCCGAGCCGGTAATCCGGGTTTCGCCGCTCGTTGCCCCGGGCAACTCTCGCCTCGGCGTCATGCTGCCCTACACGCCCCTCCATGCGGCTCTCTTCGAACGCCTGCGGCGTGCGTCCGGGAAGCCGGCAGCACTGGTGATGACGAGCGCGAACCGAAAAGAAGACCCAATCATTGGCGACGATAAGCGATTTGCCGAAGAGTTGCCTGGCGTGCCAGACATGGCCCTTACGCACAACCGGCCAATTGCCAACCGCTGCGACGACTCGGTCGTGATGGCAGGAGCGGCCCAGTCGCTGGTGCTGGTCAGGCGCGCGCGCGGCTACGCGCCCCAGCCGGTCCCCTTGGGTCGAGTGTTTCACGTGAAACAGCCGGTGCTAGCGGTCGGCGGCGAGTTCAAGAATACCTTTGCCCTGGCGACCGGGAACCGCGCGTTCCTAAGCCCACACATCGGCACAGTCGAGACCCCGCAGGGCGAGGCGTTCTGGCGCGAGACGCTTGAGCGCTATACCGAGTGGACCGGCATTCAGCCCGAGGTAGTCGCCGCAGACTTGCACCCCGACTACGCGTCCACCCGTCTGGCAGAACGGCTGTCTCGGGAACTGAGGCTACCGTTGGTGCGCGTGCAGCACCACTATGCTCACATCGTCTCGGTCATGGCCGAGCACGACCTCCGTGGCCCGGTGCTGGGGCTGGCCTTCGACGGCACCGGCTACGGTGCCGACGGGGCGACTTGGGGAGGCGAGTTCCTGTTGGTACAAGATGTGGCTAACTGGCAGCGAGTTGGTCATTTGGGCTACTTGAGCCTGGCCAATGCGAGCGACGAACTGGCCGACCCGGCGCGCGTGGCTAGGGCCTACATGGTCCAGGCCCGCGCTTTCGAGCATGTGGGGTGCAGCCAACGGCGTGGTGGCGAACGTTACCTTCTGCCGACATCCTCGGTGGGACGTCTTTTCGACGCGGTGGCCTCGCTGACCGGCGCCTGCCGGGCCGCCTCATTTGACGGGCAGGCCCCGACCGCGCTGGAGGCCCTGGCCGACCCCGCCGAGCGCGGCCACTGGTTCTCGAATGACCTGCTCGACCTCTCGGTCTCCCCTGCGCTGCTGCGGCCGGAGCCCATCCTCCTGAACGTTGCACGTGAAACCACCGCCGGCGTCTCTCGTGCGGCGGTCGCTGCTCGGTTCCACAACACACTGGCCAGAGCTGCGGCCCGGCTTGCTCTGGCGCTGAGCGCCCGCCACGGGGCCATCGCCGTCTGTCTCTCCGGCGGCGCCTTTCAGAACTCGCTGCTTCGCCGCCAAGTGGCGTCGAGAATTCGGTCCAGCGGAAGGCGCGTCTACTGGAACCGCCTCGTTCCGCTCAACGACGGCGGCCTCGCCTACGGCCAAGCCGCCGCGGCCACTCACGCTCCCGTTCTCTAGAACGGCGGCAGTCGCCGCTTTTTCTACCACAGCGCGAGAACAGACTTGACTCGCATACCTGAGGGTCTAGAATCCTGTTCGGCAGGCAAACGACCCTACAATCCGTTCCGCGCGACCGCTGACGCATCGTCGGCGTGTTGTGTTTTTCGCCGCCAGCCGTTGCTGCGCGGTGATGTGAACGGTCCGGTGGATAACCGACCGAGGTGCCTCCTCCCAATGGGTCGTCGAAGAATTGAAGGCGTAATCTTCTCCGAAAGGGGCTGCAGATGGGTGTGGCTGACAGCGGCGTACAACCACGCGTCGGGCACAATACCCTGCCCGACGCCGAGAGACTCTGGACCGACATCCTCGAATACGTGAAGCCGCGCGTAAGTAGAGAAGGGTTCGAGACTTGGCTCACCCCCACGCGGGGCTGCGCCTTGTCCAACGGCACGCTGGAGGTTGAGGTCCCCAATTCCTTCTTTGCCGATTGGCTAAGCCAGCATTACTCGGCGGAGGTCAGGGCAGCGTTAGCCAGCGTTTCTCAGCAGGAGCTGTCCGTTTCCTTTCGGCCGCGCGATTCCATGGACACCAGCATGTTGATACGTCGCGCCCCGGCGCGGCGACCCGCGGCCCGGCAGAACGGCTACCGGCTTCAACCGCATCTTTCGTTTGAGAACTTCGTCGTGGGCGAGTCGAATCGCCTGGCTGTGGCCGCTGCCCGAAGTGTTGCCGAACGTCCAGGCGTCAACTACAACCCGCTTTTCATCTATGGAGGCGTTGGCTTGGGCAAGACCCACCTCGCCCAGGCAATCGGCAACCTTGCGCTCGGTACCAAGCCGAGCCTGAAGGTCTACTACACAGCCGCCGACGACCTTTTCCTTGAGCTCATCCAAGCCATCGAGAAGAACACGCGGATCGAGTTCAAGAACAAGTACCGAGGTCTGGACCTTCTGCTGCTGGACGACATCCACTACCTAGTAGGCAAGGAACGGCTCCAGGAGGAGGTCTTCTACATCTTCAACTCGCTTCACGATGCCGGCAGCCAGATCGTGTTCACCAGCGACCGGCCGCCGCAGGATATTCCAGCGCTCGAGGGCAGACTCGCCTCGAGACTCGGGTCGGGCCTGGTCGTGGACATACAAGCGCCAGAACTCGAGACCCGCATTGCAATACTCAAGCAGAAGGCCGCCGCGGATCATGCCGAGTTGCCGGACGACGTCGCGTACTTCATAGCCGCGCGCGTCCGCACCAGCGTCCGCGCGCTCGAGGGTAGCTGGATACGGCTGCTCGCGCTGGCCTCGCTGGACGGCCGAGCTATCACCGTTGCCCTGGCCGAAGAAGCGCTGAGAAACCTGGTCAAAGAAGAAGAGCCGGTCGACCACAACCGTATCATAAAGGCCTGTGCCGATCACTTCGGTGTAGCGCTGAAGGACATCACCAACGGGGGCCGCACGAAGCAGTTGGCACTCGCCCGACAGGTAGCGATGTACCTGCTGAGAGGAACGCTGAGCCTCTCGCTGAAGGAAATTGGCGGCCTTTTCGGAAACAAGGACCACACGACCGTGATGCACGCGATAAAGCGAGTCGGCGACCTCAGAACCAGCGACCCCGTCTTCGCTGCCAAGCTTGAGAAGCTATCGAAGGGCATAAGTCGTGGGGAACCTGGTTGACACGCATGTGGGTCCCTACGGCTTGTCGCTCCATCAACGAACTGTCCCAACGTGGTACGCAGAACTGGATTCCGATATATCCCCGTCCGCCCTTGACTTACGCTGATCATACCATTACTCACAACCCAACAGCAGCAGCATAATTACATTTCTGGTTTGATGTTGCCAGACATGTCGTGGAAGACTCCGTCAGTCGATAGGCACTTATAATACCCCGCTATCTACAAAAGGTGGTTTACAGCACCTCGCCACGTACTGGCGCACTATCGTCCCGAGTAAAACCCCTGCTCAGCACACTGCCAAGGTACTGCGTCGCCACGAGCAGTAGGTAACCTTCAACTGCCTGTGGAAACGTGTCGCATCAATGCTGCTGTGAGAGCCGCTGTCTGGGCCGTTCCATGTACGATTCGGATGGCGATTTCGGTAAGAGGGCGCACGTTGAGCTGCCCGTCCTTCCTTGGATCGGCATCGACCACGTTCGCGGCCGCCGTTCGGACGGGCCCTCGCCGAACGCTGGAACGAAGTGGTCAGGCTGGTTTGCGGCGGGGTTGTTGCTGCCACCGTACGGGAGACGTGCAAGGCAACCTCCGCACCGGTTTGCGGCGCGACGACCGGCGCGGTGGTCACGGCCGCGTTTCGTGCACGCGTTCCCCTACATCTGTTGATGGCGAAGTTGCTGCTTGCCCGCCAGGCGCGGTTCGCTCCCACCGCCGATTGACACGCTCGCCTAGCTGACTATGATTAGCCCTTGGCCGCGGAAAGGCCAGACATCACAGAATACGCAGTCAGAGCATGGCTAGGTTGAGCGAAGACCCGAAGTACGGGTTTGCCATCGGGCGCGTCCGGGCGCTTGAACCGACGCTGATGGATCGGCAGCGTTATGAGCGGCTGGTCCGGGCGCGGGGGAGAGAGGAATTCGCCGCGGCACTGGCGGAGACGGCGTACGGGAAGTTCCTGGAAGGAGGCACCGCCGGGGTGACGCGGGCGGTGGACGACGCGGCTAAGGACAACAACGACTTCTTTTCGGCCTATGCGCTGGACGAGTGGTTGGTACGCCTGTTCTCAATGCCGCCCGCATTCCGAACCCTGAAAGCAGCCGTCAAGAATGCGTTATCGCAGGACAAGAGTGATGTCGCGATCCCGAAGGAACTCGACGCGCTGCCGGAAAGGCCGCTCATCGCCAGGGTCGTTGACGACGCCGTAGAGTCTTTTCCCAGGAGCCGAAACCCGGCGGCGGCCGACGCGGCCCTGGACCGGCTGTTGCAGCAGGTGATGTTGCGGATCGCTCGCGCCAGCGAGTTCGTGGCCGGCTACTTCCGGCTGCATGCCGACACCGAGAATCTGCGCACGCTGGTGCGCATGAAGGCAAAGGAAGGTGTCGACGAGGACTTGGCAGGGGAAATGGAGGCATCCTTCTTGGAGGGCGGGACACTGACACTCGCCAGCCTGCTGGCGGCGCTGCCGCAGCCCTGGGACGCGATACTCGATCTGCTCGCGAAAGCACCGCCCTACGGTGTTGGGAGGGAGGAATTCCGTGAGTACCTGGAGCAGGGACGAGCGGCCTTGACGAACCGGCGTTCGTTCGTGCGGATGGAACGGTTCGGGCGAGAAGCAGAGCTCCGCTACCTGCGCCAGACCCGCTACGCGACCTTCGGACACGAGCCGCTGGTTGCCTTCTTCCTCTTGCGCGAGAACGAGCTGCGCAACCTGCGACTCGTCTACTCCGCGAAACTCGCCGGCCTCGCGATTGAGGAGACGCAGGACTTGGTGGCTTATGCCGAGTAGCGAACCGCACCGTGCGCCGGGCGGCCTGTCAGCCAGGGTCGGCGTGGTTGGGCGACCGGAAGTCATCACGCCCTTCCGCGCCGTCGGGTTTGCAGTCTTTCCGGTCGAACCGGGACTTGACGCCGGCCCGAAGGTCGAGACTCTGCTGGACGCGGGTCTGTTGGTGCTCTTCTACACCGAGGACCTGTTGCCGCATCTAGCCGGTCTGATCGGCCGGTACAGCCGGGGAGCAACGCCGTGTCTGGTGATGCTGCCGATGGGTGCGGAGCAACGCGGGCTCGAACGGCTGAGGGAGATTGTGAGACGCGCGGTGGGCGCTGATGTGTTCGGCCGCGCGCAGGCGCCTCGTGGAGAAAAGACTTCGGTTCCATACGAAGGAGAACAGCGATGAGTGAAAGCCAGGGTACGATTGTCAAGGTTTCGGGCCCACTGGTGGTAGCCGAAGGTCTCGCCGGGGCGAGGATGTACGATGTCGTAAAGGTCAGCGAGAAACGGCTGGTGGGTGAGATCATCGAGCTGGAGGGCGACCGCGCGTCAATTCAGGTCTACGAGGAAACTGGCGGCGTTGGTCCGGGCGAGCCGGTCTTTCCAACCTTCGAGCCGCTCTCGGTTGAGCTTGGCCCAGGACTGATAGAGTCCATTTACGACGGCATTCAGCGGCCGTTGAACGTCATTCAGAAGCAGGCCGGCGACTTCATCAGCCGGGGCGTCGAGGCGCCGCCGCTCGACCGGGAGCGGCGCTGGGATTTCACGCCGCTCCGCAGACCCGGCGACAAGGTCGAACCGGGCGACGTCATCGGGGAAGTCCAAGAGACAGTTCTCGTCCGTCACCGCATCATGATGCCGCCGGGAATGCGGGGAGAAATAGCCCGCATCGGCCCGGGCAAATTCACGGTTGACGAACCGGTCGCGTTCATCAGGACGGCGGCCGGCGAGCAGCCGCTGAAAATGGCTCAGCGCTGGCCGGTACGCAGGCCGCGCCCGTCCCGGCGAAAGCTGCCGCCGGGCCAGCCGTTAGTGACCGGCCAACGGGTAGTTGACACGTTCTTCCCAATTGCTAAAGGCGGCACCGCCGCCGTGCCCGGCCCGTTCGGGTCGGGCAAAACCGTCATCCAGCACCAGTTTGCCAAGTGGTCGGACGCCGAAATCATCATCTTCGTTGGCTGCGGCGAGCGTGGCAACGAGATGACCGACGTACTGCTGGAATTCCCGCATCTCGTCGACCCCAAGTCCGGTGAGCCATTGATGAAACGGACCGTCCTGATTGCCAACACCTCGAACATGCCGGTAGCCGCACGCGAAGCGTCAATCTACACCGGCATTACCTTGGCCGAGTACTACCGCGATATGGGGTACTCGGTGGCTCTGCAGGCCGACTCGACTTCCCGCTGGGCCGAGGCGATGCGGGAGATATCGGGCCGGCTAGAGGAGATGCCGGGGGAGGAAGGCTATCCGGCGTACCTCGCGACCCGCGTAGCCGAGTTCTATGAGCGGGCCGGCCGCGTGGTCTGCCTGGGCCGGACACCTGAGGGCAAAGAGCAGGAGGGCACGGTGTCGGTGATCGGTGCCGTATCGCCGCCCGGCGGCGACCTCAACGACCCGGTGGTGCAGGCGACACTGCGCGTCGTGAAGGTCTTCTGGTCGCTCGAGGACCGGCTGGCATTCCAGCGCCACTTCCCGGCGATTTCGTGGCTGAATTCCTATTCGCTGTACGCCGATGTCCTCCGCGAGTCGTTCGACCGCCAGGCGACGCCGGAGTTCATGAAGGACGCGGCCGCGGCGATGCAGTTGCTCGAGAAGGAAGCCGAACTAGAGGAAATAGTCAGACTGGTCGGCAAGGATACGCTCTCCGCTCAGGACCGGCTGGTGCTCGAGGTGGCGCGGTCGATTCGCGAGGATTTCCTGCACCAGAACGCATTCCACGAGGTCGATACCTACGCGTCGCTCCCCAAGCAGGCAGCCATGTTGAGCGCAATCCTGCGGTTCTATGAACTCGGGCGCGCAGCGCTCGCGCGCGGGGTGGAGGTCGGGGCGATGGAAGGGATGGCGGTGCGCGACCGCATCGCCCGCATGAAATACCTGACCGAGGACGAGGCGGCGTCCGCTATCGCCAAGACCTGCGCCGACCTGGAGAAAGAACTGGCGGCCATGGAGGCGAAATGATCCGAGAATACCAGACGGTTACTTCCATCGCCGGGCCGCTCATGCTGGTCGCTGGCGTTGACGGAGTCAAGTATCAGGAACTCGTGCAGGTTACGCTTGCGTCGGGTGAGATCCGACGCGGGCAGGTGCTCGAGGTCGAAGGGGACAAAGCGCTGGTCCAGGTATTCGAGGGTGCGACCGGCATCGACGTACCGTCGGCCAAGATCAGGTTCATGGGCCGCGGCATCACCATCGACCTGTCCCCGGAAATCCTCGGCCGCGTGTTCGGCGGCCTGGGGCGTCCGCGCGACGGGGGCCCGGCAATCATCCCGGATCGGAGCGTCGACGTCAACGGCGCGCCGATCAACCCCTACGCGCGGGAGTACCCGAATCAGTTCATCCAGACCGGCGTCTCGCCGATCGACGGACTCAACACGCTGGTCCGTGGCCAGAAGCTGCCCATCTTCTCCGGTTCGGGCCTGCCGCACAACCGGCTGGCCGCGCAGATTGTCCGGCAGGCGCGGGTGCTCGGGACGAACGAACCGTTTGCCGTAGTGTTCGGAGCCATGGGCATTACCTTCGAGGAGGCGGAGTTCTTCATCCGCGACTTCACCCAGTCGGGCGCGATCGAGCGTACCGTGCTGTTCCTCAACCTGGCCGATGAGCCGGCAATCGAGCGGATCGCAACCCCGCGTGCCGCGCTCACTGCTGCTGAGTACTTGGCCTTCGACCTGGGGATGCACGTCCTCGCGGTCCTGACCGACATGACCAACTACTGCGAAGCGTTGCGGGAAGTGTCGGCGGCGCGCAAGGAGATTCCCGGCCGCCGCGGATTTCCCGGCTACCTCTATACCGACCTGGCGTCGATCTACGAACGCTGCGGCCGTATCAAGGGCCGGAAGGGCTCGATCACGATGATGCCGGTGCTGACCATGCCCGAAGACGACAAGACACACCCCATTCCAGACCTGACCGGGTACATCACCGAAGGGCAGATCATCCTCTCCCGGGCAATGCACCGGCGCAAGATCGCTCCGCCGGTCGACGTGCTGCCGTCGCTCTCGCGTCTCAAGGACAAGGGCATCGGCAAGGACAAGACCCGCGAGGACCACGCCGACCTGTTCAACCAGCTCTACGCCTGCTATGCGCGCGGCAAGGAAGCGGAGGAACTGGAAATCATCCTGGGCGATGCGGCGCTTACCGAGACCGACAGACTCTACCTGCGATTTGCGCGGGACTTCGAGGAGCAGTACATCACGCAGGGTGAGTTCGAGAACCGGACGGTCGAGCAGACCCTCGACCTCGGCTGGAAGCTACTTGCGGTCTTTCCCCGAGGCGAGCTCAAGCGCGTGCGCGACGCCTACCTCGACAAGTACTGGCGGCCGGTCGTGAAGTGACGAGTCGCGTACGGCGAACCCGCTGGGTCGGTCCGCCGCTATCGACCTAGGAACGCACGCCATCCTCAGGTACGCCGCCGCGCTTTTTGACCTCGACGGCACCCTTGTCGATTCTGGGCGGGACATCATCGCCGCGGTCCGGCACGCCCTGAGCCGTGTTTTCTCCGCCCGCAGCCTGCCGGGGGACGAGGAGATACTTGTCCTTATCGGCAAGCCGCTTGAATCGGTGGTGCGCGAGCTGGGCTATCCGGCTGACGGGGAAAGCATCCGACGGTTCGTCGAGGTGTACCGGGCCTTTTATGCCGAACACTACAACGACAACACAAGAGTCTACCCGGGCATCGGGGATCTGCTTGAGGACCTGCAGGGCGCGGGCGTCAAGATGGGGCTCGTTACGACGAAGCACCAGATACAGGCTGAGTTCACGCTGGCGGGTGCCGGGCTTGCCTGCTACTTCGACTATGTCCACGGCTGGCTTGAAGGCCGCAAACACAAGCCGGACCCGGAGTCGGTGGTTGCATCGCTGGAACGGCTTGAGGTCCGGCCGGGCGCGGCGATTCTGGTCGGCGATTCCGAGCTCGACATCGAGTCGGCCAAGGCTGCCGAAGTCACCACCTGCGCCGTGACGTACGGGTTCAGGCCCGCCTGGTTCCTTAAGTCGTTTCGACCGGACTTCCTCGTTTCCAGCCCAGCCGACATCGCCTCGATCGTCATCTCCCGGGAGTGATGCCGATGCGGCGATTGCCGCTCAGTGTCCAACCACCGCCGTACAGGACGGCACTAGCCGGTGGGGACGGACGACACCATCCGACTGTAACCTACCGACCGGCACCGGCGCACGCAGGGCCTCCGATTCTGGGCCACGGAACCGAAGCTGCGCTTCCGTCTAGGTCACGGCAGTTCGCGACAGCGTGGGAGTCATCGTCCGAAGGCCCTCGTCCGAAGGCACTTGACTGGAACGCGAGTGAACGTAGAATGCACGCTGACGCCGGCTGCAATGGGTTACGCCGGATGGCCGCTGCCGGAACGGCGGCCACCTGAGTCCCTGCGGCCATGCCCACACCGTTATTGAATGAAGGCGAACGGACCGAACCCAGATTTCCCCTACATCGCCGACGTCGCTCTTCAGGCCGGCGACATCGTCCCGCTACCGACCGGCTTGGCCGAGTCGTCTACTGGAACAGCGAAGCCGAGGCGGTCTGCGGCCATAGCGCGGCGGAGGTGCTCGGAAAGCCATACCTACTCGCCTGCCGGCTGGAGCCCAACGTCGAGATTGACCTGAAGGCGATTATCGCCGGCCGCGACTTCGCTGGCGGAGTCCGCTGCCACTCGCGGAACGGGGGAGGTGTCGCGCTCTACCTGTTCGCTACGGTCGGCCGCAACCGTGCCGGTGAGCCGGCCGGAGTAGTCTTCGTCGGTAGGGACGTAACCGGCCTCTGGCGCGCCGAGGAGGCCGCCCAGGTGACTGCGGACAAGTACCGGGTTCTCTTTTCGAGAACACGCTCGACTCGGTGGCGATTGCCGACAGCGACGGGAAGGTGCCGGAGGCCAATCCCGCGTGCCTGCGATTGTATGGATATACCGCCGACGATGTCAAGGGAGTGAACCTTGCCGATGTGGTGGCCCCGGAAGACCGCTGCGCGGCTGCCGAGGCGATGGCGAGTCTGGCGGCGGGCCGGAGGGTGGCTAAGACCATCCGGATGCGCCGGAAAGACGGCACGAGGTTCGTGGTCGACCTCTTGGCATCGGTGACGGAAGTCGGCGGCGAACGGCGGATACTGTCGGTCACGCGCGACGTGACCGACCGCGTCCGCGCCGAGCAGGCGCGGAGCCGGTCGGAGCGGATGTTCCGATCGGTGTTTGAGTCGGCCAACGATGCCGTGTTTGTCGAGTCGATTGATGGACGCATTCTTGACGTTAATCGGAACGGCTGCGAGCTCCTAGGGTATACCAGGGACGAGTTGGTGCGGATGACGGTGTCGGACCTGGTCTCGGCCGGTGCCCGCGCGTGGCTTGAGCGAGTGACCGGCGCGATTCTCCGCGACGGGATGTTCCGGGCCGAGGCGGTCAGGGCGCACTGGGATGGCCACTACGTTCCGGTGGAGATTAGCGCCTCGACGATGGAGCTAGATGGCGGGACGGCGGTGCTGGCAATAGTGCGCGACATCACCGAACGGAAGCTGGCCGAGCAGGCGCTGCGCGAGAGCGAGGAAAAGTTCCGCAGCGTCTGTGAGCAGTCGCCAAACATGATTTTCATCAACTACCAGGGCCGTATCGTCTACACCAATCAGAAGAGCGCCGAGGTGATGGGATATACCCGGGATGAGTTCTACGCTCCCGGGTTCGACTTCATGAGGCTCATCGCGCCGGAGTCGGTAGAGCAGGTCAGGGCAGTGTATGCCCGCCATGGCCGCGGCGAGGAGGTCGAGCCGTACGAGTACACCTTGATAGGCAAAGGCGCACGGCGCATCGAGGCCATCGTCGCCACCAAGCTCGTCGACTACGCGGGCACCAAGGCGCTGCTCGTCAAGGAGACGGTCACAGGCCTACTTGGCCGTCGCCTGGGTGATATTGGTGGCGCTCGACGCCGCCGGCCGCATTGCCCTGCTCAATCGGCGCGGCTGCCACGTATTAGGCGTCAAAGGGGCCGAAGCGCTTGGCCGGAACTGGTTCGACCGCTGCGTGCGGGGCGCAGTTCGGCCCCCGGGTCAGGGGGACGTTCGCAGCGCTTATGGCAGGCAGCCTTGAGCCGGTGGAGCACCACGAGAACCCGGTGCTGACTGCCAATGGTGAGGAATGGCTCATTGTCTGCCACAACGTCTTGCTGCGCGACCAGCAGGGCCGGCCGACCGGTGCCCTGCGAGGGGCGAGGGGCGGGGATGGCCGGTCGCGATGTGCGAGTGTTTTTGACGGGTTTGGTATTGGTTTCTGCTTTTTGGTCTTGAGTTGGTGTTGGTTTGCTGTGAGGGCTCTGGGGATGGTTTGGTCGTCCATGCCGGGTTGGGGCCTGGGTTTCGGTTCTGGTTTGCAT
>Ga0209609_10000940_pt1 | contig 17165 bp, 16 predicted proteins | sample LakKivw325mmetaG_FD_184136 | JGI IMG/M metagenome (GOLD analysis project Ga0209609, IMG submission 184136) | Anoxic lake water microbial communities from Lake Kivu, Rwanda to study Microbial Dark Matter (Phase II) - Lake Kivu water 325m metaG... | ecosystem: Environmental > Aquatic > Freshwater... | reverse complement strand
GGTGGAGGTCCTTACACACCTTACGGAGCAACCGAGGTCGTCGGTTTGCAGTTGTTCTACACGGCATTTATGTACTTGAAGTTTGGAGTCGCCAACGCTATGGGCTGGGTGCTTGGGTTTATGCTCATAGGCTTTACGATTATGCAACTCAAGAACTTGAGTCGAGTCGAGTTTAAGGGAGGTCGTTAGAGATGCCTATACTCCCAACAATTGGACGGAAAAGACCCAAGATTAGACTTGCGATCTTTCTGATATATACTTTTCTTATTATCGGTAGCATCACCATGGTCTACCCGTTCTTGATAATGCTTTCGGGAAGCGTGAAGGGGCAGGCCGATCAGGAGAGAATGGACCCTGTGCCGCAGGTCCTCTACTCTCGAGACATGCAGTTTGCGCGTTTCCAGGAGGACAGATACGGTGTGCTGCGGGGCGTCTCGGCGGCTTTTGGACGGCAGTTTCTGGACTTCAATGACGCGACGAGGCCCAAGCCGGATGCATCCGAATTGGCCAGGTATGAGAAATTCCTCGATGCTGAAGCGTCCTCATTTCCTGAGCATTTCTACGTAGTACACGACATCTCGCGCAACTTCCGAATCCTCCGCAGGCAGATACAGCAGGAGTGCGGCACGCTCGACGAGTTCAACACCAGATACGAGAATTCTCTGTCCAGTTGGAACGATCTGGGTCGGCCGGCGGATTCTCCGCTGACCAAGGAATTCGCATACGAACTGAGTAACAAGCTTGTTCTCAGGAGCCTTGAATACAAGCGCAAGCTGCCCACTTGGGAAAAGTCGGTGCTGAACATCGATGGCGACTTCGCCGTGGCGCAAGAGACCTTGCCGGAGGTGAAGTCGGGCAAGTTGGAGCCGCTGCCGCTGCTGTCGGAACGTTGCCCTGACGGTCCTCAGAAAGCGCTATGGGCCGAGTACGTCAAACACTGGCTCAGTTGTCTGTTCATCACGCCCGATCAGACCGGGCTTATTATGATGAGGCAGTTCATGTCCAGTCGCTACCCCGGCGGCATTTCGGCGTTTAACGAGATGACCGAGACCAACTACAAGTCATTCGATGAGATCAATTGCACGCCGGAGGAACTCGGCTCGCCCGGCTTCTTCACTCTCTACACGCAGTTTGTTACGGATGTTTGTCCTCCAGAGCACCTTATCGTTGATACGCCTTCGACACGGTATCGCAGGTTCGTCAGGTCGCAGACCGCTCAGGCGCCGTTCGTTTTGTATGACTACTCTGTCTTTCTCGCCAATCGCTCTGCTTTCCTCAAAGAAGTGGTGACGAGGAACTACGTATACGTTCTGGACTACATAGCAGTCTACGGTCGCGCAATCAGAAACACGGTCATTTTCATCGGTCTGATGATCGCGGCCGCGCTGCTCGTAAACCCCATCGCTGCGTATGCACTGTCCAGGTACAAGCCAAAGAACACATACGGCATACTGATGTTCTTTCTCATCACCATGGCTTTCCCCAGTGCGGTGACAGCGATTCCGAATTTCCTGCTGCTGAAGCAGTTGCACTTGCTGAACACTTTCTATGCTTTGGTCCTGCCGGGGCTGGCGAACGGTTTCTCAGTGTTTCTGCTGAAGGGTTTCTTTGACAGCATTCCGCAGGAGGTCTACGAGTCCGCTATGATCGACGGGGCGGGGGAGTGGACCATGTTCTGGCGGTTTACAATGGCACTGTCCAAACCGATACTGGCGCTGATGGTTTTGAACTCCTTCACCGCCGCGTATAGCGCGTTCATGTTTGCCCTGATCATCTGCCCGGACGAGCGTATGTGGACAATTATGGTGTGGCTGTATCAGATGCAGCAGGGCGCTGCTCAGGCCACCATATATGCGGCGCTGATCCTGGCGGCGATACCCACTCTGCTGATGTTCATTTTTGCTCAGAACACCATCATGAAGGGCATCATCATTCCCGTGGAAAAGTAGCCTCAACATACTACGCAGACGTATGCCCCGAAACTAGTAGAGCAGCGTGCCCAGGCTACGAATCCGGTCTGGAGTGACCCAATAACGCGTCCAACTTCGTCCCGCTGTTTTACCAAAAGGGAGCTAATATGCTAAACTCTTCATGAACAAACTAGGGAGTGCTGTATGATGGATGAAAACCAGCTCTGCAGAGAGTGCATATTGCGAATCAAGCCGTATGTGCCCGGCAAGCCTATAGATGAAGTCAAGCGCGAGCTTGGCCTGGAAGACGTTATCAAACTCGCGTCCAATGAGAATCCCCTTGGTCCTTCTCCTCTTGCGATCGAAGCAATAAGGGATTGTGCAACTGATGTCGGCCTCTACCCCGATGGCAACTGCTATTCACTCAGGCAGGATCTTGCGGCGCATCTCGGCGTCGACCCCGATAATCTCATATTTGGAGCGGGCGGTGATGAGATCATATTTATGGCCGCAACGTCGATGCTCTGCGAAGGTGATGAGACCGTTCAGTCCGACGCTACGTTTCTCGAGTATGAGACCATTGCCAATCTGATGAATTGCCGGGCTCACCTTGTTGGACTGTCGAACTATGTCCAAGATATACCGGCTCTTCTTTCACACGTCAACGAGCGCACCAAGCTGCTGTTCATCACCAATCCCAACAATCCCACGGGCACGACGGTTGAGTGGAGCGAGGTGGAACGTGTGCTGGACGCTTTGCCGCCGCGCTGTGTGCTGTTTCTGGACGAGGCATACTACGAATATGTAGACGATCCGAACTACACACGGTCCCTGGAGATGGTCAAGCAGGACCGGAATATCATCGTACTTCGAACGTTCTCAAAGATATACGGGCTTGCCGGGCTCAGGGTCGGCTATGCGATTGCCCCGAAACGAATTACAGACATACTGGAGAGAGTGCGGGCTCCGTTTAATGTTAGCAGTATTGCCCAGGAAGCGGCTCGCGCAAGCCTGAAGGACCCGGACCAAGTGGCTCGAAGCCGGGAGCAGAATAGGCGCTCCAAGGAGTTCTTCTACGCCAAGCTTCCGAAGCTTGGAGTCGAAGTCACCCCCACCCAGGCCAATTTCGTGTGGATTGACGTGAAACGCGATTGCCGTCAAGTCTTCAGTGAGCTTCTGAAGCGGGGAGTCATCGTGCGAACCGGTGACATCTTCGGCTGTTCGACTCACATCAGGGTTACGACTGGGCTTGACGCTCAGAACCAGCGATTCATAGATGCTCTGTCGGAGGTTCTAAAGCAGTGATTATCATTCTCTCGCCTCAAGCCACCGAACCGGATATTGAGGAACTTATCGTCAATCTCAAAGACCGGGGATACGGTGTTCACCTGTCCCAAGGTGTCGAAAAGACCATTGTGGGTGTGCTTGGAGCACACGACGACGAGAAGACGATGGTTGCAGAGCAGCTTTCGTCGCTAAGCTACGTCGAACGGGTAGTTCCAATTCTCAAACCTTACAAACTGGTTGGACGGGAGTTTCACCCGGACAAAACGATTGTGAAGGTAAGGGGGGTAGACATCGGCGGGCAGAAAATCGTGGTTATGGCTGGCCCTTGTTCAGTTGAAAGTGAGGACATGATTGTCGAGGTTGCAGGGGCAGTGAAATCCGCCGGTGCGAGCGTTCTTCGTGGCGGGGCATTCAAGCCCAGCACGTCTCCGTACAGCTTTCATGGCCTGGGAGAGGATGCTCTGAAGATGCTTGTGGCCGCCCGCGAAGCTACCGGAATGCCCATAGTCACCGAGGTAATGGATACGAGGGACGTCGAGCTTGTCTCCAAGTATGCGGACATCCTGCAGATCGGCACTCGGAATATGACCAACTTCTCGCTGCTGCAGGAGGTTGGCGTGTCTGGCAAACCGGTCATGCTAAAACGCGGCATGTCGTCGACAATCGAGGAGTGGCTGCAGGCCGCCGAGTACATTGCCAATCGCGGCAACTACAACATCATTCTTTGCGAGCGCGGAGTGCGAACGTTCGAGACGTTTACCCGCAATACATTCGATGTTGCCGCCATACCGGCTGTTCAGGGCTTGTCTCACTTGCCCGTAGTGGCTGACCCGAGCCACGCAACAGGCAAGTATGTTCTCGTTCCGCCCACCTCCAAAGCTGCAGTGGCGGCTGGCGCTGACGGCCTGATGGTGGAGGTGCATCCACACCCGGAGAAGGCCATGAAGGATGGTGCGCAGTCTCTGACTCCCGACAACTTTGCAGCGATGATGAAGGATCTCAACGCTGTAGCTAGAGCCGTCGGCAGATACATCTGATGATCGACGAACCCGATATCAGGATATTTGACACAGTAGCCATCGTCGGAGTAGGTCTTATTGGCGGTTCGCTTGGTATGGCCGCGAAGAGCAGGGGCCTCGCACGCCGGGTCATTGGTATTGGCCGGGATGAGCGAAAGCTCAATCGCGCCGTGGAACTCGGGGCAATCGACTCGCTGTGCACCAGCGTAGAGGATGGAGCCGCATCCGCTGATCTGGTGATTATCTGCACTCCCGTTACTCTCATCGCGCCAACTCTTCGGCGTATGCTCGACAGCCTCCGACAGGACGTCATCGTGACTGATGTCGGAAGCACCAAGTGCGAGGTGATGGAACAGGCTGCAGCCGTTCTAGGCAGTGACCGGCAGTTCATCGGCGGTCATCCCATGGCCGGTTCCGAGCAGGCCGGTGTGGAGAACGCTGTGGCCAATCTGTTTGCCGGCCGAACCTACGTGCTGACGCCATCGTCGTCAACCAGCCAGGAGAGTTTGGACAGACTCTCCAGATTTGTGGAGTCAATGGGTGCAGTGGTCGAGATTATGGATCCGCGGAACCACGACAGGACAGTTGCGATCATCAGCCACTTGCCACACGTAATCTCCGCTGCACTGCTCCAGCAGACCGGAGCCGCTCGCGATGACGGGGCCAATGTTGACCGACTTGCTGCCGGGAGCTTCCGCGACCTGACCCGCATATCGGACAGCCCGCCCGAGATATGGCGCGACATCTGCCTGACCAATGCGGATCAGATAGTGAACGCCATCGCAGGTTTCGAGCATTGGATTGCCGAATTCAAGCATGCGCTTATGGAATGCGATGAGTCGGCTATACTACGCTTCTTTGAGCAGGCCAGAGCTGTCCGAGCGGCAGGAACTTGGACCAGAAGGTGAACAAGCCGGTCGTCGCAATAGACGGACCCGCGGGGGTGGGCAAGAGCACGGTTGCGCGCCTCGTCGCGGTGAAGCTCGGGTATGCTTATGTTGACACGGGAGCTATGTATCGCTCGGTTGCCCTCAAGGCCGTTCGCGCGGGCATTCGAGCTGAGGATAGCTCGGCGATTGCGCGCCTCGCGGACTTGAAGTTCGTCTTTGAGACGGTAGACGGATCGCAGAGGGTGTTTGCGGATGGGGAAGATGTCACTGAGGCCATAAGAACGCAGGAGGTGACAGCACTGGTGTCGCCGATAAGCTCGATTCCAGAGGTGCGCGCGAAGTTGGTCGCGGCGCAGCGGGCGATGGGCGGAGACGGTGCGGTGGTGATGGAAGGCAGGGACATCGGGACGGTCGTGTTCCCGGAGGCCCGGGTCAAGGTGTTTCTTACAGCGTCTCCCGAGGCCCGCGCCAGACGCCGAACGCTGGAGCTGCGCGCGAAAGGCATAGCAGCCGACGAGCAGACGATAGCCGATGAGATTCGCCAGCGGGACGCCAGAGACTCGTCCAGAGAGCACTCCCCACTGATGGCTGCGCCTGACGCGGTGCTGATCGACACCGATGACAAGAACATCGATCAGGTAGTTGCAGAGGTGCTCGCCATACACGATGCGAAGACTGGCGGTGTCCGATGAGCACTGTAGCGTACTGGATCGGAGCCACTGCCTCATATGTAGCCTGCAGAGTCTTCGGTCGGGCCAGGTTCGTTGGGATCGAAAACATCCCAAGTTCGGGGGGCGCAATGCTTTGTGCCAATCACGTTAGTTACATGGATCCACCGGCGGTTGGCGGCGGATCGCCCAGGCAGGTACACTTCATGGCCAAGTCTGAGCTTTTCAGAATACCTGTGCTGGGGCCACTAATAGCTGCTGCGGGCGCTTTTCCGGTCAAGCGAGGAAGTGCGGACCGCGCCGCTCTAAGAAAAGCGATCGAATACCTTCAGAATGGCGAAGTAGTGGCGATGTTTCCGGAGGGCAAACGTTCTCTGGACGGCAAACTCCAGGAGGCCGAACTGGGAGTCGGAATGATCGCGCTCCGTGCGCAGGTGCCTGTTATTCCTGTAGGTCTCGTCAACACTGAGAGACTTCTGCCGCCGCACTCCTCGTTCTTGCACTTCTCGCGGATAAAGATATGCTACGGTCCGCCCGTGGAGCTGTCCGATCTCTATGCCCAGAGTGGGCGAGAAGCTATGGAAGAATGTGGAAGGCGCATTATGTCGGCGATTGCCGCGCTTCTCGCCGAACACCGGGAGCGGCCCCTGAGCGGAGTGGAAGGGCAAAGCAGCTAAGGCTCAGCGGCTTCATAGACCACCGCATCCGCGCAGTACCTCGCCCCGTCATTCTGAGCCCAGACTACTCCTCTGTTCAAGCATATCCTGTCAATATTACCTTAATGACAGATGTCCAGCATGCCCCGTACTTATGCCTGTTTGTCACAGATACTCCGTAATAGTCGGCCGATAGTGGTGTTTTGGCACGGCACGTGCACAGAACATAGTTGGGTATCAATGTCTACCTGCCTGACAGCAGCGTGCACCAGAAACCCAGTTAGAGCGTTCCGCAATCGGCCTTGAATGGAGTCCGTCAATACAGCGCAATCGCCGCACCGGAGTGTAGCGTTCAGACATAGGTTTAGCTTATGGCCGGAGCGGGTATCTAGATGAATGGTAGCTTGAATACGAACAGGAGATCAAGGAATATGAAACTCACAACTCTTATGCTGTCTGTAGTCGTTTTGTTTGTTCTCGCGGTGGCCCCTTCCTACGCGTTTCAGGGAACGTTGGCGTGGATGGACGGGCCTTCCTCGCAGATTACCGCCTACGGAGATTGGGCTGCTCCCACCACGTCTATCACCTGGGATGTCACCAACTACGGCTCCCACTGGCTGTACACCTATTCGCTCAACGTGACGCGTAAAGACATTAGTCACTTCATCATCGAAACGTCGGGAAGTGAAGAGAAACCAATCGTTATCGAGGGGCCTGGTGTGGTGAACCCGGATATCTGGGACATCGCGGGATCCGGCGGAGCCGGCGGTGCGTCCTCAGACTCGCCGCGGCATTGGTCAACTGCCCAGGGTGCCAGTAACATTTTTATGCCTGACGGCGGGATGTACGGCATCAAGTTCGAGGCAGTGAGTGATTCACGTTCCTGGACTGTGTCATTCAAGAGTAACCGTCCGCCAGTCTGGGGCGACTTCTATGCAAAGGACGGCATGGGCGTCGCTGCCTATAATGCCGGCTTTACGGGAGGCTATTTCGACGGATCAGCTGCCAATCTGGTGACGCGAGACGGCACCTATCTTGACACCCAGTTAGCCGTTCCCGACACCAGATCGGGATCCACCGTTCCTGAGCCGTCCAGCATCGCTGCACTGGTTCTTGGTCTCCCGGCACTTGCCCTTGCTGCGAGGCGCAGGCGCTAGAAGGAGACGGCTTGTCAGTAACACTGGCAGGCTGGTGAAGAGAGTCAAACGGCCCGCGGTCAGTGATCGCGGGCCTTTTGACGTCTGCAATTCGGCCGCCGATCGATACTTGCAGGAAACCGCAGGGCATATGTGTAACCCTAACATTCAGAACCTCCCCCTAACCCCCTCCGTTTCGGAGGGGGTTAGGGGGAGGTGTTCAGATAGATACTTCGCGGGCATGTGCCCCGAAGACTGTACAAACAGTGTGAAACTAGATCGGGGTATGCAGAATGAACAGAATTGCCGTACTAACCAGCGGTGGCGACGCGCCGGGTATGAATGCGTGCATAAGAAGCGTGGTCCGCTGTGGAATGGCAGCCGGACTCGAAGTCTATGGGGTCAAGCGAGGCTATGCCGGGTTAATCGACGACGACCTCGCTGTGTTGGATTCGCGTGCGGTGGGCGGTATCATCCGCTCTGGCGGCACGATGCTCATGAGCGCAAGATGTCCGGAGTTCAAGACCGATCAAGGTCTCAATAAAGCTCTTGACAATCTGCGGATGAGACACGTAGAGGGCTTGGTTGTCATAGGCGGCGATGGTTCTCTTCGAGGAGCGCAGGTGCTGGCAGCTCAGGGATTGCCGGTCGTGGGAGTGCCGGCATCAATAGATAACGACATCGCCTGTACAGAGATGGCAATCGGTGTCGATACAGCGCTCAACACAATCCTCGACGCTATGGATAAGATAAAGGATACCGCCAGCGCACACCAACGCGCATTCATAATTGAAGTGATGGGTCGCGAGCACGGCTATCTGGCTCTGATGGCCGGAGTGGCTGGCGGAGCCGAGATACTGATACTGCCTCGCACGCAGATAGACAGGAACGCGATTGTTACCGAAGTGCAGTCCGCGTTCCGGAGAGGCAAACCGCACTTCATTATCGTTGCGGCTGAAGGCGCGTCCACGCCTGAGACGGATGTAACCCAACTGCTGTCCGGCTATATCGCCGAATCCGGACACGAACCACGCTCGACCGTTTTGGGACATGTTCAGCGAGGCGGGTCTCCTACCTGTTACGACCGAATGCTCGGCACTCGGTACGGCGCAGCCGCAGTGGAAAACCTGCTGGCCGGCAACACCGCTATCATGATAGGCATAGAGAGTGGTAGAATGGTGGCGACCCCTTTGGACGAGGTGCTGTCTTCGGAAGCCCATCTCGATCCGGAGATTCTCAAACTCGCAGGCCCTCTGGCGCTGTAGATGATGACTGCGGCGAGCCGGGCCTTGCCGTGCATACTTCGCGAAGGTGTGCCCGAGGCCCAACTGATGACGTTATTATCGAAAGGAATGATATGGCAACAACACCTAGCCCCGGAAACAGTATAAACCTCAGACTCAGATATCCCAATGTCACTGGCGCTCTTTCCAAGCTGGCCAAGGCCATCTCCGACGCAGGCGGCAGCATCGGTTCAATCGAAGTGATCGATTCCGACCGGACTCACATTACACGCGACATCGTTGTGGACACGACCGGAGAGCAGCAGGCCCAGTACATACTCGACGCGGTGCAGGCTGTGCCCCTTGTGCAGGTGTTGGAGTACTATGACCGCACGTTTAGACTGCACGAAGGCGGCAAACTGGAGGTCATCTCCAAGACCCGCCTAACTGACTACGTCGACCTGTCAATGGCATATACACCTGGGGTGGCGCGTGTCTGTACCGCGATTCAGAAAGACCCTTCGCTCGCACGTGAATACACCATCCGCAGGAACACGGTTGGGATAGTGACCGACGGAACAGCGGTGCTCGGGCTTGGAGACATCGGAGCGTTAGCATCGCTTCCGGTGATGGAAGGCAAGGCAGTCCTGTTCAAGGAATTTGGAGGGGTCAACGCGTTCCCGGTATGTATTGATACGAAAGACCCCGAAGTCCTGCTGGAATGTGCAAGGGCGACAGCAGTGCAGTACGGCGGCATCAACCTCGAGGACATCGCTGCGCCTGTGTGCTTTGATATCGAGCGTAGGCTGACCCAGGCGGTCGACATTCCGGTCTTTCACGACGACCAGCACGGAACCGCCGTGGTTGTCGGGGCGGCGTTCGTTAACGCCGTTAAGGTGACGGGCAAGAATCCGTCAGAGATGCGGGCGGTGGTCTGCGGGGCAGGGGCAGCGGGGGTTGCCTGCTCGAGGGCGCTGCTTGACCTGGGTATTGGCGACATTGTGGTGTGTGACAGGGGCGGGGCGATATATCGTGGCCGCGAGAGACTCACCAGCGCCAAGAGCTGGCTGGCCGATTGCACAAACAAAGACAACATCCAGGGCTCTCCCGCCGATGTTCTAAGAGGCGCCGACCTGTTCCTGGGACTATCAGGTCCCAATATACTCACTGGAGAAGACATTCGCCGGATGGCCGCGGAGCCCATAGTGTTCGCACTGAGCAACCCGACCCCTGAGGTTCCTCCTGAGGAGGTGGCCGGATACGCTTCGGTTATTGCCACGGGCAGAAGCGACTACGCCAATCAGATTAACAACGTGCTTTGTTTCCCAGGCTTGTTCAGGGGTCTGCTGGAGAGCGGCGTTAAGAGGGTTACCAGGGAGATGCTCACTTCGGCAGCGCGGGCAATCGCGTCGGTCATAGGTGAAGACGAACTCAGGCCGGACTACATCATTCCGAGTCCGTTCAATGAGCTGGTTTCCCAGGCTGTGTCGGGGGTCGTGATGGACGTTGCGGCTGATCCGTCAGTTTCGCGGACACCGATCTACTTTGAGTTCTAGGAAAGTCGGGGTGGATATGAGGATGCTTGCCGAGTTTGCTGCCGTTTGCGTGATGCTGTCTGTTGTCTGCGGCCTGGCCTGGGCGGCTGTCCCGCTTGCTGACCTGCCTGAGGCCGAAAGGCAGATCGCTAACGATGTCGACCCCTGGGGGCTTGCTTTCGCTGATCAGGTTACGCGGTTCAAGAGTGCCTACGCTCAGGCTTCTGGGACGGGCCCGGCCGAATACGTGCTTGGTTACGAGACAGGGCTTACCAAGGTTTTCCGGAACAAGTACTGGTTCCGGGGAAAGCTGGGATCGGAGGCTGGTCTTGTTTGCGCAGGCAACGAACACGAGAACCTGCAGATTGCGGTCATCCCCGACATGGGAAAATCGCTTAGAGGCGTGACGCTTGCAGTCGGCGATCTGGTCGGGCCCAAGTCATCAATTCCGGCTGACTCCATCAAAATCTACCGGGTGGGCTACGTCAAGACTCACGCATCCGCCTACCCGGTGGCACACGTCGGATACTGGCCCGATCCTCTGCTTCCCAACTCTTCTATTGACGTCTCCGGCACCGACCTGGGTCTGTTCTGGCTGGATGTCCATGTGCCTGCACATACTCCCGCCGGGATGTACAAGGGCGTTGCGACTGTCGCCTGCACCGGACTGGACAAACGCGAGCTTGCCTTGAACGTGCAGGTGCTGCCGTTCTCCTTGCCCAAACGGGTGCAGATGCCCATGTCAGTCTGGGTTCAGAAGTCGAATCCCTGGGGACCGATGATGGACGGTGAATTCAAGGCCTTGTGTATGGAATACCTGGATCACGGCATCGATCCGGTGAGTTCGTGGAGCGCTCTGACTGACCCCGACAAGCCGGAAACCGGCGATGAGCATATGCGGGACTTTCTTGCGGCTGGCCAGATGTTCTTTGATGTACCCAGGGCCTGGTTGGAGAAACCGGATCTGATGAAGCACCTGCGAGACATGAAGTGGATGGACAAGGCCATAGTCTACGGCGCGATGGATGAGCCGCCGACCGAGGCATTCGAGGCTACAGTAGTGCCGGACACGGAGAGAATCCGCAAGATGGCGCCCGCACCTCGCGTATACCTTGCGTCAGGCTTTCACAATGGAATCGACCGAGGCCTGGATATATGGATGACGGATCTCTCCACTGACAACGGCATTGAGTTCGCTGCGGCAAACCGCGGCAATGCGGAGTTGTGGAGCTACTACTGCCATCTGCCGATCAATGTGGACTTCCACCAGCCGATGGTTGACGCGCCCAACATGCTCATAGACAACCCTGCCATTGAGCACAGGCTGGCTTACTGGATCGCCTGGAAATACGGCATCAAGGGAATGTTTGTCTGGGCGGGCAACCACGAATGGTTTGGGGAGGACAAGCCGGACTGGGCAGACCACGAGTGGCTGCTTAAGACCCCTGCGCAGAAGTTGACCTATCCTTACGCTGGACTGCACAACGGAAACGGCTTCCTCATCTATCCGGGCCCGCACCCCAGCGTCCGTATGAAAGTGTTGCGGGATGGCATAGAGGACTACGGATACCTGCAACTCCTGCGGGACAACCTCAAACGCCTCACGACGAAAGACCGCGCCGAAGCCAGAGGCATTCTGGCCGTGCCACAGAGTGTTATCATGAACCCACACTACTTCAGCCGGAATCCTCAGGACATGCTGAGCGTACGATCTCGCGCCAGCGCTCTGCTTGTGAAGGCTTTCGCCGTGCCACCTTCTGACGACCATGAGATGATGGATCACTAGCTCGCACTACTACGCAACAAGCGCCTGATGGGTCGCAGTGAATATCCGGCAGCTTGACTTAGGGCCAGGGTTACATCGTGCCCCATCCGGTGACACGATGACAAAGGTGGGGCACAATCCCATAATCGTGGATGATCGCTGATGCAAAGCCATACCTTGTGGGCACGGCTTGAGCTTGCGCTACTTACTTAGTCTACTTGACGTAACCTCATGCGTGTCGCTAAACTAGACTATGGGCTGGGGCAAACAGACGCATACTGTGATTGTGATTTGACTACTTCACGGTTACAACTTTTGCGAGAAACCAATTTGTACGTGCAACCAGGAGATTCTTATGAGCCTGCTACCGTTCGGAAATCGTGACATCCGCATTGCCATGCTCGGTATGGTGGACGGCAACGGCCATCCATATTCGTGGAGCGCCATGTTCAATGGCTATGACCGAGAAGTTATGGCGGATTGCCCTTTCGCGGGAATCCCGGCTTATCTGAACAAGGAGCCGGAGTCGAGTTTTGGCATAGCGGGTGCCCACGTGACCCACGTGTGGACAGACGACCCCGCTGACGCTCTCGGCGTGTCCAAGGCCTCGCTCGTGCCGCACGTTGTCGAGCGTGCTGAAGATGTTATCGGCGAGGTGGACGCTGTGATTGTGGCGACTGACAAAGGACACGAACACGTAGCCCGTTGCCGGCCGTTCGTCGAAGCTGGCTTGCCGGTCTTTGTTGACAAGCCGCTGGTGGACAATGAAGAAGACCTGAAGACGTTCGTCGGCTGGGTTCGGGACGGCGCGGCGATTATGTCGTCGAGTTGTATGCGCTACTGCAAAGAATATGCGCCGTACCGGATGTCCACAAACGATCTCGGGGAGTTGCGGTTTGTGGGTGTGACCACTCCGAAAACGTGGGAGCGCTACGGCATACACGCGCTTGAGGGGATCTACCCAATCCTCGGGCCGGGGTTCATCTCGGCACGCAACACCGGGACGTTGACCCGGAACGTTGTTCACCTCACCCACGAACGCGGCGCGGACGCAGTCGTCGTCGCCACGAGCGATATGTACGGCGCTTTTGCCTGTCTGCAAATATGCGGCACGGCCGGCTACGCCCAGACTGCGCTGAGCGACACATTCTATTCGTTTAAGGCGCAGTTGGTGGCGTTCGTGGATTTCCTTCGCACGGGCGTTCGGCCGTTTCCTTTCGAGGAGACTGTGGAACTGATGAAGATAGTGATTGCCGGCATTCGCAGTCGGGAGCAGGGTGGATGTGAGATCAACCTTGCAGACATCCGGACCGACTGATGAGATAGGGTATTTCGGAAGCAATCTGTTGCGGCATCCCGGATCCACCTAACCTCCCCCTAACCCCCTCCGAAACGGAGGGGGGAGGGGGAGGTGTTCCGGCGCTGTGGGGTACTCGGCAGGCCAAAGTAGCGGATATACTAGAAAGCCGACCGGAGGCTACGAATGGACGTGAGACATCTTCTCGAGGCAAGACGCAGCGATATCTTGCGGATTGCTGCGGCTCATCGTGTGTCTAACTTGAGGGTTTTTGGATCTGTCGCCCGTGGTGAGTGCGATGATGAAAGCGATATCGATTTTCTTGTTGAACTGGGGCCGGGATGCGGCCTGTTGGAGCACGCTGCCTTGGTTCGCGAGCTTCAGGAGTTGCTGGGGCGCAAAGTGGACATTGTAAGTGACAGGGGGCTTCGCGAGAGAATCAGAGATCGCGTTCTGCGTGAGGCGGTGCCCTTGTGAGAGACGATCGCGACAAGCTCTTGGATATGCTGGAGGCAATCGAGAAGATCGAGGAGCGCACGGGAGGCGGTAAGGACGCATTCCGGCGCGATGAGATGATTCAAGTGTGGGTCCTCTATCACGTGCAGGTGATTGGGGAAGCTGCCAGCAGGATATCGGCGGAGTTGCGAATCGAAACAAGCACGTGCCGTGGGCGGACATTGTGTCGATGCGAAATGTGGTCGTGCATCACTACTTTGGCGTTGATATGGATCAAATATGGGATGCGGTGACCAATGATCTGCCCTCCCTGAAGACCTGGGCAATGCAGATGCTTGAGGATGCGTAAAGCCCAGATACACCGAACGAGATTTCGGCTTGTGCTGTGCTGTCAGGACAGAGACAACCTGGCACATTAATATCGAAGATAACGACTTGAGGAGACAAAAATGAGTATTCTGGACAGGTTTTCGCTGAAGGGGAAGGTTGTGCTGATAACTGGGGGGGCTGGATTGTACGGACGCCAGATCGTGCGCGCCTGCGCCGAGGCCGGCGCCAGAACCTACATGGCCTCCCGGAACCTGGAATCTCTGGAGAAAGTCGCCCAGGAGCATCGCGAACTTGGTCAGGATGTTCGGGCTTTGCGGATGGATCAGGGCGAGGAAGCGTCGATTCTGGCTGCCAGGGATGCGATAGTTGGGGAGAGCGGTCATATCGACGTTCTGGTGAACAACGCAGTCGCCAGGCCGGTGAAGAAAGGCTACTTCGACGACGCCGCAGCAATTGATGAAAGCATGAGGATTAACGGCACCGGTGTGATTATTGTCACACGTGTCATGGGTGAAATCATGAGCGACGGAGGGTCGATCATCAACATCGGATCCATAATGGGTCTGATCGGGCTGGAACCGCTAAACTACCGAGGCACGGACATGAGTGGCTGGTATCCGGACTACTTCTTCCACAAAGGCGGGATGGCGAACCTGACACGTTTCCTTGCGAGTTACTATGGGCCTCGCGGCATTCGCTGCAACTGTGTTCACCCCGGCGGGCTGCAGACTCCGGATCATCCTGAGGCGTTCGTGCACAACTACAGCGAACGCACCTGCCTCGGACGTATGGCCAACGATACGGACCTCGAGGGAATGATTGTTTTCCTTGCGTCGGATGCTTCCGTCTACGTGACCGGCGCCAACATCCCTCTGGACGGGGGGTACACAGCCAAGTGAGCAGAGGAGACTGTTCCACGAAGAAGCGAGTTCTGATTGTCGGCACCGGTGGCATCGGCAAGCGTCACGTCCGCGGGTTTCTGAAGACCGGGAGAGCGTCCCTGTCAGTGGTTGAGCCGGTATCCGACCGCCTGAAGGACGTGCTGGATAGCTACTCCATCGAAAAGGGTTACGCGGATTTGTCCGAAGTCGACTTCTCCACGGTTGACCTTGCCGTTATCTGCACACCGGCGAATGTTCACATCCCCCTGGCTCAACAGATCGCGGACCGTGGCGTGCCATTCCTGCTGGAGAAGCCGCTCTCCGTCAGTCTCGAGGGAGTCGACAGACTGATCCAGACAGTAGCCGAAAAACACATTACGGCACGGGTAGCATATGTGCGCCGCAGTTCGTACGAACTGATCGCTATGCACGAGCATGTTCAGAGCGGAAAGATTGGCAATCTGCGGACGTGCTATATGAACGCCTCACAGGAGTTCCCGAAGTACCGGCCCGACTACCGCGAGACCTACTACGCGCGCGAGGCGATGGGCGGCGGTGCGATTCTGGACGGGGCCAGCCATTTCTTGGACGTGCTGGTCTGGTTCTTTGGGCGGCCCACCGAGGTTGCGGCTATGTACGACCGTCTCGAACTGACCGGGGTTGAGTGCGAGGATTCGTGCCTGATTTCGGTGCGTTTTGAATGTGGGGGTATGGCCCAGATCACGATGAACCAGTTCCAGAAGCCCAACGTTGCCACCATTGAGTTGATCGGCACTCAGGGGAACCTGCTGATGGAACATAGCAGGGTGAAATTTGCCGCGGACGATTCGGGGCAGTGGGAGACTCACGACTACATGGAGGGCATGACGCCGCTCGAGGCTCACGAGAATCGCTTCCGGATGCAGGCCGACATGATGCTCGATACGATCGAGGGCCGACCCGATCACCTCAGCACGTTGGAAGACGCCAGGTTGAGTCTTCTGATGGCTTTGGCTGCCAAGGAATCCTACAAGACAAAACGAATCGTTGCAATCTGAACTTCAATAGCGTGATGGGGCGCCCCTGAATCAAGTTCAGGGGTGCCCCATAAGCAAATCCTGAGCGAGTTACAAGGAGTCTTACTATGCAATTCTCAATGCGTCCAAGCCGCGTTCTGCGGAAACTCAGGGACGGCGAAATCGTCAACTGTTTTAAGCTCAATCTGCCGGATATTCGCGCCGTCCAGATTGCCGCAAGTTTCGGATTTGACTGCCTGTGGAACTGCACGGAGCACGTCCCAAACGACCTCAGCGCTATCGAGGCTCAGGTCGCGGCGGCCAAGGCATACGACGTGGACATAATGTGCCGGGTCAGGCGCGGCAGCTACAGTGACTACATTCTGCCGCTGGAACTCGATGCCGCGGGGATAATGGTCCCTCACATTATGAGTCTCGACGACGCTAAGAACGTCATTCGGATGTGTCGTTTCCACCCTATCGGACGACGCGCGGCTGACGGCGGCAACACTGACGCGATGTACTGTAACGTGCCTTTCGCCCAGTACGTTGAGCAGGCGAACCGGGAGCGGTTTATAGTCCTCCAGATTGAGGATCCCGAGCCTTTGGATCAGCTAGACGCTATTTGCGAACTCGATGGGTTCGACGTGCTGTTGTTTGGCCCTGGAGATTTCAGTTGTGCGATAGGTTGTCCCGGCCAGATGGATCATCCGCTCATTACGGAGACGCGCGAGCGCGTAGTGAAAGTTGCCCGTGCTCACGGCAAGTTCGCTGCGGCTGTTGGCACCCTGGCCAACCGGCAGCAGTTGATCGATATGGGCTATCAGTTCATAAATGTCGGCGCCGATGTGGTCGGTCTTAGCAACTACTGTCGCGACATTGCTGCCGGATGTGGCATAGACACCGCTGACTCACTGGCCGGCTACTACGGTGGTAAGCGCGAATAGCCCAAACCTCCCCCTAACCCCCTCCGAAACGGAGGGGGGATAATCGCTCCCTCCCCTGGTAGGGGAGGGTTGGGGAGAGGTCTCCTGGGAGTGTTTCCTATGCTTCGGGACAATCGTCCCGAAGCATAGACAATCGTCCCGAAGCATAGGCGAAGTTGAAGGAGTAAAGC
>Ga0209609_10000939_pt1 | contig 17181 bp, 23 predicted proteins | sample LakKivw325mmetaG_FD_184136 | JGI IMG/M metagenome (GOLD analysis project Ga0209609, IMG submission 184136) | Anoxic lake water microbial communities from Lake Kivu, Rwanda to study Microbial Dark Matter (Phase II) - Lake Kivu water 325m metaG... | ecosystem: Environmental > Aquatic > Freshwater... | reverse complement strand
CTCCCGCAGTGGGAGAGGGAGGGGGTTGGGGATAGGTGAGGGACAAGGGGACACCCCCTGCACCCCTGCTGTTTTAGCCCCCCAACACACGATTCCACCCATTGAAAGGAGTTTCCCATGACTGCTGGACCCTTTGGCGGCCTTCTGGCCAACCTCACACGCTATCACCATGCCCGCAGCGGGCGGGCCTCCAGTTGGGATCAGACCGGGCGCAACCGTGATGCCTGGATCATCCTGCCCGGCGAGACGGCTACACTAGCCGATCTGGAGGGTCCAGGCTGCATCACCCACCTCTGGATGACCCAGTTCTGCCGGCGCATCGTCGGTCCCCACTGGGAGGTGACCGACCCCGACTACTACCGCAAGGTGCTGCTCAAGATCACCTGGGACAGCCAGGAGCACCCCAGCGTGCTCGTGCCCCTGGGCGACTTCTTCTGCCTGGGGCACTCCATCGCCTCCAACTTTGCCTCCCTCCCCTTCACCGTCTCCGCCCGCCCCGAGCAGAACCACCACTTCGGCGGCTCGGCGGCGCTCAACTGCTACCTGCAGATGCCCTTCAACCAGCGAGCCCTGGTGCAGATCGAGAACCAGAATGATGTGCCCTACGGCCAGTATTTCTATGTGGACTACGAACTGTACCGCGAGCCCCTGCCGGAGGATATCCTCTACTTCCACGCCCAGTGGCGGCGGGAGAACCCCTGCGACGGCTGGGACCCCGAGATCCAGGTCAACTGCCCCGAGGCGGACATCGCCAATCTGGATGGGCGGGGCAACTACCTGATCCTGGAGGCGGAGGGGCGCGGCCACTATATCGGCTGCAACCTCTCGGTGACCAACTTCCAGGGGACCTGGTGGGGTGAGGGGGATGACATGATCTTCATTGACGGGGAGGAATGGCCTCCCTCCCTGCATGGCACCGGCAGCGAGGACTACCTGAACCAGGCCTGGGGCATGCAGGCCAACGCCTACCCCATGAATGGCTCGGCGCTGTACGAGGATGACGTGCCCGGCTACCAGGTGAGCTACATCTTCCATTTGGTGAACCCGGTGCGTTTCTCCAAGAGCATCCGGGTGACCATCGAGCACGGTCACGGCAACCACTCGGTGAATGACTGGGCCTCGACCGCCTACTGGTATCAGACCCTTCCCCACAAGCCCTTTGGTATCCTGCCAATGGAGAAGCGGTTGCCCATCCGCCACGGCGACCTAGGGGTGGTGCCCATTGCGCCGACGGAGCCGCTGCGAGAGCCGCCGGAGACAAATGCGGAGATGCGGGAGAAGTCGGCTGCCTGGCGACAGCGGGGCGAGGCGTACCGCCGCGAGCGGGAGCGGTTCTTCGAAGAGTGGGCCGCCCAGACCCACGAACAGGAGAGAGGGAATGTGGAGCACGCTCGTCGTATCAAGCTAATGAGTCACTGAGTCCCTCGTTGCTTTGTTACTCACCACCGGAGGAGACCCGTGAATGAGCGCGAGCGTTTTCTAGCTACCCTGCACTTCGAGCCCGTGGAGCGCGTCCCCTTCTGGGATTTCGGCTACTGGGATGAGACGTTGCCCGAGTGGCGCAAGCAAGGGATGCCCGGCGATGTGCACCCCGAGGCCTTCTTCCACCGTGACCGTCAGTGGGAGAATGTGGGGGTGAATGTGGGGATGTGTCCCCCCTTCGAGGAGGAGGTGCTGGAAGAGGATGCGGACAAGCAGCTCATGGTGGACCGCGATGGAGTGAAGCTCTTGAAAATGAAGCGCACCTCCTCCATCCCCAAGTTCGTCGAGTTTCCGGTCAAGACGCGCGAGGACTTCGAAGCCATGAAGGAACGGTATAACCCCCATTCGCCAGCCCGATACCCCCTCTACTGGGAGGAGAAGGTGCGCCTGTGGCGGGAGCGGGACTACCCCCTGGGGATCTCTGCTGGCAGCTTCTACGGGGAGCTGCGCCGCTGGATGGGGGTTGAGAATCTCTCCCTGGCCTTCTACGATGACCCAGCGTGGGTGCACGAGATGCTCGATTTCCTGGCCGACCACTACGTGGCCTGCATGGAGCGGGCCCTGAAGGATGTGGAACTGGACTACGCCTCCTTCTGGGAGGACATGGCTTTCAATAAAGCCTCGCTCATCTCCCCGTCCATGTGGCGCGAGTTCCTAACCCGCCCCTACCAGAAGGTGACCTCAGTGCTGAGGGAGGCGGGGATTGACATCCTCGTCGTGGACTCCGATGGGACGATGATGGAGCTCACGCCCTGCTGGCTGGAGGCGGGGGTCAACGTCATGTTCCCCATGGAGGGCCGCTGCAACGATCCCCTGGCCCTGCGAGAGCAGTTCGGCCGGGAACTGCTCATCATCGGCGCGGTGGACAAGTTCGCGCTGATGGGGGACCAGAAGCGGATCGAGGAAGAGGTGATGGGCAAGGTACGGACCCTCATCCGCCAGGGCGGTTACATTCCCACTGTAGACCACCGCATCCCCCCCGATGTGCCGCTGGAGAACTATCTCTACTGCCTGGAATTGATTGATCAGATCGCCGACGAGGCCTGTACGGAGCCGCCGGCGTAGGGGCGAGGCTTGCCCTCGCCCAGATAGTAAGCGAGGCTCAGTCCTCGCCTTATGGAGGGAAAGATGCCCCGCAAGATATGGGTGAGCACCATTGCATTCCACGGAACGAGCAAGCCCACCGTGGAGGAGAACCTCAAGGCCGCACATCACTTGCTGGAGGCGGCCTGTGCTGTACAGCCAGACATTGTCTGCCTGCCAGAGGTCTTTGCCTCCGTCGGTACGGAGTACGAAGGTGTAGAGGAAGTGGCCCAGCCGGTGCCAGGGCCCATCACCGACATGGCCGCCGAGGTCGCCCGCCACCACTCAACTTGCGTCATCTGCCCCCTGATGGAAGCGCGCGACGGGCGGGTCTATAACAGCGCGGTGCTCATAGACCGGCAAGGCCACATCGCCGGCATCTACGAAAAGATCCACCCCGTCACCTCCAGCTCCGACTACACCGTGTTGGAGCACGGTGTGACGCCGGGCAAGGAGGCTAAGGTCTTCGAGACGGACTTTGGCCGTCTGGGCATCCTGATCTGCTTCGACATCAACTGGCCGCAGGAGTGGGCGGAGCTGAAGAGACAGGGCGCAGAGGTTGTCTTCTGGCCCTCGGCCTACAACGGGGGATTCCCGCTCCAGGTCTACGCCTTTCTGCACAACTACTACGTCGTCTCCTCCACGCATGGTGACTCGCGCATCATTGACCTGACAGGGGAGATCCTGGAACAGACGGGCCGTGCGAGCCCCGTTGTCAGTGCGCAGATTGATCTGGAAAAGGGGCTCTTCCACGGAGACTTCAACTGGGCGCAACTTGAGCCCCTGCGGGCCCGGTATGGCCGTGACGTGGCGGTGGGCATCTACCACGACGAGGCGCTGATGACCATCGAATCCCATCGCCAGGACCTCACCGTGGCTCAGATCATCGAGGAGATGGGGCTGGAGCTCCTGCCTGACTACCTGGCGCGGAACGAGCAGGCTCAGGACGGGCTGCGGGAGGGTCGAAAGCCCACGCCGCAGCATCCGCCCTATCTGGGCCGACAGCAGTATCTGGGCGAATCAGCGAATGAACGAATGGGCGAATAATTCGCAGACTCGCAGATTCGCTGATTCGTTGATTCGCATATTCGTATGGAGGAGTGAACATGACTGAAACGCTGGTCGCATTGCAGAAGAAAAATCCCGACTTCGAGGTGCTGGCCGCCACGGCTCCTCGCTTCGCGCGCTACGGCCGGATACTTGAGGGCCTCGCGCCCAAAGAGGCGGTGGCCTTCGCTCGGGGTAACGCCCTCCCCGGCGAGAGGGTCATCTACGAGCCCAGCGTAGCGGGCCTAGAGGCCGATGAGGAATTCGTGCGGGCGGTGAGCCAGCAGGTGTACGGTGGCATGGTGGTGCAGGTGGGGTGGTGCTACGGGCGAAACCTGCAGCTCAATGGGCTGGAGTACCACAAGGGCATCGAGGTACTGGTGGCCGTGACTGACCCGGTTCTGCTCCTGGGCCACTTCGAGGACCTCGACTGGGGGGAGCGCATCACTTATGACACCGCTCAGGTGGAGGCCTTCTTCCTGCCCCAGGGCACCGTCGTCGAACTGCACCCCTGGTGCCTGCACTTCGCCCCCTGCCATGTGTGCGAGGAGGCCGGCTTCTGCGCGCTCATCGTCCTGCCCCAAGGCACCAACCTGCCGCTGGATTTCGAGCCCCAGAGGGAAGGGGAATCGGCGCTGCTCTTCGCCCGCAATAAGTGGCTGATCGTCCATCCAGAGGCGGAGGCCCTCGTCCAGCAGGGGGCCTACGTGGGCCTCGTGGGGGAGAACCGACGGCTGCGGGCGCTCTAGCCTGTAGTCAACAAGTCAATGGGTCAACGAGTAACGAGGATCTGTTCCCCCTCGTTGCCCCGGTACTCGTTGACTCATAACTACGGATGAGGAGGTTCCGATGATCGAGAAAGCATCCTACGCCGGCTGGCCCAACTGCTACCGGCTGACGAACGGAAGGATCGAGCTGATCGCCACCAGCGATGTAGGGCCGCGCATCGTGCGGCTGGGCTTCGTGGGAGGTGAAAACCTGTTCAGCGGGCTGGAGGAGCAGTTCGGCCTGGTGGGCGGTGAGGAGTGGCAGCTGTACGGCGGCCACCGTTTCTGGCACTCGCCAGAGGCCAGGCCTCGCTCCTACTATCCCGACAACAGTCCCATTCAGGTGGAAAGCGAGGAGGGGAATACACTGCGCCTGATTCAGCCCACGGAGCCCACAACGGGCATGCAGAAAACCCTGGAAGTCAAGCTGACCGAGGACCACGTCGAGGTGGCCCACACCCTGAACAACGAAGGGCTGTGGCCGGTAGAGGTGGCACCCTGGGCGCTATCAGTGATGGCGGTGAACAGCGTGGCTATCATCCCCCAGCCGCAGGGAGACCCTCAAGCCTTGCTGCCTAACAGGACGCTCATGCTGTGGCCCTACACCGACATGACTGATCCCCGCGTCCACTGGGGGCACAAGTTCATCCTCCTTCGCCAGGACCCGGCCATCGAGCAGCCCATCAAGCTGGGGCTGAGCGCCGACGACGGCTGGTGTGCCTGCCTCGTCGGGGAGACCCTCTTCCTCAAGTGCTTCGACGTCTTCGTGGATGCCATCTACCCCGACAATGGCTGCACGGTGGAGAGCTACACTAACGACTGCTTCCTGGAGCTGGAGACGCTGGGGCCACTGGCCTACCTGGAGCCGGGCGAATCCACCACCCATGTAGAGCATTGGTATCTCTTCGACGGCGTGCGCTGCGACCTGTCAGATGAGAAGGACATTGAGCGGGCACTCGGGCCGCTGGTGGGGCAGGCTGGGTGATGGGTGACAAGGCAACGAATGAACGGGTCAACGAGGACACCCATTTCGCAGCTGGTGCCGTAAGTCATTCGGCAGTCGAGACACCCAAGAGTTGGCGAAACCAGGCTGCAATCTCCTCGACAGTCTTGGGAGAAACTGGTTCGCTATGGGCCTGACGAGCCCCTTCTTCGGCCACCTCGATGCAGAACTGGACGACTTCGCGGTGAGGAAGCTCTTCGGGGATGGAATAACCGCAACGGTCGAGGAAGTAGAGGGCCGCGGTAAAGGCGGTGCGCTTCGTGCCATCGAGGAAGGGATGGCTTTTGTCAGCGAGTGGAAAAGGGCGGCCGCCTTGTCGAAATCAGAGGGATACAGTTCCTCACCACCGAAAGTGGCAAAGGGACGGGCCACAGCCGCTCGGAGCAGGTTCACATCTCTCAAGCCAGGCAGCCCCCCGGTGTCGGCGATGATGACCTCGTACATCTCGTAGACGCGGAGCAGGAGATCGGCCACCTCCTCGGCTTGTGGGGACGGCGATTGGCTCACCGGCGGGCCAGTTGCTCAAACAGGGGACGGTTGTGGTCAATGAGTCGGCGCACGAAAGGGATGGCGCTTTCGGAGAAGCGGCCAGAGGGTGATTCGTCCCCCTGTTGGGCCAGCAGGGCCTCCAGATCGCGTAGGTGGGCAATGAGGGCCTCGTACCCCTCGTAGCCGACGAGAACGGCCCGGGGCCGACTACGGTGGGTGATGTAGACCGGCTCACCGGTTCGCACAACTTCTTCGACCACGCTAGCCGCCGAGCGGCGCAGGTCGGTGATGGGGATAATTTTCACGCTCATTGTCACACTCCATTTCACAGTCTACAGTGCTGTTATTGTATCCAGACTTGGGCGGATGTCAAATCCCTGTCTCACTCCACCCACAGGGAGCGGCCGGGCCCAATGACGGGGGCGGAGAGCACTAGTGAGCAATGGCGCAAGAGGTGACTGAGTGGAAGTAATCCGCAGCGCGTTACGAAAAGCACTTCCCGAACTCATCGGAGCACTCCTCGCTGCGCTCGTCACCGGCATTGTCGCCTACTTCTGGGTGACAGGCGGCTTCTGGCCCGCTTTCGCGGTGGGCGTCATCGCTTTTCTCATCATTCTCGGCCTGACATTGTGTATGGGCAGAGGCAGAGAGGGCGAGGCTGTGGGTGAACTGCCGCCCAGCGCTCCCTGCCAGGCACCCCGCCCTCTGGCCGAGTTCGTGGGTCGCAGAGACCAGATCCGCTGTCAGGCACTGAGGCACAGCTAGCTTTCGAGCTGGATCGAAACATCCATTTGGCACAAGGGTCAGTGAAGCTCTATCAGCAGGAAATGGAACGCTTACGGTTGGAAGGCAAAGACCCTGAAGTATACCCTGTAACAGCAGCTAGGCCCTCTGGGTGGAGATCCTCCGTATTCGATGCGTACAGGGATGAGATCTGGGATCTATTCACTCTGGAACTCGGAGAGGCCTTGCAAAGGGCTTATGACAAAATGCTGCACGGCCTCTGGAAGGGCGATGATCAGATTCCCCCAGCCAAGGCCAAAAGGGAATTTGAGGAAGTACTTACTCTTCTGAAGGCAGCGCAGGGGAAACTGCGAGACTGACACGTAAATTGTCCATCTTCGAGGCCATCGAGGACCCCCGCGCCCAGTGGGTGCGGGAGTGGCTGGAGGAGTTAGAGGATGAGTAGAGGAGGACTCACATGAGAGCTGTATTGTTGTATGGTCCAAAGGACCTGCGCATCGAGGAGAGGCCGGAACCGACCATCGGCCCCGGCGAGATGCTGTTGCGAGTGCGGGCGGTGGGGGTGTGTGGTTCGGACGTGCATATTTACGTCCATGGGCAGATCGGCGGCATCAGCCTAGAGAGTCCCCTCATCCTAGGGCATGAGTTCAGCGGAGATGTGGTCCAGGTCGCCGATGATGTGGCCAACATCAGGCCCGGCGACCGGGTGGCCGTGGACCCGGCCCGCAACTGTATGACGTGCGAGTTCTGCCTAAAGGGACACCCCAACCTGTGCCAAAACCTCCACTTCTGCGGTATGATGCCCGATGACGGCGCGCTGGCGGAGGTCATGGCCTACCCCGCACGGCTGGCCTATCGCCTGCCGGAGTCCATCGGCTACGGGGAGGCAACGTTGCTAGAGCCGCTGGGCATCGCCATTCACGCGACCGATCTGGGGAAACTGCGCGCCGGGTGCGAGGTAGCCGTGCTGGGCTGTGGCCCCATCGGATTGCTGGTGATCCAGATGGCCCGCGTCTGCGGTGCGACACGCATCTTCGCCACCGACCTTTGGGAATACCAACTCGACTTAGCGCGGCGATGCGGGGCTACGGATGTGCTAAACGTAAGAGAGGCTGATCCCGCGGCCTGGATTTCAGAGCAGACGAGGGGACGCGGCGTGGATGTGAGCTTTGACGCGGCAGGCGCAGCGATGACCCCCGCACAGGCGGTAGAAATGGCCAGACGCGGGGGCACCGTGTGTCTGATCGGCATCCCCGTGGAGGACCGGACCGAGTTCCGCGCCTCCAGCGCCCGGCGCAAAGGGCTGACCATCAAGCTCGTGCGCCGGATGAAGCACACCTATCCCCGGGCCATCGCCCTCGTCCAACGGGGCCTGGTTGAGCTTCAGCCGCTTCTCACCCACGGGTTCCCGCTGGAGGAGGCGGAGAAAGCCTTTCAGTTGGTGGAGCACTATACAGACAGGGTGGTCAAAGCATTCATTCGTCTATAGCTCAAAGACCGAAGGAGGAACAGACATGAGCGACGCAAAATACACCATTGGGATAGACTTCGGCACGGAGTCGGGGCGCACAGTGCTGGTGCGTGTGAACGATGGGGAGGAGACTGCTACCTCGGCCTACCCCTACCCTGACGGGGTGATAGATGAGGCCCTACCGGGCAGCGACATTCCCCTGCCCCCCGATTTCGCCCTGCAGAACCCGGCTGATTACATCGAGACACTGCGTACCACCATCCCCGCCGTGCTGAGGGAGAGCGGAGTAGATCCGGCGGACGTCATTGGCGTGGGCACCGACTTCACTGCCTGCACCATGATGCCCATTGACGAAGAGGGCACCCCGCTGTGCATGAAGGAGGAGTGGCGGGAGAACCCCTACGCCTGGGTCAAAATCTGGAAACACCACGCCGCCCAGCCGGAGGCCAACCGGCTGAATGAGATCGCCCAGCAGCGCGGCGAGACGTGGCTGACCCGCTATGGCGGGAAGATCTCCTCGGAGTGGCTCTTCCCCAAGATTTGGGAGACGCTGAACAAAGCCCCGGAGGTCTATCAGGCCGCCAATCGCTTCATCGAGGGAGCGGATTGGATCGTCCTGCAACTGACGGGCCAGGAGAAGCGAAACTCCTGCACCGCCGGCTACAAGGCCATCTGGAGCAAGCGGGAGGGCTATCCAGACGACGATTTCTTCGCCGCCCTCAACCCCCGGCTGCGGAAGGTGGTGGACGAGAAGCTGTCCCGCGACATCTACCCCCTGGGCCAGCGGGCCGGGGGGCTCACCGAGGAGATGGCGGCCCTCACCGGGCTCCTGCCCGGCACGGCGGTGCCGGTGGGCAATGTGGACGCCCACGTCTCCGTTCCTGCGGCCACGGTCACCGAGCCGGGGCGGATGGTGATCATCATGGGCACCTCCAACTGCCACATGGTCCTGGGCGAGGCGGAGAGGAGGGTGGAGGGGATGTGCGGCGTGGTGGAGGATGGCATTATTCCCGGATACTTCGGCTTCGAGGCCGGCCAGTCCTGCGTGGGCGATCACTTCGCCTGGTTCGTGGACCACTGTGTGCCCGCCGAGTACCAGCGAGAGGCCGAGAGGCGCAGGCTGAACCTCCATCAACTGCTGGAGGAGAAGGCGGCCCAGCAGCAGCCGGGGGAGCATGGGTTGCTGGCTCTGGACTGGTGGAATGGCAACCGCTCGGTGCTGGTGGATGTGGATCTGACGGGGCTGCTGGTAGGGGCCACGCTGGCCACCCAACCGGAGGACATCTACCGGGCACTCATCGAGGCCACCGCCTACGGCACACGGGTCATCATCGAGGCCTTTGAGCGCAGCGGCGTACCGGTGAGGGATATCGTGGCCTGTGGCGGGTTGCCGGAGCGGAACAAGCTGCTCATGCAGATCTATGCTGACGTGACGGGGCGGGAGATCAAGGTGGCCCGCACCGCCCAGGCGGGCTCCGTCGGATCGGCCATGTTCGCCGCCGTCGCTGCCGGATCCGAGGCCGGCGGCTACGACACCATCTTCGAGGCGGTGCAACACATGGCCAGCCTGCAGGATGCCGTCTACCGGCCCATCCCGACTCACCAAGCGGTTTACAACCAGCTCTTCGCCGAGTACCTCAAGCTCCACGACTACTTTGGCCGGGGGGCCAACGACGCGATGAAGGTGCTGAAGCGCATCAAGGCCCAGGTTCGGAGATAAGTGACCCCAACTCAAAAGCCCCGGGGCTTTTATCCGCACCGGGGCTTTCTATTGGTGGGCCAGGCCCTCATTCCTCCAGGAGAATCTCTATGTCGAAGTCCTGAGCCGTGAGGGGGATGTATTTGTCATCCCGTGGCCCATCAATGACGTAGCGCATGCGCTTCAGATGGAGCAGATTGGTTCGGGTAAGGGCGATGAAGACGATGCCGCGCTTGGTGACGCCGGGGGCGAACTCCCCTCCCACCTTGTCGGAGCTCCGGTAATCGGCCACGCTCTCCTCATCCGGGGTGACCAGGATCCCCTGAGCGGCCCCCAAGTTGATGGTTCGGTCGGAGGTGTTTGCCACCTCCATTTCCAAGATCAGCGCCTGGGGCACCCCCAGCCAATACTCCCAGTTGTAGGCCGTGATCTCCAGCCCCTGGGGCCACTGTCCCAGATGGCCAAAGGCCACGTTAGTAATGCGGACCATCATGCCTGCCAGCTCCTGCTCTGCGTGAAACAAGGAGTCCACCAGAGGGGTGTCCGCCTCTGGGAAGGGGGTCATGGTTGGACCGGGCTTTGGTTCAGGAGCTGGTGTGGTGGCCGAATGACATCCCGCCAGACAAGCCCCGTCACCAACAGCAGCGTAATGGCTCTTGAGCGCATCTGTGTTCCATGAGAAAGAGGCCACGCTAAATCCGTAGCACTTTCACCGCCTTCACCTATTGGTATTGTAACCAGTTCTGCGATTAAGTCAAGTGAGGCATAGAGCCGGGGGGAATTTGCAGATGAGGAAGGGAAACGCCTGAGGAACTGCTGCCGGTCTTCCATTTCAGCAGTCTCACCGGTGTTTCCCATTTGCCAGGTTGAGTTCCTGGCAAGCCATCGCTTATTGCTCAGGGTAGCACACGGTGAGCGTGTTGTCAATGGTGTTGGTGTGGAATTGATGCCGTTGCTACTTCGAGTTACGCACAGTTTGCAGAGGAAGTGGTGTTGGATGAACGATCGGTGAAGGAGGAGACTTGAGTGCCACGAGTGCACTTTGACAAAAGAGGCGGGACGTGGTATACCTACAGCGGAGCACAGCATAGGCGGACAGGGGCGCTGTGGGGTCTCCTTACTCTTCTGGTGGAAGTGCTAGCATTTCTTCTGGTTCTTTATGAGTGGCCATTCGGCTGACATTGTGGCAAAATAGGGGCGTACTCGATTTTGCCAGGAGGTGAGCCGAATGTCACTACTCTCTACTGCGATATTGCAAACGATGGAAGCTCTGTGCGCCGTCACGCAAGGGCTACCCATCGGAACCAATCTAGCCCTTTTACATTTCCTGTGGATTTAATCAGCGGCTCCTTGTTGCCCAGTCGCGGAGTGCTTTTCCCTGCGCTGCAAGCGATGGAGTTACTGCCAGTGGCCATACGTCGCGCTTGGGCTGCTTTCCGTTATGGCTCCTGGCAGATTGAGGAGCTGCTCTCTGCCTGGGAAAACTATGTCACCCAACAGGGGCAGTGGCAGGAGCATCAATATGAGGGCTATCGCCCCAAGGCGGTCGACCTGGTGGCCTACTGGCGCTCCACGTTGTGCGGGCTGAAGAGCAAGCACTACTATCCGCCGGCAGGCAAAGCGCTTTCCGCTGTAGTGCTGGGCCTCATCGCCCGTGTGGGAAGTGTTAATGGGCGAAGGGTAGCGCTCATCACCGAGCTGGTGTGTGGGGACCTGGATAACCCTCCGAAGACTCCTTGCGGACTCGGGTGCTGCATCAGGCAGCCAAGACGCTAGACGAGGACGAGATACCCGTGTTTGACGCCGGGTTCAAAATCCGCGAACTGCAAGGAGCAAAGCTGTCGCGCTACCTTGTGCGGTTAGCGGTGAACTTCACCGCTCGCCGCAACGTCTTACCCCCCTACACAGGTCACGGCCGCCGGCCTGAGCATGGCGAACTGGTGCGCCCTCTGGCTCGTACCTGGGAGGGCAAACTCATTCCTGCCACTCCTCCCGACCAAGTAGAAACCTGGAGGGAAGAGGGAATGGAGTTCCGGGCGGAGTTTTGAGATGGCTTAGTGCTGCCTGATGTCAAGGTGCATCCCGACCATCCCACCTTCACCGTGGTGGCGATTCACGACCTGCGCTTTCGACAGCCGTGGCTCCTGGCTTGTCCGCTGCGCCTCAGCGGCAAGGCCTTTCGTGGGCTGTATCGGGATCGTTGGCCCGCGGAACAACTCCCCATGGCGGGCAAGCAGATGCTGGGCGGTGCGCGTCAATTCGTATTTGCGCCGGAGAGTTGCCAGCGGCTGCCAGAGTTAAACCTGTTGGCGGGGGCCATCGTGACCTATCTGGCCGCCACGTTGCCCGCCGTGCCCACCGGGTTCTGGGATCGCAACCCCAAGCCCACGCCCGGACGGCTGCGCCGCCTGCTGGCGAGGGTGCATTTTCCCAAGTCTTACTCCTTGCCGGAGCGACTTCAGGAAAAGGAGTCCGCCTTTGAGCACTTGCCCAAGGGTATTTTGGGTCATCGGCGCACCAAGCAGGCCACCAGCACCTGAAAATACCGCCGGGGCTCCATTTCTCAGACTTTTCCCTGACCCGGAAGCCATTTCAGCCGCTTCTGAAAATTCCGGGCTGGGTGCTACCGCCCGCCAGCGGTGGACAGTTTAGCGGAAACTAAAGTATACTCATGGTAGACGAGAATGAGGCCCTGACCATCACGGGAAAGGATACAGTCGAGGATGCAGCAGATGTACTTTCGCGGGAAGGCCTCAAGACGATCGCCATAAAACGAGGGGAGAAAGGCGCTCTGGTCAAAGACGATAAGGAAAAGGTGGAAATACCTGCCGTACCACCACAACAGTTCGTTGACAGCATAGGTGCTGGCAATGCTTTCGACGCGGCTTTCCTCCAAGGGATGCTGGAAGGAAAGGATATTAGAGAAGCTGCTAGAATGGGCATTTCAGCAGCGACGATGAGCATAGAAGGTGTAGGAGGTAGTGAAACGTTCCCCACAGGGAGGAGCTGGTTATCTGATCCGCCCGAGGATACCAAAACACTGCCCCGACCGTTACAAGTCGGAGCGGTTTGTGTTGCTTGGCTGCCATTCTCTTCGACTCGCTGTCACCCACTGAGGCTGACATGGAAAGACCTCCCTCTACCCATAGGGGAAATAGGCATAGGAGAAGTGGTGATGCAACTGTATGCTGAACTCTCGTCGGTGTATAGGGTAGTCGTTGGGTCGGTGTCTCATTCCACCTGAGGTTAGATAGTCGCCTGCTGGGTATTATCACACACCGTGAGACGAATTTGACCGGTGGTATATTGCATGATATAATCTTGCGACGGTTGTAAGTCATCAGAGGTCATCGTTCTCTCTTTTCTATCTATTCCAAGCCTATCTCGCGCCTGGCCGAGTCCTTTGCAACTGTGCCGAAGAGGCATGGAAGGCAAGGACTTTTTGCTGGAAGCAGTGAGCTCAGGGGCGTGATCCCCAGCAGGATGTGGAGCAGCATGAAGCTTCGAGAGGTCCTGTCAGTAATAGAGGGGAAAGTGATTTCCCCAGACGTTGATTTGGACGCGGAGGTCGAAATGGCCTGCGGATCGGACCTGATGAGCGATGTCTTGGCCTTCACCCACGCAGGCACGCTGCTCATGACCGGGCTGACTAACCCTCAAGTGATCCGGACGGCCGAGGTGGCAGGCATCGCGGCTATCGTCTTCGTGCGGGGGAAATTCCCTCCTCCGGAGACCATCTCCCTAGCTAGGGAGAAGGACATCCCCCTTTTGGCCTCTAAGTATACCATGTTCGAGACCTGCGGCCGACTGTACAAGGCGGGGCTTCCAAGCTGCGGCCTTTTCGAGCTCAGCCTGCGCACCTGGCGCGAAGCCTTCGAGAAGATATAAGGACATTCAGGTGGAGCGGGGGAAAGAGGTCACCAAGGTCCAGGAACTGGTCTACGAATTAAAAGTTGAGCAGGCAATGACCAGGGAGGTGGTCACTGTCACCCCGCAAACCACGGTGAGCCAGTTCAGGGAGATCATGCGAGTCAACCGCCTCTCCGGCACACCGGTTATGGAAAACGACGAGTTAGTAGGCATCATCAGCATTGAGGACCTCATCAAGGCCCTGGCGAATGGCGACATTGAAGCCACGGTGGGACAGAAGATGACCAGGGAGGTCAAAACCCTCTACTCCGACGAGCCACTCATCCAGGCCATCGGCCGGTTCACCCGCGAGGGGTTCGGGCGTTTTCCCGTCATTGATCGCCAGAGGAAGCTGGTGGGCATCCTCACCCAGGGGGACATCATACGAGGAGTACTCCGGGAACTGGAGATTGACTACCACGAGGAAGAGATACACCGCTATCGGGCTAGCCACATCTTCGAAGACATCATTGCCGACCGTACTAGCCTCCGCTTCGAGTACAGTGTGGTGGGCCAGGACTTCAATCGTGCAGGCGAGGCCTCCAGCGGGCTCAAAAGAACCCTCAGCCGGCTGGGCATTGCTCCCCCCACCATCCGCCGGGTGGCCATCGCCGCCTATGAGGCGGAGATGAACATCGTCATCTTCACCGGGGGAGGCCAGCTCGTGGCCGAGGTCAGGCCGGGGCGGATAAAGATCGAGGCCATTGACAACGGGCCCGGCATTCCAGACATCGAGCAGGCTATGCAACCCGGCTTCTCCACTGCCCCCGAGTGGGTGAGGGAGATGGGCTTTGGGGCGGGGATGGGATTAAACAACATTCAGGCCTGCGCCGATGAAATGGATCTGCAGTCGAAGGTGGAGGAGGGGACCCACCTCACGACGATCATCTATCTGGATAAAGGGGGGTAGGGTGAAGCTGGAGGAGATCACAGTGGGGCTGGCCCTGTCGGTGCGGACGGCACCGCACAAACTGGGCGTCGAGATCACTGGCGGCTACGCCTCGGATCTTCTGAGCCGGGTGATGGCCAGGGCGAAGAGGGGCAACCTGTGGGTGACCATCCAGGCCCACCCCAACATCGTGGCTGTCGCCAGTCTTCTGGAACTGGCGGGCATCATCGTCGCCGAGGATGTGGAACTGGACCCGGTCACGATAGAGAAGGCCAACCAAGAGGGGATTCCCATTCTAAGCACAGCGCATTCCACTTTCACCATCGTGGGCCAGTTGGTGCAACTGGGGGTGGCTGGAGTGGATTGATGCTCCGCCTGCGGGCCGATCTGCACCTCCACACCGTCCTATCCCCCTGTGCTGAGGTGGAGATGATCCCTCCCCTCATCGTAGAACGGGCCCTGCGGCTGGGGCTGGGGATCATCGGCATCACCGACCACAACTCCGCCGAGAATGTGGCGGCCGTCATGGAGGCCGCGCGGGGGAGCGACCTGGCTGTGCTGCCGGGGATGGAAGTACAGACTCGCGAAGAAGTACATCTCCTGTGCCTCTTCGATACCCTGGAGCAGGTCCTGACGATGCAAGGTAGGGTGCACAACTACCTGCCACCCTTGAAAAACAGAGCAGAGGTCTTCGGCGCCCAGTTCGTGGTAGACGCAGCGGGCGAGTTTGTGCGCACCAATGACCGTCTGCTGTTGACCTCCATCTCGCTCTCTGTGGAGGAGGTCGTCGAAAGGGTACGGGACCTGGCCGGGCTGTGCATTCCAGCCCATGTGGATCGGCCCTCCTATAGCCTGTTAGCCAACCTGGGCTTCATCCCGCCGGGGGTGAATTTCCCGGCACTGGAGATCTCCCGCCAGGCGATTCCCTCGGAGGTGCGCAGGGCCTTTCCAGATATTGCCGATTACACCCTCATCGCCTCCGGAGACGCCCACCGCCTGGAGGAGATGACCGCCCGCACGCTGTTTCAGATCGAAGCACCAATGATTGCCGAGCTCCTCCTGGCCCTGGCCGGAGGCCAAGGCCGAGGGGTCGTCGTGGACTAGCTTCACATACCACCTGAACAAAGGAGCAGAGACTGTGGAGGAAGAGACCCTGGATCTAACCCCCCTGGACGAGATCCTCAATGAGTACGAAACAGAGCAGGGAGCAGTGATCCCTGTCTTGCAGCGGGCTCAAGCTGTCTACGGCTACCTGCCCAGGCAGGTGTTAGAGGCCATCGCCCAGAAAATGAGGGTGCCGGTCAGCCACGTCTATGGCGTGGTGACCTTCTATTCCCAGTTCTACCTGACCCGGCGGGGCAGGCACATCGTCCGGCAGTGTAATGGCACTGCCTGTCATGTGCGCGGGGCGGCCAGGATCATCGAGGTAGTGGAGAAGGAGCTGGGAATCAAGGCGGGGGAGACCACACCCGATTACCGACTGACCTACGAGGTCGTCTACTGTCTGGGCTCCTGTGGCCTGTCCCCCACGGCTATGGTGGATGATGAGGTGGTGGGCCATCTGGTGCCGGAGCGGATGGTCGAAATCGTGCGGGAACTGGGCTAATGCGCGAACTCTCCCTCCACATCCTGGACGCTGTGGAGAACTCGTTAGAGGCAGGGGCCATGCACATCGAGCTGACCATTGACGAAGACCTGACCACCGATCGGCTGACCATCACCATCGTGGACAATGGGCGCGGGATGGACGAGCAGACGGTGGCCCAAGTGCTCGACCCCTTCTTCACCACCCGGCAGACCCGTCATGTGGGACTGGGCCTGCCCCTCTTCGCTGCGGCGGCGGAGCGCTGTAATGGAACCTTGACTGTGGAATCGCAGCCCGGGCAGGGGACAACGGTGAGGACCACTTTCCAGCACAGCCACGTAGACCGCGCTCCTTTGGGCGATATGAAGAGCACGCTGCTGGGAGCCCTTCTGACCCAAAGGACAGCCGACCTACACTATGTCCACCGGGTGGAGAGCCGGGTTTTCGAGTTCGATACCGCGGAGATGAGGAGGGAATTGGGAGACATCCCCCTCTCCCATCCGAAGGTCCGGCAGTGGCTAGCCGAGTTCATCGCTGAGGGGGAGCGAGAGGTTCAGCAAGCGCTGTGAGGAGTAGCGCAGCTTGCTGCGCTGGGGCGGGGCAAACCCCGTTACTCTATCGAAGGTTTTTGGCACTTTTGCTCAGTTCGGAGGAGGCAACTTCCATGCCCAGATTGAAAACCATCGAGGATTTGAGGCGCATTCGTGAGGAGGCGCGGAAGGAGATCCGGGTCCGCCTGGAGACAGGCACGACCATCACCGTAGGGATGGGCACCTGCGGCATCGCCGCCGGAGCGCGGGAGACGATGCACGCCATCCTGGAGGAATTGGCCAAACGCGAGATCGAGGCCCACGTGACCACCACCGGCTGCATTGGAATGTGCTCCAAAGAGCCGCTGGTGGACATCGAACAGGCTGGCCAACCCCGCATTACCTACGGCAACGTTCACCCCGACATGGTGCCCCACCTCATCGAAGAGCACCTTGTCAAGGGCAACGTGGTCGAGGAATGGG
>Ga0209609_10000938_pt1 | contig 17186 bp, 15 predicted proteins | sample LakKivw325mmetaG_FD_184136 | JGI IMG/M metagenome (GOLD analysis project Ga0209609, IMG submission 184136) | Anoxic lake water microbial communities from Lake Kivu, Rwanda to study Microbial Dark Matter (Phase II) - Lake Kivu water 325m metaG... | ecosystem: Environmental > Aquatic > Freshwater... | reverse complement strand
ACAATGAACAGCGATCCATTGCATTAGGTTTTCGGACCTATCACTTCCAGGTCATCGCCTCCTCCTTTGCCAGCTGTGTGGCTGCGGTGACAGGGGGATGTTTCGCCATCTGGGTGCGATATGTCAGTCCGGATTCGAGTCTCAGCGTCCCGATCATGTTAGATGTCCTTTTAATGGTCATCGTGGGAGGAATGGGAACGCTCTATGGTGGAATTTTCGGAGCAACCTTCCTGATGGTCACCCGTGCTTTCCTTCCAAAGTTACAGGTCCTCATCGCCTCTCTTCTACCGGGGGTCCCCCTGGCTATCCGATTATCCGAGCGATGGTTGTTCTACTTTGGACTTCTTTTTATTTTGATCGTCTATTTCTTTCCGAAGGGGATCGTAGGAACCGCTCAGGAGATCTTTTCAAAAAGGAGAGGCTCTTGAAAGGTGAAAGAGGAGGTAAAAGATCATGACGAAACCGAGGATGACGAAAGTGAGAGGGGATGGAATTCAAATTCAATTGGCAGTGTGGGAAGGGAGTGGGAAAACGATTCTCTCCATCCACGGCTTGACGGCCAATAGCCGCTTCTGGGATTGCCTGGCTTCCGCCCTTTCTCCTGCTCATAAAGTCATTGCCATGGACCTCCGCGGAAGAGGACTTTCTGAAAAGCCTCCTGCGGGATATTCCATTGAACACCATTGCAGAGATATTCTCGCCCTGCTGAACGACCTGGGCTTAAAACGGATCGTACTCATGGGCCATTCCCTCGGTGCCTTCATCTCCCTTGTTTTCGCCGCCAAACATCCTCAAAAAGTGGACCGTCTGATCCTGGTTGATGGCGGAGGAAAACTCTCCGAATCTCAGATGGCCAAGGTCTTTGAAGGAATCAAACCCTCTCTGGACCGTTTGGGAAAAACCTTCCCTTCCTTTGAGGATTATATCTCACAAATGAGGCAGGCCCCTTTTTTACAGCCCTGGAACTCCTATATGGAGGCTTATTTCCGGTATGAGGTGGAAGAGGTGGAGAAAGGAGTCCGGTCCCGCGTCCCCCCCAAAGCGATCGAGGAGGAAGCAGCTAACCTGAGAAAAGAAGATTCGACTCAATTTTATTCCAGGGTGTCCTGTCCAACCCTCATTCTGCGTGCAACGAAAGGCATGTTAGCTGAGGATGACCTTGTGCTTCCCGAAGATGTGGCCGAGCGAATGGCCCGGGAAATAGAAAATGTCAGGCGGGTGGACCTGGAAGGAACCAATCATTACACGATACTCTTTCAGCCCAACAGGCTTCGTGACCAGGCCATCCTGGACTTTTTGAGCGAATAAGTTACTGGTAAATCCATTGCCACTAATCTTATCTCTAACTTATGAACTTCACCTTATTACTTCAGAAAGTCTCCTCCCTTTTAGATGGGATCCACCTACTCCCCTTGATCAAGAAGTGACTTTAATACCGATAGGCGATTCACCCTTTTTTTGGAGACCATTCTGAAAGCTCTTGGGATATCCGCCATTAATGATTTGGATTGTTCTGCCGCCTCCGTATAGAATTTTATAATTTTCTCTTCTATCTCGATCGCCCTTCCCAAAACCTCAGAGTAGCTTGCCTTCTCTGCCAATTCTGTCTTCAAGGTATAGGTTTCGGAATTGATATTGAAGGCAAAGCATCCCTCAAAGGCATCCGTAATTACACCATAGTAGGCCCTTTCGATCTGTGTAATATAATGATCATTCTCCTTCGTCAAAGAAAGAAAGAGCTCTTTATTTTGAGGAAATCTTCCTGCCAAATCCTCATAAAATAGGGCCGATTTTTTTTCCAGCTCATTCGCAAGGCTCATCACCTGGGAACATGTATTGAGGATCATAGGCCCACTCCCTTCTAAAACCATCTCTGAATAACCACCTTGCTCTCCGTGAAGAAACGGATGGCATCCCGGCCCTGGCCGTGTAAGACTCCGAAGAAAGAGTCCTTCATTCCACTGAATGGGAAGAAGGCCATGGGAGCCACGATCCCGATATTGATCCCAATGTTGCCACACTCCACCCTGTACTGGAATTCCCTTGCGGCCTTACCATTGGAGGTGAAGATCGCAGCGGCATTGCCATAATTACTTCTGTTTGCCATCTCGATCGCCTCATCGAGATCCTTTGTTCTGATCACGTTTGCCACGGGCCCGAAAATCTCCTCTCTGGCTATGGTCATATCAGGGGTGACATTTTCAAAAATGGTCGGGCCGACAAAGCAGGCATCAGGATAATTTCCGCTGATGTTTGTCTTTCTTCCATCGAGGATGGATTTTGCTCCCTCCTTGATCCCTATATTGATATATTTTAATGCCCTCTCCTTACCATCCACCGACTGCATCGGCCCCATCTGGACGGATTCATCAAGCCCATAGCCCACCTTGATTTTGGAGGTCCCTTCCACAAAGGCATTTAACAGCCTTTTATAGAACCCATCATCTTTCCCTGCGATCACCAGATTTGCCCCCGACAGGCATCTCTGGCCCGTGTTCCCGAAAAAAGAAGTCAGAAGGGCGGCAACGGTTGCAGGGATATCTGCATCGGGCATCACAACCAGAAAGTTCTTTGCGCTCACCTGGATGATCGATCTCTTACAGGTCTCGCCGCACTTCTTATAAACCTCTCTTCCGATGGAGGTGGTGCCTACGAACGTCACCCCTTTGATGTCCGGATGCTCCATCAGGATCTGGGCCGCCTCGGCTCCCCCATGAACCAAATTATAGACTCCGGGGGGAAAGCCGGCCTCTTCTATCAATTCGGCGAGCATCACCTGGCTGATGGGATCTCTCGGGGAGGGTTTAACGATAAACGTATTCCCTGTGGCCATAGCGAATGGAGAGTACCAGAGCGGAACCATAAAGGGGAAATTAAAAGGAGCCAGGTTTGCAAAAACTCCAAGGGGTTGATAGATGACATATTCATCGATCGCTGTCGCAATATCTTCCAGGTTATATCCCATCATCAGGGAGGGAATCCCTGCCCCAACCTCCACCATTTCGATTCCCCGTCTGGTCTCACCTCTCGATTCATCAATGGTCTTTCCATGTTCCATCGTCTGAATCCGGCTCAGGCGTTCAAAATTCTTCTCCAGCAACTCCCTCAATCTGAACAGACACCTGACGCGGGCCAGGGGTGTGGTCCGCCTCCATTCGGGAAAAGCCTCTTTGGCTGCTTCAATGGCTGAGAGGACCTCTTGCTTCGTTGACATGGGGACTCTGGCCAATACCTTCCGGGTTGCCGGATTGATGACATCCCACCTCTCCTCCGATTTCGACTCCACCCATTCTCCATTGATATAGTTTTTCAACTCCAATGCCTCTTTGATCGGTTCCTCTAAGATTCCCATAATCAATCTCCTTTCCCAGGTTATTGCGAATAAGCAATCTTATAGAGTTCAACGATTTCTTCTTTGGTCGCCTGACGGGGATTATTCCCGGGGCTGCCGCTTGCGATCGCATCTTCAGCCATCTTTGAGGCAAATTGATCCAGCTTCTCTTTCTCCACTCCCAACTCTTTCAGGGTAGGAATTTGAACATCCTGAATGAGCCTCTTAATACTCTTCGCTGCGAGCTGGGCAGATTCTAAATCGTTTAAGCCAGTGGTATTTTCGCCCATCGCCTTTGCAATATGAGCATATCGGGAGGGGTTTCCGATTAAGCTGAATTCCGTCACCACACCCAAGAGAGCGGCATTCGAAACTCCATGGGGGACATGAAAATAAGCCCCGACCGGTCTGGACATACCATGGACCAGAGCGACAGATGCATTGCTGAAGGCAATGCCCGCCTGTAACGCCCCGATCATGGTCTTCTCTCTTGCCTCGACATTATTCCCATTTGCCCAGGCCTGCCTTAAATTGCCGGAAATGAGTTCAATGGCTGAGAGGCAGAAAATGTCACTCATCGGCTGGGCTTTCACCGAAACATAGGCTTCAATGGCATGGGTTAAGGCATCGACTCCTACAGCCGCGGTAAGACCACGGGGGCATGAAAGGGTCAGCAGAGGGTCAACCATGGCCACACGAGGGATGATGCGGGGACTGCCGATGAGCATTTTCACGTTTGTCCTGGTATCGGTGATGATCGTGAACTGGGTCACCTCACTCCCCGTGCCACCCGTGGTCGGGATGCCGATAAGAGGAACACCTTCTTTCGCAACCTTTCCCAGTCCTTTGTAGTCCTCAATTGAACCGGGATTGGTGACCATGATGGAAATGGCTTTAGCCGTATCGAGAGAACTTCCTCCCCCAAAGGCAATCACAAACTCACAGTTGTTCTCCTTATAGACTTTTAAGCCCTCCTTTACATAATCAACCGTGGGCTCCGTGGAAATCTTATCATAGACAGTAAATCCTATCTTGCTCTCTGAAAGGTTTTTCTTTACGCCCTCCAGCATCCCCGATCTGGAGATAACCTCATCGGTTACGATCAGCCCTCTTTTAACCCCTAATTTTTTGATTTCCTCTCCAACCTTTTCTGAACAACCACATCCTGTGATGACAATCGGTGGAATCATAAATGGTCTTGCAGATAACATCGTCATATAACCCCCTTTCTCCCCTTCATTTAATAACGATGCTCGGCCAACAGGTTACGAGCGAAGGGGATAAAATACACTAAGGAATATCAGCTGGAAATTTTTATCCTTAAGGATCTTTCCAAATCCATTATCTTGGAGTGTTATCAGCATATTGAAAAACTATATTCTAACGATTCTCTCTACTTCCACCTCTCCCTCGAATGTCTCTTGAAGAGCACTCTTCAAATTCTCAAAATCTTCTGTCCTCTCGAATTCAATGACCAGGTCCCGTTCGTCCAGGACCTTCAATCTTCCATAACTGTTTATGACCTCGATGACCTTATCCGGATTTGCGGTCACCCAGCCTTTCATCCTCCTGACCAGTTCTTCTCCATTAAAGGCCCGTTCGATCTGGAGGTCCACCCTCCTCTGCTTGGCCTCCCATCCGATGATGGCAGGATGCACCACAACAGGGGTGACCGGATCATGCATGGCCGCACATCGAAACCAGAGCTTTGCCCGAATCATTTAACCTTCCCCGTTTTCATGAAGCCGCAGGCTTGTAACCACATACTTGTAGCCGCAGGCTTTAGCCTGCGTCTTTAAGATGTAAAGGTCCCCGCCCACAGGGCGGGCCTTTCGGGTTAAGGTAGTTTCATTAATATTGTCGGCTTTCATCCCCGCCTACAAGGCGGGGCATTCAGCCGACTTTCCCGTAAAGAGATTTCTGCCTTGAAAATAACGGCAGTTTCATTTAATGTCAAGTATCATTCTTTTTTTACGGAGGACTTTTTCGATGGATTTGATCAAAGCGATTCGAGAAAGAAAGAGCATCAGGGCTTTTAAGCCTGATCCGATTCCAAGAGAAAGGGTTGAAGAGATCCTGAAGCTTTCGATTCTTTCACCCTCTGCCATCAATCTTCAACCCTGGGAATTCATTGTCGTCACCGGGGAAGAAAGAGAGAGGTTGAGCAGAAAACTGATCAAGGCTTATAAGGAAAAACAGATCTCCTGCAGTCCCGGAAATGTCAAACCCCTCCCCAAAACCCTTGCCAAAAGAGGGGCAAAAACCCTTGAGCTGATGCAGCCCTTCTTTGAAGAGATGGGAGTAGATTCCAATCAATTTATCAATGAAGGGAGTTGCCATTTCTACGGAGCCCCGGTGGCCATTTTACTCTGTCTCGATGACTCCTTACCCAATGGGCGTCTGGTGGATATTGGGCTGGCACTGGGATATTTGATCCTCTCCGCCCATGCCTCTGGGTTAGGCACCTGTCCAGTCGGTTTGATTACGGCCTACGAAGATGAGATCAAAGACCTCCTCAACATCCCGGAAAATAAAAAGGTGGTGGTCGGCTTGGCCTTAGGTTATCCGGATGAAAAAAGTCCCATTAATCGCTTCAAATCTTATAGAGATAGCTTAGAAACATTTGTCAGATGGATTGAATGAAAATCATACCACCCTACTCCGCATTCACCTCTTTTAAACATTAAATTCCTTAATTTTGAATCTGCACCTAAAATTGCGATCGCAATTTTAGGTGCAGAACCTTTTCATCTCACATGGCAGGCCACAAGTGAACCATTCGGCCTCCGCGTCAGGGGGGGTTCCTTTTGTTCACAAAGATCGATTCGAAGTGGACATCGGGTATGGAAACGGCACCCCGATGTCGGATTGATCGGGCCGGGGACATCTCCTTCGAGAAGGATTCGCTGTCTCTTCGTCAGCGGATCAATCGTTGGATTCGCCGATAATAGGGCTTCTGAATAGGGATGGATGGGATTTTCATAAATTACTTCTTGTTTTGCCCACTCCACGATCTTGCCGAGATACATCACTGCCACCCAATCAGAAATATACTCGATCAAATTCAAATCGTGGGAGATGAATAGGTAAGTGAGACCGAATTCCAATTGGAGGTCCTGAAGAAGATTGACAATCTGAGCCTGAATGGAAACATCGAGGCTTGAGACCGGTTCGTCAGCAATGACCAATTTGGGTTGAAGCGCAATGGCCCTGGCGATCCCGATCCTCTGACGCTGGCCACCACTGAACTGATGGGGGTAAAGGAATCTCTGTTCGGCCCTCAGACCCACCACCTTCATCAATTGGATCACCCTGTCTTCCAACTCCTCTCCCTTCTTTATTCCATGAATGATTAAGGGTTCGCCAATGATGGAATCCACCCTCTTCCTCGGATTGAGGGACGAATAGGGGTCCTGAAAGATGATCTGAATCTCTCTCCTGAGCTTTCGAAGCTCATCCGCTTCGAGGCCGAGGATATCCTTCCCCTCGAATTGAACTGCTCCCTCATCCGGATCCTCAAGCCTTAAAATGAGCCGGCCCAGTGTTGATTTTCCGCAACCGCTCTCCCCCACTAGGCCCAGCGTCTCGCCCTTTCTGATCGTGAGATCCACCCCATCCACTGCCTTGACCAGGGCAGGCCTTTTTGAAAAAAATCCCCTCCAGATGGGATAATATTTCTTTAAACCTTTGACTTCTACCAATGTTTCATCCATAAAGCCAGCACCTCACCTGATGGCCTGGTTCAATTTCAAGTAAACCGGGGGATTCCTCTTTGCACCTTCTAAACACCCGGGGGCAGCGATCCTGGAATTTACATCCAATGGGCAGTCCGAGAAGGTCCGGCACAAGCCCGGGAATCACCTGAAGCCTCTCTCTTCTTCCAGCCCCTCTCTTCTTCGGGATGGATTGGAAAAGCCCGATCGTATAGGGATGTTTCGGGTTTTTAAAAAGGGATAATACATCTCCATATTCAACGATATAACCTGCATACATCACCCCGACATACTGGGCCACTTCCGCCACCACTCCAAGGTTGTGTGTGATCAAAAGAATGGAGGAACCCACCCTTTCCTTTAATCGGTTGACCAGATCGAGAATTTGAGCCTGAATCGTCACATCGAGGGCAGTGGTCGGTTCATCGGCGATCATCAATTTGGGACGACAGGAGAGGGCCATCGCAATCATGACCCTCTGCCTCATCCCTCCGCTCATCTGATGGGGATACTCATTGACCCTCGATTCCGGAGATGGGATCCCCACCATGCGTAGCATCTCGATACTGCGTTCCCATGCCTCTCTGGATGAAACCTCCTGGTGGATTTGAATGGCCTCCGCAATTTGAAAACCTACTTTAAACACGGGATTGAGAGAGGTCATTGGTTCCTGAAAGATCATGGAAATTCGATTCCCCCTTATCCTTCTCATCTCCGACTCGGTGGCTTTAGCAAGATCGATCCCGTCAAAGAGTATCGATCCTTCAACGATCCGGCCGATCGGTTCCGGGATCAGACGCATGATGGAAAGGGCGGTCACTGTTTTCCCGCATCCCGACTCCCCCACCAGACCAAGAGTCTCCCCTTCATTAATCCTGAGGTCAACTCCATCCACTGCCTTCACAACACCCTTTCTCGTGAAGAAGCAGGTCTTGAGCCCTTGGATCTGTAATAATGGGTTATTCATCAATCACAAACCCTTAAACCCGAATCTCGAATATCGAAACTCGAAACAAATCCCAAATTCAAATTTAAAAACTATTTTTATTTGTTTAGGTTATTTGTATATTTGAGATTCGTGCTTGTTTCGAATTTCGTGCTTCGTATTTAGAATTTTTATCTCAGGCTCGGATCCAGAACATCCCTCAGTCCATCTCCGAAGAGGTTAAAACCCAGTACCAAAGTGAAGATCGCTACCCCTGGAAAGGCTGCTACATGAGGGGCATTCTGAATATATTGCCTTCCCTCACTGAGCATGGCCCCCCACTCCGGTGTGGGAGGCTGGGCCCCGAGTCCTAAAAATCCCAGGGCGGCTGCCTGCAGGACAGCAGTTCCCATCCCTAAGGTCGCATAGACAATGATCGGAGGGATGGTATTAGGAAAGATATGGAGAGCAATAATTCGGAGATTGCCCCCGCCCAAAGACCTTACGGCCTGAACAAAGAGCTGTTCTTTCAGAGAAAGGACAGAGCTTCGCACGATCCTGGCGTAATGAGGGATATAGACAATTCCCACGGCAATCATCGTGTTCAATAAGCTGGGCCCCAAAATGGCCGTGATGAAGATAGCCAGGAGGATTGCTGGAAAAGCCAGCATGATATCCATCAGCCTCATGATGGGTTCATCCACCCTCCTTCCGTAGAAACCCGAGAGAAGGCCCAGGATCGCTCCTGGAACCAGAGAGATTGAGACCGCAATCAGACCAATGATGATCGAGATCCTGCTTCCATAGATGACGCGGCTGAGGATATCACGGCCCAGGCTATCGGTTCCAAAGGGATGAGCCCAGGACGGTCCCTTTAATCGGTTGATAGGATCCGGAGTTAAAGGGTGATGGGGGGAAATCCATGGCCCGATGATGGCAAGAAGGAGCAGAAGGCCGATGAGCACCAGCCCGATCATCGCCGTTTTATTTCTTCTTATCTCAATAAAGGCATCAACCTTTTCCATCGATCCTCAACCTTGGGTCAAGATAGAAGTAGAGAATATCCACGATCAAGTTCACGATCACCATGATCACCGCAAAGAAAAGAATGCATCCCTGAACAGCAGGATAATCCCTTGCTAAAAGAGAGTCCACCACATATCGGCCCAGTCCCGGCCAAGAAAAAATGGTCTCCGTCAATACTGCTCCTCCGAGTAGGAGACCAAAGTTGAGGCCGATCACAGTGAGAATGGGGAGAAATGCGTTCTTCAGGGCATGCTGAAAGATCACCCGGTGATAACTCAATCCCTTGGCACGGGCGGTCCGGATATAGTCCTTTGACATCACCTCCAGCATGCTCGATCGGGTCATCCTCGCGATGATCGCCATGGGAATCGTCGCTAACGTAAAGGCCGGGAGGATGAGATGTTTCAGGGAATTAAGAAAGAGAACCATATCCCCTTTGAAGAGGCTATCCAGGGTAACCAGACCCGTGATGGGATGATAATCCATCCCCATTGTAAAACGACCCATCATGGGCAGAACTCCTAATTTGACCGCAAAGAGATACATGAGCATCAAACCCAGCCAGAAGATGGGCATTGAAATCCCTGCCAGGGCCATCACCATCGAGCCGTAGTCAAAGATGGAATATTTTCGAACAGAGGAAATCACCCCTGCCATGATCCCGATGAAACTCGAAATGAACATGGCAACCACTGAAAGTTCAACCGTGGCGAGAAACCGGTCAAATATCTCCTGGGAAACCGGGAGATTGGAACGGATCGAAATCCCCATGTCTCCCCCGAACAGATTCTTTAAATAGATCCAGTATTGAAAGGGATAGGATCCATCCAGACCAAGCTGCTCACGAATTCTCGCAACATCCTGGGGTGAGGCGAATTCTCCTAAAAGAAGGTGGGCGGGGTCTCCGGGAATTAGCCGGAGCATCAAAAAGACCAAGATGGAGACCCCGATGAGAATAAAAATGAGGTGGAATAACCGTCTTGAAATGAATTGAGTCAATAATCTTTACACCATTATTCACGGACGCATGTTACGGACACGGTCTCGATCTTATTTCTCCTTCCAGATCATCTGGAATGAATTCAGCCCATTGGGCCTTAATGGAACATCGTGCAATTTTTTATTATAGATTCGGACGATCGTGGAATGGGCCAGAGGAACCCAGGGGACTTCTTCATGGAAGATCTCCTGTGCCTTCAAATAAAGAGGTGCCCTTTTCTCTTTTCCAAAAAGGCCCTGAGCCTCTTTGACCAGTCGATCGAACTCCGGATTTTGCCAGAAGGCGATATTGGCCGCCGGCGGCTTCGAATTGTCTGAGTGAAGAAGTCCGTAAAGGAAATTATCCGGATCGGCATTCCCACCGAGCCAGCCGAGCATACATAGATCGTGTTCCCCTTTCATCGTCTTATCCAGATAAACGCCCCATTCGTGGCGAACAATCTTGGCATTGATGCCGACCGCCGCCAAATATCCCTGGATCAATTCTGCGGTCTTCACCGGCTCCGGCATATAGCCTCTTGAAACCGGCATGGCCCAGAGTTCAATATCAAAACCTTTCGGGTACCCTGCCCCGGCAAGGAGTTCTTTCGCTTTCTGGACATTGTAATCATAATCCATAATCTTATAATTGTATCCCCAGATGCTCGGAGCAAACGGGCTCTTCGCTGGAATGGCCAGTCCTCTGAAGATCGTCTTGATGATCGTCTGTTTGTCAATGCTATGGCTGATCGCCTGCCGGACTAACTTATTGCTGAGGACCGGTTTCTTCGTGTTCATGGCCAGATAGCCGACATTGACGCTGGGCTGTTCGATCACCTTAAAGTTTGGATTGCCCTTGGCCATCTGGATGGAATCGGGATCGAGGTCATCGGCAATATCCACCGCTCCTGTCTGAAGGGCCATGAAGCGGGCCGAAACCTCAGGGATGGCTTTTAGGATGATTCGATCCAAATGAGGCTTTTGACCCCAATACTCCTCGTTTCTTTCCACAATGATCTGGTCATCCTTGATCCATTTGACAAATTTAAAAGGGCCTGTCCCGACAGGATTTCTACCAATATCCCCCTTATATTTCTCAATGGCCGCAGGAGAGAGAATGGGACAGAGCCAGAGGGCTAAGTTCGCAACCAGAGGGGCGTAGGGTTTTTCTGTTCTTAAAGCAACCGTAAAGTCGTCAATCACCCTCACTTCCTTGACCGGTCCCAACCCCAGTGCCGGGTATCTCCATGTCCCGTACTTATGGAAGGGATGGTTTTTATCAATGACCCGATCGAAAGAGACTTTGACGGCGTTTGCATTAAAGGGTGTTCCATCGTGAAATTTCACCCCTCTTCTCAATTTAAATGTCCAGACAAGACCATCATTCGAGACGCTCCAGGAGGTTGCCAGCTGGGGCTCAACATTCATGCTGTCCTTCTTGAACATTACCAGATTTTCCAGAACCTGAATTCCTCCTTTGATGGACTCACCATCTGTCGCCTGAGCGAGGTCGAGGGTGACTGAGTCACCTCCCCTGCCCCAGGTCAGCGTCCCCCCTTTTACAGGAGTCTGAGCAAAGAGAAGAGACGGGAAAACGACCATTGCCGCTAAAATCGAAAAAAACCAAAATAACCTTTTCATGCTTCTCCCTCCTTCTTTAATTCGGCCTTCGGCTTTCCGATTACAGCCTCCTGAAATCCAATGACCTCTCGCGATGCCAAACACACTGGATTTTCCCCTTTGCGAGATGACACCTTTTATTAACAGGAAAATGAAGAGAATTCAATAAATTTATGATGGCAAGGTTCGTCTCGAGGTGGCTGGAGATGCAATTCCTCAGAAACCTCCCGCAGGTGATCTCGTCTGCCACCTCTGTAATGAAATCGATCGCAGTGATTTGGGGAAAGCGATAAGAATAGTTTGTCCTTCGAAACCGCTCCTGGAGGGGAAGGGATTCGATCGGTCTATCCATTCTATCCCGTGACGATAACCATTGTCCTCTGTATTTCCAGTATCGATCAGAAAAGGTTTGATTCCGTTTGACGATCTCCTTCTCTCTGAGAATTGAGGACCAGATCCGCCTCCCAAACTCTTCGGAACGGATTCTCTTCAATGATCTTTTCCTTTCCTCAAGAAAAGGGAGATAAAAAAAGAAAAAGGTCCTGGGGATCCACCATTCTCTAAAATGAAATGGTGAGTAACCTGAAAAGGGCTGTTCCCATTCATGGGACGGAAACCCATGATCATCCGCGCAGATATCCGGAAGCCATCGCCTCCAGATATCTGCTTTTACTTTTGCCTCCCCGAATGGAGTTTCGGGATTAAAATATTCACCGTAATATTCCCGGCCTGCTCGATTATATCGCCCCGCATGAAGTTTGTCACCCGGGGCCAGCCTTAGCATCTTTTCTAAAATATCGACCCCATCTACATTCTCCATCGGATTGATCACCACATTGACCCTCTTTAACAACCTTCGAAGGTCAGGCTGAGTGGCAAGGAGATAGGATAACTTCAACCCTGCATTCGTGCTCGAGATCTCATTGGCATGGTGACGGCAGTTGATGAAAAAGGTAGGTCTCAAGGCCGCTCTTTTCATGTGAGAAACAAAAGAAGCGGAGCATGGATAAGAGTGTTCGATGGAATAGATGGAAAGTCCTCCTGAAGAGGTCCCTTCGTTGACGATATGGACTCCAGGAACTCCTTCTAAAGAACGGACCAGATTCAAACCCTCCCGGTACCCGATTGGCCTTTCCATCGGAATATCAACGGGTTTAGGCTTCCCTTTATGCTCAGGAAACTTCTTCCCCATCAAATCCGAACCGGCGGTAATGATTCTTAACCCCTTTCCGGGCCTTTTCTCCTTAAAAACCTTTTCGATCCTGAAACCTCCATTCCTCCGATTCTGATAAGACCTGATCCGATCTCTCAATCCGCCGGAATTCACTCTATGTCCTGACTCAATCAATAGATCAGCTAAAATCTCTGACCCTCTGAAGGCAATCCCATTGAGGGAGATTCCATATTTATCAGAAATTCCCTCAGGGCGATGGGTTAAAGTAAATTTAATCCTGCCTTTCCCCCTCTGATAATTAGGGCGAATGATAGGGAGGATTCTGCCTGGGGAATTTTTTATAATTCCTTTTCTCTTCAAATAATTAGAGAAATAATCTAAAGTAACAAAATAAAGATCTTCATGGAGGGCCTCCAGAGGTGAGATACGCTCTTCATCCACGCCCAATTTCTCCATCGGGTAATTAAAATAGACATCGAAACGGAGTTCTTCAAAGATAGAATATTGGGGCTCAGTTTTCTTTTCTAAAAGAACATGATCAGCTTCTTTCTCAATAAGAGGGAGAACCTCTTTCTGATAGACCTCCCAGATCTGTTCAATTCCGGTTCTTACCTCCTGGCCAATAACTTCCTTCCCATCTATCTTCACACTGATCCATCCTGTACAGGGATGAACTTTCCCCATCCCGGGAAATGAAATGAGATAGTCCATCTTCCCCCATTTGGGTGAAAACCCACTCCTGTAAATCTTCTTTCCCCTTCGCCATGCACGAACCCTGTAGACTTCTTTAATTCTCGAATCTCTTTTAAATTGGATCTTTTCTTTTAATATGCCTAATTTCCTGGCAAATATCTCATCAATGGGATAGATCTCCTGGAGCCATCGAATGGGCTCTTCCAATCCCTTCTCTCTGAACGGTTTGAATGTGATTTCCACCCTGTCTGCCTTTTTTACATAAACCTCTTTTAAAACAACTTCTTTCATCCAGCTCAATCCCGGTTTATAGGCATTTAAAACTGTGAGTTGAATCTTTCTTGGAGTGATTCCCAGATTTCTTAATAATTTCTTGAGTTCACCCGCAAATCTTTTCCTTCCCCTCTCTGGTTGTGTAATCCTCACCTCAATCTCTAATGGTTCTGCCACGGGCGGAATCTTCTTTAATCCCCTCTCCAGTATCCCGATGATCTCCTTTTTTTCATCTTTCAACGAATAACTTCGCACAATCTTTTTGGGAAAGGGGGAAGAGCGAAACGGTTTCTTTGAGATGAATTTTGTTAAACCTTCTGCAAATCTTTTGATCTCTTTTGAAATTGGGTCCTCCGGCCCTTTTAAATCGGTTGGAAGGGCACTCAGGTATCTGAGGATTTTTTGAAGGCCTGCTTCTTCTCCGCATATCAATATATCCGGAATCTTCCTTTCAGTTGGAACCAAGAATATTCCCGAATCCCATTGAGAACAAAAATGACCGTAAAATTTTTTAATGCCAATCTGTCTCAAATCTTCTTTCTTTCCGATATAAATTAAAGGTTTCTTATGATCAGGCTTTGAGGATAGGGAGAGAGTAAGGGGTAAGGACAGATGGAGGCTTTCAAGCCCTAATCGGGCAGTGAAATTTGCCGCCTCCACTGCCGTTCCCTGTCTTAAATGACTGAACAGTAGAATCTTATAGGGGAGGAAGAATGTTAAAAGATTTTTAATAGAAATCCCATAGAATCCTTCATTTGAAAACGGGTTGAAAAGCTGGAACCCTTTTCTCCTCGAAAATCTCTCTGTGACAATTTTTTTACTTAACCTTCCATGTTTCAAGATCAGAGATAAGGCAAAGTCCCTGATAGAGTTGGCTAATGATAATTCATTATTTCCTGTTAAATAATAAGTATTTATAATATTTTTTTGATATTTTTCTTTAAGTTCATGATTGAGCCCGATATGGAGGTGATGTTTGAATGAAGAATTCATCCGTATCCCTTCTGTTACGATTGGGAGATTCAATCCCATCGTCTCAAACCCTATGGAGGCGGAGAGGTCCATCACAGCGCTCAGAACATCGGGACTGGCACAGGAAGGATTTAGGTGAATTTGAAGATCTACGGTATCGGCCATTCCATCCCGGTCAGTATCTAAAAATATCTTCCCTAAATTTTTTATGATAGGATGCAAATTCCCTTTCTCCTCCTGAAGAATTCAGATTTCTATTCTCCCTAATTTTTTCTCTTTTTTCAATTGAACTTTTTGAGACCGATGTGTTAAAAAAAATATATGACTATTACACCTAAAAAAGCCTCTACCATTATCCTCCTCAGAGAAACAGGATCCAAGGGATTTGAGGTCTTTCTCCTCAGGCGTCATGAGAAGAGCAGTTTCATGGGGGGAAATTATGTTTTTCCAGGAGGCAGGGTGGACCGGGAAGACGGTTCTCTTGAGACTTGCGCTTTATGCAAAGGGGTGACCCCTGAGGAAGCCTATCGAATGTTTGCAGGCTCACTCTCTCCGCAAGAATGCCTCAGCCACTGGATCGCAGGGATCCGAGAGCTTTTTGAAGAGGCTGGTATCCTTCTTGCGTTTGACCCTGACGGGAATTTCCTTCAGTTTAAAAATGAGGGGGATAGAGGACGATTCATTGATTATCGAGAGCAATTACAGAAGAGGGAAACTACCATCTGTCAGATCGCAAAGGAGACAAACATTTCTTTTGCACTGGGTCTACTCCACTACTTTGCACACTGGATCACTCCGGAGGCAAGAACTGAACGGTTTGATACCCGCTTCTTTTTGGCTCGTCTTCCCGAAGGCCAAGAAGCAAGTTTTGACCAAAAGGAAACTACTGCTGAAGTCTGGCTGACACCGCGGGAGGCCTTCGAGGAAAACGTAAAAGGAAAGGTGGCTTTGAGCCCCCCTACCCTGAAGACACTGGAAGATCTTTCCCGTTACGAGACAATTGAAGGGATATTTAACTCTCTAAAAAAGAAGAAGATCCAGCCGATTCTCCCCATCCTTACAAAGATATCGAACGAATCGACCCTCCTCCTTCCATGGGATCCGGAATATGATGTTTTCAGAAGAGGTGAAATTCCTTCTTCCATTAATCACGGAACGCCTTCACAGCCCGGGGACAACACTACCCGCCTCATTTCAAGGGAAGGCATCTGGCATCCCTATTGCCGCGCCGAATAGCTTGAAGAACATTCTTCCCATCCTCCGTCCTCCGGATCCTTCTTCACCTGGGGGGCCTTTCCCTGATAAGAGAGGAGGACCTGGGTGAAAAAGGAGAACGGCCCATGCCATGTTGATCTCCTTTTTCCTCCAGATGGAGCCTCTTTATCTTTTTGGGCCTAATGGCTTCATCAATGCGGATAAAGGAGTGGTATTAACTTATCTGGTAGAGCATTATTGGCCGATGATCCTGGGAACATTTATTGCGAGACGGGGAATCATCCTGAGCGGAAATCCCGGTGTGAATTTAAAGGCCATCTACGGAGGGGTGACGAGGATTCATTTTTTCATCCTGTTAAGTGCATTCCTCTTCTTCTTGATCTATTTTGGAATCGAATTTTATCAGCGTTTCCTTATCCTCGTTCTCCTCTTCCTCTTTTTCTTTCCCATCAGGATCTTCCGCCGCCAATCCGATTGATCTTAAATCGTTTTGAAACCGGACGGTGCCTGAGCAGAACATAAGTCGACCCTGCCCCTCCATCACATTTCCTTGCACTTGAGTAAGCGATAACCCATTTTCTCCACGGACTTCGGGTCAGCCATTCTTTAACCTTCCTCTTTAATACCGGTTCACCGGGTGAGGAGAGACCACGACCGTGGGTGACCAAAATACCTGTCTTCCAATGGGTCACTGCCCATTTCATGAATTGATCAAAAATCTCCCTGGCTTCCTCTTCAATGAGCCCATGAAGGTCGAGATGGGCCTGAATCGAGAAGTCTCCCCTGTGAAGGCGGCGAGCAATCTCCGGATGGATATGATAGCCCGTGCCTTCGACATACTCAGGGGTATCCGCCACATTAAATCCTTTTCCATAATTTACAAGATCTTCAAGTTTCTTCAGGGTTTCTGCATCTTCTTTTTCCCTGAACCCTCCCCCTGGCTCCACTTTAGATATTTTTTCAATGCATTTCTTTCCTGAAATGGGATGAACACCATCCATAGCCTTTTTAAATAGTTCTTCCTCTAATTCGGGGGGTGATTCTTCTTTGGAAGCCCGGGGGGAAGTAGGAGAATCATCCGGGAGAAATTTAGTGTCGAGCACGACTTTTAATTCCTGAAAGGATTTGAAGGTGAAGGAAGGTTTTCGAGTTTTCATCACAAAATGTTCATCATTCAATAAATTGACAAATTCGGGATTATTCTAAATAATACATCAAAAAATATCAAACTAATTCAAACGAATTAAATCGTTTTACATGTAGCGC
>Ga0209609_10000933_pt1 | contig 17223 bp, 11 predicted proteins | sample LakKivw325mmetaG_FD_184136 | JGI IMG/M metagenome (GOLD analysis project Ga0209609, IMG submission 184136) | Anoxic lake water microbial communities from Lake Kivu, Rwanda to study Microbial Dark Matter (Phase II) - Lake Kivu water 325m metaG... | ecosystem: Environmental > Aquatic > Freshwater... | reverse complement strand
TCTTAAGGGTATAATTTCTATGTTATTAATTAGCGGAATTTACTGTCTGAATCACAGGTTAAGTTCCCATCAACAACTCAGTACAATATTTACTGAAAATTATATGACCTGATAACCTCATATATAATATTTGCTATTAACTTAAATCCCTCTTCATTCGGATGAATACCATCACCCTGTAAGTAGTCATTTGTTTTATCATTCGATTCAAAAATATCCCACAAATCTATAAAATCAATATGGCTATTTACTGCTATTTTTCTTACCTCATCATTATAATTTTTATAGATTTCTATTTGCTCTTCCGCATCTATATTATTTTCTCCGGAAGAAAGAATAAAAATATAATTCAACCCCATTAAAATAATTTTAATATCAGCTGATTTTATTTTATCTATAATTAAGTTGTAATATCTGTTAAAAGTCTCAGGATCAACATTGGGAACCGGGAGGTCTTCTTTATCTCCATCATATACGGGCTCCTCACCTCCATTTATATTTTCATCATCGCCGGTTATTTCTTTAATTCTGCCATCATTTAATCCAAAATTAATTACAACCAGATGTGGATTATAGCCTATAATATCATTCTCCACCCGGTCATAAGCATCCAGTACTGTGTTCCCACCAATACCGCTATTAATGACCTTAACCTTTGCGTAATCTTCTTCCAGTAATTCTTCCAATAAACTAGGGTAAGAATTCTTATAATCAACATTCCATCCAAAGGTCACTGAATCTCCAAAACAAACTATTCTGGGGTAGCTATCAGCCAGTTCCTCTAAATTTAAATCTTTTGTTTCTATTCTCAGGCCATGGTAATTATTTGAATCTAAATTCTGTGTCTCCTCTTCTTGAGGTAATTCCTTTTGTGTTGATAAGGAATTAAAACATCCGACAGCAGCAGTAATTATGATAAAAGTAATAAAAATGAATATCAGGGTAATTTTTTGTTTATTTTTTCCCATAATTAAAACTTCTAAATAATTAAATTATACTGTTATTCACTGATATTATAAAGAATAGACCTGGCAACTCTTATCAGTTTCTTATGTAAAATAGATGCTTTCCTTTATAATTGATATAATGGTAAAATCTAACCTATAATTTTTATTTGAAAAACTACTTTCTAAAAAATACAATAAAAAAATAAAAAGTTTTGATAACGTGAAACAAATAAACATAGCCTTTATAACTGATAGAATGATAAAGGGCCATGGCGTGGATCTGGTGGTTGATAGACTTGCCGATGGCCTGGCAAAAACAGGGTATAATTGCAAAGTATATTGCAATTATTTTGATGAAACTTTCATAAACCGGAAGTCGTACAGTATAGAGAAACTCCATTATTTTAAACCGGATGCCAATCCGGTAGTTTACGAAAGAAGAATCAGAAAATTAGCTCCTTACCTCAATAGCAAAGATGTTGATTTATTTATAATACAATCATTCCCATTTTATAGCTTAATACCAAGGTTAAATAAACCGGTTTTAGTTGTTGACCATGGAATAATATCAGTAAGTGGACTGCCCTTAAAGAGAAGACTAAGATATAAATATATGGAGATTAGCCAAAATCTCTCCTATTTTAAGAAAGCAAATAAAATTGTAACAGTGTCAAAGTATCTGCTTAACTGCCTGCCCAAAAATTTAAGAGAAAAAGCTGCCTTTATATACAACGGATGTGACCACTACACGGAAGAAATAATTGGTGAGGAAGAAATCACCAATTTCAGAAATGAAATAGGAGTAAATCCTGAAGATGTTTTATTGTTATTTGTAGGAAGATTAAACCTTACCAATCAGCCTTATAAAGGATTATCAGAGCTTATTGATATATACCAGAACATTTCTAAAAAACATAAAAATATTAAGCTACTAACTGTCGGGTATGGTTCAAAAAATGATGAAGAATTGCTTAAAAACCAGGGAATATTATCTATAAGCAACGCCCCCGAGGAACTCATGCCCTTAATTTACAGATCCTGTGATATCTATACTACCTGCTCTCGCTGGGAAGGGTTCGACCTGCCTATTGCGGAAGCACATAGTTTTGAAAGGCCAACTCTTTGCTATGATATTGGTGCCCACTCAGAAATCTCTCAAAATAGAAAAACTGGTTTTATAGTAAAAAATAAAAAGGAATTTATAGAAAAATTAGAAATTCTGGTAAATAAATCAAAATTAAGAAAAGAAATGGGGGCAGAAGCCAGAGAATATTCAAAAAGATTTACCTGGGAAAATAGTGTAAAACAATATCACCAGATCATTAAAAAGATGCTTAATTTAAAAGATTCAGATATTACAGCTAAACCATATATTGATAGATATAAGCCACATCTGAGCAAAGATGTGTCAGTAATCATTGTCAACTACAATTCAACTTATCCCATATTAAAGGAATGCCTGGACTCAATTAAAACCCAGACCCATAAAAATATTGAAATCATTATCTTCGACAATAACTCCACCTACAATGTTCTGGAGGATATAAAAAAAGACTTTAAAGACATAAAAATAATATACTCTAAAAAAAATCTTGGTCTGGGAGAAGGTATAAATCAGGCTTTAAAATATGCAAATTCGGATCTTATCGTAATATCAAATTTTGATGTAAGCTATAATCACGACGCCTTTGAACAAATGGTAAACTCCATCAACAGTCTTGAGAGCACTTACCTGAGTGTAGCTCCAAAAATTAAATTTTACTATCAGAAAGATTTTCTTGAAAGCGTGGGTATTTACCTGGATAACAGCTTTTATATAGGTCATTATGGGCTGGGACAATTAGACTTGAGCCAGTATAATAAAACCGAAGATATTTTTGGGGTATCCTTTGTATCCTGCTTAATAAAGCGTGATGCTTTTTATGAAAATAAGGTTGGACCTGTGGACCCTACCTTTTTCTTATTCTACGAAGATGCGGATTTTTGCTATCGGGCAAATCTTCATGGATATAAATTCAGGTCTTGCCCATCTGCAATCTGTTATCACAGATATGCACACAGCTTCAGAGATGAAGCAACCGCTTTTCAGAGAAAATATTATTATCAAAAGTTAAATCTTTTAAAAACCGCCTATAAAAATGCTGAGCTGCATAACCTTAAAAGAATTATGTCCATTGAACTTGATATTCAAAAACAAAACTTAAAAGATATCAACCTAAAGACAACTGCTAGAAAAATAATGAAGGATTTTAAAAGAAACCTTAAATATCTCAAGAAAGAAAGAAATTATATGCAGTTTTCCAGGCAGATATTTGACACTGATATCACTAAATATAGCTGGGGAGAAAGCATCTATTTTGACATTGCAAGAAATGAACCGATTTATTCCATTGAGAATCTTCATCACTCTTACCGCAGGTTATTTGCTCTTATGGGAAATGAGAGATATGGATTATATGTTAATTATCTGGTGAATTTAAAAAATACTAAATTTAAAATGGAAACCAATTTATTTAAAAATATACTACACGGTAAATTAGAATATGAACCTACCTCAGTACATAAATTTATAGATAAAATACAATGACAGGCAGAATTTTTAGAATCGGAATTGATATATCCACTCTGTTAAATCATGGACCGGATATCGGTGCCGGCAGATATATAATAAACCTGATCCGAAGCCTGCTGGAAATCGATAATAAAAATACTTATGTTTTAACCGGAAGGTATACTTCCGCCAGGTACCTTGAAATTGCGTATAATCTCAAGAAAGATTTTGAAAATAATAAGATTGAACTGAAGTTCTATAGGACTCCACAAAAAAAACTTGACCTGTGGAACAGACTTAAATTTCCTCCCATTGAATTTCTGGGTTTCAAAGCTGATATATTACATTGTCCTGATTATCTTATTCCACCCACCTTAAACAAAAACATCGTTTTGACCATCCATGACCTGGCTTTTATAAGATTCCCCGAATTTAACTTTGACTGGTTTATAAAAAAATATAACCGGGAAGTCAAAAAAAATGCACAGATCTCAAGGAAAATAATTGCGGATTCAGAAAGCACAAAAAATGATATTGTTAATTTCTTTAAGATAGATCCAGCCAAAATAGAGGTAGTTTACCTGGCAGCAGATAATCTATTTAAAAAGCTACTGGAAAAAGAAAAATATAAAAGTGTGCTTAAAAAATATAAAATAGATAAAAAATATATCCTTTCTGTTGGAACTATAGAGCCCAGAAAAAATTTTACCACACTTATAAAAGCATTTAATTTGCTAAAAGATAACATCAAAGGGAAGGCTGCCCGTACAAACGGCCCTGCAGATGGTTACCCTGACCCTCAAGATATCCAGCTCCAAAATCTCCAGCTGGTTATTGTTGGAAGAACAGGATGGAAAAGCGAAGCTACTTATAAAGAAAGAGAGCTTAGCCCTTATAAAGAAGATATACTTTTTTTAGGAAGAGTTCCGGATGAGGATCTCCTACAAATATATAATCAGGCAGAACTTTTTGTTTACCCTTCTATATTTGAAGGCTTTGGCCTGCCCCCACTTGAAGCTATGTCTTGTGGACTTCCAGTAATAGCTTCAAATTGTTCAGCCCTTAGAGAAGTAGTTGGAGATGCTGGAATCCTGATTCCACCTAATAACCATAAAGAGATATCAAAGCAAATATTATACGTCCTTAAAAATGAGAAGATAATTGAAGAACTTAAAGAAAAATCACTTTATCAGGCTAAAAAATTTAACTGGGTAAAAACTGCCAGAAAAACTTTGGAAATTTACCACTCATACTGCTACTTCTAAAGAGGTTAAACTTACAGACTCAGGTTGTGGTATCACTTCCCCACATTCTATTTTATCTTCCAGAATCATAATTTTTTAACTATCCATTTCATTTATATTTTCTCTATTCCTGTATTTTTTATAGATTTGTTGATATATATTTAGCGTCTGTTTGGCTGTATTTTCCCAGCTAAATTTTTTAATATTTTTTAAACCCATATCTATCAATTGCTCTCTTTTATTTTCATCCTCTACTAAATGAATTATTGCTTCATATATTTGTTTTTCACTGTATGGATTAACCATAATCGCAGCATTACCCGCCACCTCTGGAAGCGAGGATACATTTGAGGTTATAACCGAAGTCTGGCAGGCCATAGCTTCAAGAACTGGCAGGCCAAAACCTTCATACAACGAAGGATATAAAAATATTTCAGCCTGGTTATATATGGGTGCAAGCTCACATTCTTCTATAGATCTTAAAAATTTTATTTTACCCTCTAAATTCTTTTGTTTTACCAGAGAATAGATTTCTATATTTTTCCATCCTCTACCGCCAACACAAACCAGGCTATACTCCTTATATTCCTCTTTCTTTATAAACTCACTAAATGCATTTATTATCCTTAAAAAATTTTTTCTGGGTTCAATAGATGCTACACAAAGCAGGTACTTACCTGTTAACCCATATTTTTCTAATATCTTTTTTCTAAAATCTGAGTCTATTTCTTCCTTAAAGCTGTCACTTACACCTAGGTAAACCACTCTTAATTTTTCCTCAGGTACATGAAAATACTTAATTACATCTTTTTTGGTCTGCCGGGAATCACAAATTACCATATCTGGTCTTGAATTAAGGTAAATAAGATTACTTAAAACCAGCTCATAATTTTCTTTTGTATGGTATTCTGGAAATATCAAAAAACTTAAATCATGTATGGTTACTACTAATCTTGCATTAAATAATTCAGGAATCATATATGCAGTACTGTGGATTATATCAACACTGCCCAGCAGCTTTTCTTTTTTTTCCATAGAAGCATTATTCCATTTTCTTTTTAATATTGATGTGGGTAAATTTATTTGAGAAAAATTTACCTTACCGTACTTTCTAAATTCATCAATTATTCTTTTATGTTTCCAGTCGGGGGGAAAACAGTTATAAAAAAAGCTGTAAGCATTATACTCATTATTCTTATCTATTTTAAGTAAATATTTAAGCAGGTTTGCTGCATATATTCCTACTCCTCCAGACTTATCAAAATACCTGCTTACATCTATCCCTATCCTCATAATCTTCCCTTATTTCATACTTTTTATTACTTTATTAAAACTTTTCAATCGCTTTTGCCAGATGTAATTGTTTATTACCTTATGGTAACCTTGCATTCCCATTTTATCTCTTAAATCCTTATTGGCCAGTAATTTAACTATATATTCTGAAAGCATTTCTTTATCTCCAAATGGTGTAAGATAACCATTTATTCCATCTTCTATAAGTTCTGTAACTCCACTGCAGAATGCACCAATTACTGGTTTTTTATATAACCAGGCCTCTGGATAGGTAAGACCAAAAGACTCTGATTTTGAGACCATTACGAAAATATCACAACCATCAAGAGCATCTTTTTTTTCCTGTTCTGTTATATAATTTAAGATAATGGTGTTTTCAAAAACATTCGCTTTCTGCTGGAGCAGGTAATCCTCAAAATCTTTTAATATTTGTCCAATAAGTACCAACTTTACATTAAATTTCTTCTCCCAGAGTATCTTCATTGCCTCTACTATGTGGTGTGAACCTTTATCATGAGTCTGGGTTGAAATTTGCAGTACCATAGGACCATCAATATTATATTTCTCCTTAAACCTGGTACCATTTCCTCCTACCACCTTATCTTCATCTATCCCTATACCTGCAATTATAATTTCCCCTCTATCATAACCGTAGTTAACCAGTTTCTCCTTTTCCATTTTAGTTTGGGTTAGTATTAGATTACTTCTAGCTAAAATTTCCTTGCTTCTATCATTAAAGAAAAGCTCAAAACTTTCTTCAGAATTTGGTTCTCCAAAATGCATAAGAGGTGCACAGATGAAGGGAATATTTTTACTTTTAGCATAAACTAAGGCTGGATATATCAGGTAATAGTGGGGATATACACCAGCTAATACAAAGTCATATTTATTAGGCAATAGTTTTAGATAAAACATATAAACATAATAACCAGACAGAAATATATATGGAAAACCAATTATATATTTGAGGTATCTTATGGGAAGCTTGCTAAACAGCTTAAGCAAGTTATTTTTATTAGGAGGGTGAAATATCCTAAAACGGCTTATAAAAATATTTCCCAGTGTTTGCTTTGTTTGTTTAATATATCTTTTTTCCCTTAAGTGGAAAAAATCATTATCCCAAACATTAGTGGTAAATACATCTACTCTGTAATTTAGTTTTTCTAATTCCTGCGCCCATCTTAAAAAAAGACGCTCAGCTCCTCCCATGAAAGGATAAAATCTATGTACTATAAGCAGGCATCTTTTTTTCTTTTTTTTAGTCATAATTAAACCAGTCTAAGTAAATTTGAATCTTCTGCCAGTATTGAAATTTCATTTATAAATAAATCCTCAAAAACGTGACTTTCTTTTACCAATTCCAGATTGATATTTAGCTCCTCATTCTCCACATTCTTTATTAAACTGTTTGGAAGTTTTACAAATTCAGTATTCCACCCATAATCCAGGGTAACTGTGGTGGAAAAATTACCTGCATATATGCTCAATTTCTTACCTTGATTTTCATAATTCCTGTAATGAATCTGTAAATAATAATTTTTATTTTTCACATAATCTATGGTAAATCTGCAGTCCCCTTTATTAAATAGATATCTTCCCCTGGGTATTGAATTTATAATATTAGACCAGCCGCTACCAATACCAGCATCATTTATTCCCATCAGTACTCTATTAGATATAGTGCCATATTTTTCAAAATGTGGTTTTATAATATCTACAAATTCTGGATTTATATTCTTGGTATCAGATTTAAAGTAAGTTGGGTGTAGCATTTTCCACCAGTCATATTTTTTAGCTTTTTTTCTGGCAAATAATTTCTTTATCACAAAAAATGGAAATCTGCTAAAAAATATAAGGTAAATAAAGAATTCTCGAAAGACATTAGCAAAATCCAACCTCTTAATCAGTGGCCACATAAAATCATCAAACTCATAGCCAGTTATTCTGGGAAAGATTTTTATCACAAAAGATAGGGGGAAATTTTTAAGGATAAAAATAAATCTGGATCTTTTTATATAAAAATGTTTGTTTACTGAAAAAACACCTAAAGAAGCAGAAAACTTATGATAAATTACTGCACTCTCTACATAGTCCACTGTAAACTCAGTATATTTCCAGGTCCTAAAGCATAAGTCACTGTCCTCATAATACATGAAATAATCATGATCGTATAAGCCAATCTGCTTAAATACTTCTGTTCTTACCAGGGTTGCGCAACCGGTTACAGCTAAAACGGGCCCACTTTCTCTATCACATTTTTTATCCAGCTCAAAGAAATCTCTATCCCAGCCATAACCAGAATAATTTATATTGACCCCGGTGCTGTTAATATATTTTGGCCAGTGATATAGAAGAATCTTTCCACTTAGTATTCCTGCTTTTGGGTTTTTATGGCTGTATTCAATTAAATTTTCAAGCCATCTATTATCCAGCTTTATATCATTATTTAGTACTCCAAAAAATTTAAAATCACCACCACCTAGCTTTTGTTTAAGTACCTGATTTATTGCCTTTCCAAAGCCAATATTTCTCTTATTCTCTATTAACTCTATATTAGGATAGTTTTCCTTTATGAATCTAACACTATCATCTGAAGAATTATTATCTACTATAATTACTGAAAAATTCTTATAAGTCTGATTAAAAATAGATTCCAGGCACTGGGCAAGGTGCAGTTTACCATTAAAGTTTATAATAATTAATGCTACCCCAGGTTCATTCATGAAATTTTCTCTATGGTAATTTTAGAATTAAGATTAGCTATTCCTTCTGCTTTTTCATTTTTTAAAACATTTATGGTAAGCATATTATTAACCCAGTCACAATATGTTTTTGAATCTTTATAACCCACAGCGGGAGTAACATAGTAATTGCCGCCAATAATGGTTACTTTGAAAGCAAATTCTACTCTTAAGCTTTCGTCCTTGTCATAAACTTCGGTTTTAAGGTTATTAGTCCTGGTATTGGTACCATAAACAATATTATCTTTAATGTCAGTGATTCTAATACCAAAAATTGGGCCTTCAACTTTCCTATTAAATTTAATATCTAAAGCTATCTTAACCTCATCACCATATTTACAATAGTCCAGTTTATTTTCATTTTCGTCCAGCAGCCTTATATCAGTTATCATAGCATCGCCAGAGCCAAACCTTTTTATGGTTTGCTCTGAATCCATTCTGGATAATTTTTCAATATCCTCACCATCTACTACTTTTCTGCTGCTTTCAATAACTGTCTTGAATATTTTTTTTCTTTCTTCTTTTTGCTGGTCTTCTGCCCTCTTTTTTTCAAGTTCTTCAACATATGCCCTGTACTGGCTAACCACCCTTATAGGATTCCCTAAATCTACAATTTTACCTTCCTTTAGGAATGCAGCCCTGCTGCATAAATCAGATATGGTTTCAAGATCATGGGAAACTATAATAATAGTTTTACCTCGTTTCATGATGTCATATATGGCTTTATAGCATTTAGCCTGAAATGACTGATCCCCTACAGCTAAAACTTCATCCACCAGCAATATATCCGGATTAACATTTATGGCTATGGAAAAGCCTAGCCGCATATACATACCAGAAGAATAATTCTTAACCGGAGTATCAATAAATTTTTCAAGTTCTGAAAATCTTACAATCTGATCAAATCTTTTATCCACTTCTCTTTTTCTCATACCCAGTATAGCAGAATTAATATATATATTTTCCCTACCTGTAAGGTCAGGATGAAATCCTGCTCCGAGCTCCAGAAGTGCTGACAGTGAGCCATTCACTATAACTTCTCCACAGGTAGGCAGAAAAATTTTTGCCATAAGCTTCAATAACGTGCTCTTTCCTGAACCGTTAGGTCCAATTATGCCGAATGTCTGCCCATTGTTCACTGCAAAGGATACATTGTCTAGCGCCAGGAACTCTTCATATGTTGTTCGCTTTCTTGTAAGAATAGTATTTTTCAAGCTCGGAATCTTTTCATGATATATTCTGTACATTTTTGATACAGACTTTATGTCAACTGCTATATTATCTCCAGAATTTTTGATTCCACTTCCTCTATAATTATTTACTCTTTCGCTCATTTAATTAAATTTCCTCTGCAAATCTGGGCTCTAATTTTTTAAAAACAAAATAACCAACAAAAAATACTAGTAGTGTTATTCCTAAAGCAATCAAAGTCTCTGGAATACCAGGAAAGCCAGCACCTTCCGGATATTTCACATAATAGAAAATATTTCTGTAATAGGCGGTATATATGGTCATGGGGTTAATTTTTATTATAAATTGAAACCTTTCCGGAACCATTTCTAAAGGATAGATAATAGGGGTCCCAAAAAACCATACCATCATAATAATAGTTATTAAATGTTGAAGATCTCTAAAATAAACATTTATAGCTGAAACTAAAAGGGTCATACCCACAACCAGAAAGAATTGTATGAATATAGCTACAGGTAATACATAAAGAAATAAATAGAACTTATATCCCAGAACAGTAAGTACGATAAATAAAGCAACAAGCTCGAAAAGAAAATTAAAAAAGTTGGCAAATACAATAGACAAAGGAATTATTTCCCTCGGGAAATAAATTTTATTTACAAGATTGCTGTTGGCAATAATACTTCCTGCACCATAGTTAACTGAATTAGAAAGAAAATTAAATGGAAGCAAGGCACAGATTAAAAAAATTGCAAACTCCTTAATCCCTGCCCTCAGTACAATTGAAAAAACAAAGGAATAAACAAGCATGGTTAGTATAGGATTTAAAAGTGACCAAAGAAATCCAAGAACAGACCCCCTGTATTTTACCTTTAATTCTTTTTTAGTAAGGCTAACTATAAGTTCACGATATGAAAACAATTTTCTAATATTTGCTATCAATCTTATTTAACTCCCATTATTACATATTCCAAATTGCCAAATATTATATCATCTAATATTTCTAAATTATTGTTTATTTTTCTTAGAACCTTATTTAATTCTTTATCGTTTATTTGATGTTTTATAAACTTTAACCTTTGTTCTTTTGGAACAGGACTTTTGTATATTATTTTTAAATTCCTAAACCCAACTTTTTGAAATGTATAGCTAAGTGTTTCTGGAGAAACCAGGTTTATATGAGTTGGATCAATAACATAAGCTCTTGATTGAGCATAAAAGGAATTGGGATTTATGGTATCTATCAGTATCACTGAATCTTTTTCCATTTTTTCCCAGGCAGTGTTGATTATAGTAAAAATATCTTTAAAATCAAGATGCTCTACTATCATGGATAAAAAAATATTACCTAAACTTCCCTGGTAATTTTTAAGATAACTTATAGCATCTGCATACTCTACTTCCAAACCCTTATCCAGACACCTTTTTACCATCTGCCTATTAGAATCTATGCCAAATGCTTTTATTCCATTTTCTTTAAGCAGCTCTAAAAATTCTCCCCTTCCGCAACCAATATCCAGAACACTTTTTTGTTTATTTATATAATCTAAATAAATTTTTTGCCTTTCCTTTACCAACTCTTCAGGACCCCTGAACTGATCTTCAAACTTCGAATAATCAAAATTTGAAGGAAAATCTATCCATACCTTATATTCTAATTTTTTAAGTCTATCTTCTATATCATCTACTTTATCCCGAATATTAATAATTTTTCTACTAACTTCATCTAAATTAGATAGAACTTCCCTATTAAAATCATATACAGCTTTATTATATGCATTTTGACGGTTTACAAGGGGTCTTAGGAATAAAAAAAGAATATTTGAATACAGATTTTTTATCTTTCTAAAAAAACCAATGTCACCGGAAACTGGTATTTTTCTTAAATTACTAAAATTTTCTAACCTGCTGGTTACTTCTCTTAATCTACTAGAAAACATATTAAATAAATGGTAAATACATAAAATTTAGCGTTCATTATATCATTAATTGGGTGTTAGAAAAATAGAAGCAGCCAGCTGTAAACTAATTAATTACCATAGATTCGATTTGCAAAAAGCAGTATCTTATCAGTGTAGATGTTTGAAGGCGCCCATCTAGCATTTAAGGTACCAATAGTGGTGTTTCCATTAAAGTAATGGGAATCTGAATGTCTGGGATCATAAGTTTTTGAACAATACTCATTTATATGAGATGGATATACATACCATGCTAAATGGGCATAATGAGCTATGATACCCAATTCTTCAGAATCAAACCTGCAGCCAACTGCATCAGGACCGGTAACTCCCAGGCCACAGAAGTTATTCCATTCAGGCTTAGCTATTCCTCCGAATTCTAGAAATCCTGTTTCATGGCACATCATAGCCCACGCTATATCAGCCCTGATATTAAATGCTTGCCCCCATTTTATATATAATGGAGCCAGTCTTCTAGCCCAATTTACTTTAGATGAACTTCTAATTTCAAATATCCTAACCAGCTGATCAACAGTTACATCAATATAGCCAACTATATTGGTACTATTGGTTATAACTGTTCCTCCACTAACAGAGCTTGTACTTCCAGAGCTGGTGCTTCCAGCATAATTTATGGCAACAGTTACATATTTCCAACCAAGATTTGGGTTATAAGCATAAATATAGAGAGTGTGAACTCCATTTGACAATTTAGATCCATTAATACTTAACTTAAAACCACTATTGGTAAAGTTTGCTTTCCCAAAATTAGAAGCAACATCAGGTCTTGCAATACCATACTGAGCGACACCCAACATGTTTTGCTCACCATTTGCTGGTCCATCATAGACATGTATGGCTGTAATTCCAGTAGAATTTATAGCACTCTGCTCTACTGCCCAACCAGCTAGTTCAAAGTCACCTGATAGCTGTTGATTAGGAGAAGGCAGGTCAACATTTATGAGAGCCTTAGGTTTACCGGAGCTGGCATAGCTTGTACTAGTATTAGCACTGGTATTTGTAGTAGAACTACTAGTAGTGCTCTGATTATTATTAGAAGTATTCGAACTACCACTATAATTTATGGCAATAGTTGTATATTTCCACCCCAGGTTCTGGTTATAAGCATAAATATAGAGAGTGTGAACTCCATTTGATAATTTAGAGCCATCAATACTTAACTTAAAACCACAATTTGTTAAATTATTTTTACCAAAATAATCAGCTACATCTTTTCTTGGTATTCCATAAGTAGCGACACCCAACATGTTTGGCTCTCCATTTGCTGGTCCATCATAGACATGTATGGCTGTAATTCCTGTAGAATTTATAGCACTCTGCTCTACTGCCCAACCAGCTAGTTCAAAGCTACCTGACACCTGCTGATTATTTTTTAGTGAATCTATGTTAATTAATACTTTTTGTGTCCCTGAACTATTATAATTCTGATTAGAAGTACTGTTATCAGTGGTATTTGTAGTATTAGTTTCTACTGTTCCCTGTACCGGAGTACTTATACTGTTATCCTGATTTCCAACATTGCTACCATCATTTAATACATTTACCTTTACAGTGATATAAGCCCATCCTAATTGTTCATTATGCGCATATACATACAGAACATGGGTACCCTTTGCTAATCTGCTGCTATTCACCCCTAAAGTAAACCCACAGTTTGTAAAATTAGCTTTACCGAAGGATTGTGCAACATCAGGCCTGGCAATACCATAAGTAGCAATTCCTACCTGATTTTTAGCACCTGCAGCGGGACCATCATATACATGTACAGCAGTTATTTCAGGTGAATTTATTCCACTTTTTTCAACAGCCCAACCTTTCAATTCAAAATTACCACCAATTGTTTGGCTGTTTGTTGGTTCGTCTATATTCACAAGAACCCTGGTTGCTTTGTAAGTACCGCCAGCTGTACTACTGCTGGGTGTAATATTTCTAGCATAATTACTTATTCCATTAAAAAGCCCACTGGCGATTTTATTTAAAAACCCATCATCTTTAAGTAAATTAGCTTCATCAGGATTTGACAAAAATACACATTCTACCAATGCTGCTGTAATCCCTGTATTTTTTATAACTTTAAAATCTGCAGTTTTCACCCCCCTGTTCGGTCTACCTATTTCACTAACTAAACTGCTTTGAATTGATGCTGCAAACTGACTGGAACCAGCTACTCCATTTGCACTCCAGTAGGTTTCAGTACCCGTAGATGCTGGGGAAAGAGAAGCATTATTATGGATGGATAAAAATAAGTCTGCGCCACTATTATTTGCCATATTAACAACTTCATCCAGACTTTTCCCCTCATCAGATGTTCTTCTCATAATTACTCTAAAGCCATTAGATTCTAAAAGGCCTTTAAGTTTTAAGGCAATTTTTAGATTAATATCTTTCTCATTTAAACCATTATGTATACATCCATAATCACTTCCACCGTGACCTGGGTCAAGAAATATAGTAATAGCATCACCTGCTATTAATTTTTTATCAGCAAAACTTACAAAGATAATCGATAAAGATATTAAAATAACAAAAAAGGTTAATATGAACCTAAAAAAATTGCCTTTATTAAATTTTTTATTCATGTTAAGTTTCTTTTCTTCTCTTAATTTTTCTTAATCCAGCTTTCATCCCTATATAAAGAATTACTTATATCAAGCTGTCCTAATGTGCTTAATCTTTCACCATTGATATAAAAACTAACAGTATTTACCTCGGGAAACTCTGTAAAAGTATTAACTATTGAATACACCAACAATATATCTTGAACATCACTTTTAAATCTATCATTTAAAAATTCCGGTGATAGGTCTAAAGCAATGTTACCATTATCAAAACTTATTCTATTTACTTTAGTAGTAGCTGGTACCAAGGCCTTATGTCCAGGTTCAAGTGGTGGTTTTAGAATTTCCATAAAAGCAGAAAGATATTTATGTGTTCCTGAGATTATTCTTTCTTCTCCAACAAGATATTGGACAATTGAATCAGCATAATATACTTTAATAGTTAATGATTCAGTTTCTTTACTTTCTTCAGAAGTTTTCTTATCTTTATCTTCTTCCAGTTCTTCTTCGTTTTTTAAATCGGTCTGTTCATTTTCCTCTGCTGTCTCTTCTTCTGATATCTCTTCTTCCTTGCTATCTTGCCTGGTTTCAGATTTAAGATCTTCATTATTACTTCTTGTATTAGACTGATTTAAAAATGGATCTTCTTCGCCTACATCTATTTTGTCTTTGGGTTGATTATTAAAAGAACATGCATAAAAGGTAAAAGATATGACAAAGATAAACAGAAGGAATAATAAAAGTATATAGTTATGGTCTCCCTTTTTATTACTTATCATTGCTATAAATAATTATTATATTTTATTACTATATATTTGCTATAATTTTTACTAAATTACTATAAAAAACTTTAGACACTTTTATATAATTACACAAATAGAAAATTATGTCAAACAAAATGGAATATTATAAAAATGGAATATTAGAATATTTAATAAGCGCCTCTGCTAAAGATAACAGCGGGTATTGTTTTTAATATGATATTTATATCCATTCCTATAGACCAGTTTTGAATATAATATAAATCCAGCCTTGCCATTTCCTCAAAGGAGAGCTCGCTCCTCCCGCTTACCTGCCACAGCCCTGTAACACCCTGCTTTACATTCATTCTTTTTATCTCCCACTCATCATATTTTTTAACTTCACATGGTAATGGAGGTCTGGGCCCCACCAGACTGAGCTCGCCTTTAAAAATATTTATTATCTGGGGAAGTTCATCAATAGAAAATCTTCTGATAAACCTCCCCACTCTGGTAATACGAGGATCATTTTTTATTTTAAATAGGGGACCATCAGCTTCATTATACCCCTCCAGTTCCTTTATCCTCTGATCTGCATCTATATACATTGACCTGAATTTATACATATAAAATTCCTTACAGTCTTTGGTATACCTTTTTTGCTGGTAAAATACTGGACCTTTGGAATCCATCTTTATGGCAAGCCCTACAAATATATAAATCGGAATAAAAAATAAAAAAATAATGCTTCCTAATAAATAATCAGTTAAATTTTTTAAAAATAAATTAAAACCAAAAAAACCAATATTTGAAACCTGCATAAGTGGAATGCCTGCAATCTCTCTCATATTCATTCTCTTTATAGAAAATTCAAAAAATCCAGGAAAAACCAGTATAGATATATCAATACCCTTTATTTTTTCTAATATTTCTAGAATTTCACGATAATTATATTCAGGGGCAGAAATAATAACTCTTTGAATCTTATTTTTATAAATAACTTCTCTTATATCTTCAAGGTAGCCAAGTATATTGAAGTCCTTACAATATTTTTTATTTTTTAAAATCCTGCTCTTCTCATCAACATAACCTAAAATAGTGTCACCTTCCATTGAATATTTTCTAAAACTATCTTCAATCCTATTGGCATTTTCACCCACACCTACTATAATCGTTCCAGATTTTATATCCAGTTTTCGCAATAACTTAATTGTAGTTAATTCAATTATTAACCTGCTGGTTAGAATTAAGAAGGTACTGAATATAAACAATAATAAGATCCATTTTCTTGAGAAGGTAAAGAGTTCAAAAATATAACCTGCCAGAATAATAACTATAATATTGATAATGATGCCCTTGACTATTCTGGAATAATAGCCTGAACCTTTATAGATTTGGTCCCAATTATACAATCTGAATATTGAAAAAATTAAAACCGCAGATAAGATAAATACAATAGAGTAAAAGCTATAATTTGCCTCAATATAATATACTTTCGCTACTTCACCTAATATACCGATGTAAAATCTTAAATAATATGAAAGGAAAAAAGCTATTGCCAGAAAAACAATATCATTAAAAACAAGGATTAAACCATATATTACTTTCTTATGGGTCCTTTTAAAAATCTTAAAAATCTTAAGATTATCTACTACTCCAACAACTAAACATTCATAAGGAAACCCAATTATTTTAAAGATCCTCTTTGTAAAAACACCGATTACAAATCTGCTAATAAAAAGTAAGATGACCCCAAATGTAAATAATAAACCGACATATAATCTAGAAAAATATAAACCGCTTATAAATCTTGCCAAATAATAGATTATTACTGTGCTAAGAAATACTGATAATATTGCTTTAGGATAAAAAACAGGTCCTCTATAAATATATTTTAAATCATATAATCTAAATAAAAATAAGATTATAATGATTGATATTATTATTACTATGGAATAGATAACATATCCGTAACTGAT
>Ga0209609_10000932_pt1 | contig 17224 bp, 11 predicted proteins | sample LakKivw325mmetaG_FD_184136 | JGI IMG/M metagenome (GOLD analysis project Ga0209609, IMG submission 184136) | Anoxic lake water microbial communities from Lake Kivu, Rwanda to study Microbial Dark Matter (Phase II) - Lake Kivu water 325m metaG... | ecosystem: Environmental > Aquatic > Freshwater... | reverse complement strand
GAGACCATAGATATGGATCCTCTTATTCCCAAAGCCATCTGGGGATTTAACGGTACCGAAAGACCAGGGGCGGTATATTTATCTGCTGCCCTTGCTGGCCTTGACCAGATTGGACTACCTGCTTTTGGTATCTATGGTAAAGAGGTCCAGGATAAGGATGATAAAACTATTCCCGAAGATGTCCAACAAAAATTGTTACAATTTGCTAAAGCCGGGCTAACCGTTGCCACTATGAAAGGGAAATCTTATCTTTCTATCGGCAGTGTTTCTATGGGAATCGCTGGTTCCCAGGTTTCCCCTTCCTTCTTTCCAGATTATCTGGGGATGAGAGTAGAATATGTAGATATGTCTGAGATGATAAGAAGGATAGAAGAAGAAATATATGATCAAGAAGAATATCAAAAAGCCCTTCGTTGGGTTAAAGAAAATTGTCCAGAAGGAGAAGATAGAAATAAAAAAGAGATAAGACATTCTCGCCAACAAAAAGATGCAGAATGGGAGATGGTAGTCAAGATGACCTTAATAGCTCGAGATCTAATGATCGGGAATGAAAGATTAACTGAAATTGGATTTACCGAAGAGGCAGAAGGTCATAATGCTATTGTCGCTGGATTTCAGGGACAAAGGCAGTGGACCGATCACTTCCCCAATGGTGATTTTATGGAGACTATCTTAAATACTTCCTTTGATTGGAATGGTATAAGGGAGGCTTTTATTTTTGCGACTGAAAATGATAGTCTTAATGGAGTAGCGATGTTATTTAATCATCTTCTTACCGATCGCGCCCAGATCTTTTCGGATATCCGAACTTACTGGAGTCCTGAAGCAGTAAAGAGAGTAACCGGAAAAGAACTAACCGGTCTGGCTAAAGGTGGTATCCTTCACCTGATCAATTCTGGTGCTACTACTTTGGATGCTACCGGTCAGCAAAAAGAAGATGGAAAATCAACTATGAAACCCTTCTGGAAGATAAGCGAAGAGGAAGTAAAGAAGTGTTTAGCTAGTACCAGATGGAGTCCAGCTAATCTGGAATATTTTCGAGGAGGAGGATATTCCTCTACCTTCTATACCAAAGGAGTAATGCCAGTAACTATGGTAAGGATCAACCTCATTAAAGGCTTAGGACCAGTATTACAGATTGCTGAAGGTTATACGGTAGATCTACCTCCGGAAGTTCACCATATCTTGGACGAACGAACTGATCCTACCTGGCCTACCACTTGGTTTGCTCCTATCTTAACCGGTAAAGGAGCCTTTAGAGAGGTCTATTCGGTGATGAATAATTGGGGAGCTAATCATGGAGCAATAAGTTATGGTCATATCGGAAAAGACCTGATTACTCTTGCCTCTATGTTCAGGATACCGGTAGCTATGCACAATGTCCCAGAAGAACAGATCTTCAGACCAAAGACCTGGGCCTCCTTTGGCAGCAAGGGTTTAGAATCTGCAGACTTTAGAGCCTGTGAGAATTTTGGGCCATTATATGGCAGGAAATAGAAGGAGGACTGTTTAATCAATTAATCCATTTTAAGAGGGGTAATAATCTCGATATTCTTATCTTTTAATATATCGAGATATTCATTTGGTAATGGTTTATCTGTTATTAGGGCATCTATATTTTCAATACCAGTGGTCCTAAAGATGGATGCCTTATCAAATTTAGTAGAATCGACCAGAAGATAATGAAGCCTCGAATTTTCAAACATCTTTACCTTGATATTTCCTTCTAAAATGTTAGATTCATAAATACCATTTTCATCTAACATCGTGCAGGAGAAGAAAAATTTATTAACCTTTATATTGGATAGCATCTTTTCTGCGAGTGGGCCAATCGTTGAGAAATACCCGTGTCTTATGTTCCCTCCAACCAGAACCAGGTCTATTTTATAAATACTCATTAATTCAACTGCCATATATATATTATTAGTTATGATATGCAGGTTCTGTGAGGAGAGTGCCAAGGTGCGGGCAAACTCATAGCAGGTTGTACTGGTATCTAAAAAAAGCGTATCTCCTGACTGCACCAATCTTTTGGCTAATTCTGCTATGATTCTTTTTTGTTCAAGATTAGTATTATGTCTTTCATGAAAACGTTTATCGTAATCCCGAGCTATTTTAATGGTATTGTACTCTTTTATTATAGATCTTTCTTCTGCTAATTTTTTGAGATCTCTCCGGATGGTAACCAGAGAAACATTCATTTTCTCAGCAAGCTCTAGCGGAGAGATAAAATTACTATTTTGGATTAAATCCATAATTTTTTCCAGTCGTTCTGCTTTGCTCATATACTATTCTCACCTATGACAAGATATTCAAGGGGAAATTCTTTCCCCTTGAAATCCCCTTTATTTATAATATTTTATCAAGTTTTATTTGGTTAGTATTATAGTATATGATTAAAATAAAGTCAATTAAAGAAAATATCTTGATAATATTTCTTGACAAAAAGATTAAAACTAGTTAATATATTATCAAAAGATTTTCATTTTAAATAAAATAAAAAAGGAGGTAAATAAAATGAAAAAGCAAAAATTTATACTGACGGTAATTTTACTCGCAATTTTTATTTCATCTATAGTTTCTTTTGCAGGGGCAGAAGGAACTACCCGAATTGCTATGCTGGTTAAAAACTTAGGGAATGCCTTTTTTGAAGCTTGTAGAGATGGAGGTTTAGAAGCAGCAAAAGAACTGGGTGGTATTGAACTTATCTATCAAGGACCCACTACACCCACCGCTGAAGGTCAGATAGAAATTATTGACTCACTTATTGCCCAGAAAGTCAATGCTATTGTTGTTTCTGCTAATGATGTAAATGCCCTGGTACCTATTTGTAAAAGGGCAATGCAGAGCGGGATTACAGTAATTTCCTTTGATTCAGGAGTTGCTCCAGAAGGTCGAATCCTGCATTTAGCCCCCTCCGGCAGTGAGTTTATTGGTAGAAGTCAGGTAAAAATGTTAGCTAATTTAATTAGCTACAAGGGTGAGATTGCTATTTTGAGTGCTTCTTCTCAGGCTACTAATCAAAATGAATGGATTGAATGGATGAAAGAGGAGCTAAAGGAGCCTGCTTATAAAGATATGAAACTGGTAGCGGTGGTATATGGTGATGATCTTTCTGATAAGAGTTACCGGGAAGCAATGGGACTATTTAAATCTTATCCCAATTTAAGAGGGATTATTTCACCCACCACTGTTGGTATTGCAGCAACTGGGAAAGCCTTAGAAGATGCAGGAAAATCAGGGAAGATTGAACTCACTGGTCTTGGTTTACCCTCCGAAATGAAGCAATATATTAAAAATGGTACCTGCAGACAGATGTCTCTCTGGAACCCCATTGATTTGGGATATTCCTCCACTTACATTGCTTATAAGCTATTACAAGGTGAATTCCAGGGTAAAGAGGGTGAAGTTATGAAGGTGGGTAGAATGGGAGAAATTAAAATAGGCCCAGAAAATGTAGCAGTAATGAGTGAGCCATATATATTTGATAAAGATAATATAGATAAATTTGCGGCTATTTACTAAGGGTATATTATTTGAATTAGAAAAGAATTTAGCAAAGCGGGATTAATCATATCCCGCTTTACTTATAAATACCCTAATACAAAAGAGGAATTTTTGCTTTATGAATAACTGCATTCTTGAAATGAAGGGGATTAAAAAGTATTTTTACGGTGTTAAAGCACTTGATGGAGTAGATTTTAAAATAAAAACTGGTGAAGTACATGCTCTTATTGGTGAAAATGGTGCTGGGAAGTCAACCCTGGTAAAGATTTTAGCCGGTGTATATCAACCTAATGCTGGTACCATTATTCTTAACGATAAACCTGTTCAATTTCCATCTCCTCAAATCTCCCAACAAGCTGGAATATCTGCTATACACCAAGAAGCTACAATGTTCCCAGAACTTTCGGTCACCGAAAATATCTTCATAGGTCATCATATTAGGAATAAATCCAATGGTCTGCTTTCCTGGAGAGAGATGAAGGATAAAACCCAAGCCCTTCTTAATAGGCTGGAATTAGATATCCATCCTGATACTAAAGTAAAAAATTTAAGTGTTGCTCAAAGACATATGGTGGAGGTTGCCAAAGCACTCTCCCTGAATGCAAAAATAGTAATTATGGATGAGCCTACCTCTGCCCTTACCCTTAAAGAAGTGGAGTATTTATACAAAATTATTAGAAAATTAAAATCTGAAAATAAAGCTGTCATCTTCATTTCTCATAAATTTGAAGAAATCTTTGAGATTGCAGATTATTTTACCGTCCTAAGAGACGGAAAATATATTGGAGAAGGAAAGATGGCTGATGTTACTATGGATGAAATAATCCAGATGGTAATTGGGCGTAATCTTGAACATATGTATCCAAAGATAGAAGCAGAACAGGGAAATACTATTTTAAAGGTTAAGAATCTTAACAAGATAGGTTTTTTTAAAGATATATCTTTTGAGTTACATCAAGGAGAAATTTTAGGATTTTTTGGTTTAGTGGGAGCGGGCAGAACCGAGGTAATGCAGACCATTTTTGGAATTGAAGCGCTGACTTCAGGGGAAGTCTTTATTAATGGGAAAAAAGTTAATATTGCCAATCCTTCTGAGGCCATGAATTATGGCCTTGCCTATATCCCTGAAGACCGGCAACTACAAGGTACAATTTTAAAAATGAACATCAAAGAGAATGTAACCCTATCCATAATAAATAAGATTAGTAGATATTTTTTCTTAAATAAGGAGAAGGAATTAAAAATTACTGAGCAATACGGAAAACAGATAGAAATAAAAGCCTCAAGTTGGCATCAATTGGTAGAAGATTTATCCGGAGGTAATCAACAGAAGGTAGTTTTAGCTAAATGGATTGCTACTAAACCAAGAATATTGATTATGGATGAACCGACCAAAGGAATTGATGTCGCCACCAAAGCTACCGTACACAATATTATTTCTGAACTTGCGAAACAGGGAATAGCCATAATTCTTGTTTCCTCAGAACTTCCTGAAATTCTCGGTATGTCTAATAATATTATCGTAATGCATGAGGGAGCAATAACTACCAAATTTACTCGAGATAAAGCTAATTCGGAAAATATAATCAAAGCAGCAATAGGGAGTATTTTAAGTTAAGGAGATTTTAAAGATGTTAGTTTTACCCCAAAAAAGAGAATTTAATTTTTTTATTTTTATTATTTTAATAATATTTATAATTAGTTTAAGGACTCCTAGTTTTTTAGATATTAACAACTTTATGGATATTCTTAACGATACTGCCATACTATCTATGGTTGCCATCGGTCAGCTTATGATTATTGTTACCGGCGGAATTGATTTGTCTGTTGATGCAAGTCTTGCTTTAACTGGTATGAGTGTAGCACTTCTAAACCAACATTACCCTGAAATTCCTATCTTTATAATTATTTTAATTTCAATAACCATGGGGCTCCTGCTCGGTTCAATAAATGGTTTATTAGTTTCCCAGGCTAAGATTCCACCTATAATTACTACTCTTGGAACTATGAGTATATATAGAGGTTTAGTATTCGTAATCTGTAAAGGGACCTGGGTTAGTGCTCATGAGATGACCGAAGCTTTCAGGGAGTTTCCCAGAAGAAGTTTTTTAGGGATATCTAATCTCATATTTATAGCCATATTAATAATAGTATTATTCCTGATTTTCTTAAGTCTAACTAAAACCGGAAGAGAAATTTATGGAGTAGGTGGTAATAAAACAGCAGCACAGTATGTCGGAATTAACCTGAATAAGATTAATTACCTTGTCTTTACCTTATGTGGAGGAATTACTGGTCTTGCTGGATTTCTCTGGGTGGCACGCTATGCCGCTGCTCAGAGTGAAACTGCAATTGGTTTTAATCTTCAGACGATCGCTGCTTGTGTAATTGGAGGAGTAAGTATAACTGGCGGTTCTGGAACGGTTATCGGAGTTGTGTTGGGGGCTTTTTTTATTGGAATTGTCTATGATTCTCTTACCATGATTAATGTTTCACCATTCTGGCAAATGGCAATTCAGGGTTTTATTATTCTATTTGCCATTATAATAAATACTATTATGGATAAACGGAATCAGCAATTATTGTTGAGAAAGAGAAGTTTTAATGAATAAACCAAAAACTTTAGTGAATAAGAGCAATATACTTGCTCTTGAAAAAATTAGAAAAATAAATTTATTAAATATCTTGTTAAAATGGGAAATTATTCTCCTTTCTATTTTTATTGCCATCATAATAGTAAATTCTAATCTGTCACCCTATTTTTTAGATTATAATAATCTTATGAATACTACTTTCAATTTTATAGAAAAAGCGATAATCGCCCTTCCGATGATGTTGGTAATCATAGGTGGTGATATTGACATTTCTGTTGCCTCTATTATTGCTTTATCTTCAGTTTTTATGGGTATGGCCTCCCGAGCCGGGGTAGGTACATTTGGGTTGATTACAGTTGGACTTTTTACTGGCTTAGTTGCGGGTTTTTTAAATGGTTTTATTATAACAAAATTTGGAATTCCAGCGATTGCGGTTACCCTGGGAAGTATGTCTTTGTTTAGGGGAATTGCTTATGTAATTCTTGGGGATAAGGCATTTACTAAATACCCTAAATCTTTTGCTTATTTTGGGCAAGGATATATAGGAAACACGATGATTCCTTTTGAATTGGTGCTTTTTATAGTACTGGCCATAATTTTTGGAATAGTGCTACATAAAACCACGTTAGGTCGCAAGGTATTTGTAATTGGAAACAATTCTACTACTGCTAATTTTTCAGGGGTAGCGGTAAATAAAATACGTCTTATTATTTTTACAGTTATTGGTTTTTGTTCAGGATTGTCATCAATTTTACTTACTTCGCGCATCGGGAGTACACGGCCAAACATAGCTGATGGTTGGGAGCTGGAGATTATTACCACGGTTGTACTGGGTGGAGTAGTTATTACCGGTGGCCAAGGAAATATTTTTGGAGTAATTATTTCGGTTTTCATTATTGGATTTTTAAAATTTGGAATGGGTCTAATTAATATACCTGGTAAGGTGATGACTATTATTATAGGATTATTATTAATTTTAGCAATTATGCTTCCAGAATTACTTAAAAGAATAAAACCAAAAAACAATATTAATAAAATATATTCGGGGGTGCGCTGATGGAAACAAACCTAGACCACTCCCCAATTACTGTCTCGCTGGAAGAAGTTTTTCATCTGGATTGAAATAGAAAGATAGGTTAAAAGTAAAAGTAAAAAAGATAATTTTAACTTTTTAGATTTAACTTTTAACTTAGAGGTAAGAGACTCAATAGAGGAGGAAAAAATGATAAATAAACCGGATATTAGAAGTAAAATTTTAGGCGAACTGATAAAACTTTCTAATAATCTTGGAAGAGAAGAATATCATCTGGCCATTATTGGTGAAGGCAATGCTTCAGCCAAGGTTAGGGCTGAGAATATTAGGGAGAGTTTTTTTATAAAAGCAAGTGGGACCCAGCTGGCGACGGTAGGTGAGGAAGATTTTATTCAGGTTTATTTTGAACCAATTATGCAGCTTATAAAGATGAATAATCCTGATGTAGAAGATATTAATCATATTTTTGAGAAAGCTAAAATAGATAAAAAATGCCGGGCGAATCCTTCAGTGGAAACTTTATTACATGCTATTTGCCTTAATATTGAGGGAGTAAACTTTGTGGGTCATACCCATCCCATAGCAGTAAATATCTTAACTTGTTCGAAGGGTTTCCCTGAAAATTTGAAAGGTAGAATATATCCAGATGAGATTGTTTTGTTGGGGAAAGAATCGATCTTTATCCCTTATACGGATCCCGGGGTTGAATTAGCGAAAAGAATCAAGAAAGAAATCGATATATTTCTGAAAAGGCAGGGAGAAAGACCCAAAGTAATCTATCTACAAAATCATGGACTTATTGCCTTAGGATCTTCAGCTAGGGAAGTGGAGAATATTACCTTAACTGCCAATAAAGCTGCTGAAATTCGTTTTGGTGCACTACTTTTAGGAGGGATAAATACCCTCTCTGAAGAAATAGTTATCCACCTAGCGGAAAGACCAGATGAAAAGTATCGACAAGAATTATTTAAACTGCAAAAATAGTTTTTAAGGGTATAGTTATAGAGAGGTAAATATTTTTTATAACTAAATTAAAAGGGGTTGTCTTATGAAGAAAAAATTTGTAGCGGTTGATCTGGGGGCAGAAAGTGGAAGAGTAATTGTGGGCGATGTTTCGGAAATGGAAGTAGTGCAACGTTTTCTTAATAAGCCAGTAAGGATTAAAGATAGCATCTATTGGGATATCCTTAATATATTTATGGAGATAAAAAGTGGTTTAAAGATTGCATTTAAAAAATATCCTGGTCAGATAGCGAGTATTGGTATAGATACTTGGGGAGTTGATTATGTTCTTTTAGACGATAAGGGAGATCTTCTAGGAAATCCTTATCACTATAGAGATAAAAGAACAGACCATATAATGGAGGAAGTATTTAAAATCATCCCCCCAGAAAAGATTTTTATAGAAACAGGAATCCAATTTATGTCGATAAACACTATCTATCAGCTATATTCCTTTATTAAAAACAAAGCTAAAATCTATAAAGCAGCTCGATACTTTTTAACTATTCCTGATCTCTTTAATTACTGGTTGACCGGGATGATAAAAAATGAATATTCTATTGCTACCACTACCCAATTATATAATCCTAAAGAAAAAAAATGGTCGGTTAAATTATTAAAAAAGCTGGGAATTAGAGAGGAAATGTTTGGTGAAATAATTATGCCTGGAACAAAACTGGGGAAGCTCTTACCATATATTGCTCAGGAGATTGGCGCGGGTCCAGAAGTAGAAGTTATTGCTCCTGCTTGCCATGATACTGCTTCCGCAATAGCTGCAGTTCCGGTTATAAATAATATAGATTATGCCTATCTTAGCTCAGGTACCTGGTCATTATTGGGGATAGAATCTCCTCAACCAATTATCAACGAAGGAAGTTTTAAATATAATTTTACTAACGAAGGATCAGCAGATGGTGGTTTCAGGTTTCTTAAGAATATTACTGGTTTCTGGATTATTCAAGAGTGTAAAAAATTTTGGGATGAAAAGGATAAAATATATTCGTATGATGAGTTAACTATGTTAGCTTCAAATTATGGGTCAGTTAATTTGAAGATTAATCTTGATGACTCTCGTTTTCTCAAACCTAATCTTATCGATGACAGTATGCCACATAGGATTAAGGTTTACTGTCAGGAAACCGGACAAAAAATTCCTCAGACGCCAGCGGAGATGGTCAGAGGAATAATTGAAAATATGGCTGACATTTATGCCCAAACTCTAAGGAAAATAGAAGAAGTAAGCGGTAGATCTATCCAGGAGTTATATATTATAGGAGGGGGATGTCAGAATAATTTATTATGTCAACTTACCGCTGATCTGGCGGGAATACAAGTTTATGCTGGACCAGTTGAAGCTACCGCTATTGGAAATCTAATGATTCAATCTTTATCTAAAGGACAAATTAATTCTATTCGGGAAGGTCGAAAGGTAATTAGGAAATCTTATAAAATTAAGAGTTTTTACCCGGAAAAAAGATGATAAAAAAGAACCTATTTAAGTTAGGAGATTATGGGGATTATAAGGTTATAAGGAGGGTTTAAAATGGCTAGATCAGTATTGATGCCCAAACAAGGAGAGACAGTGGAGTCCTGCCTTATTATAGAGTGGAAAAAAAAAGAAGGAGATAGAGTAGAAAAAGATGAGATTATTTGTGAAGTAGAAACTAATAAGGCTATTTTTGAAATTATTGCTCCGGAGAAAGGAACCTTACTTAAGATATTATTTAAGGAAGGTGAAGATGTTCCGGTATATACTCCCATTGCTATCATTGGAGAACCGGGAGAAAGCATTGATAATTTAATTCCTGCTTCGCACCTTGGTTCTTCTGTACCTATCTCTCCACGAGCACGCCACTTAGCGGAGAAAAAAGGGGTGGAGATTTCCAAAATTTTAGGAACTGGTCCTGAGGGAAGGATTATGGCTCAAGATGTATTGAATTTTTTATCCAAATCAGCAGGGGCTATTACCCCGGAAGAAGTTACTCCAGGGTTAGATAAATCCCCTTCAGTGAGCTTTTATCTTGGATCCCATAAAGAGATTCCAGTGCAAGGGATACGAAAAATTATTGCCGATAAAATGTTTAAATCACTCCAAAATTCAGCTCAAATTACTCTTAATGCTTCTGCTGAAGTCTCTACTTTACTATCCTTAAAAGAAAGTTGGAAAGAAGCTACCTCAGAATCTGACCTAAGTAGAATATCCATTAATGACCTGGTTAGTTATGCCTTGATTAAGACTTTACCTCAATTTAGGACTCTCAATGCTCATTTTTTAATAGACAAAATTGTTGAGTATGATAATATTAATTTGGGAATAGCGGTAGATACTCCCCGAGGATTAATGGTTCCGGTGATACACCAGGCTCAGCTTAAATCTTTAGTCGAAATTTCTAAAGAAACCAGACGTTTAAAGCAGGCCTGTTTAGAAGGGAATATCCAATTAGAAGAAATGGAGGGAGGGACTTTTACTCTCACTAATTTAGGTATGTTTGGAATAGAAAGTTTTACTCCTATCTTGAATATACCGGAAGTAGCTATTTTGGGAGTGAATAATATAAAACTACAACCGGTAAGGGAAAATAGTGAAATAAAATATCTTCCTCATCTTGGTTTATCTTTAACTATGGATCATCGAGCAGTTGATGGGGCTACCGGTGCAAAATTTCTGAATAGATTGGCTTTTATTTTAACTCATTATGATTCACTACATATTTAGTTTATAAGACCTGTCTGCGTGCAGGCACGCACAGGCAGAAAGGAGAAATTATGACCAAATCATTATTTATAGACCCTAAAGAAGTGAGAAAAGCTCAATTTCTTAAAATAAAAGACATTCCTCTAAATCAATATAAACCTAACCTAAAAAAAGAATTAGAAAAATTAGGTCAACAAAGACTTATTAATATTTATTATCATATGCTTATCATCCGAGAATTTGAGTCTATGCTTAATTTGATAAAGACGCAAGGTTCTTATCAAGGAATCAAGTATAATCACCAAGGCCCTACCCATCTTTCTATTGGGCAAGAAGCAGCGGTAGTTGGACAATGCGTCCACCTTATCCCAGAAGATATTATTTTTGGTTCACATCGAAGCCATGGAGAAGTGTTAGCTAAGTGTTTTTCGGCAGTGGATAAGCTCGAAGAAAATAAACTCTATGAAATTATGAAAAACTATATGGAGGGAGATTGTCTCCAAGTAGTAGAAAAAGAACATCAGGGAGATATTAAAGACTTAGCGGAAGATTTTGTGCTTTATGGGGCTTTAACCGAAATATTTGGTAGGGCTAATGGTTTTAATAGAGGGTTGGGTGGTTCTATGCACCTTTTCTTTTTACCTTTTGGGAGTATGCCTAATAATGCTATTGTAGGTGGATCAGCGGATATTAGTGTAGGTGCAGCACTTTTTAAAAGGATAAATAGGAAGCCAGGAATTGTAATTAATAATATTGGAGATGGAGCTATGGGTTGTGGGCCAGTATGGGAAGCCCTTATGTTAGCTTCTATGGATCAGTATCATACCCTCTGGGATAAAGAGATTGGTGGTGCTCCTCCAATTTTATTTAACTTTTTTAATAATTTCTATGGTATGGGAGGGCAAACTTTGGGTGAAACAATGGGTTATCAAATTTTAGCCCGAGTCGGAGCGGGGATAAATGCAGAAAATTTACATGCGGAAAGAATCGATGGTTATAATCCTTTAGCGGTAGCTGATGCTATAGAGCGTAAAAAGAAAATACTTTTAGAAGGACAGGGTCCCGTCCTTCTGGACACCATAACCTATCGTATCTCTGGACATTCCCCCTCAGACCATTCTTCCTATAGAACTACTGAAGAAATTAATGCCTGGGAGAAATTAGATTGTATAAAAGAATATGGAGAATATTTAAAAAATAATAAAATTGTCACTGAAAATATTTTAAATAATTTAAAGGAAAAAGTCATTCAAAAGATTACTCATACCGTGAGATTAGCTACTTCTTTAGGTATTTCTCCTCGAGTTAACGGTGATTTTATTGATCAGGTAATGTTTTCTAATCAGTACAAAGAAAAGATGGAGGAGCGCACGCCGGAGATTTTGATTTCTCCTGATGAAATTCCGCGAGTTAAATCGCTTTCCTATAAATCACGTTTTGCTTTTGACCAGGATGGTAAATCTTTGCCAAAGACCAAAGTCTTTACCTATCGTGATGCTTTATTTGAAGCGATGTTGTACCGTTTTCTACAAGATCCCACCATGGTAGCTTATGGAGAAGAGAACCGCGATTGGGGAGGGGCTTTTGGAGTTTACCAGGGATTAACTGAGGTTTTACCCTACCATCGTTTATTTAACACCTCCATTTCCGAGGGAGCTATTGTAGGTTCAGGAGTAGGATATGCTTTAAGCGGAGGGAGAGCAGTAGTGGAATTAATGTATTGTGATTTCTTGGGCAGGGCAGGAGATGAAATTTTTAACCAAATGGCTAAATGGCAAGCTATGTCGGCCGGAAAACTTATTATGCCATTGGTGCTGCGAGTTTCGATTGGGAATAAATATGGGGCTCAACATTCACAGGATTGGAGCAGTATAGTTGCCCATATCCCCGGTTTAAAAGTAATGTTCCCGGCCACTCCTTATGATGCCAAAGGTATGTTAAATTTAGCCCTCCGCGGGACTGATCCGGTCATATTTTTTGAAAGTCAGAAACTTTATGATCTAGGTGAACAATTTATTAAAGAAGGGGTATCCAAGGAATATTATGAAATTACCGAAGGTGAGCCAGCGATTAGAAGAGAAGGGAAAGATATTACTCTTTTTACTATCGGAGCAACATTATATAAGGCGATGGAGGCCGCCTCAGAACTGGATAAGAAATATCAAGTATCAGCGGAAGTAATTGATTGTAGGTTTATAAATCCTTTGAATTATAATTTAATTATTGAATCAGTAAAAAAGACCGGTAAAGCGGTTCTAATTTCTGATGCCTGTGAACGCGCTTCTTTTCTTCATACCATCGCTTCTAATATTTGCCAATTTGCTTTTGACTATCTTGATGCACCAGTTGTCGTAGTTGGTTCTCATAACTGGATAACTCCAGCGGCAGAAATGGAATCGATATTTTTTCCCCAAAAAGAATGGATTATTGATGCCATTCACGAGCGGCTCTATCCTCTTCCAGGACATCAGGTAACCACTAATCAAAAAATTTCTGAATTAATAAAAAGAAACCAATTGGGCCTTTAAAATAAAAATTACTAATAATAAAGGTTAAATTATATTTATTCTGCCTGTGCGTGCCTGCCTGTGCGTGTACGCACGCAGACAAGTTAGCACGCAGACAGGCTGATTAAATTTTTAAGTATTAAACTGATGGATTATTAAATAAATTAAAAGGAAGAAATAAAATTTTAAAACGATGGAAGAACTAAATATCTCCAAATTAAATGATCCTTGTCTGCTTATTAGACTTTCCGAAATAGAAAGAATTGTTTCTCTTTTTAAAGAGAAAAATTACCAGATATTAAAAACAAAGGAAGTAAATAATCATATACATACTATTTATTCTTTTAGCCCTTATTCACCATCTATGGCCGCTTATTTAGCTTGGCAAGCTGGTCTTCAAACTGCCGGAATTATGGATCATGACTCTGTTGCCGGTTGTCCTGAATTTGTATCTGCTTGTAAAAGGTTAGGAATAAATTCTACGCAAGGATTTGAATTACGAGCAAATTTTTCTGGCACTAAAGTAGAAGAGAAGAAATTAAATAACCCCGATTCAAAAAATATTGGATATATAGCTATTCACGGCATTCCGGAAAGGAGATGGAATGAAGTAGAAAAATTTCTTAAACCGATTCAACAAATGCGGAATAGAAGAAATAAGGAGATGGTGGAGAAATTAAATCATTTAATAGAAAATTGGGGAATAGAAAAAATTGATTTTTATCCAGATGTCTATGCTATTTCCCAAGCCAAGGAAGGAGGAAGTATTACCGAGCGACATCTTCTTTATGCCCTGGCTAAAAAGATTTTACAAAAGACCGGAAAAGGTAAAAGTCTTCTTTCCTTTTTACAAGACAATTTGAAAGTAGATATATCAGAAAAATTGACTATATTTTTATTAAACCAGGGGAACATCCATTATATTTATGATCTTATAGGAGTCTTAAAAAGTAATTTTCTTGACCAAATTTATATTCAACCTAATGCTCAGGAATGTATTTCTGTATTTGATGCCGTTAAGTTTGCTAACGATATTAATGCTATCCCCGCTTATGCTTATTTGGGAGATGTAATTAGTTCACCTACTGGCGATAAGAAGGCAGAAAAATTTGAGGATGATTTTTTAGATCAACTTATTCCAGAAATTAAGAGCATAGGTTTTAAATCAGTTACCTATATGCCACCAAGGAATACTTTCGCTCAACTGCAGCGATTACAAAGAATTTGCCGGAAATATGATTTAATGGAGATAAGCGGAGTGGATATAAATAGTTCTCGCCAATCTTTCCATTGTCCGATAATTCTAAAACCAGAATTCTCTAATTTGGTGGAAGCGACTTGGGCTTTAATAGCTCACCAGAAATTAGTTAATCATAATGAAAAATATGCTCTATTTAATAATTGTAATCCTTTGCTTAAGAAAAAATCATTAAGAGAAAAGATAAAGATATATGCTGAGATGGGAAGAAAGATAAATGCGAATAATCCAGAAAAGACAATAGAAAAACTGTCTTTTAGTTTATAAAATTATATAATCAGTTAAGACGATAACTGATTTTAACTAATAATCTTACTTTAATAAGTAAAAGGTGGTAAATATGGAATATGAATCGATAATAAATATCCTCGCTCCTTTGTTACGAGGTTTAACTTTTGATGGAGAGAAAGGTAAAATTATATTTTTTACCGATAATCCTCAGAGAGTTGATTTTTTAGTTAAACCAAAAAATTATAATCGGCTGATGACTCAGGAAATAGATTTTTCGCCTTTATACTTAGATGATATTGGGGATATAAAAGATATCCAAAATAAAGACCAAGAGAACAAAATAGTTATTAAAACGATAGAAAAATTTAAAGAATATATCACCAAATATAAAAAAGAACCCCCGGCAGTTATTTATAAGAATGTTGGTCTATTTTTCTTAGGAAATACTTATGATGAATGTATAATTACCAGAAGAGATTACCCTGAATATTTAAAAGCTATTTTAATAAGTTTTGATTTCCCTTCGAAGGGTAATTTAATAGGGGAGAAAAAATCCTTATGGCAAAAAAATATCAAGTCTTTTCAAGAAATTCCTGAAGCTATTAGTAAGAAAAAAAAGGATAGAAATAAAGTAGTAAAAAATAAAATAACAGTGGTTACCGGTGGGGCTCAAGGTTTTGGAGAAAGTATCGTCAGAGGATTGACAGAATTTGGCAGCTTAGTCTTTATAGCTGATATAAATTTTAAAAGTGCTTCTGCCTTAGCCGAAGAACTTAATTCGTATTATAGAAGAACTACTGCTTTACCTATAAAAGTAGATGTCTCAGATGAAAAATCAGTTTCTCTTCTAATTTCTAAGATAACTAAAATGGCTGGAGGAATAGATATCTTCATCAGTAATGCGGGGATATTAAAGGCTGGAAGTGTTAAGGAAATGGATAGGGAAGTATTTAATTTGGTAACCAAAGTAAATTATTTCGCTTATTTTTTATGTACAAAGTATGTCTCTAAAATTATGGCTTTTCAGAATAGACCTAATAAGAAATATTATACTGACATTATTCAGATAAATTCTAAGTCTGGTTTAGTTGGATCGAACAAAAACAGTGCTTATGCCGGAAGTAAATTTGGGGGGATTGGACTAACTCAAAGTTTTGCCTTAGAACTTGTTCAAGACAACATTAAAGTGAATTCTATCTGTCCAGGTAATTTTTTTGAAGGTCCGCTCTGGTCTGATCCTCAGACTGGCCTCTTTGTCCAATACTTGAGAACAAAAAAAGTTCCTCAGGCTCAAACAGTAGAGGAGGTCAAGAAATATTATGAGTCGCAAGTCCCTATGCAAAGAGGTTGTACTGGTCAGGATATAATGAAGGCCATTTTTTATATAATAGAACAAAAATACGAAACTGGACAAGCTATTCCTGTAACTGGCGGGCAAATAATGTTAAAATAATATTATAATTTGAAGAACCATACCTTGATGCAGATAAATAAGAGGTGGGAAATGAAAACAAAGGCAGTAAGACTATATGGTAAGAATGATTTAAGATTAGAAGAGTTTGAACTCCCTATCCTTAAGGATGATGAAATATTAGCCCATATTGTCTCTGATAGTCTTTGTATGTCCTCTTATAAGGCTGCTCTCCAGGGAACTGATCATAAAAGAGTACCGGATAATATTGCGAAGAATCCGGTAATAATAGGACATGAATTTTGCGGAGAAATTGTAGAGGTGGGTAAAAAGTGGAAGCATAAATTCATCGCAGGTAAAAAGTTTGCTATTCAACCTGCTCTAAATTATAAAGGGAGTCTTGACGCTCCAGGCTATTCCTTCCCTTATATAGGTGGGGATGCTACTTATATAATTATACCTAATCAAGTTATGGAAATGGATTGTTTGCTGGAATATAATGGAAGAGCCTTTTATTATGGATCATTGGCAGAACCGATGTCTTGTATTGTGGGAGCTTTTCAGGCTAATTATCATACTGTCGCTGGTAAATATACCCACCATATGGGGATTGCCGAAGGAGGAAACATGGCCATTTTAGCAGGGGCAGGTCCGATGGGTCTTGGTGCGATAGATTATGCTATCCATAGGGAGAGAAGACCTAAATTATTAGTAGTTACTGATCTTGATGAGGTGAGATTGAAAAGAGCCTCTTTAATCCATACCGTAGAAGAAGCTAAAAGGAGAGGTGTTGAATTAAAATATATCAATCCCAGAGATATAGAAAATTCGAAAGATTACCTTATTTCAATGACTGGAGGTAAAGGGTACCATGATGTCTTTGTTTTTGCAGCAGTAAAAGCAATTGTAGAACAGGGGGATAAAATTTTAGCTAAAGATGGCTGTTTGAACTTCTTTGCCGGTCCCACCGATTCAGAATTTTCCGC
>Ga0209609_10000929_pt1 | contig 17242 bp, 23 predicted proteins | sample LakKivw325mmetaG_FD_184136 | JGI IMG/M metagenome (GOLD analysis project Ga0209609, IMG submission 184136) | Anoxic lake water microbial communities from Lake Kivu, Rwanda to study Microbial Dark Matter (Phase II) - Lake Kivu water 325m metaG... | ecosystem: Environmental > Aquatic > Freshwater... | reverse complement strand
ACTCTCGACTATGTTTATCACCCTCGAAGGCCCCGAAGGCTCCGGCAAGACAAGTCACATCCCCCCTCTCGTGGAATTCCTGCGCGAGAAGGGTTATACTGTTTTACCGACGCGCGAACTGAGTGAAATCGCCGAGTCATTCTATATGGCAAGGTGTCGCGTAGGCATGTGAGGATTTTTTCCACCGGTGATCTATTCGAGTTGAGAAAAGTGGAAGTATAATTCTTAAACGCGTCCACCCAAAGAAAGGAATCCGGCTATGGCAATGAAACCATCATCCCTTGATGACTGGTATCGTTTAGTAAATTCCATCTACATGGATCGTAATTTCTATCGTACACATGATTCAGTTTTTTCTCATCTTATTGAAATATGCGGGGGTTTAAGTTCATCTGCAAGCCATAAGGCTAAAGTAAGTTCAGATGCTAGCTTACACTTAGGTAAAGCGATTGGATGGTGGCTAGCTCTGTGTGGGCATGTGGGAGTGAAGAGCGTCGAGGCGATACTTTGGAAAAAATTTCCATATGTGTGCCCATATTGCTTAAAACCCGTGCATGATCGTCATAACTGTAAAGTCGGCCAAGCCGCTAAAACTGAAATTGCCTGGAAGGAGTTAGATAAAATTGGTCTTAAGAACGAGGAGGATAATAAGCGTCCTCACCGCCTCCGCGATTGGCAAAGGATGTTCTATGAAATTTATATCTATGATTACGTAAAAGACAAGCCGACCATTTTCGGAAGGTTGGCCGAGGAATTAGGGGAGTTAGCTGAAGCTATTCGATTAATCCCTGTGAGCCCCGCATACTTTATGAACGAAGCCGTGGATGTTTTTGCTTGGCTGATGCGGTATGCCAATTTTGAGGATGAAGATAACCCACGAGATCCCAATTTGATTGGAGAGGAATTAGAACAAACTCTATGGGATGAATACCCAGGCAAGTGTAAGTTTTGCAAAGAAGAGGTTTGTAAATGCCCACACCTTTTGGTTGAAAGTTTAGGGCGTATTTCAAGGGAAATGCCAATGGGTGTCTATGGTAGCACTCAGGATCTGGGCCTTTTTACCTACGATCAAAAGATTGAGATATTCAGATTTGCTGGCAAAGTGCTACAAGTTGGAGAGCAAGAGCTTAGGATAAACACGCAATTACTTGAAGAGATGATTCGGACGACCAATTCGGTCTTACAACAAGTACAGGAAACCAATGCAAGAATCCCTAAAAACTTGGAAAATGCATTGGTTGACTTAAAAGACTTAGCATCTCAGCAGGCTGTTACCCAAAGGAGTATAGATTCTCTCTCTGAGGCTTTGGAGAAGACGCCGCTTGATGTGCGAAACCTTATCCTGAATTTAATCTCTGGTATTACCGCTGGCGTGTGGACTGAAGCCATTAAATTGCTTATTACCAGTTTCACACGATGAGAACATCTACCTGGAGTGTGTCAATTGAGCCTATTTATTACCTTTGAGGGGCCAGAGGGCGGTGGTAAAACTTCTCACATTCCACTGCTTGTCGAATGGCTGACTAGTAAAAATTATAAAGTCTTTTCAACTCGCGAACCAGGTGGTACAGAGATTGGCGAGCAAATCCGCTCCGTCGTTCACGACCTAAAAAATATCGCTATGCACCCGCGTACTGAGATTTTGCTTTATCAGGCCGCCCGAGCACAGATTGTTGAGGAGGTCATTCGCCCAAAACTGCGAGAGGGGTATATCGTCATTTCAGACCGCTATTCTGATTCTACTATTGCGTATCAGGGCTATGGACATCAACAGGATTTAGAGGAAGTCCGTACGCTAGTCAGGTACGCGACAGGTGGATTAGCCCCTGATTTGACAATTTTACTTGACGTGGATGTGGAAGTGGGTCTAAAACGCAAGACCCGAAATGGCGAGTGGAATCGTCTTGATGCGTACGGATTAGACTTCCATCGCCGTGTTCGAACGGGGTATTTGGAGATGGTTGAGCAGGAGCCGGGGAGGTGGGCGGTGGTGGACGCAGCAAGAGAATGGGACGATGTGCAGAACAACCTTCGACGACTCATTTTGAATCGTCTGGAGGCACGATGATGGACAAATCCTCTTCCCCTGTCCCTCTCCGCTTGTGGCTCAAGCGCCTCTTCTCCATCCTCCTGCTCATCGTCATCATGGACGCGCTGCTGTTCGGCGCGGCCGGGCGGCTGGACTGGTTCGGCGCCTGGCTGCTTGACCGGGCTGTACCTGGCTTTCCTGCTGGTGGTCGTGGTCTGCGCCGCCCGCCACACGCCGGGGCCTTGTCGAAGTGATTGAGTCTGTCCCGTAAATAGCAGATATAATAACAGCATGGCAACGGCCGCCCCATTTACCGCCCCCCCGTTGAAAGAACGCAAGCGCATCCCTGCGCGGATCATTCGCGCCCTGGCAACGCATATTGCGGAGAAATTCCAGCCCGAAGAGATCATACTTTTTGGATCGCACGCCTATGGAAAACCGACAGCCTGGTCCGACGTGGATTTGCTGGTGATCATGGAAACGCCAAAGGGGGAGGCGGAAACGTCACTCGAAATTTATAAGTCGCTCCCTCCAATCAACTTTAGCCTGGATATTATTGCGCGATCTCGCCGGGTGATCGAGCGGCGGAAAAAACTTGGGGATTGGTTCCTGATTGACGTGACCGAAAAAGGCAGGGTTCTGTATGAACGAGGTCACTGAAGAATGGGTGAACAAGGCGGAAAGTGATTTCGAGGCCGCGGACTTGACCTTGCACGGCAGGGAAACGCCAATCATTGACGCCGTCTGCTTTCATTCTCAACAATGCGCCGAGAAATATCTCAAGGCCTTCCTGCAAGAGAATCGAATTCGGTTCGAGCGCAGACATGAACTGGCTCCCCTTTTGGATTTATGTCTGGCTGTTGACAAAGAGTTCGAAGTCTTGCGCGATGATCTGGCGAGTCTGGAGCATTACGCGGTATTGATTCGCTATCCCGGAGTGAACGTTCCATCGGAGATGGCAGAACAGGCTTTCAATGCAACAGAACGTGTGAGGAATTTCGTCAGAAAACATATGGGCCTATGAAGTAAGATCAGAATCGGAATGGACAAATCGTCTCCTCCCGTTCCCATCAAAGTTTGGCTCAAACGCCTTTTCTCCATCCTCCTGCTCATTGTCATCATAGACGGGCTACTGTTCGGCGCCTGGCTGCTGACTGGGCTGTATCTTGCCTTCCTGCTGGTTGTTGTGGTTTGGGCCACACGCAACGCGCCCGGCCTGATGGAAGAACGCAGCCGCGTTGCCAAGAACGTCAAAGCGTGGGATAAGGTCATCACCAGCATCTACACCGTTTTGCTGCTCGCCCTGCTCGTCACCGCCGGGCTGGATGCCAGTCGCTTCCGGTGGTCGGTCATGCCGGTCGCTCTGCAGATCGTTGGCGTGATCTTGCTCATCCTGGCCGGCATCGTCATCTGGTGGGTGATGTCGGTGAATTATTATCTGTCGCGCTACGCGCGCATCCAGGATGACCGCGGGCAGCAAGTTATTACCGATGGGCCATATCGTTACGTGCGCCATCCGATGTACGCGATGCTGGTGCCATTCATGTTCGGGATTGCGTTCGTGCTGGGTTCGTGGTGGGCGCTGGCCCCCAGCGGGCTGATCGGCGTGCTGTACGTGGTCCGCACCGCATTGGAAGACCGCATGTTGCAGGAGGAATTGCCCGGCTATCACGAGTACGCCCAGAAGGTACGCTATCGCCTGTTCCCCGGCATTTGGTGATAGCTTTCTATCACTCATTTAAATCCCTACTGACTCCTTCCCCCATATCCGGCAACCTTTTCGATTTCTTCGGGCGGCAAACGCCGCGAGTGAAAGCGGGTATAATGTGACCGGAGGCTGTTATGACTGAGATCGCTCCCGGCATTTCCGCGGACCCGAAAGTGCGCTTCGGCAAGCCCGTCATCCGCGGCACGCGCGTGCCGGTGGATACGGTCGTGGCGCGCCTCGCCGCGGGCATGGCAATCAAACAAGTGGCGGAAGAATATGCCATCACCGAAACCGATGTATATAATGCCCTTCACTATGCTGCCCAACGTCTCGCCGAAGAACATATCTGGGTAACCGCATGAGTTTGCGCGTTTCCACTGGAGAATGAATATGACTTACACCCCATCTTACCGGATAGCCGTTGAAAAGCGCAATGTAATCGTGCGTTTCCGCCGCGGCATGATAGACCAGACCGCACTCGGGAAATTCATTGACTATCTCGAATTGGAATCCATCCGCAAACGCAGCAATTTGGCCGAAGCGCAAGCCGCCAACCTGGCCGCACAGGTTGACCGTTCCGTGTGGAAGAGCGTAAGGTCCGCTTTTGCGGAGACTTGAACGTGGCACGCGTGGTGGTAGACACAAACTATGCCTTGTGCCGGGAAGTTGATAAAACAGATACTCCACACCTTGCGCTTGCCCTAGAACTGGACGCGCTTCTATGGACGGGGGATAAGAAACTAAAAGATGGCTTGAGCAAAAAAGGATTCACCCGCTTCTTTACACCAAGGTGATCCATGCATACTCCCATTGGTGGTATAGAGGTGCGCCTCGCCGCTCACGCACTCATCATTCACTGATCACCGAAAACTGAACACTGAAAACTGATCACTGGTCACTCATCAGTATTCATCCCCCATTCCCATATCGTTACCGCCAGCTTCCCCCAACCCAGGCACCTCCTTCTCGATCTCTTCCGGGCTTTGGCCTTTCTCCAGCCGATCCACCACCTCATCGAATTCGGGGGGCATCTCCTCGCCCAGCTCGCGGCCCATTTTGCGCATCATGCGGCCCATGGCGCGCGGGTCGTTTTCCAGCCCGGCCAGCGCGGAGGGATCGGAAAAGTCGCTTGCCAAGTCGTCCATACGGCTCTCCTCGGATTTCGCCACGCGCACGCGGGGAACGCGCCGGCGGACGTTTTTGCTCTGGCAGCGGGAACAGGCTACGGGTCGCGCGCCGTATTCGCTGTAGCTCATGAATACGTCGAAGCGCTGGTGACAGTCAAGGCAAATATAATCGTATATCGGCATGAACTTATTTTAACGCGAATGGCACGAATGGGCAATTTCCGCGAATGCTTTTTATAACGAATCCCATTCGCGTCATCCGCCTGTTCGCGACTTCGCGCTTCTCTCCCCCGTTTCGGGTACAATTGAACCATGACCTCCGACCCCGATTTCAACCTCTATAACCCCCAGCCGCTGCTGATCGTGATCTCCGGGCCGTCCGGCGTGGGCAAGGATACGGTGCTGCAGCGCATGAAGGAGCGCGAGCTGCCCTTTCACTTCGTCGTTACGGCCACCACCCGCCCCAGGCGGGAAAACGAAGTACATGGCAAGGATTACTTCTTCGTCTCCAAAGAAGAATTTGCCCGCATGATCGAGAACGATGAGTTGTTCGAATATGCCATCGTCTATGGCGACTACAAAGGCAATTCCAAACAACACGTGCGCGAAGCCCTCGCCAGCGGCGCGGACGTAGTCATGCGGCTGGACGTGCAAGGCGCCGAAACCGTCCGCAAGTTGGTGCCAGAGGCGCTGCTCATCTTCATCACCGTCGAAAACGAGCAGGAATTGACTGCCCGCCTCCGCCAACGCCAGACCGAAACAGCCGAGGAACTGGCGCTGCGCATCGCCACCGCCCGCCAGGAACTCAAGCGCATCGGCGAGTTCGATTACGTGGTGGTCAACGCAGACTTCTGCCTGGACGAGACGGTGGACACGCTGGTCGCCATCATCCAGGCCGAGCATCACCGTGTCCGGCCGCGCAGGGTGAGTCTGTAGCTTCATCACCCAAAAAGAAGAACCGAGGTCGAGTAGCCGATGATTTTTCGGCGTACACTTGCACCTGCTGCAAGTGCAAGTGTCGAGGCCCGGAATCGCTGGTTTCGATACGGGCGAAAGCCTGCCCTGAGCCTGTCGAAGGGAACGCCGCCCTACTCAACCAGCTTTCCCCAACTCAAATGTACGCCCTTATTATTTTTGGAGAAAAGTGAACCAGTATCCGACCCCCGAACAATATCCTCAGCCACCGCAACCATCGGTTGTGCGCCTCAGCACGCCCACCGTCAAGCCGTACGCGACCTATATCCTGCTCGGCCTGACGGTCTTCATCTACCTCCTGCAACTGGCAGGAAATTACCTGCTCAAACTGGACCTGGTAACTGCCCTCGGCATCAAGTACAACGCTTCCATCCGGCAGGGTGAACTCTGGCGGCTCATTACGCCAGTCTTCCTGCACGACGATTCCCTGCCCTACGGCCTGCTGCACATTGGCTTCAACATGTACGCCCTGTTCTTCTACGGCCGCGGACTGGAAGCCCGCTTCGGACACGGGCGCTTCCTGCTACTCTATTTTCTCTCTGCATACGCCGGGAACGTGCTTTCGTTCGTGCTGACGCCGAATCCGTCGCTGGGCGCCTCGACAGCTATCTTCGGCTTGCTGGCGGCAGAGGGGATGTTCGTCTTCCAAAATCGGCAACTGCTTGGCAGCCGCGCTTCTCGCGCCTTGATGAACGTGCTGTACATCGCGGCCATCAACCTGTTCATCGGTTTCACCACCACCGGCGTGGACAATTTCGGTCACCTCGGTGGAATGCTTGGGGGAATACTCTTCACCTGGTTCGGTGGGCCGCGCTGGAAGGTAGAGGGCATCTATCCCACGCTCTCACTGGTAGACGAGCGCGAAGGCCACGGCACCCTGGCCGGGACAATCGCTGTATTGTTGATCTTTATCCCCCTGACAGCCTTGGGCTGGATCTGGGTGGTGAAATAAAAGAAAATGCGCCAAGTAAACAAGAACGCGGAGCATTCCCTCGACAAGCACTCGCAGCGAAATATACTCGTAGCAAGTGCTGTTCTCTTGCTGCTGGTCATCCTTGTCTATGCACTCCGATCCCAAATCCTGACGGGTGTAGCAGACCTTCTCATCGTCAACGATTCCTTGCAGCCAGCGGACATCATCTTCGTGCTCAACGGCGATTACAACACACGCCCCTTCCGCGCCAGCGTACTGTACAAGCAGGGATTCGCCCCGGCCGTTGTCATGGCCCAAGCTGAGATGCGTCCCGCGGAGAAACTTGGCCTGGCTCCCAACGACACGGATGTCGCCATCGGCGTGATGAAGAAACTTGGCGTGCCACCAGAAAGGATCGTCGTTCTTCCCCTCGAAGGGGGCACAACCAGCACCTTCGACGAGGCGATTGCGCTACGCCAATATATCGAATCCAACAACATTCACAGCCTCATCTTGCTAACCTCTGCTTTCCATACCCGGCGCGCCAAGTGGATCTTCGAGAGGGAGCTGGCCGGGCTGCCGGTGCGGTTAGAAGTCGCAGCCGTGCCTTACTACGGTTTCGACGAGAGCAACTGGTGGCGCAGTGAGGATGGACTGATCACGCTGAATAACGAGTACATCAAGCTGTTCTATTACTTCGTGAAGTATCGGTGAAAGAAAAAAACATGAGGACAAATCTTACACCACTACCTGCAATAATGTGTGATCGAACTTTGCCTCTGTTGTGCATCCTTGGGTTGTTGATAACCGCACTCGTCTCATGCGAGGCGGCCACGCCCACTGCCGCGACACACACCCCCCTCAGCACTGAAACGGCGGCTCTGCCGCCTTCGCCTACCCCCTCACCTATTCCATCGCCGGCTTACTCTATACCCATCCGTGGCATCCGCGTTGATATCGGGCGCGGATTCGAAAACGATCCTGCGTTCGTTGCCACACTCAGGGAAATGAATGTCAACTGGGTTGAGTTGGTGCTATGGCCCCAGGTGACAACGGATGGGAAGATTTTCGAGTGCTGGACAGGGTCGAACATGCCAGATCCACCCTCGGTCGAAGAGTTGGAACGTACCTGCGCCCAGACGGAACCCATCATGGTGGACACGATCTACAAGTGGCACGAATTGGGTTTCAGGGTTTTCCTGGTGGTGTATCACGAGAGGTTTGCCAACCACCATGCTTATGGCGATGGGATCACCGGCAGCACGCAGGAAATCCTCCGCCAAGCTGGGGAGATCGCCGCCCGTTGGGCAGAGATCGCCGAACGAACCGGCGTGGAAATGTACGCCCCAAGGAAGGAACTGCAGGCGTTCGTCGGCCAGAAGGCCGCGCTCCGATGGGATGATGAGATACTACCGGCGCTGCGCAGTGCATATCACGGCGACCTGGTGAGGGGAGCGCTGGCCGACTTTACGTTATGGGACACGGAAGCGAAATGCGGCTGGCAGGGCGAGGAACTGCCATCGAGTTTCGCCGGATGGGACTATATCGGCGTGGATTTCTATGGCAGCCAGACGGACACGTTCGAAGACCTGGCCGCGATGTATGCGTTGTTCGTGGAAAAAGTGCGAGAACTAAAGATACGGGACAATGTGAAGGGGGTGGTTTTCGAAGAACTCGGCATTCCCCACAACGGCACTGAAACCTACTGGAAAGACCCCTCCCTCTCAGGCGATGAAATCATGAACCGCCTCTACCAGATATACTTCACAGGCGGTGCAGGCGGGATCGAGGGATTTTTCCCCTGGGTGTGGGAGGAAAGAGATTACGACCTTCCAGGCGGGAGGTACGAGCACATCACTCCGGTCAACATCATTGGCCAGTACTACACTGCTTCAACAATCCCGCCTTACACCGGCCCTGTCGCGGAGGAGTGCCAGCCCTCAGATGTGGGGTATGAGATTGGCAGAACCATCCTCCAGGATAACTTCGATGATAGTTCCCACTGGAACTTGAGTAACAATGCCTCGATCAGCAACGGCTTCCTCGAATTCCGCGGCCCTGGCTCGGCTGAGATCAAGGAGGCGTTATCGGAAAACTGGCGGGACTACACGGTCAGCGGCAGGTTCATGATCACCGAAGGAACGCCTCTTACTTTTCGTGTGAGAAGTACGGGGGAATGGTGGTCGGGAGATAACTATCAGGCCATCATTTCGCCAATATCTATGATCTCCCTTATCAGGCCTTGGCAGGATGGCATTGTGTGTGTTCGGTTTACGCGCTTCCTAGTAGAGTACAACGAGTGGTATACCTTTAAAATTGTGGTCAAGAACAACAGCGTGCAGCTCTTCATCCACGATGAAAAAGTGCTGGAATACCTGGATCCATCCCCGCTGCCCGAGGGCGTCTTCGTCATATCGAGCGATGGGGAGGGAAGCAAAGCCTTTGTGGACGAGGTATTGGTACAAGAAATACGGTAATAGCCTGGACCAAAGCCTGCGCAGCCTCGTTTCTTCAACCATCACCCAATCGCCTCTTTCAACCTCCTTGCCAGTCTCCCGAAATGCGTGGTATACCGCATTTCATCATTTCGGGGACGCGGCAAATCCACCTTCAGATCCAGCTTGATACTGCCCGGCCGCTGTGTCAGCACCAACACGCGGTCGGCCAGGAAGAGCGCTTCGCTGATCGAATGCGTGACCATCAAAACGGTCTTTTGGCGCGCCTGCCAGATGCGCGAAAGCTCAGTCCACATGCGCTCACGCGTCAGGGCATCCAGCGAACCGAAAGGTTCATCCAACAGGAGGATATCCGGGTCGTGGACCAGGGCGCGGGCGATGGCCACGCGTTGCGCCATGCCGCCCGAAAGGTCACGCGGCCAGGTGGACTCGAATCCCTGCAAGCCGACCAGTTCGACCAGTTCCTGCGCGCGGGCGCGGCGCTCATCGGCGCGCACGCCGTCCAGTTCGAGCGGCAGGGTGATGTTTTCGAGCACCGTCCGCCAGGGCATCAGGTTGGATTGCTGGAAAACCATGCCAATCCGGGGCTGTTTGCCGCCGGGAAATGAGAACGAGCCGGAGGTCGGCGCAAGCAGTCCGGCCAGGATGCGCAACAGGGTGCTCTTGCCGCTCCCCGACGGCCCCAGCACGCAAACGAATTCCTGCGGGTGGATATCGAAGGAGACATCCCCCAGCGCGTGCAGTCCGCCATTGCTATCGGGAAAGGTCACGCATAGGGCGCGGACGGCGAGGAGGGGAACGAGAGAAGATGTGGGCATGTTCCTCTTTACGTTTTACGGATCACGTTCGACGTAGATTGAAAGCGTAAGTCGTAAAACGTAATGATCACGGGATGAACTCATTCGTAAAGGCTTTCGACAGATCCAGGGGCGCCGGGATCAGCCCCATATCTAGCAGTACAGCTTGCATGTTCTCCCAGGCCTGTGGGTCAGAGTAGCCAGGCCGGTCGGTTTTCCACAAGCCGATCGTGGTTGCCAACACCTGCTTCTGCACTGCCGTGTTAGCCTGCGCCAAGTTCTCGACGTACTTCTCGCTGATCGTGTACGCCTCGTCTGGATTCGTGATCGTATCGGCGATGCCGCGCAGGATGGCGCCCACCATGCGCCGCACCAGGTCGGGGTTTTCGGCGATGTTTTTTTCGTTGCTGATCAGACCATTGGAGGCCAATTGAACGTAGTCAGCGACGCTCAGCTCGGTCAGTTCGTAACCCTGGACACGCAGTTGCACCGGTTCGTTGGCAGTGTAGACAGACACAGCCTGATCGCGGCCGGTCGCCAATGCTTCCACCTGGGTATAGCCGATGGAATCGAGCGACACGTCGGATTCGTTCAGCCCGGCGGCGTGGAGCAGGGCGCGCAGGCCAATGTAATTGGCCCCATACATCCCCGGCAGGCCGATGGTCTTGCCGCGCAAATCCTGCGGCGTGTGGATACCTTGTTCGGCCTTCGCTACCACCGAGACTGGATACTGCTGATACCAGGCCATCACGTAGACAACCGGCAATCCCTGGGCGCGGGCAAGCAAGACTTGTTCGCCGGATACGACCGCAAACTGAAGCTCATCCGCTCCCACCAGGGCGGTCGCGTCGGTCTCAAACGAGTAATCGAACTCGACCTCAATGCCTGCATCGGCAAAATAACCCTTCTCCACCGCCACGTACAGCGGAGCGAACTGGATGTTGGGGATATAGCCCAGCGGCAGACGAATGTGGGTGAGCTGCGGGGGGGCAGTGGGGGAAAGTGCATATGAGCAGGCAGTGAGAGCCAAAAGTAAAACATAATGCGTGATGCGTGAAACGGGAAACGAAAAGTGCAAGATTTTGTTCATGCAGTCTCCTTCATCGGGTCAAAACTGAACAGATTTTCAAGACGATCGCAAGCACCTACCAACATTCCAACCTGTCAACCTCTTAACGTTCCAATGAATCCTGCCAAGTTAATAATTTTCTTTCGGCAAGGGCGACAATCCCATACAAGATCAGTGCCAGCAGGATGAGCGTGAAGACCGCCACGAAGACCAGAGCGGTATCGTATTGGCCGCGCCCAACGTTGACCAGGAAACCCAGGCCGTGGTTCGCGCCGACCAGTTCGCCCACCACCGCGCCAATGACCGAGAGTGCGGCGCCGATGCGAAGTCCACCCAGCAGGATGGGCAAGGCGGCGGGAAGCTCCAGGTGGCGCAGGGTCTGCCAGCGCGTGGCACGCAACGAGCCCATCAGATCGTGCAAAGCACGCGGCACGGCGCGCACCCCGACCACCGTATTGACCAGCACCGGGAAGAAGACGATCAGCCCACAGATCAGCACTTTGGAGAACATACCCGGTCCAAACCAAATGACCAGCAGCGGCGCAATGGCGACGATGGGGATGGCTTGCGTAGCCACCAGGTAAGGGGACAGGATGCGCTCAAAGAGGCGCGACTTGGCCAGCAGATAGCCCAGCACGCTGGCAAAGATCGTCCCGGCCAGCAGGCCGAGCAAGACCTCTTCCAACGTCACGGCGGTGTTCAGGAGCAGGCTGCCGTCGGCGAGAGCACGCAGAAAACGGGTCCAGACCTGGCCAGGCGAGGGCAGGATAAAAGCAGGCAAGCCAGAGATCCGGCTGACGATCCACCAAGCGAGCAGCGCAATGACAAAAGAACTGACTGCGCTCCAATAGCTGCGGCGGCGCGGAAGGTGAGAGGTTTTGGCGTCCATAAAAACTGCCCCACAGGGGCTACCTGCGGGGCAAGGGGAACACGCCCGGCGCGCGAATCCCGTCTGCCAGAAAACGCCCCGAAAACGGAATCGTTTTCGGGGCAAATATAACAAACTGGACCCAGCTTGAGCCAGCGCGTACCTTCTTCTATCCGGACTATAACCGTCGGCTGCGGAATTGCACCGCATCCTGCGCCGCTTCGACTTCGATTCTCGCACCGCTCGAATCTCCGCTCAGCGCGCGCTCGTGGGCTATACCACCGATCGGGAATTCACTTGCACCGCACTGCGTTCCCTGGCACCTGCCCGCCAAGGCAGGTAAAGTGCAGTATAAGTGTCACCCTGCCCCGAAGGTTTGGATATTCAGTTATTAGAAATTATACTGCAAAAAGTGACAATTACTTGAGCTGTTTTTGCCCAGATTTCAGTGCATTCAAGTGACTATCACTTTATTATGCCTTGACGATGCACTCGACCGGGCAAACGGAGGCACATTGCGGCGAGTCGTGGTGACCAACGCATTCTACGCAGGTGCTGGCGTCAATGACATAGAGGGCGCCATCTCCTTCGCTGATCGAATTAGTGGGGCACTCCGGCAAGCACGCGCCACATGCGATGCACTCTTCAGTGATTTTCATTGCCATAGGTGATTTCTCCTAAATACGAAAGTTGCTTTTCTTGTGTGCTTAAATTACTTTATTGGCGGTTTGGTGTCAAATGACAAACGTCTTGGGTTTGGCTGCTTTTGTCACCTCACTTTATTGTTGCTCATCCATCACTCGTGCAAGCCGGGCATTTTCGACAGCCACCGCCGTGTGATTGGCAAACTGGGTCAGCAAATCCAGTCCCGCCTGGCTGAAAAGACGGCCTTTCGTGCTATGCAGCACGTGGATCACCCCCGTCACCAGCCCCTGCCAAATCATCGGCGCGCTGAGTACGGCCATAAAGGGCTGCTCGGCATCGAAGGCAGCTGCCCGCCCGCTCCAGGTGCGATAATCATCAGATAATGAGAGTTTTTCCGGTCTGAGCCACGACGCCGGCTGCGCCTTCGCCGTACTTGAGCACTGTGCCGGTGTAATCGCTGGGGGTATTGTAACTCACCACACAGCGGACCTCCTCCCTGGATGGATCACGCAAGTACAACCCCCTCCTGTTTGCCTCCAAAAGGTGCGCCGCTCTCTCGACGATCGTGTGAAGTAAACTGGGCAAATCATGAGGACAGCCAGTTCTTCCGCCCGCTGGCGCATCGCTTCCTCGGCTTGCTTGCGCTTGATAGCCGCTGTCAATTGATTGGCAATGGATTCCAGGCGTTTTGCATCCTCTTCGGTAAATGGCTCTCGCCTACCCATATCCAGGGTACCAATGATCTCGCCACCTGCGATCTGCCGCTTTCCAAAACCTGACGGTACGAAGGAGCCTTCCGGCATGGCATCCAGATAATTATCAAAGAGCAAACGGGACTGCGTGCTACCCTGAACCCGGCTGAACATGAAGCACCTCGAAAATAAAACGGACACCGCTGTCACTGGCACAGAAAGGTGTTCGTCATCATGAAGCGGGGTTGGCAGGACCAAACTATGCCATTCCAAAATGAGAATATACCATTCTTTCTCAAAAATGAGGTAGGAAACGACACCTGATCCTCAGGCTTACAAAATTGAAAACTGGCTCATCTTTTACCGTACTATGGACTCCGCTTCCTACAACTTCAACCGGTACTCCCGGTACCTCCGGCAGACATACGCCCCCAGGCGCGTCGCCAGCTTGTTGGTCTGCGGGTTGAACTCATTGGTCAACGAGGCGTCCACCCAGGTATAACCCTTGCAGATGAGCGCCTTGCCCATTTCGAGGAACATGACCACTTCCAGCCCGTAGCCCCAGTAGTCCGGGTCAATTGCCAGGATTTTGAACGACGCGCTGCGCACCCGTCGCCGGGCCAGCGCAAAACGGACGTAATCCCACGGCTGCTGCAAACCGTTAGCAACCTTCAGCGCCTCGGTGATATTCGGCAGCCCCAACCCAAAGCCGACCGTCTTGCTGTCCACTTCGGCGATGAAGACCAGCTCCGGGTCAATGATCTGACGCAGACCCTCGGCCTGGGCGCGGAACTCGGCCGATTCGATGGGCGAATACTCCGGCAACACCGCCAGCGACTTGTTGTAGACCGCGTGGAGTTTATCCACTTCGACATCCCAATCTTTCCTCCTCGGCGTGCGAATGACGGTGTTACCGTGCCGCTTCAGGGCACGCTGGGCAATCTTGTGAACGATCTGCGGCCCGTTGTTCACATCGAAGCTGATGGTTGACAGGTCATAGCGATAGGCCAGGCTCTCGTATAACTTCTCGAAACCGTACCGCTCGGCAAACTCGTGATAATAACGCGGTTGGTGACCCATCATAATGGCAGGCATGTACCCGAAGCCCTGCACCAGAAAGCCGTTCTCGTCGTTGGGCGCAAAGCTGTACGGCCCTTGCAGCTCGGTCAGGCCGCGCGAGCGCGCCCACTCACAGGCATGATCCCACATGGCCTTCGCCACATCGTAGCGTTCAGGCAGCACCTCGAAGAAGCCAAAGGTTCCCGCCTTCCAGCCCATGGCTTGGTTGCGCGAGGCGTCCACCGCCGTACCGATCGTGCCGACCACCTCTTTGCCCTTTTTCGCCAGCCAGAACTCGCCCTCGCCGTAGGTGAAAAAGGCAGCTTTGTGGTCGAGATACTCCTTGCGCTGCGGCCAGAGATGCGGCACCCAATTCGGGTCGTCGCGGTAGACGCGGAAGGCAAACTTGTAGAAGGCGCACTTATCGGCTTCCGTCTGGACGGGGAAAATGGTCAGCCTCATGGCGATCTTCCGTTCAAGGTGGGTAAGATGTACCCAGTCAAAGAAGAGCGATAACCGAACTGCGAGCCGCTGTGATCGTAGCGCGTGGCGACGATGCCGATGTTCGGACAGAAGATGAGAAAGGTAGGCCCGGAATTGTAAGGTGTGATTACGTCCAGGCAATCTTCGAACTTCCCGGCCGGCAACTCGACAGGGTGTGAATCGCCGCTTACAGACCGGCAGCCCGGTACCAGTTCGGAGGCAGGCGTCACCCCGCTCATTTCATTCCGCTGACGAGCATCCGGATACCAGCAGCCGGTTCCTCCGAGCGGGAAGACCAGTTCGAGCCAGGCGTCCGCAATGTGTGTCGGGTCAGGTTTATCGGTCTGTTTGTAGAGATGGCTGCCGTCGAAAAGGTACCAGAAGCGCCCACTTTCCGGCTCGTTCAAAAAGTGCTCGGAAGCGTCTCCTTCTTTGAACATAACATCCTGCTCGACCTCAGCGATCAGGAAACCTTCACGGATGTTCACGGCAACGATGGTATCTGTGACGCTCCACGTAGCCTCGTCCGCTCCGAGGTAGGCGCTGTAATCGTAAATCCAGGTACTCCCCAAGTCGAGTGGAAAATCTGCCGGAACGATCGTGGGAGTAATGGGCGGAAAAATGGTCGCCGTCGCCGTCCCAATCTCTGGCTTGCTGGCAGAGCGGACGCAACTGGCGAGAACGAGGCACACTACCAGCGGGGCGAACCAGATGGAACGCCGCATTTGTTCACTCAAACTTCCTCCCTTGCGAAGGTTTTGCCGTATCCTGATATGGCATTTCTAACATAGAAGTCATTTACAGCCAGAATTTGCCTTGCACATAACCTTTGCAAGGATTGCTGGGCAATTACCATCAAATCTTATACAGCTCATCATACTTGTCGCGCAAGTAATGGATATAAGGCTCGATCGTGATCGGCCCGCCGGTGACGCGCTCGACAAGCTCAGAAGCAGTGTACTTGCGCCCATGTTTGTAGATATTCTCGATCAGCCAGGAATGCAGTCTTTCGAATTTGCCCTGCTTCATATCCTCTGGAATCTCAGGGTGCGCTCTGAGCGCGGCAGCGTAGAATTGCGCACCCATGATATTGCCCAACGTGTAGCCCTGGAACACGCCTCCGATGTGATGCGTAAACCAGTGCACATCCTGTAGAACCCCGTCGCGGTCATTCGGGACGCGGATGCCAAAATCCGCCTGAAAGCGTTCATGCCAGGCTTCGGGCAGGTCCTTGACGGCTAGCTTGCCCTCCAGCATTTGCAGCTCGAAGTCGAAGCGCAGCATGACGTGCAGGTTGTAAGTCACCTCGTCGGCGTCGGCGCGTATGAGCGAACGCTCGACCTTGTTGACCGCGCGGTAGAAAGTCTCTAGAGAAACATCCTCGAGCTGTTCGGGGAAGGTCTTTTGCAGCTCGGGGTAGAAATACTCCCAAAAGCCGCGGCTGCGTCCGACCACGTTCTCCCACAAGCGGGACTGCGATTCGTGAACTCCGGCCGAGGTGCCGCCAGCCAGCGGCGTTCCCTCGTAAGCCTTGTCCACGCCCTGCTCGTACATGGCGTGGCCGGCCTCGTGGATAGCGCTGAACAGGCAGTCTCCCAGCCAGTTTTCCTGGACGCGCGTGGCAATGCGTACGTCACCGATGGAAAATTCTATCGTGAAAGGGTGGTGGGTTTTGTCCATGCGGCCACGGTTGTAATCGTAACCCAGGCGCTTGATGATCAACTCGGAAACGGCCATCTGGCCAGCGTCGGGATAGTGCTTCTTCAGGCAGGCGTCATCCGCCGGCGCCTGTGAGGTGATGGCCTGAACGATGGGAACCGTCTTCCCGCGCAGTTCGGCGAACAGGGCGCTCACCGAGGCGGCTTTCATACCATAATCGGCGAAATCAATCAAGGGATCGGCGATGTGTTCGTAACCAGGGAAGTAGTTGGCCAACTCGCGGCTCAGGTCAAGCGTCTTTTCGAGCAGCGGGCGGACGCTGGCGAAATCATTCGCCGGGCGCGCTACGGTCCATGCCTGATAGGACGCGGCGCTGTGAGCTGAATAACGTTCTACGAACTCGGGCGGAACTTTGATGGCGCGTTCGTAATCGCGCCGCGTGACCCGGATCAGGCTGGCATCATCCGAGTCATAGGGCAGACTCTCGGCGTAAGATTGCAAATCGTCCAGCAGCTTGCCAATCGCCGGGTCAATGAATTTTTCCTGCGCAAGTTTTGCCAGCGTAGCCATCTGCCGGCCGCGCGCTTCCGCACCGCCGGCCGGCATGTAAGTAGCTTGATCCCAGCCTAACACAGCAGCAGCACTATTCAAGTCAGAGATTTCGGCCAGTCGGGCTTTGAGTTCGGCGAGTTTCTTCTCCATGAGGGCTCCTGTTTGCTCTCTGTCATTGCGAGCGCCGAAGGCGCGAAGCGATCTACAAGC
>Ga0209609_10000928_pt1 | contig 17258 bp, 19 predicted proteins | sample LakKivw325mmetaG_FD_184136 | JGI IMG/M metagenome (GOLD analysis project Ga0209609, IMG submission 184136) | Anoxic lake water microbial communities from Lake Kivu, Rwanda to study Microbial Dark Matter (Phase II) - Lake Kivu water 325m metaG... | ecosystem: Environmental > Aquatic > Freshwater... | reverse complement strand
GGTTTGTTTTCTGCCTTGCAAATTACAGGTTTGTCTTATTGGTTTTATAAAATAATTGGAATCCTAGCTATTCTTATAGGGTTAGCCAATATCAAAGATTATTTTTGGTATGGTGCTGGCGGTTTCGTAACTGAAATTCCTAGAAAATGGAGGCCAACCCTGAAGAAAATGTTGGGAAGTGTTACCACGCCGTTAGGTGCTTTTTTGATGGGTTTTGTGGTTTGTCTGTTCGAACTACCCTGTACAGGGGGACCATATATCTTTATTTTAGGTTTGTTGGCTGAAAGAACAACACAAATGTTGGCAATTCCAATTTTATTACTATACAACATTTTCTTTATTCTGCCATTGATAATAATAACTCTGTTAGTTTATGCAGGATTTACAAATGTAGAAAAAACAACAGAATGGAAAGAAAGAAACATTAGACGATTGCACTTGATTGCTGGAACTATAATGTTGATTTTAGGAGTGATTGTTGTTTTAGGATTAGTATAATGACGGCAACCCCTCATTAAAGGTAAGAAAAAATTTCGTTAAATCATTGTTAGAATTTAATCGCTAAGCGATTGATTATTTCATCTTTGTTTTGCAGATTTAACGAAGTGGCAAAGAAGAAAAAACACTCAAAACCAAAGGTTTTTGGTGTGTCAAAAACAAAAAAATAAAGCAAAGGCCTTAAACCTTTATCGGCAGTATCACGAGCGGAATACCCCTGCGGTAGAGCTTCCTTTGTATCGAGAACACGGTGTAGTTGTGCAGCAGGCGCGTCATGAACGAGTGCTTCGGAAACACTATCTGTCCTCCGAAGAAAACCGCATTCGGGTAACGCTCCAGAATCTTCGGGGCGACGTTCCTGTCGACCTCGTCGGCCACGTCTGTTCCAAGGGAGTAAAAACCTTCGGCGTGGTACCCAAGGCGTTGCATCAGCATCACGTACTTGTCGATTTCGGATTTCGTATGCTCTCTCAGGCGCTCGACCTCCGACAATCCCTTAAAGGTGCCGCTGTCCATTATGCCAATCTGCACGAATACGAAGTTCCTGAACTCGTTTCCGAACTGCCTGATAACATTCGCTATCATGTGGACTCCAAAGCCGCTGAAGTTGTGGACAAGTATGACCGCGGTCTTGGCGTTGGGATCGAAGCGCTGGCTGGACTCTGCTTTCTTCGTCACGTCAACGATGGTTTCGGATTCCAGCTGTCTGGATTCCAGGATGGCGGTGTCGAGGTTCTGGAGAAGTTTCTCTCTCCGCTCGTAATTGCGCTTTATCGTCAGGCAGATATAAATCGTCGCCCCAGTGATGACAAGGGTCAGCCATCCACCTTCGCTGAATTTCATTACCGTAACGGATACGAGGATGAACACGCTTATGATTAAACCGAGCAGGCATACAAGAAACTTTCTGAGCCACGATTTGATTCTCGAGTGGTGGGCATGCCAGAAAAATATTTGGGTTCCTAGCATTGAGAGCGTGAACGTGAGAAAAACGTTGATGCTGTAAAGCACGACAAGGAACTGGACCGAACCCAACGTGATCATCATCAGTACCAATGCACCCAGGCCGACAATCAGAATTCCGTTCTGGTTTACGAAGCGGTCGGAAAGCAGGGAAAATCTTTTGGGAACCCATCCGTCCAGAGCCATGTTCGCAAGTATCCTCGGACCATCTATAAATCCTGCCTGGGCAGCCACAACGAGCAGCGCAGCTTCCGAGACAAGAGTTATGATCATGAAGTATCTGCCGTAATCACCCAAACTCGGAACGAGGCGTTCCAGGAGTATGGCATTGAACGTTTTACCCTCCACCGGTCCGACGTTGTAAAAAATATAAGCAAGCATCAGCCCGCCCGCTGTGAATGCGAGCGATATCATCATGTACTCCATGGTTCGCTTGGCGGTTTGTATCTTGGGCTCGCGCAGGATGGGAATTCCGTTGCTGACCGCCTCAATCCCCGTGTACGTTCCTGCCCCCATGCTGAAGGCCCTCAGAAGGAGCAGAATCATGCCCAAAAAACCAAGTTCCAAAGAGGTGTTTTTTATGTCCATATGTACCGAGTTCACGAAAGCAGATGGGTTTACGGAGTGCGCGTACACGGCGTACAAAATTATGAACACGTGGGTTATCACGAAGACCGTGAATATGGGGGCCAGGGTCAGCACGGATTCCTTGACGCCGCGCAGGTTCAGTATTATGAGGAGCAGGATGCAGGCGATTGCGAACGCGAGCTTCCAAGCGTACCATTCCGCAGGAAGAAAGCTGAATATCGCGGCAGCGCCGGCAGCGATGGAGATGGTTACCGTTAGAATGTAATCTATGAAGAGGGCACAGCCCGAAACCATGCCGATTCTCGGTGACAGGAACTTGCTTGCGACGATATATCCGCCACTTCCGGTGGTTGACGGGAAAAGCTCGATGATCTGGGTGTAGCTCGCGCCGATTATGAGAACCGTAACTGCGGTGGCGATCGCCACGAAGATTCCGAGATACGGGTGACCCTGCAGAACGCGAAAGGCTTCTTCGGGACCATAGGTTGATGAGGATAAACCGTCAGCACCGAGACCGACCCATGCGAAAAAAGCTATCAGCGAGATTTTATGGAACGTGCTGGAATCAACGGCTCTCGGCGGTCCTATGAACAGGCGCTTCAGCCGCTGGGAGAGTGACGGCTTTTTTTGTTCTTGCATAAGACACCTACGCATTGAATTTCGTATGGATTATCCTTTCTATAAAACTATAGGCGGCCTTCTGGAATTTTTCGCTCGGGTCGTATTCAATATCTCCCCTGAAAGCCTCGACTACCGGGCCGATGAGAAACACCTTGGTGATTTTCCCCTCCTCCACTTCGAATTCAACGTTCAACTCGCCGCCGAGGGTGAAGAACCTGAGCATTTTTCTCGGGTCGAGTTTTTTCCTTATAACCGCTGCGACGGCTGATGCGCATACGCCCGTGCCGCACGCAAGAGTTTCATTTTCCACCCCGCGTTCATACGACCTTATCCTGAACTCGTTCCTGCCCAGATCCTGCACAAAGTGCACGTTGACACCCTTCGGAAAAATTTCATGCATATTCCTTATCTTCTGTCCGATACCGACAACATCGACCCTGTTCACATCATCGACAAACAAAACCGCATGCGGGTTGCCGGTGCCGACAGCGGTTATGCTGTATGCGATGCCATCAACATCAACCTTCTGGTCAATGAAGGTATCAAGCGCGTCGCCCGTGATTCCTATCTCGCCGCGCATCAACTGCGGGCTGCCCATGTCCACCCTGACCTGCTCGACCTTGTCGTTGAACAGCGTGAGTTTCAGGTTTTTTATACCCGCGAGGGTCTCAACGTTCAGGTTCGTTTTGGCAACATGACCGGTATCGTAAATGTACTTGGCAAAGCACCGTATCCCGTTGCCGCACATTTCAGCAATGGTTCCATCCGGATTGTAGAAAATGAATTTCGCATCCGCCTTTTCGGATTTTTGTACGAATATCACTCCGTCCGAACCTATCCCTGTGTGTCTTTCGGAAACCCTTACGGAAAAATCCGCTTTTTTGTCCTCCGGGATAATGACATTTTTCCACTCGTCCACCATGACAAAGTCGTTGGACGAGCCGTGCATCTTGATGAAATGGACTTTCATTTTCGAGTGTAATTACAGAACTTTAACGTAGCGGGTTAAAAATATGTTCTAAACCAATAGGAACGACAAACCCAGCAGTAAAAACACGATGCCTGCGATTTTCGTAATTACTCTGTTACTAATCCTCTTCGAAATGAACTTTCCAAAATAAACGGCCATCGCGGATAGAAGCGCTAAAGCAAGGAGCGTTCCGGCCAGAACCATCCATGCGTCGTATTCCGTCGCGAAAATCGCGGCAGCAATCTGCGTCTTGTCGCCCCACTCCGCCATGAACACGAGCACAAAACCGGAAAGGAAGGGGTTTTTTGAATATCGTTTTTTGTCATCCTTTTTTTCATGGTCTTTTAAAATCAAAATTCCAAAAAATACGAAAATCGCACCAGAAGCAAGCTTCAGCGTGCTCATGGGCAAAACACCCGTGACCCATGACCCGGCAAGAATCGCAACCCCGTCAACCATGAAAAACGCCAACATAACGCCGAGCAGGAGTTCAAAATGCTTCTTCGTCTTTGACGACAAAAGCAAAACCGACAACTGCGTCTTATCACCGAGTTCCGCGAGAGCAATCGTGATAAACGGAACTGCAATGTCTGTTATCATGATGTTAATTTTTGTATTTATTGCTTATATCATTATATCCCATCTTTGACCTGATATGAAAATCCTCTACAACAAAATTTTCCTTGAGCACGACACCGGAATGCACCCGGAAAACAAAAAACGCCTGGAAGCGTGCGGCGACCTGCCGGAAACGAAAATCGAGAGCGGAGAAAAGTATCTAGAACTCGTTCACACCAAAGATTACATAGAGCACGTGAAGGAAATGTGCAAGGCGGGAATGCACCTAGACCCAGACACCATGACTTCCAAAGGGACTTACAAAGCCGCCGTTCACGCGGTCGGTGCTGCAATCATGGCTTCGAAAACCGGAGATTTCGCATTTGTCCGGCCGCCCGGCCATCATGCGCATCCAACGCATTCAAGCGGCTTCTGCATATTCAACAACATCGCGATTGCGACACGGAAACTTGTGAATGAAGGTAAAAGGGTGATGATATTCGACTTTGACGGCCACCTTGGTGACGGGACTGAGGGATTTTTTTACTACACGGATAAAGTTTTGTACTGGTCTTTGCACCAGTCCCCCGCGTTCCCGGGTGGTGGGGATGTTGATGAAATCGGCGAAGGCAAGGGTCTGGGATACACAATAAACGTTCCACTCCCGCCGGGAAGCGGTGACGACATCTACATGAAGGCGGTGAACACGTTCATGCCGGTTGCCAAGCAGTTCAAACCGGATATTGTCGCGGTTTCCGCGGGTTTTGACGCGCATCACTCGGACTTTCTTCTCGACTTACGGTTGAGCTACAACACATACCACCAACTCGGAAAAATCCTCAGGAAAAAATTCAAAAATGTTTTCGCAGTACTTGAAGGCGGATACGACCTTGATGCGCTTCCGAAATGCGCGTTCAACTTCATTGCAGGGATAAACAACGAGCAGATAAAATTTGAAGAACGCTCGACGGATTCAAGAGCAACAGCAAGAGAGGAGTTTGAACACCGCGCAGGCATGCTGAAGAAAAACCTATCTGAGTTCTGGAAGCTTTAACAAATAAATGATCCCGACATCACGATATCCTACGGAGTACGTAAAAAATTCAAATTAAATACAACAAGCGGTTCATTATACGTCTAAATGTCCAAATCATCTATACTAGTTCCTCCACCCCCTGGTGGCCTCCCAATCCTCGGTCCTGCAGGCATGGTCGTCGCCCCTCATATGTCCGTCGATTTCTCCAATAAGTTGTGGTATCACGGGCGGGACTTGCGAAGCGTCGTCCAGTGCCACACGAAGGTTCTTGACCCTCCACAGTGCAACAGCGGTCGCAGCCGCATCAATTCTCTCCGCCGGAAGACTATTTGGGTCTCCAAGAATTCCCTTCGCTCTGTCTCCAGCGCCTTCGCCCTGGAAAATATGAGTTGCTGGAGTTCCCGGTGCTATCTCCTTGAGATGACCTAAAGCCATATGCTTGACAGCCTTTCTGTGAGTTTGCATGATATCACCTAAAATAATACGGGAAGGATAAGAATAAATATAAGAAACATAGGTGACGTCCCTATCTCCTTATCCTCAATCTCTGTTCTGGTGAAAGTACGGACAGCCATTCCCTGACCTCCTCGGTGTTTAACTCCTTCACCTCTCTGACCTCACGGATTTTTCCAATCATACCCAGTGGTACAACCAACCGGGCCACACCGCTGAGGAGGAAAACAAAAAGCAACGGAGTCAAACCGAAAAAAACAAAATGCTGCGACGAAACAAAACCACCGAGTAACGCTCCAATAAAAATTCCGACCGCGTTCAGCACGTTGAAGTACGAAACGCACAGCGCCATCTTCTGCCGCGTTACCGCGTCGTAAATGAAAACCCCTGCGGAGAGGTTGAAGCCCGCCCACGCGAATCCCGAAAACCCCTCTATAATGACAAGGTAAACCAACAGCATTTCCGGGTTCGGAATGAAAACGGATGCAATCCATAGGAAAGGAATTGCGGGAATGAAAAAACTGCAAATCTTCACGACCCGCATGTTCCCGTACAAATCCGCAAACTTTCCCCACACCGGCATGAAGAGCAGCGTCGTGAGCGTGGAGCTCATTATCACGATGATGTAGTAAACGTAACTGAACTTCAGTGTTCCGAGCATGTAAACCGTGAAAAACGGGGATGCGATTGCGGTCGCAAGGTTCACCAGCGCGACAAAAATCGTGAACCTCCCAAAATTGGTTTTCGGCATCCTGCGCAAAAAATCCATGAGACTGAAGTAACTCCCCTTCATGTAAACGAATTTCGGCTCGTGCTGCTCCAGAAGCAGGAACGCGGAAACCGTCCTTGCAACGAACGCAACAAAAAACAGAACCCCGAAGCCCAGAAACACCGTCGTGCCTTTGGAGTAATCCAGAACGAAACCCGCGACCAGCATCGAAATCAGGGCAACGAAACCCACAATCCTGTTTCTCACACCGAAGTATTTCCCCATGCTTTTGGTGACAAGGTCCCGCATCCACGAGCTCCAGACCGGGCCTAAAAAACCCCCGAACAGGATGATGAGCGTGTAAGCGACGATAACGAGGTTCGCTCTCGTTTCGGGTGTGAGGTCGAAGATGAATGTTGAAACCCCTAAGCCAATCAGCGACAGCCACATCACTGCCTGCATCAGGACGCACGCAAAAACAATCTTCTTCCTCGAGAACCGTTCCATCGCCTTTGAGGCGTAAACCTGCGAGAAGTTTCCAAACAGGTTCGGAAGCGAGCTCAAAACACCGATTTGTGCGTTGTTCGCTCCGAGTGCGAGCGCATAGGGCGCAACGTAACGCAGCCCGAAACCGTCGCTCACGCCGTACGCCGAGCCCTCCTTTATGCTGATTTCGCGGGCTTTTGCCTTTAGTTTCTCTTCCAATCGCGTATTCATTACTTTTATTATTCGAATCCTAACTATTTTACCATATGTGAGACAGTAAAATGGACATAAGCTTGGCGATTTTTTTCGTGGGTCTTCTGGTATTTCTGGCGCATTTGTTTTCAACGCTGTTCGATAAAATACGGGTGCCTGATGTTCTCCCGCTCGTTTTTGTCGGTCTTCTCATGGGTCCGATTTTTGGTTTCATCACTATGGACGCACTGGGCAAGGTCGGCAACGTGATTACGACGATCGCCCTTATCCTCATCCTTTTCGAGAGCGGCATTTACCTGGATATTTCAACACTCTTCGAATCAATGTTGCCCGGAACACGGTTAACCATATTCAATTTCGTTGGAACGGTCACGGTCATAACATCTATATCCATCTTCGTGTTCAACATGCCGGCTCTAGAGGGCATGATCCTCGGCTCAATACTTGGGGGGACCTCCTCCGCGGTGGTTATACCGATGGTGAACAGGCTCCGCCTGCAGGAGGATTCCCGTGCTGCCCTTTTGCTGGAATCAACCTTCAGCGATGTTCTATGCATTGTTGTGACGCTCTGCCTCCTCCAGACTATCAGATACCATGAACTAAGGCCCGGCTTTATGGTAGGGCAGATTTTTGCCTCGTTCTTCCTTGCGGCAGCAATAGGTGCGGTTTTTGCCTTCCTGTGGTCGTCCACCCTCAATAGAATCCGACACCTGGAAAACAGCATTTTTCTTACACCTGCTTTCGTTTTCATCCTTTTCGGCGTTGCCGAGTTGTTGGGCTACAGTGGTGCGATCTCTGCGCTCGCGTTCGGCATCGTCTTGGGGAACATACAAATCCTGCAGAGCCCTACATTAAAAAAAATAACCTCCATGCGGCCGATAAAACTGAACGAAACGGAAAAAACGTTTTTTGCGGAGGTTACCTTCCTGCTTAAAACCTTCTTTTTCGTTTACGTCGGTCTGTCAATAAGGATGTCGAATATCGGGCTCATCCTCATAGGCCTTGGTTTGACGCTCATAATTTTTGTGGTGCGCATCCCAGTCGTAAGGGCGGCAATGAGCAGGACGACGACAAAATACGACGCATCTCTCGCATCGGTCATCGTACCGAAGGGACTAGCAGCCGCCGTGCTTGCCTACCTGCCGTTGCAGGCCGGGGTGCCGAGGGGCCTCTTCATCCAGGACGTTGTTTATGCCGTAATCCTGTTCAGCATCATTGTAACAGCGATTCTGACATTTCTCGTTGAGAATAATAAACTCAAACAGCCGTATGCGTTTGTTTTTTCGGGGTACGCAAGCGAAACGGATTCAAAGGAAAAGAAATGACCCTTGCCAGATATCGTACAGCAGATTCTATCCGATGACTTTGTTAAGCACGCGTATGTAATCCAGCAGATGGCGCGGCGTTAGAAAGTTCTTCCTTACATGTTCGTGCCCCCTTTCGCCCATATCCTTTGCCATCTCCGTGTTCTCGAGAATCCTTACAATGCGGTCTGCAAATGCATCGTAGTCGTACGGGTCATCGACTATATAACCATTCTCCCCATCAATCACTTGCAGAATCATCCCTCCCATCCGCGAACACACGACCGGGGTTTTCTTCCACAGGGCTTCCGCTACCGTAAGCGCGAACCCCTCCTTCGTCGACTTCTGGAGGACCACCGACGACGCGCGTTGTAACGCGTTTACGAGTATATCGCTGGTGAATGAGATGATACGGATGTCATCGAATCCCTCGGCTTTTTTTATAATGTTCTGGTATATGTGTTCGCCCTCGGGGTCGTCGGTTGCCATATTCCCCAACATGACGAGTTTGCAGTCCACTTTCTCCCTCACCTTTTCGAATACTTCGATAACACCCGCAGGGTCCTTTAGTTTGTCAAAGCGAGAAATCTGCGAGATTATCGGTTTGTCTTGTTCTATCTCAAACTTTTGGAGTATCTCCCTAATCTTCTCATCCGAGATCTCTTCATTCTTTGGAGCGAGCGGGTCGATGCTTGGGGGAATGACATACTGTGGAATGAGAATCCCCTGTTTGTACGATTCCATCGTCAAAATCATTGCGTCGTATTTCAGGATGTACGGTTCCAGAAAGTTCCACACCTTCTTGGCATTTCCGTTCATCTCCGACATGTCCAGATGAAAACGCCATATCCATGGTTGTTTTTTCTTGTAGAACGTAATCAACGGGAGTGGCTGGGGGTCGTGAACGATGATGCAGTCGTAATCATCCAGATGCAAAGACATCGAATTCTCCTCGTTTGTATCCAACCATATCCGCTTCTTCATTTTTGTGAGACGGATGGGGTACCCCTGAAGGGAATTGTGAAAGTTCTTGGTTACCTTGAAAAAATCCGTAGTGCCATATATGACGCGCCAATCGGTGGTTATGCCCACGTCATTCATAAGGGTGCAAATGCCGTTGAGAATTTCGGCAACGCCGCCGCCTGTTTTAGTCGAGTTTACGTGCGCTATCCGTTTTCCGAGAAGCGGTGTCGCTTCTTCGCGTATGACATCAATGAGGTCGTCACTCACCACCGGCCGGTATTGCTCTAAATTTTTTTTCATCCTCTTGCCCCCTACTCCAGACTACGATAAACCGCATGAAGTTTTCGCAATTCGTTGTCCCATGTGAAGTTTTTGATTACCCTTTCTCTCGCAGCCAGCCCCATCCTGTACAGGAGTTCGTTGTTTCTCAGCAGGCGGATTACGTATCTCGGGGCATGACTCACGCGACGATTGAAATTGACGATAAAACCCGTTTCTCCATGGACCACGATGTCATTCATGCCGCCCCTGTTCGTAACAACCGCAGGGGTATAATGGTATCCCGCCTGCGCAACCGATATACCAAAAGCCTCATACTGCGAGAGTAAGCAGTAAACGTCCGCCATCCCAAGCAGTGCGTTCCGCACGCTGTTGTTGACGAAGCTCGTAAACACCGTGGACTTCAGGAGGCCGCACTTTTCCAGGAACTGTTTCGTTTTTACATACTGATTCCCCGGCTTCCCGACGAATACGAGTTTTGCCTCCGGAACCGCCTTCTTGACCTGTCTAAACACCTTTGCGAGTGTGAGTGGGTCCTTTCGTTTGTCGAGTTTCCCTATGGAAAGCACTATCCTGTCCGAGGGCTTGAGATTGAACATCTTTCTCACCTCCCTCTCCTTTGCGCATACCCTCAGCTCCTGCGGGTCTATGCCGTTGGGTATCACGAATATTTTTTTGCGGTATCCGAACAACTCATGCAGAAACTTCACGTGCTCCCTCGTAACGGAAATCAACGCATCGGATAGGGCCCCTTCCGCCTTGAACAATGTCCTGAAATAATAGTCCCTAAAGATTCTCTCCCTGCCCTCATAGCCCATGCTCGGGTGGATATGCGGCTGATAAGTCACGGTCGCGCCATTCACCTTCGCCGCAATCATCGCTGCCCAGAACATGGGGGATATGTGGAAATGAAAATGAACCAATGACCTGACGTTCTCGGTGAGCTCATGTATCACGGAGGTCAGGTTGGGTATGACCACACGACGTCGCATTGGATGCGGGTCGTCGATGTTGTACCCAGTCATGCGTATAAAATTTATGCCGTCACGCTTGAACGATGCGACGTCATAATCCCCTTTTGACGTTGACGTAATGTTGCTCGTGACCAGATAAACCTCGCTGTCGGTATGTTTCGCCATCCATCTGGCCTGCTGGTACACTACCTCGGCCGCTCCCCCTTCAAATTTTTTTGGGTCAACCACCTTGTTATACACGTATACTATTCTTTTGTGCATACAGACGCTCCAGAAATTTTATCAAACCCGTGCCGTATTCCCCGTCCGTGATAAAGTCCGCGACTTTTTTCAATTCATCGGCGGCGTTGGACGGACACACGGACATGGCACATTTTTCAAGCATTTCGCGGTCGTTTTCGCCGTCACCCGCAGCCAAGACGTCGGAAAAGTCAAGGTCAAACTCTCTAAGGAGATGTTTCAGACCGTTCACCTTGGACGTCCCAGGCGGCAGAATCATAACCCCCTTTTTGTTAACCTCCGTTATGTACCTCACACCCGCGGCATCAAGGGACATGATAGCGTCACCCATATACTCCCGTGGAAGCTCCGCAATCGTTTCTTTAATCTCATACGCCCGATTCTTGGATTTTCTCAAAACCCGAGTTATGGCCTCACCGCCGGGATTCAAAACCCGCTTACCTTCCCCCGAAGTGAAAACGACGTTGCCGTTTTCCGCTATGAAGCCATCCACCCCAACCCCCAGCATCATATCCTGTAGGAACTTTAATGGCCTTCCGGAAACAATAAACAGCTTCAGGTCGTTTGCCTTGACTATCGCTCGTAGGCCGTTCCTGACCCTCTCGGTGAACACCGCACCCGGGTGACTCAACGTCTCATCAAAGTCGAACACCAGTGCCTTCACCATCCGTAACCTATCCTCCACTGATGCCTCCCCATTCTTCCTGCTTTCACATCTATTCATTTTTTTAGGACATACACTACCTACCCAGATCCGACGTTCTTTTCGGGCTTGAGAATTATTTTGCGTAATACACCTTCCTCACGGGCCAGGAAATTTCGATGCCCTCCCGGTCATACCTTTCCTTAAGCGCCTTTATGAACTCGTGCGTAACCAGATACCTATCCACGAACGTCTCAACCCTCAGAATGACCGTAAAATTTATGTTCGAATCCCCAAAGCTGTTGTACCTTATGAACGGCTCGAAGTTTTTAACCGCACCCGGAACCGTTTTCTGGATTTTCCTCGCGACGTCTACCGTCACCTCCTCGACCTTTCTCAAATCGGAGCCGTAAGCAACGCCGCACTGCACCGGCGCAGCCGTCTCGGGTTCCGGCAGGGAGTTGTTCACGATAACGCTGTCCGCGAGTTTCGAATTCGGTATTATCACGATGGTGTTCGGCAACGTTCTTATCCTCGTTGACCGCCACCCTATGTCCTCGACATACCCCGATATGTTCGCATCTGGCAGTTCTATAAAATCCCCGACGCTGACCGGCCTGTCCGAAATCACGTGCAGTCCCGCAAAAAAATTCGAGAGCGTGTTCTGCAACGCAAGGCCGATGGCCAACCCGCCCAAGCCCAGCGTGGCAATCAGCGGACTTATCTCGACCTGGAAGTGGTCGAGAATCATCAGAATCGCGAGCAGATATATCACGACGTTGATTATCTTGTTCAGCAACCTCGGGGTTTTTTCGAATTTTTTCTGGACCTTAATCCACCGTATCACCAGCACGTTCAGAATCCTGGACACAAGCATGGATATCAGCAACACAAAAAACACGAAGAACATCATGTTCATCCACGCCCCGTACGGGGCAAGTGCGGAGAGAGTGCCCAGCGCGAAGTACAAACCCAAAGAAACGGTAAAAACGTACACGGGTTTTGTTATTATCCCGAGCAGGATGTCGTCAACATCGCTCTTTGTCTTCTCCGTGAACCTCTTCACGTATCTCCTCAAAATAAAGTTGAATACGTTGGCGAATACGACCGAACCCACTATAATCAAGAAAAATCTAAGATACTCGCTCTGCGTTATAATTTCAATCGTCCCCATCTCACAGTTCTAAATTAGATGTGAGGGTATAAAAATGTTTCGGTTTTATGATTGTTGTTCTTAGATTAACCTTAGCACATCCCTCGTTTTCCAAACTTTCACTGCCATTTGTTTTTCGAAGTCCGTGTCTTCGGTCCAAATGCCATCGTTTTTGAATGACAGCGCCAGAGCGACGTATGGTGCGTCATTTATATCAATATCCCTCTATCATTCTTTCTAACTGCCCCTTTTGGCGAGTATCTTCCTATGTTTCTCCAACATCGATTTTTTCACCATCCTGTCCAAATCCATGACATCATCCATCGTCATCGTACTTTTGGACGTAAGCTTGTCCAGGAGTTCCAAATCCCTCGCCTTGGTCCATATCGCCTTTCTTGCCACTTCTGCCCACTTGACGTCGGAGTGTTTTTTCATAAGATTGTGCAGTTCGTTGGGCACGTTGAACGTCATGTTAACCATCCAAATCACCTCATTAAGTAAAATAAGTAAAACACCTTAATAAATAAAATTTACTTTAAATTCCCCCTAGATACGGAATCCTCGTTGGGGTTTTTCCTGTTGATGTTGATTTTGGGTTGGGTTGGAATAGGTTGTAGGGAGAATGTTAAATGGTTATCTGAATATCTCTTTTAACCACTTCCATTCTTGTTTCTACGAACAGGTAACGCCCATCGGCCCAAATTCACATCCTTTCGTTAATAAATCCCCACAATATTGTTTTGATTTTTGGATACAATCAGAATCTGTAGTGCATTTACCGGCGACGTAAGTTTTTATACAAATATCTAATCTTACACCTTTACTCTCATCTTTATCACAAATATTATTTGAATTCTGATCTAAACAACATTCTGTACCTACTTTCATATACGGTGAATTACAGATAATCGTTTCTTGTTTTGATTGTTGAACACAACCACTTATAAAAATTGTTGCTATCGCTATACCGAGAAGTAAAATTTTTTTATAATTCATCCTAAACCATCACTTACCCATTAAACACTAATATAAATAACCATACTTTTAGGCAATTACTCCCCCTTCCCCATACTCTTCCACCCCTTCGGATAAGTATCCGGTTTCATCGCAATTGTCGAGATTAATATATGAAAAGACGTGACTTTTTATGTGAACTATGACAGCAATCTGATAATTTCTTCCGTATTTAACACTTTAATCTCCTCTATTTGTTTCAGCCTTTTATCGTCGCTCCAAAGAACAGTGTTTGGGTATGCGAGTGTGGATGCGATAAAAATTACGTCGTCAATATCGACCTCTTTTGCCAATTCGATTGCTTTTTCTTTGTATTTGTTAAAAGCTCGTTTGGTGCAATCATCACTTTTCTGAGTAGAAGGTTGAGCAGTTGGTCAAATTCACCCTTGCTCAATCCGCTTTTCTTCTGGATGTCACCCTTATGTTTCCCCAATTCTTCGAAAATGTACATAGGGAATATGAAGTAGCCCTCATATTCAAGTATCAATCTTCTAGTTACCGAATCCTTAATCAACGCCGCGAAGAGGACATTGGAGTCGATGACTATGTTCATGCAATGAACCTCTTAGTGGCGTTCCTCTTCAATTTTCTGCTGAATTCTTCAACATCCTTTTCGGTTAATTTGCTTTTTGATGCTAGTTTCTCCGCCATCTTAAGAGTTTCGATTTTATCTACGATCGCCCTTCTCGCGACTTCACTCCATCGGATTTCGGAGAAAAGCCTCATCTCCTTATGGATACTCTCCGGTATAGATAGTGTTATGTTGGCCATTTTATCACATAAATATGTGAAAGCACATATATAAATACTTGCTATCCTCACGTGGGCGTTACTTCACAAATAATCATTCACTCACCCCTCGTTTTCCACCCCTTTAGATAAATATCCGGTTTCATCAAATCTGGTTCAAATTCACAAAAATTAGCCAAATACATGCATTTATATATTAGTTAATATCTATTTATTATTAACTAATAACTATATCCGCAAAAATGTCAAACATGGTACACATACAAAAATTAGAGCATTCACCGACTTTGAATACGGTGTTGATGGTAGAGGAAACCCTGAAGAAAACGGACGAGAGTGTCATAACCATTGCAGAACTCAAGCGAAGATTGCCCAAGCAGGTGAACCACAACATACTGAAGATAATACTCGAATATCTTGAGGAAAGCAACAAGATCGCAGTGAGCATTAAAGGCATTACATGGATACACAACACAAACCTGAACATGAGACGGGCGCTGGCGGGTGGTCTTGAGTTATGAAAACAGTGCGGGTTATTCTTTCCCCGGAAGCGGAAGAAGTTTACAGATATCTCAATGAGCAGGCGCCTAATTCAAAAAACGAGAGGATGATTCTTAATGCAATTCATAAAAAGATGATTCTAATGAGTATCATGGCAAAAAAGAAGCTGGAATTTATAGATTGGTTGATGATACTGATATTGATTATTCTAATAATCTGGTTTATTAAGATGGTGGTTGGGGGACCGGTATGAAATGGGAAAATGTATTATACTGGATATTCGTACTTTTTCTGATCTACCTAATCATCGAATTAATACGAAGATTGCTTGGGGGGAGTCTGGAGTTCGAAGAATTAATGGTTGGTTTGTTAATAGCAAATTTGGGATATGCTTTCCATATTAATTCAAAATTATCTGAACACATAGGTTGGCATAAAGGAAAGGGAAACGCTTCTTAAGGTAAAAACTGTAAAGAAAAGAATTGTTGTTGCATCACTAAAAATTCATCCTTCTTTCTCCTTCGTTTTCCACCCCTTCGGATACGTATCGGGTTTCATCACAACCCTATCCAAGTCAACAACTTCGCCTTTTTTTGATGCAAGGATTTCACCGCTTTCCATCAGGATTTTCCCGAACGCGACCAGTTCGTTTTTCAGCGTGAAGATGGAAACGAGCTCGCCTTTTTTTATGCCGGTTTCGAGTTTCACGACTCCGGGAACGTTGAGGTTTGCGCCGTGGCAGATTGCGTCAACAGCGGAATCAATGACCCAGATTTTTTTCAGGTCCTGGATTGCGAGCTCCATGGGCATTATGAGTTTTCTCAATTCCTTTTCATTTCCGGTTTCTTTCCAGTTTTCATATGCGTCCTTCAGGTCGTGGAGCGTCACGCATCTGGTTTCGTCCATCCATCCGACCTTGGTTCTGCGCAAGTCGGCCATATGCCCGCCGACGCCCAGGAACAGGCCGAGGTCGTGGCAGAGTTTTCTTATGTAGGTCCCGGATTCGCAGTGGCATCGGGCGAGGACGTCTCTTCCTGCGCGTTCCAGAAGTTCGAGTCCGTAAATTTCCCGGATGCGAAGTTCGCGTTTGACAGCGGACTTTATCGGCGGTCTCTGGTAAATTTTTCCCGTGAAGTATTCGAAGGATTTTTTTATTTCCTTGTCGTTTACGTCGCCATGCAAATGAAGGACGAAAACATATTCCTTTCCGCAGCCGAACAATGCCTGGAGAATTTTCGTTCCGTCGTCGAGGGCGACGGGCAAGACGCCCGTCACTTGAGGGTCGAGAGTTCCGGAGTGGCCGACTTTTTTCAAATGAAGGATGTCCTTGACCCATGCGCTTACTTGATGTGAGGTCGGGCCGGAAACCTTGTCGAGAATCACGAAACCTGTTTGCAGGTACTCTTCAATCTCGCGTTTGTCTGGTTCGCGGCCGAATTCCGGGTTGGTGCTCTCTTCGTTTTTTACGAGCACTTCCCGCAGAATCTCGAAGTCCATGCTCAGAAACCGGCCTGATCGAGTGCCTCCAGCACTTCCTCAGTTTTCGCGCCCTGCTTGACTTTTACAACTGCCGGTAAAGGTTCAAGGTGTGCTATGTTAACGTTCCCCCTTTTGACATCGCCGTCAACCAGCACTGTATTTTTGTCAACCTTGTCCAAGACGATGCAGTATTTTCCGGCTTCCCTGCCGGTCACTTTTTTGCATACCCTTCCGATATCAAGAATCATTTTGGAGTAATATAATGTACAATGCTCTTAAAAATTGTTTTTATTCGAATCCGGTTATATTTTAAAGCACAAAATGCCCAAAGAAAGTAAAGATTCGACTGAGGCACAAGCACCTGTGTGCCCAAGCTGCAAAAACCCCTCACTTGTTACAGATTACAAGCACGGGGAGGTTATTTGCAAGAAATGCGGTCTTGTTATTGAAGACAGCTTGTTCGATTTTGGTCCTGAATGGCGCGCCTTTGACGAGGAGCAGAAAAGCAAGAGAGCGCGTATCGGCGGTCCTGTGAAATTTGCGAAGTTGAGCAAGGGGCTTACCACTGAGATAGACCGATACGACAGGGACATCCGCGGGGGGGCGATACAGCCAGAAAGAAAGGCCCAGCTTTATCGTTTAAGAAAGTGGCAGCGCAGGAGCAGGATGAGCGATTCTGTTCAAAGGAACTTGTCAATTGCACTTCCGGAACTCGACAGGATGTGCGCCTACCTGAACATCCCGAACAATATCAAGGAAGAGTGCGCGATGTGGTACCGAAAGGCTGTGAACAAAGGTATCGTGCGCGGGAGAAGCATTGAATCCGTTGTTGCTGCAATAATCTACCTCATATCAAGAAAGCA
>Ga0209609_10000927_pt1 | contig 17270 bp, 17 predicted proteins | sample LakKivw325mmetaG_FD_184136 | JGI IMG/M metagenome (GOLD analysis project Ga0209609, IMG submission 184136) | Anoxic lake water microbial communities from Lake Kivu, Rwanda to study Microbial Dark Matter (Phase II) - Lake Kivu water 325m metaG... | ecosystem: Environmental > Aquatic > Freshwater... | reverse complement strand
TGTAAACTGAAAATTACTTTACTATTTCAATTCCCATACTCCTTGCTGTGCCGGCAACAATCTTTTTGGCCTGCTCTAAATCGTGGGCGTTTAAATCCTGCATTTTAATTTGAGCAATCTCTTCAACTTGCGCTTCAGTAACCTTCCCTACTTTCTTTTTGTTTGGTTCACCTGAACCTTTTTCAATATGCGCCATTTTTTTTAAAAGCTCTGCAGCAGGTGGGGTTTTCAGAATAAAATCAAAAGTACGATCTTCATAAACCGTGATTTCTGCGGGGATAATCTCGCCCCCTTTATCTTTGGTCAGCTCATTAAATTTGTTACAAAAATCTTGAATATTTAACCCATGCTGGCCTAAAGCTGGACCTATAGGTGGCGCAGGATTTGCCTTACCAGCGGGAATTTGGAGTTTAATTATAGTTTTAATAGGTTTTGCCATAAAAGAATTTTCAATTATTTATTGACTATTTAATTTTTCTGCTAATTCAATAAGAATATTAATAATTCGGATAATATCATCTGCGGAAGGAATTTTAGGAGAAACCTTTAAAATCAATTTATTATCCTCAACCAAAATATTATCCCAAGGGAATCCATATGGCATGGCTTTCAGTTGTTCCGGTAAAGATACCCATAGTGCTTTACCAGATTTTTTAACGCCAGAAGCCATCTCTGTAACCTGTACTGGACCAATCTCTATTTTAATTCCTATATAGCCAACAAATAGGCCGACAAAAGGCATTCCCAATGGAGAATAAGATTGTCCTTGGGGTTTAATTTCTGTAGTAAAATTCTTATATTGACCACTAAGACCTGTTCTTGCAAAAAGTGGCGCTATTAGTGCGTCAGCCCCACCCAATTTAGTTTGCTCTAAATGAAGTTTATCAGCAACTTCCTTAAAAATATCCTTTAACTGATTCCTCTGCCCAGTAAATTTTAAATTCTTTAGTACAAACCAAACAGCCATACAAAACATAAGTAAAAGAATAGGCACACCAATGGGTTTGGGGATTTTCACATTAGCAAAACCTAATATAAATAAAAGGACAAGAACTATTATCAAAAACGTTGTCTGTCTCGCTAATTTCATATTTTATATTTTCTTAATCTGCAAGAAATCTAATTCCACTGGTGTTTCGCGGCCAAACATATTTACCAAGACCTTAATTTTTCCTCGCTCCTCATCAAGATGAGAAACTTTGCCGTCAAAACCCTTGAAGGGTCCATCAATGATTTTGACTGCCTCGCCAATCTCCACATCAATCTTGTACTTCGGTTCAGTGACACCCATCCTCTTTTTCAAAGACTTGATCTCTTCATCAGAGATCGGTGTTGGCGTAGTTCCCGAACCGACAAAGCCGGTCACATTAGGGGTATTTCTAACCACATACCAAGAATCATCGGTAACAATCATTTCTACTAAAACATAACCGGGAAAAATCTTCTCCTCAATTACTTTCCGCCGGCCATTTTTAATTTTAATCTTCTTTTCTTTAGGTACTAAAACATCGAAGATTTTATCTTCCATATCCAGGGATTCAATCCTCTGGCGAAGATTGTGGGCCACATTTTCCTCATAACCCGAATAGGTATGAAGCACATACCAACGTCGCTCTTGCTCCCCTAATTGCTTGGGCATATACTTTGCCTAGTGCGAGTAAAGAACTTTATTTTCCACGCACTTAAAAATTAAAATATTTTTTTAAAAAGTTGTTTCAAAAATATTAATAAAAGATAGTCAACGAACCCTAAAAAAGCAGATACTGCCAGACTGAAAATAATAACAATATAGGTATGACGAAATAATTCGGATCTGGTAGGCCAAACTACTTTTGTAAGTTCAATTTTTGATTCCTTGAAAAAAAGGATAATTTTGCTCAAAAAGCGAGACATATCTCTTGTTTTTAAAAAGCCCTCGAGGGCTTTCTACCCTGAAGTATATACTAATAGAAAAAAATTGACAAGAGGCAAAGATCTTAATCAGACATCCAGGTTTTTAACTTTTTTCGCGTGGGTTTGGATGAATTTTTTGCGAGGGGCAACCTCTACACCCATTAAAGTCTCAAAAGCCTGATCAGCCGCTTCTGCATCTTCAAGTTTAACTTGCCACATTACTCTATTCTCTGGATTCATCGTAGTCTCCCAAAGTTGTTCAGGATTCATTTCACCTAAGCCTTTGTAACGTTGGATGCGTACATTGTCTAAACGTCGCTCCTTGCTTTCTGTTTCTTCCGCCTCTGAAATTAATTCTTCTGCAATTTCTCTTCCTCCCTCTTCTATTTTTTCTTTGACTACTTTACCTTTAGACCCTCGGCTTAAAGTATCTAAAATCTCTTCTTTATCCTGATCAGTATAAGCATATTCTATTTTGGCTCCTTTTTGAACGCGATAAAGAGGTGGCTGGGCTACATAGAGATGACCAGCTTTAATAATTTCTTCAAAATAACGGTAGAAAAGAGTAAGCAGTAAAGTCCGAATGTGAGCGCCATCCACATCCGCATCCGTCATAATAATAACCCGGTCATAGCGTAGACGTGATAAATCAAATTGTTCACCCAAGCTTGTACCGAGAGCAGTAATAAGGGTGCGGATTTCATTGTTTTTGAGCATCTTGTCTATACGTGCTTTTTCTACATTCAAAATTTTACCCCGCAAGGGCAGAATCGCCTGAAAACGACGATCACGGCCCTGCTTGGCACTTCCACCTGCGCTATCACCTTCTACTAAATAAAGTTCAGACTTTTTTGGATCACGCGAAGAACAATCCGCTAATTTTCCCGGCAAGGTTAAACCATCTAAGGCTCCTTTGCGAATTACAGTTTCGCGGGCGGCGCGGGCGGCGCGCCGTGCCTGCGCGGTGAGAATACATTTTCCTAAAATCATCTCTGCATCCTTTGGACTACTCTCTAAATATTCAGAAAAAGCCTCGCCTAAAACATTATCTACTATACCGCGTACCTCTGCATTACCTAGTTTGGCTTTGGTCTGACCCTCAAATTGAGGATTTTTTAATTTAACACTCACTACGGCGGTCAAGCCTTCACGCACATCATCTCCGCTTAAATTATCCTCTTTTTCTTTAAGATAATTATTCTTCCGACCATAATCGTTTAAAACCCGAGTTAAGCTGGCACGGAAACCTGTTAGATGCGCCCCCCCTTCAATAGTATAGATATTATTCGCAAAGGTAAAAATGTGCTCTTTATAGCCCTCAAAATATTGCAGGGCAATCTCTACATTCACTCCTTCCATCTCTTTTTCTACATAAAAAATCTTTTCATTCCTGACCTCTTTGCCTTGATTTAAAAAATAGACATATGATTTGATACCACCCTCAAAATAGAACTGATATTCCTTTTGTTTAGAGGCTCTTCGCTCATCGCGAATAATGATGCGTACCCCTTTGGTTAAATAAGCCTGCTGACGGGCATGTTTCAAAATAGTATTCCAGGAAAATTGCACCCCTTTATCAAAAATCTCCCAATCCGGTTCAAAGCTAGTAATAGTTCCTGTATCATCACTTATACCCACTTTGCGCACCTTGTTCTTGGGTTTGCCTCGCTCGTATTCTTGCCTGTAAATGCCGCCATCGCGATGTACCTCTACTCTAAGCCACAGAGAAAGAGCATTAACTACGGAGACACCCACGCCGTGCAAACCCCCAGATACTTTATAACTTTCACCCCCAAACTTTCCTCCAGCGTGCAACATTGTCATTACTGTCTCCAGGGCAGATTTTTTAGTTTGGTGATGTTTCTCCACAGGAATACCACGGCCGTTGTCTTTAACTGTAATAATATTATTAGCTTCTAAGATTATCTCAATCCGATCACAATATCCAGCCATTGCCTCATCAATAGAATTATCTAATACCTCCCAAATTAAATGATGTAAACCGTCCACTCCTGTAGAACCTATATACATTCCAGGGCGCCTGCGGACTGGCTCTAAACCTTCCAACACAGTAATATCACGAGCGCGATAAGAAGCAGATAAATTTTGTTTTTGAGAAGAAACCATAGGATAAAAAATTTCTAATTCTTAATTTTTAATTTTTAACTAATTTTTATTTGCTTAATTTTTATTGTTGTTACAAATAAGATAATAATTCAATAACCTAAATAAAAAATTAGCTAAAAATTAAGAAACAAAAATTAAAAATTATCCTCTACCCCTCTCTGATAATTGTTCCCAATTCTGTCTTTAAACTATGAATGATTTTCTGATGAACCACTTTCGCCTCTTCTTCTTTCAAACTTCTTTTACTTGAACGATACACAATGCGCAAAAATAATCCCTTCTTTCCCTGACTAATCTGTTTACCACGATAGGCCTCTAAAAATTGCACCCGTTCCACAAGTTTTCTGCCGCTATTTTTAATTTTACTTTCCACCTCTTGCCATAAAGTCTCTTCGGGTATCACGATGCTCAAATCAAAGCTTACGGCGGGATATTTGGGCAAAGGCTGATATGTTTTATGAGCAGAGAAATGTTTTAATAGCTCTTCAAAATTTAAATCAAAAACCACAACTGTATCTTTGAGCTTAAAATTGGAAGTAAAAGTAGGTTTTACAATACCTAAGAAACCAAGTTCTTTTCCTACTATATTTAATGTGGCGTTTCCGCCATTAACTACTAATTGCCCTTCTCCCTTCTTCCAAACAAAATTATGTACCCCTAATCCATCAAGTAAGTTTTCAACCACACCCTTCATTTGATAAAAAAGAGTGGTCTGGCCCCTCTTGCGCCACCACAAACCAGCTAAATGCCGTTCTTCACGGGGTAAAACTGAATCTCTTCCTAAGTAAATCCGGGCAAGTTCAAAAATTTTAATTTCCTCACTTCTCTGCCGGTTCTCCTTTGCCACATCTAGGAGACTAGGCACAAGGTCCTGACGTAAATATTCAAATTCTTGTGATAAAGGATTAATTATTTGGAGGTTATCTTTAGCAGTGTATCCACATTTCGCAAGTAATTCTTTGCTTATAAAAGAATAAGTGTAAACCTCGTTAAAGCCTGCGCCAACTAAAATATCTTTGGACTTTTCTTCCCATAAAAATTCATTAGTCCTAATCTCTTCTGGGATGCGTGTATCTAAAAGTTTGCCCTGCAATTTATGATAACCATAAATTCGTGCAATATCTTCCACTAAGTCCTCTTCTCCTTCCACGTCATAATACCGCCACGATGGTACAGAAATAACCATTTTGCTTTTCTCCTTTTTAACAAGGAAACCAAGGCTCTCTAAAATCGTAATGGCACGAGACTGCGGAATATCTTCACCAAGTAATCGCATAATACTAGTGGGATTAAACTCTATTTTTTTAGGGTTAAATTTCTTAGGATAAACGTCTATAGAGCGGCTACTTATTTTCCCTTGTGTAAATTTTTGAAGGAGATCAAGGGCGCGGGCAAAAGGTGTTTCTAAATCTAAAGGAGAGAGACCTTTTTCAAAACGCGCCGAGGCATCAGTTTGGAGAGATAATACACGTGAAGTCCGACGAATGGAGAGAGGGTTAAAATTTGCACATTCTAAAATAATCCTTTTTGTCTGGAGTGTGACCTCTGCCTTCTTGCCGCCTTTAATACCCGCAAGAGCAATTGGGCTCTTGCGATCGGCAATAACAAGCATATCCTCTTTTAGTTCAAAGGTTTGATCGTCTAGGGTGGTAATTTTCTCGCCTCTCTTGGCTCTTCGAATGATAATTTCAGGAATCTCATTTTGCATATCCAGCCGATCCGCATCAAAAGCATGCAGAGGTTGACCATACTCCAACATTACATAATTAGTAATATCCACCACATTATTAATCGGCCGCAAACCCGCTAACTCCAATCTTGAGGCAATACCTGCAGGAGAAGGGCCTACTTCCACACCTTCAAGGAGGACACCCAAATAGCGCGGACAAAGCTTGGGCTCTAAAATTTCAATTTCTAATTTTTTTGAGGACGATACTGATGTTGGAATAGGAGGGATTTCGGGTAAAACTAGTTTTTCCTTCAAGATTGCTCCTATCTCACGAGCAATACCAATCAAAGACAGCATATCCGGCCGGTTGGAAGTAACCTCAATGTCATAGACATATTCCGACTTTCCTTTTACCACTTCTTGAGAAGATATTTTTTCCACCTTTTCTACACAAACCCCGCATAGAGAAACCCGCCGCGTTATTTCTTCTGATGTCAAATGAGTCGGACAATATTCTAAAAGCCAATTGTGAGGAATTAAAATGTTCATAAAAATTTTAAAACTGTCTCAAAAATCTTAAATCATTTTGATAAAACATTCTTAAATCTGGAATCCCGATATTTTCTTTCATTAAATAACAACGTTCCACACCCCAACCAAAAGCAAAACCTGTGACTTTTTTAGGGTCCTGTCCTCCAGCGCGCAATACATTGGGATGCACCATCCCTGCGCCGCCCAATTCAGACCAGCCTTGTTTACAATAACGGCAGCCTTTTCCCTTACATAAACCGCAGGTAACATCTACCTCAAAAGAAGGCTCGGTGAAACGGAAATGAAAAGGCCGTAATCTAATTTTGCGCCCAAAACCAAAAAATTCCCGACAAAAATATCCCAAAACGCCTTTTAAATGCACAAATTGGATTCCACTGTCTACAACAAGACCTTCAAATTGGTGAAACATTGGTACATGATTAATGTCAATCTGTCTTCGGTAACATTTAGAAATATTCATCATCCGAATCGGCAAAGGATGATTTTCCATCTCCCGCACTTGGCCCGAAGAGGTATGGGGGGTGAGCACAAGTTTCTCTTTATTTTGCGCTTGATATTTGGAGCTTAGCGCCACAAAAAAGGTTTCCCATTCATCCCGCGCGGGATGGTCAGGGGGCATATTCAGAGCTTCAAATGCATAATAATCAGTCTCCACTTCAGGATAACGTCGCCTCACAAAACCAATGTTTAAAAAGATTCTTTCAATTTCTCGAATTGCTTGAGTTACAAGATGGAGGTGGCCGCGACTTATTTTTGGTGCTGGTTCTGTGATGTCAATGAAAATTCGCACATCAGAACCACCTATGGATTTTCTTTTATCTTGAAAGGCTGTTTCCAAATCACGTTTCACGCAATTAGCGAGGCGCCCAGCCACTGGCCTTGTTGCAGCAGGTAAATCTTTAATTTTCTTTAATGCTCCTGCTAGCTTTCCTTTGCGACCCAAATATTTAATACGAAAAGACTCCATTTGGGCTTTGGATTGAATGGTAAGAAGATCTTTCAAGGCTTCAGACTTGATTGCTTCTAATTTTTCTATTAATTCAGATGCCATAACTTCTACTCATAAAATAAAATTCTAATAGACCTACGGAAACAGCAAAGAGGGCTCCATCCCACCAATTAAGAATCCGGAACTGTTGAAAAACCAGACAGCCAACGATAACCAGGGCTAATAATACTGCCTGACGGAAAGAAACCCCGACGTGGGCAAAAATAATCTCGTTATGCGAAAAACGAATTCGCAGGGCTAATCCTATGAGAGTAAAAGTACCCACTAAGCTGAAAAATAAACTTAAATGGAAACAAATTAAACCCACAATCCCGGCGGTTTCGGGATCAATAAAAAAAAGAATTAAACCCCAAGCAGTCCAGCAAAAAATCGTAGCGGCGATCATACCAATAACATATTTTTTCAAGGACATAGAACAAAGCAAAAATAAGGATTATTACTCCCTTTTTACACTTTTATTATAAATCATTTTTTGATATTCTACAAGCTTAGATTTAGGCCTCGAAAAACCCAGAATCTGTGAATAAAGCCCCATCCAAATCAGAGGATTTGGTGGGGGGAACCCCGAAATAAAGCCCCATCAAATCGGAGGATTTGATGGGGGACCCCGAAATAAAAAAAGTCTATTTTCAATAGACATTTAGGGGTTAATTTGCCATAAATATGGCAATATGACATCATCTTGGGTCTGAATTGATTTATTCAGATTTATAAAAATTTCCTTTTTTTAACTGCTGGTATTCTAAATCAGTCAGAATGATAACAGCGATATCAAAAATAGTCAGTAATACTAGCCAGAGTGCATGATCATAAGTAAGCCTATAGAGTTGGTATAAAATAAAAAGGAAGAAAAAAATAATAGCCAAAGGATAGGCCCATAGTTTTCGTTTCAATAAAGCAACAACTAAGAAAAGTTTGATGATACCATGGGAAAAAAGGTAAATAGCGCTAAAAATCTGTGTGCTTACAGAAAAATTTTGAACCAAACGTACGAGGTAGTTAGAAAAAAAATCTTGGGGATCTTCACTAAGCTCACCTTGAGTCCAAATTAAAACAAAATGATTGATTGCCGCTGGCTTAATCATAAAGAGCAACCATCCCCCAATCGTTTCTAAAATTCCGTTGATGCCTTTTAAAAGAATACCAATTCTAAAGGCGCGATGAACGATCACTTTTGAGCTTAGTTTTTCTCCTCTGCTCATTTTGTAAGGTATTATTTTAAAAATAGATGATTCTGAAGTTCTGTAAGCTTGACACACTTACATTCTGGACACTTCTGACAACTCTTCAAACCCCGGCGAAGACCACAGGCTCGCACCGCGCACTCGCGGCAATGCGTATACAAAGGTCCATTTGAAAGACAACCATAACAATTAATTTCGCGAGGTTCAACTCGCGGACCGCCTTTTGCCCGGTGCCGCAGGGTCCATTCTTGTGCAGTTTTAAGTCGCAAGGCATCATTATTATTTTTAGTTGCAATAAATGCAGAACATGCGCCGCAGTCTAGACCGCAGAAAGCAATATTTTTAGACATAGGAATTGTAATTTATTTTTCAATTTTAAACATTTTTCCGTGTCCGGGAATAATATAATCTGCAATTGCTAAAATTTTCTTCCGACTAGCTGTTAAGGCTTTTTGATCTTTCATATACGGATCATTATGACACATTAAACTTTGCTTATCCGTTTTCTGCTTTGCTCCGTCCTCCCACCAAAAAAGATCGCCAGCAATAACCACTTGGCCTAAATTCTGGGTTTCAACCAAAATAGAACAATGGAAGGGATCGTGGCCAGGGGTCTTGAGTAACTTAATGTCTGTATCTGGGATTTTCCCCTTATGTTCCTCTATTTTACCATCCCAGGAATAAACATTACTGTCATCAAAAATTTGTGCGGCCTGGAAGATGGCGGTTAAAAGGGCATGGTCTAAATGATAATGCGTCAAAATAACATAATGGATTCTTTCCGGAGAAAGTTTTGCATGCTTTAAAGCCTTGAGAACTGCCTTTTTATCCATGCCCGGATCCACAATAATGTTGATATTCTTCTCTTGGATTAAAGTGGCAGTGGAGGAGGCAAATTCTACTCCCCTTATCTCCTTGGCATAACCTTGGACTAAAATTTTAATTGTGGGCATAAATTTTGCTTATTGCTATATTTTGTTATATCACTTCTAGATTAGTGGCTTAAATCCACGCTTAAAGCACGGACTTTTATTTTATCCTTTTGCATTGGCTTTTGAAATTCAGGGTTTTATTTTTAAACTTGACAATATTTAAATTTATTATATAATTACGAAGTTCTGCTCAAGGTACTGCTCTTTTTATAGTTTCTTTTCACCACAAGGAGGGACAAACAATAAAAAACGATCTAGTAATTTTGGTTTTTTTGATGTTCTTAATGATGATGACGATAGCGCCTATTTTCGCAAGCGACGAAGAAGTGCAAGGCACGCAAGTTTTCGTGGTTTCGGGAAAGGTTGATAAAGCCTATCAGTGGATTCTAAATAATCCCAATGCCGTTGTCAAAGTTTCTAAAAATGGTAGTGAAAGTGAGGCAAGAGTGTATGCGGAGACTACATCATACGCTAAAGTATATATATCTTTTAGCGGTTATGTTGCAAAATCCGGCGATGAAATATCTGTAGGAGTTTGTTATGATGCTCTGAAGATCTGGAGCAAAAGCTATAAAGTCACTCCCGAAGATATCGCACAGGCTAGTTGCACGGTTAATATAGATGCGACTAGTACTGAAGACAAAACCCAATTGATTGTGGTGGGAGGACATATTGATGAAACAATTCAGGATCTACTACCCGCAACAATCATTGTGGATTTAAATGGTGTGCAAGTCCCGGCCACGATTCACGAAAATAATACATACACCGCAACATTTATGGTATTTGAAGGATATGTCGCCGGCGTCAGCGATACGGTGAATGTAGTTATAGAAAAGAATGGAGTCAAATTGTTTTCAAAAAAACATACTTTGACTCAAACGGAAATTAATGAAAAAGCGTGTATCATTGATCTCCAACTTGCCTCGACGGTCATCTCCCCCCGAAAAATTTGCCATACAACCTGGGGAGCGATAAAGAGATGATTTGCAATGCTGCGATTTTATACTGAATTGTTTCTTAACCAGTAAATTTTTAAGCTTTTTTGGAAAGGAGTGATAAGAATGGAAACTACCGCTAGTTTATCCATGCCCATGGATAAGAAAGAAACCGACCTAGCGATATTATTTGAAATGCCATTGCGTCAGGGTAAACCGGGACGAAGTTTACAAGTTGCATGGAATGAACAACTTCCTATTATTGAAGGGATGAGTGCGAAATACTTTTCTATTTTACGTACAACCGCAAGTGGGACGAGACCGGGAAATCACTTCCATACTATAACAAAAGAAATCTATTATGTTCTTAAAGGTGGGATCGAAGTGATCTTGGAACATCGGGAGACAAAAAAGCAGGAAAGATTCTTCTTGTCGGCTAAAAGATCACAGGGACTTTATATTAGGCCTGGTGTAGCCCATGTAATTGTTCCGTCAACAGAATCTACCACTATACTTGTGGTGACAGATAACCCGGATATGTATAAAGATGAGTTTAAATACGAAATAGCTAATTGACACTGCCTAAAGGGTTTTTAAAAACCCTTTTTTTATTTTCTTCAAAGATATACCCAGGAGTTTACCCCGCGCTTAATGCGGGAGGATAACAAATATAGAAGTTCTAAAGAGTGTAGGTGTGAGAATTCAAATTAACAAATGTCATTCCCGCGAAAGCGGGAATCCAGAAGAGGAGTGATAATCAGAGTTCATAATATAAATCTTCCCAGGAGGGGTTTTCCTTTTCAATCAGTTCTAGTTTCCATTTACGATTCCACTTCTTTAATTGTTTCTCTCTTTCAATCGCGCCGCAGATATCATCTGTTGCCTCATAATAAACAAGGTTACACACATTGTATTTTTTAGTAAATCCATCGGCTAATTTATTCTTATGTTCATAAACCCTTTTCCTTAAATCATTGGTGACGCCAATATACAAAGTGCCGTTTTTCTTACTAGCTAAAATATAAACATAATAATATTTACTGTAAAGCACTGTTTATTTTGTTATTCCCGACCCGATCGGGGATCCAGGTTTTGAGCACTAATCCTGGATTCCCGCTTTCGCGGGAATGACAGAATAAATGTTAAAAATCAATAATTGGATTACCTTTTCCCATAACCTAAATATTTAACCTCTTTCCTTTCTATATTGGTAATTTTATATCTAAAAATATAATAAAATCCTTGAGAATATGAAGGATAACAAACTATATTAAAAATCGTTCCATTAAGTTCGGCTACACTCATCATTACCCCTCCGTCTTTGTTCCTTATCGCTATTCGACATTCATTATCTGGGGGGGAAAATTGACTTTGATACTTTTCAATTTTAATTTCTCTACTTTATAACTTTAATATTGAAAGCTGTCCCCAATCCCACATTTCGGAGGCTAATAAAATAATTAGAAAGCCCATCTCGGTCACCTCTGTTTTTCACAGGAATTAGGTATTCTCTGAACTTATCTTTTATCTTAAATATTCCGTTTCGTGTATTAGCTTTACGTTGATAATCTGGTAAATATCTAACATAAAGAATCATCACTGGCATCTGCGCTATTTCATTCTGTTTTATAATTTGCTCTCTCATTTTCCAAGTTTCCCAAGCGTACCAGAAAAGAGCAATAAAAATTATAAATAGAATCCAATTAGATAGTGATCTATGCTCTGAAAAAGTCTGGTCAGGAAAAGGTAATTTTTCTTCCACAAAAGAAAAAAAGGGGGCCAAATAAACCGTAATAATACAAGCAAGTACAAATAAAAATATAGCAATGTAAGATTTAACCCTTGCTAAATGATCCATATTTTTATGATAGAATGTAACGACGTCATAACTTTCTAAATTCGCAGATGTCGTGAAAATCGCAGAATTTGCATTGATAGCCAGGGGTGGGTTTAAAGGAGGAGGATTTAATTTTTTGGATTGTTTCGGAGATTCCGGTTTTTAACTTTGTTATTTCCTTTTCACTTCCTAAAAATGAAATCTCCTGACTATTTTTAAAAAAATAAAAAATTAGTTTTTGTGGCTGAAGATTTAGGGCTTCTTCTGCAGCCAATTGATAAAGCAGAAGCTGGGTGCGCTGGTCAGGGGTTAAACGTTCTCTTGCTTCACCGCTTTTGTAATCCACAATTACGACCCCATCTTTTGTTTCATCGACACGATCTATACGGCCAATTATAATAGCATTGTTAATTTTTAGACGAAAAGCCTTTTCTAAACCCAAAACTTTTGGCCAACTATTTTTATGCATTTCATAAAACTTTTTGAGCTGCTTCAAACCTTTCTGCTTGTATTCTTTCTGCGTTGTTTCATCTGGATACCAATCATCTATCCACGCGTTTGTATAGATTTTTTTTATATCCTCCCAGGAAATGGAATCATTTTTACTCTGTAGAGACGAGAAATCTTGTGTCTCTACTTTTTTAAATCCAAACAAATCGGTTTGCCTATTTTTCTCTTTATTTTGCAAAAAGTGAAATAAATCATACATTACCTTGTGCATTGTTTGGCCAAAGCTATGTTGGTAATGGCCACGGCGCGGGATGCGGATGCCAAATTGAAATTTATATTGCAGGGGGCATTTCCTGAAAGCTTCTAATTGGGAAAAACTGAAATAGGTGGGAAGCTTCAAAGTCTCTTGTAGATCTTTTGTCTTTTTAGGAATTGCAATCCGCAGGCTCTCTAATTTAGGAACGGGCAGAGATGCAAAATTTTGTGTTTCTGTAGAATCTTTTGCGGCGCCACATTCAATTAAGAAACGGGAGAGCTTCTTAGCTCGAGCTCCTCCGTAATTTGCTGCTGAAGTAAAAAATACACCTTCTTTTGCACGCGTGATAGCAACATAAAAAAGCCTGCGTTCTTCCTGAAGGTGAACGTCACCTCCAGGCAAGATTTCTTTAACCAAGGAATCAGGAATCTCTATCGGATCGCGACGGTTCAGTGAGGGAAATCTTTTGTCCACCATACCCACAATAAATACATAACGAAATTCTAGGCCCTTCGCTTTATGAATCGTCATAATCTTCACTGCTTCCGGCCCTGCTTCTAAATCCATATCTAGGCTACCTTCGTCCCCTGCTTCCTGTTCTAGATTGATGCGCTGTATAAAGTCCTTGAGCTTTGCGCGGGTTGTGGTTTCGGTTTCAAAATTTTTTATTTTCTTGGCAAATTGATTTAAGTAAAAAATATTATCCCGCGTTTCTTGATCATCCTTGCCGCCTAAATATTTTAAATATCCCGAATCCTCCATAAACGCGAAAAAGACAGAATGGATGGTCGCATCACGGGCAAGTTGGAGGTGTTTTTGAATTAAAGATAAAATCTTTTTCATTTCTTCTTTGCTCGCCGGACTAATCTTTAAAAGATCAGCCCCTGTAAGGGCGCGATACAGGCTTATGCCTTTGCGGCTTGCCCAGTAATTTAATTCCACTAAATCCTCGGTTTTAATTTTAAAAATAGGAAGGTTTAAAATGCGATAAAGCGATGGACTTTCGTGATAATTATCTAGTAAGTTAAAATACGCAAGCACATCCATAATAATCGGTTTTTTGTAAAGTCCACGCGATGCAGCCCAAACATAAGGCACGCCTGCTTCTTTTAAGCCGTTCGCAAAAATTTCAGAGATTTCATTGGTGCGCGACAAAATCGCAAAGTCATTCCAAGTCAAACTTTGATTGCCTTTACGTAGCTCTAATATTTTTTTGATTACTGCTTCTACCTCGGTTCTTTGGTCAGCAAGATGCCAATGCCCAATAGCTCCTTTGTTGCCTATCTGCGACTGTAACTTTTTACTTACTTTATTGCCGAGTTTTATTTCTAAACGTTCAGGGTTGTTCAGCTGAATAAATTCATACGACAAATCCAAAATATTCTGCTGGGAGCGATAGTTATTAGTAATAAAAATTTCACGGGCATTCGGATAGTCGCGTTTAAATTCCAAAATATTGGAAACCGAGGCGCCGCGGAATTTATAAATAGATTGATCATCATCACCGGTCACGGTCAAATTATTTTCGGGTTGGCCAAGAAGTTTAACTAATGCATATTGGGCATAATTGGTATCTTGAAATTCATCTACGAGAATATATTTAAAACGATTTTGATATTCCGCAAGAACTAAAGGTCGCGACTCTAAAAGCTTTAGAGTATAATTAATAAGGTCGCCAAAATCCAAGGCATTATTTTGTAGCAATAAGTCTTGATAAACTTTGTAGGCTTTGGCGACTTCTAAGAGCCGCTCCCCTTCTTTACTTGCGCGATCTCGTTCCTCCAGAACCGCGCCTTGATTTAATTTTAAATTCTCGGCATATTCCAAATATGCTTCTGGCGAAATCAATTCATCTTTAAGGCGCGAAAAATGCTGAACAAGAGCTTGAATAAATTTTGTCGGGTTGCCTAATGGTCTGTAATAATCCAAATCAAATTTGTCTAAGTTTTCACGAATTAAAATCCATTGATCTGTGGTGTTTAATAATTTAAAATCATTAGGAAGACCAATGTCTAGGGCATGCTCTTTTAAGATCCGCTGGCCCAAACCATGAAAGGTGTCAATCCAAATATCCACATAGCCATAAGGTAAAAGTTCATCAATGCGCCTTTCCATTTCCTCGGCAGCTTTTTCTGTAAAAGTCACAGCGAGAATTTCTTCGGGCTTGGCAAGACCTTTCTGGATTAAATAAGCAATCCGGCGGGTAATCACCGTGGTTTTTCCAGTTCCGGCACCGGCCACAATCAAAAGCGGACCAGAAGTGTGTGTGACTGCTTCTTTTTGAGCAGGATTGAGATCGGTTAAAATATCTTGACTTTTAATCATTTATATGATGTAATGTTTCTAGTTTTGAATTTTTTACATTTTTTATTCCGGAATCTATTATTGCTGTTTTGAAAAACAAAGGAGAAGAGAAAATGAGAATTAGAAGGCTCGGATGGTGGGAGCTTGCGATATTCGTGATCGTTACTGCTGGCGTAGTAACAATCATATTGGTAAAAACAAGCGATGTGGCTTGGCGTGTCCTTTCCTTCCCTTTTGGACTCTTTGTTGCACTTTTTATCGCTTATTGGGGACCTGAATCGGTGCGAAAAATCAAAAAAATGAAACATGACAAACTAATGCAAAGAAGGGCTAAAGAAGCGCGCCTGCATCCGCGTCCTTTATAATTTACAAGTTCAAGCATAAAGCTTGAACTTTTTTTATTTTCCCAGAACCCCTCCCACCTCCCCTTAGAAAGGGGAGGTTTGTTTATTGCCCCTCCTTTTCTAAGGAGGGGTTTTGGGGAGGTTCTGATTTCAATCCGCTTGCGGCGGTTCAAGGTTTACTTTTGTGGCTGGTGCTTCCAGCATATCCACTTGCTCAATCTTGGTGGATAATTTCATATATTCGGTATTCACATTATCCATCATATTCTTGGCATTGTTGACGTGGCGCGAAAGGACACCCAAGTTCTTACTAAACTTATTTGCATCCTGCTTAATGCCTTTTAGGGCCAGTAAAATTTCTTTGGCCGCTTCTTCAATTTTCGCACTCTCCAAACCAACCATCACCACTCTCAAAAAATAGTAAAAACTATTCGGTGAAACCAAGAAGACACGCTTTTTTTGGGCATAGTCATTGAGGTTAGCATTGTCCATTACCACTTCATACCACAAGGTTTCGCTGGGTACATACATAATCGCGAAATCTACAGTCCCCTCTTGGGGCAAAATGTATTTTTGCGCGATATCGTCAATGTGTCTTTTAACATCGCGCAAAAATTCGCGGCGACTACTTGCCTCTTCTCCTTCACTCTCTGCTTGCGATAATTTTCGAAAATTCTCCATCGGAAACTTAGAATCAATGGGAATAATATTTTGCTTACTTTTGATAATCGCATCTACAGTTTGACCTTCTTTGAATCTATACTGCAGGGCATAGCAGTGTTTGGGAAGCATTTGGTCTAAAAGGTCGTGCAAAACCTGTTCACCCAAATTGCCGCGCAATTTTGGCGAACGCAAAAAATCTTGGAAATCTTTCATCTGTCGTCCGATCTCCTGCATCCCACCCAAATGTTTGGAAACCGTGCCAATAACACGGGCAGCATTGTCTAAACGCTCGTTAATCGCCTTGTTCGTCTGGGAAAGTTGCGCCTGTAAATTGGTATTGGTTTGGGTTAAATTCTGTTGCATTTCCCGACGCACCTCATTAATCATCTCTAGAGTTTTTTGCGTAGATTCGCGCGTATCATGCAAATTATCCTGCATTAGTTTTTGCATCACTTCCACAGCCTTGTCTTGCCCTTTATCTTTACTTAAGTTCTGTAAACGATAAACAATATAACTAATTGCACCTAAAATTCCAAGGCCAATCAAAATTAAAACGATTTCCATAATTTTGGTTTTGTTAATTTCATTTCTTCTCTTATTATACCAAGGAAAGGTTAAGATAAAAAGGAATTTGTTATTAATGTCATACTTTTACATTTTGCTATCCGATTTAAAAACGAGAATAATCCCTTAACCACGTTCGAAACGACCTTGAATTATGTCCATACCTTTGTTAATAAAAACCCTGCAGAGAAAAAATTCTGCAGGGATAGTTTATATTTATTGCTGCCTACACCAAGTATAGGCATTTTGGAAGAGTTTTAGCCAAGGACTTGTTTCTAATTCTGCCCAAGTAGCAGGCATCCAAGGCCATTGCCATTTTAAAAAGGTACGCTCGGGATCCTTCATTACAAACCAAACTTCCTTTTTAGCCATAATTACACTCCTTTCCATCACTGAACTGGACTTGCCTTAAATACTATAAATTTATCCAAAGAACCACGAAATCCTGAATCTAAAAATTCTCTTTTGAAATGCAACTTTGTAAAATGAAGTTGCATGCCAAAAAGAACAAAGCGACGGCGTCATTTTCGCCACCTCAATCAGTTTGA
>Ga0209609_10000924_pt1 | contig 17302 bp, 14 predicted proteins | sample LakKivw325mmetaG_FD_184136 | JGI IMG/M metagenome (GOLD analysis project Ga0209609, IMG submission 184136) | Anoxic lake water microbial communities from Lake Kivu, Rwanda to study Microbial Dark Matter (Phase II) - Lake Kivu water 325m metaG... | ecosystem: Environmental > Aquatic > Freshwater... | reverse complement strand
GGGGCATACAGTTCCGCCACCTTGGATGCGGCCGCGCGATTGGTAGAACCCAACACGATGCGGTCGGGCGCCATGAAATCGCGCACGGCCGAGCCTTCGCGCAGGAATTCGGGGTTGGATACTACGGCAAACTCGTTGCGATCGGGGCTGTGCTGCCGCATGATGTCGGCCACCCAGTCGCCCGTGCCGATAGGGACCGTGCTCTTGTTCACGATGATCGCGGCGTGTCCCAGACATTCAGCGATGCGCTGGGCAGCTCGCGTGACGTCGGTCAGATCTGCCTCGCCCTCAACGCCGGAGGGAGTACCCACTGCAATGAACACAAACTCAGCATCCCGCAGGCCTTGGTCGTAGGATGTGGTGAAACGCAATCGCCCTGCCTCGTGATTCCGGCGCACGATCTCTTCCAGGCCGGGCTCAAAGATGGGCAGAACGCCCGCTTCAAGCCTGTCGATCTTCTCCTGCACCACGTCGTGGCAGACCACACGGTTGCCCAGGTCCGCCAGGCACGCGCCCGTCACCAATCCCACATACCCCACGCCAACCACGCAGATGCCGCTCATCTCCATGCTCCAAACACAAAAGAATCGCAGCCTTGGCTTCTGGCAAGGCCAAGGCTGCACACAGGTACTCGGCCACACGCAGCGGAGGCAAGTATACCCGCGGCGCCCCCGTCTGTCAATGCTTGTGCAGGCATTGCGCGGCGTTCACTCACGACAAGCATCGACTCCAAGTACAGAAGCCGAGCACCGGAGCAACTCTGCCAAATGCTCCGAGATGTGGATTCCAGGGCGCCGCTGAACGCAGCCGGCGTGACGAGGCTACCTGTCCTCTTCCACCATGCGCGCGAGGGTCTGTCCCATCTCGACCGCATAGTTCGAGCCGCGATCCCAGGGGTAGACATGGCTCATGCTGGCAAAATACAGACCCGGCACCGGAGTGCGTATAGAAGGAATTTGGTTGGAATAACCCACCAGCGGCACCGGCTGCGCGTACTCTTCACGGAAGAGCCAACTCTTGCGCACCCACGAGGGATCGAAATGCGGGTTGAACTTGACCAAGTGGGGCAGATACTCCTGCAAGATCTCTTCCTTGCTCATGGTCATGTGGCGTGTTCCAGGCTCAGGGTAATCGCCGAGGTAGATGATATGGTCCCCGCCATAGTGTTCAGGCAATTGATAGTTGGTATGTTCCACAAAGCACAAGAAGGGGAATTGCTCTCGCGGCAGATTGATCCAGTAGAAACGTTTGGTAAGCGGGCGATCCAGCGTCAGCACCAAGACCATGCCACCCATCGAACGCAGACTGCGAACCTGCTCAAGGTAGTCCTGCGGCAGGCTGGACGTGATGCGCAGCATGGACTGCGGCGAGGTGGTGATCAACACCGCATCGAACGTGGGTTCTTCACCGCCAGCACGCAGGCAGACGCCGTCCTCTTCAGCAGGGGAGCTCGGCTCCATAAGCCTGCACTGCCTGACATCGTCAACTGGCGTGCTCAGACGCAACACGCCGCCCTGGGACTGCACTTTGTGCACCAGGGCATCGACCAGAGCCTGGTAGCCACCTACATAGTAACCCAGGCTCCTGGAGCGCTTGTAGATGCGGGCCCAAAACCAGGCCATGTTGACCTGCTGGTAGTACGCGCCCATCTTGCCCACAAGCAGCGGCTCCCAGAGCAGCTTGTAGGCACGCTCTCCAAGGTAGCGCGTGAGCCACTCATGTGCGGTCACTTGCTCCATGGCCCGCCAATTGGTGGTCATGCGCAAGTACAGGGTCACCAGCCCCACACGCATCTTGTCCACAAAGGAAAGATACGGATAGCGCAGCACCGCCCAGGGACTGTCGAAGGCATTGACGCTGCCATTCTGCCAGATGGCCGTCACTGGCGTAGGGAAGAAGATCTTGTCCCCCAGCCCCAGCTCGCGGCTCAGGTTCAGCACCACATGGTCCGAGGCAAACAGGTGATGGTAGAACTTCTCCAATGGCCACTGCCAGTGCTCGTCCCGGAATGTACTGCACAATCCGCCCGGCTCTGGCTCCTTCTCGAACAGGGTTACCTGGTGACCTCGCTTGCCCAACTCATAGGCTGCAGTCAAGCCTGTGATTCCGGCGCCCACAATGCCAACGTGCATGTCTTCATCACTCCAGTCATAGTATGCGGAGATGCTAGGAAGCGCTGGGAGCGGGCTCCTCCTCGGGGCCTGCTTCCGGCAGCATGCCCGCTAGGATGCGCTCCATGGCCATCGTATGACTGCACACCCCACGCTGGGAGAAAAAGTGGCAGCCACACTCCCAGACGCCTTGGTTGAAGCGCACCGTGTGCGCACTATTGTCGCCCCGCAGGCTGACCTCAAATTGCACAAAGCGCACGCGTCCCCTGTCTTCCGCATACCGCCGGGCTTTTTCGATCTTACTGACCATCCCGGAATCCACTTGCACCTCCTGTGTGTTGTTCTTTCCGAGCAGAATGCACCATTTGAAGCCTGAGACCCCGCTACCGTTGCCTCAGACGATCCTTGATGAACTGTATGTCCGCGATTGTCCAGGGATCCACCCCATACAACATGGCAAGGTAGTAGCTGACATAGTCACCAAAATGCACTGTGGACAGCGCCTGAGCCAGGTTGCTCTGTCCACGCGCCTCTACCGTGTCGCAGGGAAAACCATGCCGTTGAAGCAACTCGCGCGTGATCTCAAAGCGTTGGCGCACGCGCGGATGGTTCGACGCCGAGGTCAGCATTATGACGTGCACCACACCCGCCAGAGCAGCGGGCAAGGCATAGCCGGCCACCGTGTTGTGAGCGAGTTCGGGCAGAACGTCAAAGACGCCCCACGATTTGCCGTTCTCGTTGAACTGTCCCTTCCAACGACGCGCGGCCGCGCTGAGATGTTCCGCAGCATAGACCACCGGGAGCTTACCCTGCAGCTTGAGAGCCAGCGATTTGGCTGGGTTCAATGCTGTGGGAATCCGCTCGCTGATCTCACTCTGCAACTGGCGCATGACGGCGACGGCTTCAGCCAGGTCCGTGGACTTGTCGCTCACCAGGCCAAGCATCTGGACAATCGCCAGCAAGGTGGACAGAGAGTAGCCCAGGGCGGCTCGTGGCTGTGATGGATAATGGTACTGAAACAGTGGCAGCCCGTGCTCGCGGGCTCGTCGCGCCAGTTCACCGCCGGTGGTTACGGCCAGCACGAGAGCCTGACGCTGTTGGGCCACTTCAAGACCAGTCAGGGTCTCCTCAGTCTCTCCGGAATGACTGCACGCGACCACCAGAGTGTGCTGGTTCACAAACCCAGGCAAGCCGTAGTCACGATGTACAACCACTGGAATGCGGCATTCGCCCGCGATAAGGCCGTTGAGGAGATCAGCCCCGATGGCCGAGCCGCCTATGCCCAAGATGAGGATCTGTTCAGCCTGTCTGTACTTGTCGGGCACCTTGACTCCCAGAGCCCGCTTCCACGCGTCTTCACATTGCCTGGGCAAATCGGCAATGCTCTTCAGCATCCCCTGAGGATCCAACACACGCCAGCTCTCAGGGGCATCCAAATCAGGCATTCTCTCCTCCGCGGCCAGCGTCCGTTTGCTCGCATTATAGTGCGGATTGCGCTATGCGTCCAGCAGGATGCCGCTACTGACCCTGGTTGGTCACGCCAATCCGGATAATGCGTTTGGTGGAAGGGTACAGACAAGTGTATAATTCGAAAGCACCATAAGCTGGGGGCGCGGGCGCCCTCACGTCCCCAGAAAACCGCCAGGAGGACCAGCACTCGCCATGAGGGAATTGCGGGAAAGAATCGCTCGAGAGGGACGCAACCTCGGCCGTGGCATCCTGAAAGTAGACAGCTTCATCAATCACCAGGTGGATGCCAATCTGATGATGGACGTCGGGAAGGAACTGGGCCGGCGTTTCGCACACGAGCATGTCACCAAAGTGCTCACCGCAGAGATTTCGGGGATTGCGCCGGCTCTGACCACCGCCCTCGTTTTGCATGTACCCGTGATCTATGCCCGCAAGAGCAAGCCTATTACTATGCCCGAGCGCGTCTATCGTGAGACGGCGCCCTCTCACACCAAAGGTCATGTGGTTGAGCTGCTCGTTTCGCCGGAAGTGCTGTGCCGGGATGACAGCGTGCTAATCGTGGATGATTTTCTGGCCACAGGTCAGACCATAGCCGCGTTGGCGCGTGTAATTGAACAAAGCGGTGCAAAGCTGGTGGGAATTGGCACTGTGATCGAGAAGACCTTCGAGGGCGGTCGTGCCTTCCTTGACGCGCGCTACGACGTGCCTGTTGAGTCTCTGGTCGTCATCTCCGATATGAGCGATGGTCGCATCGTCTTTGCCGAGTAGAGCGAGGTGAGGTGGTGAGCGGCACTCCTCCTGCCGAACAACAACAAACCGTGGTCATCCTGGACTTTGGCTCGCAGTACAGCCAGCTCATCGCGCGGCGCGTGCGCGAGTGTGGCGTCTATTCGCAGATCGTGCTTTACAACGTATCGCAGGCAACGGTGGAGAGCCTGGCACCCGTGGGCTTCATTCTATCGGGTGGCCCGGCAAGCGTGTACGAGCCAGACGCGCCACGTCTGCCTGGATGGCTGCTCGAACAGAGCCGACCAATCCTTGGCCTGTGCTATGGCATGGAGGAGCTCGCACACCGACTGGGCCACGGAGTAGCGTCTGCGGAACAACGCGAGTACGGGCTGGCAGAGCTGACCGTCTCAGCCCCGGGCGGAAAGCTCTTCGAGGGCTTGCCCTCCAAGCTGATGGTGTGGATGAGCCACGGGGATCAGGTCCAGGACCTGCCCAAGGGCTTCCGCGTGCTTGCCCACACCAGCAACACACCCATCGCAGCCTTTGCTGATGAGCGCCGCCGCATCTACGGCCTGCAGTTCCACCCTGAAGTGAAGCACACCGCGCAGGGCCTGCAGATCCTCCGCAACTTTCTGTTTGGTGTGTGCGAATGCAGGGGAGACTGGCGGCCTGCCTCCTTTGTCACTGAGGCAGTGGGCCAGATACAGCAGCGCATCGGGGCGTCCCGCGCCATCTGCGCACTGTCCGGAGGCGTGGACTCGACCGTGGCCGCGACGCTGGTCCACCGGGCCATCGGCGAGCGCCTAACCTGCGTCTTCGTAGACCACGGCCTGCTGCGCCAGGGCGAGGCCGAGCACAACCTCAGGCTATTCCAGGACTTGGGACTCAGGGTCGTGCATGTCGACGCAGGGGAGCGCTTCTTGCGAGCGTTGAAGGGCATTATCGATCCCGAACAGAAGCGACGCATCATCGGCCACGAGTTCATCCGCGTGTTTGAAGCACAAGCCCGCAAACTGGGTGAGGTGGGCTTCCTGGTGCAAGGGACGTTGTATCCGGATGTGATCGAGAGCAACGCCGCCGATACCAAGGCTGCAGCCAAAATCAAGACGCATCACAACGTAGGCGGCTTGCCCGCCGACATGAAGCTAATGCTGGTCGAACCCTTGCGCTACCTGTTCAAGGACGAAGTGCGGCGCATCGGTCAGGAACTTGGTCTGCCAGAGGCCATTGTGCGGCGCCAACCATTCCCGGGTCCCGGCCTGGCCGTGCGCATCGTTGGAGAAGTGACCCCGGAGCGACTGAGCACACTGCGAGCCGCAGACTCTGTTGTGACCACCGAGGTCGAGCAGGCTGGACTGAACCACGACATCTGGCAGTATTTTGCCGTGCTGACTTCTGTGCACACCGTGGGTGTGATGGGGGATGGGCGAACCTACGGGAACGCGGTGGCGGTGCGCGCCGTGACCAGCGACGACGGCATGACCGCCGATTGGGCGCGCCTGCCTGCGGAGGTCCTGGGGCGTATCTCCAGGCGCATCGTCAACGAGGTGCCCGGTGTAAACCGTGTGGTGTACGACGTGACCAGCAAGCCCCCGTCCACGATAGAGTGGGAGTAGGTGATGGTCAAGATACTGCATTTCGCTGACCTCCACCTGGGCGTTGAGAACTATGGTCGTCTTGACCCAGCCACGGGCCTGCACACGCGCTTGCTGGATTTCTTGCGCTCGCTGGACGAACTGGTGGAGTATGCGCTGCAGGAAGCCGTGGATCTGGTGCTGTTCGCCGGCGACGCATACAAGAACCGCGACCCCAATCCCACTCACCAGAGAGAGTTTGCGCGACGACTGTACCGTCTCACGCAAGCCGGCATCCCGGTCTTCCTGCTGGTGGGCAACCACGACCTGCCCAATTCCCTGGGACGGGCGAATACCCTCGACATCTTCTCTACGCTACAGGTTCCAAACGTCCATGTCGCTCGCAGGCCCGGCGCCCAGTGCGTCTCCACCCGCTCCGGCCCCGTTCAGATCCTTGCTCTGCCATGGATCGTGCGCAGCCAGCTCCTGGCCCAAGAAAAGTACAAGGGCCTTTCGTTCGAGGATATCGAGGCATTGATTCTGCAGGACCTGGAGAACCTCTTGACGAAAGAGCTCAAGCGCCTAGACGGGGCTCTGCCAACGATTCTGGCGGTTCACGGCACGCTGCAGGGGGCCAAGTACGGCTCCGAACGCAGTGTGATGCTGGGTCAGGATCTCGTGCTGCCGCCCAGCCTGTTCAAACATCCTGGCCTTGACTATGTCGCCTTGGGCCACATCCACCGCCACCAACAAGTGGCCGACAGCCCCCCTGCGGTCTACAGCGGGAGCCTCGAACGCATCGATTTTGGTGAGGAGAAGGAAGCAAAGGGGTTCGTGGTGGTCGATGTGGAAAAGGGCAAGGCGCAGTGGCATTTTCGCGAGCTGCGCAGCACCCGGCGTTTCGTCACAATCGACACTCGGGCAGATGCTGCGAACCCGCTGGACCAGATACGTGAGGCCATCGCCAAACATGACATCCGCGACGCGATTGTGCGTGTCATCATCCATACCACACCGGACAAGAGCCTGCTGATCCGCGACCAGGAGATTCACGCTCTGCTGAGCGATGCATTCAAGGTAGCAGCTATCATCAAGGACGTGGAGCGGGCAGCACGGCTGCGAATGGGGAGTGATCAGGGCATCGAGCAAATGACGCCATTGCAGGCGCTCGAGAGGTATTTGCAGACGCGCCCGATCTCCCAGGAGCGCATGCGCAAGCTGCTGCAATACGCGCAACACGTGATAAGCTCTGAGGTGCGAGGCGACCAGGATTAGAGTCCACGGGACGCATCCCACGGAGAGAGGGGGTACGCAATGGGTACGAGACTGAGGACTTCGGTTGACTCGATTTGCCGTCTGGACGGCGTCTGGCAAGACAAGATCAACAGCATCGCTGTCTTTGAGCGCGGGCCGGTGGTCCCGACGCGGCATGGGCGAGGCAACTTCTATGTTCTAGTGGAGATCGTCGGGGGCTTCCCCAACCCCGCCCAGATCCAGCAGCACTTGATCGAGGTTGCTGAGGCTCGCTTCCGTATAGATGGCAGCCTTACCAACGCCCTGCGCGAGGCGATCAAAGCAGCCAACACCTACCTCTTTGAATCGAACCTGAACGCCCCGCGCGAGGAGCGCGGCATCGCAGGCATGACCTGCCTGGTGCTCAAGGATCAGGATGCCTACGTCGGGCAGGCGGGTCCCGCTTTGCTCTACCACGTGGCCAAGGATACGTTCCAGCGCCTGCCAGAGGAGTCCGCCTGGCTGAGTGCCGACAGGCTCCAGGACGTTGACATCTCCAAGCACCCTCCCCTGGGATTGAGACGCGAGATAGAGCCCGAGTTGTCGCATCTGCACACCCAGGGCGGCGACGTCTTTGTGCTGGCCTCCACCACAATGGTCAAGCTGGTCAGTAACGAACAAATCCGCAATGCGATCGTACAGCGTGGCGCTGGGTCGGTCCGCGAGAATGTGCAAGCCTTAGCACCCGGAAAGGACCTCTCGCTGCTCGTCATTGAGCTGCTGGAGGCCGAGCAGGCGGCTGCACCTGCGCAGAGAGCTGAGAAGCTGGCCACCCACGAGAAGCGCCCCGGGCTGGTGGCCAGAGTCTCGTCAGCGCTGCATACCCTTGTAACGCCGAGCAAGGAGCCAGAGCCCAGGGACGAATTCCCTGTGGCAGCCGCCGAGAGCTACCGAGATCTGGGGGACGAGGACGCTCAGGAAGTCACGGAGCGCGCTCCAAGCATCGATATAAGGGGCATGCTGCAACCCATCTGGAATGGGGCAAGGCGACTGGCAGGGCGCGTGTTGCCCATCCTGGGCAACGTCCTGCCAAAGGCAGAACCAGAGGGCAGGCGCACGGCCGGCGCCCAGCGGCGCCAGCCAAGCAGGGCCTCGCAGAGCAGCCGCAGGTGGCTTTGGCTCGTGCTGGCCATTCCCGTGATCGTCATCGTGCTCTATGCTGTCACGCGCTACCAGTACGAGCGTTCCCGGCAGCTGCGTCTGGCGGAGTTCCTGCAGGCTGCCGAGGCAGCCAAAACGTCCGCGGAACTCAGCCCTACAATTGGAGAGCAGCGGGCGAGACTGCGGGAGGCCATCGCCGCACTCGACCAAGCCCTGCTGCTCAGGCCCAGCGACCAGGTGATTCTGACAGAGCGAGACAACCTGCAGAGCACTCTGGACGAGAAGAACTATGTCTCGAGGCTGTTCTACTTCGGAGAGCTGCAAGAGTTCCCAGACGTTGGAGACGTCAAGTGCCAACTGAGCACAGTGCTTGTTCACGGCATTGATGTATACGTGCTGGACGTGGGCACGGATCGCGTCTACAAGTACCTGCTTTCCTCCACCAAAGACGCCCTGCAGGCCCCGGACGGCGATCCCGTCATAGTCCGCAAAGGCGACCAGCAGGGCGCAGTGGTTGTGGATGAGCTACTGGACATCGCCTGGGCCGATCCGGGAACGGGCCTGGATGGCAGCGGTCTCTTGATCATCGACAAGAAAGGGCACGTATTGCGTTACGATCCAGCGGTCGGGCTGGAGGTTTCGACCGTCGCCGACACTGGCACCTGGCGCGCGCCGGTTGCGGCCGCCACCTTTTTCGCCAATCTATACCTGCTCGACCCCCCTGCCAATGCGGTGTTCAAGTACGAGCCCAGCAACACCGGCTACGACGCGCCCTCCAGCAGCTACTTCAACTCGGACACCAGCGCTGACCTTGCCACTGGCCTGGACCTGGCGATTGACATCAATGTCTACGTGCTCAAGGCCGACGGCACCATACTCAAGTACTTCCAGGGCGCAAGCGCGCCTTTCCCGCTGACCAATCTGGACGAACCGTTTGCGGGAGCTTGCTGCATCTTCGCTTCGGCGGCAGCAGGTGAGGAGGGTGATCTGTACGTGGCGGATACCGGCCGCCAGCGCATCCTCAGATTCAGCAAGGAGGGGGTTTTCCTGCGGCAGTACCGTGGCCGCGACCCGGCAGACATGGACTCCCTGCGAGGCTTGTGCGTGGATCAGGCCGAGCAGAGGTTCTATATCATCAATGGAAACAAGCTGTACTGGGCCAAGCTGCCCTGAGGGAATAGACACAGCCGCGTGTATGATGTTGCAGGTGCAGAATGTCGCTAGTTCTGGGAGTGGAAACTTCGTGTGACGAGACCGCGGCCTCGGTCGTGGCAGACGGCCGGAGGATCCTGTCCAACGTGGTCGCCTCGCAGATAGAGTTGCACCGTCGCTACGGAGGGGTCTTTCCGGAGTTGGCATCGCGACAGCACGTTCTGGAGATCGTGCCGGTAATCCAGGCAGCGCTCTCGCAAGCGGACACCGAGCTATCTGCTTTGGACGCCATAGCCGTCACCAGTGGCCCGGGGTTGGTGGGTTCACTTCTGGTAGGCGTTAACGCTGCCAAGGCCATCGCCTGGGCCAGGGGATTGCCGCTGGTGGGAGTCAATCACCTGGAGGCGCACCTATACGCCAATTGGCTCATTGCCCCTGGCACGACGGCCGGGCGTCAGGATGAGCCAGTGCCACGGCTGCCACTGCTCTGCCTGATCGTTTCGGGAGGACACAGCGATCTGGTCTTGATGACCGAACATGACCAGTATCAGGTGTTGGGTCGCACCATCGATGACGCAGCCGGAGAGGCTTTCGACAAGGTAGCGCGCCTGTTGGGGCTGGGTTATCCAGGCGGACCGGCCATACAGGCGGCTGCCCAGACTGGCAATCCCAGCGCTTTCGAATTGCCGCGCGCCCTCTGGAAGCAAGGGTACGACTTTAGCTTCAGCGGCTTGAAGACGGCCGTCCTGCACATCGTGCAGGAGTACGCCGGGCTGCCTGCGCAACCATCGCAGGCCAAGGCCCAAGCTGCAACTGCGCAAGAGCCGCCCCCCAAGCGCGAGTTGCCGGTGGCAGACCTGGCAGCCAGCTTCCAGGCAGCGGTTGTGGATGTATTGGTAGAGAAAACCAGGCGCGCTGCGGAGGAACTGCGGGTCGAAGAAGTGCTCTTGGCGGGAGGCGTGGCCAGCAACACGGCGCTGCGCCAGGAAATGAAGGCGAGGGTGCGCTTGCCCGTGCGCTACCCGCCCCCCGTGCTGTGCACCGACAACGCCGCTATGGTTGCCGCGGCAGGACATTTCAAATTCCGCACGGGCAAGCAAGCCTCATGGGACCTGGACGTGTGCCCGGGCCTCGGTCTGGTCTAGATGCCCGCGGCGCCCAGCATGTGTGGCAAAGGCTTCTTCCAAAGAGTCTACGCACTTCTGTCGCAGGTGCCCGTTGGACGTGTCGTGACCTATGGGCAGATTGCAGCCATGTTGGGCGATCCCAGGCAGGCCCGGGTGGTCGGCTGGGCAATGGAAAGCTGTCCCGATGGCCTGCCTTGGCATAGAGTGGTCAACTCGCGTGGCGGCCTGAGCACAAGCCCTCGCTATGGCAATCTGCAGCAAAGACTGCTCGAGGACGAGGGTGTCTTTGTAGGTCTTGGTGGGAGAATCGACCTGAAGGCCTATGGTTGGCGCGGGCCACAAGAGGGGGTGTCATCATGACAGACGACGTGCGCAAAGAACTGAGGAAACTCCCCAGCGTCGATCGCATGCTAAAGCAGGAGCGCGTGGTAGATATGGTCGCCCAGCACGGCCGCCCTCTGACTCTGGCAGCCATCCAGGATGTGCTGGGAGCGGCGCGCCAAGCGATCCTGCAGGGCCAGAACTGTCCTACCGCAGCACAACTGGCACAGCAGACCGGTGTCCGTCTGGCCGAGTTGCTGCGACCCAGTCTGTACCCGGTCATCAATGCGACCGGGGTGATTATCCACACCAACCTGGGGCGTGCCCCGCTGAGCCTGGCAGCCCAGCAGGCAATGCAGGCCACAAGCCAGTACTGTAATCTGGAGTACGACCTGGATGCGGGAGAACGAGGATCGCGCTACGTGCACGCCGAGGAGCTATTGTGCCGTCTGACTGGCGCAGAAGCTGCTCTGGTGGTCAACAACGATGCGGCGGCCGTCCTGCTAGTCCTGACAGCACTGGCCCGAGGCCGCGAAGTGATCATCTCCAGAGGCCAACTGGTAGAGATCGGCGGTGGCTTCCGCATTCCCGAGGTCATGGCCCAGAGCGGCGCCCACTTGGTCGAGGTGGGTACGACCAACCGCACCTACTTGAGCGACTACGAGGCTGCCATTACTGCAGAGACCGCCATGCTGCTGTCCGTCCACACCAGCAACTTCCGTGTGATCGGTTTTGCGCACGAGACGTCCTTGGCCGAACTGGTGGCCCTGGCGCGCGCTCACAACCTCATGCCCGTGGACGACCTGGGAAGCGGGGCGCTCTTGGATACCGCCCGCTTTGGCCTGACCCACGAGAGAACCGTCCAGGAAAGCCTGGCTGCCGGCGTGGACCTGGTATGCTTCAGCGGTGACAAGCTCCTGGGAGGCCCACAGGCAGGTGTTATCTTGGGTACGAGCGAGTACATCAGCAAGCTGAAGCGCCATCCGCTCACGCGCGCCGTGCGCGTCAGCAAATCCGTGTTGGCCGGACTGCAGGCTACGCTGCAGCATTACTTGCGCGACGAAGCCCTCCAAACCATTCCTGTCTGGCAGATGATGGCCGCAGACCTAGAGCAGTTGAGCAAGCGTGCGTCAGCACTTGCCGAGCGCCTGCGTTTGGCGGGAGTGGATGCGAGAGTCGTGGATGGCTTCTCTGCTGTGGGCGGCGGTACGCTGCCCGGTGAGACGCTGCCCACGCGCCTGGTGGCGATACACGGTGTGCCAGCACAGACACTGGCGCCCAAGCTGCGACATACATCTCCTCCGGTGATGGGGCGCATCGAGAACGAGACCTTTGTGCTCGATTTGCGCACCGTGCTTCCGGGTGAAGAAACCGATCTGCAACGCCTGCTGCTTGCCTCTCTCTAAGGTTCGAGCTCGTGCAGGGCCAAAAGGTACCGCACGGCGTTGGTCTGGAGCACCGCCACCGGACCAACAAAGAGCATCGCCAAGCCGATCCTGGTGGCGTACAAAGCGAGGAAGTACAGCAAGGTGAGCAGCATCAATCCCATGGAGAACAACCAGTGCGAGGCCACCAGCAGGAAGGCCCTCTTGACCGCAAGCCACAGCGCTCCCTCTTCCTTCACGAAGAAGACAAACACATAGCCCTGGATTAGCATCAGCAGTGAAAAGGTTGCCATGGGCACGCCGGCCAACAGTCTCGCGGAAGGTTGCTCCTGTGCCAGGTAGAAGGACGCACTGTAAAGGAGCACGAGCACCAGCAGGGCATAGGGCAACACGATCGCCCATCCCTTCCACAGATACTTGCGCAGCCCCTGCGCAAAATCGCGCAGGCTTGCTTGCTCGTTCGACCATGCTTGGCGCGCAAAGTAGTAGATGGCTACAGTTGCACCTGGCAAGGTCACCACAGGCAGAGCCAGCAGCAGCCAGGCCAAGCTGACCAGCACGATCTGCAGCAGATTCTCCAGCTCGAACTGGAAAGACTCTCGAATGAAGTGGAAGAGGCTCACGTACATCTCCGCAAACATGCGCTGCACGCAGATTATAGAACGACGCCCAGGACAGGTCAAAGGATGAGAGTGCATCTCACCACAATTGGCTGCAAGCTGAATCAGGCCGAGGCGGCCGGTTGGGCGCGCGAGCTGGCAGCCATGGGCCACGAGATCGTGGCCACGCCCACGGCCGCGGATCTCTGTATCGTCAACACGTGCACCGTCACGCACGTGGCTGCGCGCAAGTCTCGCAACATGGTGCGGCGCTGCGCAAAAGCTCGACCGCACTGGGGAATCGTAGTCGCGGGCTGCTATGCTCAGATTAGTCCTAGCGAAGCGCGTGCGCTGGAAGGCGTGAGCCTGGTACTCGGATCTGCGGACAAAGAGGCGCTGGTGGACACGGTCGTTACTCGGTTAGGCCTGCCGGCGCATCTGCAAGCTGCCAACATGCCAGCGGCCCTGGCAGGACGCACGCGCGCTCTGGTCAAGGTCCAGGACGGCTGTGACAACGCCTGTACCTACTGCATCGTGCGTGTGGCGCGCGGCCGACAGCGCAGCCGGCCCATGGCGGCCATTCTCGAGGAAATTGCGGCCAGAGAAGCCGAGGGGTATCAGGAGATCGTGCTTACGGGCGTGCACATCGGGGCCTATGGTCGTGAGCGCGGCGAGAGCCTGGCGGAACTCGTGGCCGAGATCCTCTCGCACACGCATTTCCCACGTCTGAGGCTATCTTCCATCGAGCCCTGGGACTTCTCGACACAGCTACTGCGCCTGTGGGAGAACCCGCGCCTCTGTCGTCACCTGCACCTGCCTCTGCAGAGCGGTTGCGATGCCACGTTGCAGCGCATGGGACGCCGCTACACCACCCGTTTCTACAGCGACTGCGTAGCCAGGGCACGCAGCGCCATGGGTGATCTGGCCGTAACCACGGACGTCATTGTAGGCTTCCCGGGCGAGGACGAGCAGGAGTTCGCTGAGAGCCTGGCCTGCGTGGCCAGCCTGGGCCTGGCGCGCGTGCACGTCTTCCCCTTCTCCCCCCGCCCGGGCACTCCGGCCACCTCCCTACCTGCGCAAGTACCTCCACAGCTCAAGGAGGAGCGCGCCGCGCGCATGCGCGTCGTCGCGGATGCAAGCGCGCTCGCTTTTCAGCGCCGCTTCCTGGGCCGCTGCATGCAGGTGCTGTGGGAGAGCGCCTGCGGGGCACAGTGGAGCGGCCTCACGGACAACTACCTCCGCGTTCAGGTTACAAGCGCGCATCCCCTGCGTAACCGCATCCTGCCGGCCCGCCTGCTTGAAGCGTGCGGCGAGCTGATGAGAGGCGAGCTGCAAACGCAGTGCAACTGAGGGCATGGCGCTGCGATCGTGAAGTGTTCCCACAAATGAACCAAGACTTGACAGATTGTGCAGTCTGTGATATTCTAGCCCTGCAGGACGGAGTAAGTACCTGATACGGCTCGCGGAAACGGCTGCCCAGGCTTACGGCCTGGGCAGTTTCTTTGTGCGCTGGTTAAGCGTGCTTCTCGGTCCTGATACTCTCGGGCAAGGAGCATACGGCTGTGAACGAACGCATCATCGGGACGGTCAAGTGGTTCAACAGTTCCAAAGGTTATGGTTTCATCTCGCGCGATAATGGCGAGGACGTATTCGTCCACTACTCAGCAATTCAGGCCGCGGGGTTCCGCAAGCTGGAGGAAGGCCAGCGAGTCGAGTTCAGCATCGAGGAATCGCCCAAGGGCCCGCAGGCGACAAACGTGACCGTAGTCTAGTCCAGCAATCCGGACAGCCAGGATCTGTCGGCGCGCTTCAGATCCCGTGTCAGCAGCCAATGGGAGAGACATCATGGCCAAGAGACTGTATGTCGGCAACCTCAGCTACAACGTGACCGCAGAAGCTCTGCGTGAACTGTTCACCACGGTAGGCGAGGTGACCGCCGTGACCATCGTCACGGATCGTATGAGCAACCTCTCGCGAGGATTCGGCTTTGTGGAGATGGCCACAGACCAAGCGGCACAAGAGGCAATCAGCAAGCTACACGGCCAGGAGCTTTCGGGCCGCCAGATTACAGTTGCCGAAGCCCGTCCGCCACGGCAAGACCGTGGAGGCCGAGGGCCCGATGACCGACGCGGTGGGCCTGGCACGGACCGAGGCAAGCGCTTCTAACTCCGGACGCCCCAGGGCCGTTCCGAGAGCCCTGCCAATCGCATAGATGCACGCTGTTTCTCAGGGGCAACCGCTTCATTCTCAGTTGCATCAAGCCTGCTCTTGCTGCCCTCTTACCGGCTCGCTTTGGATCGCGAGCGAGTAAGAGGGCAGCTTGCATTGCTGGCCATGCCTCGTTTGCCAGCGGTGCGAAAGCGCTGTAAGATTCGCAACAGACGATTCTCGAGACCAAGCGGTCTGATGGCCATCCTGACCTGAGAGACACGCGCAAGCTCGTTCCTCCAGGAGACAGCCTTTGGCGCACTTCTTCTTCAGGGGTCCGTTGCCACCCGATAGCCTGCTGTTTGTGGGTCGCCAGCAGGAGTTGAGTCAGGTGCACGAGCTCTGCCGTGGCGCGCTCCGATCCTACGTGATTCTCTTGGGCGCGGCACAGACAGGCAAGACCAGCTTGCTGTACCGGCTGCGCAAGCATTCCAACCCTCCGCTGCCCAGCGTCATGCTCAATTTGCAGATGATCCCTGCCGCGACGCCCCCTGCGCTGTTTCGTTACATGGCCACGGAGATCGTCAAGCAGCTCGGATGCGTAGAGCGCCTGCCAGCCGCCGAGGAGACCGTTAGTGGGCCTGAGTTCGAGCGGCTGTTGAACGATCTGCCTGAGACGGTGGGCAAAGCGACCATACTCATCGACGAAGTGGGCGCCTTACCGCAGCGGACGGCCGTCACTATGGCCAATGTATTGCGCGCCATTTTCAACGACCGCCTGCTTTCGGGTTTCGAGGCGCTCGAACGTTTTGTCTTCGTGCTGGCCGGCGGTAGCGAACTGCTGCACCTCACCATGACCGCAGTCTCGCCGTTCAGCAACATCGCCACACGCATCTATCTCGAGGATTTGACCTGCAGTGAGGTCAGGCAACTGATGGCCTATGGTTTCGCGGGGACGCCGGTCAAGGCTGGCGCCATTCTCGAGTTGGCCGATGCCATCTACGAGCAGACGCACGGGCACCCCTATTTGACACAGCGCATGGCTGCGCTCGTGGCGCAGTATGCGCAGGAGCGGCGCTCGGAGCTGAAGGGTACCCTGGTGCAGCGCGCAAGCCAGGAGATGCTCAGCAGTGATGAGAACATCCAGCACCTCTCCCGGGACTTGAAGGACCCTGTCCTGCAAGATGCAGCGTTCAGAATCCTGCAGAACCCTGCGCCCTTCAAGCACCTCAGCTCTCGACAGGAGCAACTGCACCTTCTGGGCGTCATCCGCAGACAGGACGACATGGCGGTGCTACGCAACGCCCTGTACGCCCAAATGGTGGGGCAACTGGCAGAGGAGTCGGGCATCGCTCACGAAAAGGCCACACGCGAAAGCAACGCACCAGCTGTCAGGGTCAAACTCCTCACGCCGATCATTCCGACTGCCTTCTGTCACAACCTGTCCGAAGAGGCGTTTCCGCTGGTGCAGTTGCGCATAGACAACAGCGCTTGGGGCAGCCTGCCCGCGCAGATCTATGCCAAAGCCAGCATCGAAGGATACAGCGATGAGGCAGTCTCAAGCGTGCTGGTCCCGGCAGGGGAGTGCGAGGAAATAGCGCTGCTACCCACCCTGCAACAAGGCCCCGTCATGAAGCTCACCGAGATCCGGCCGGCCACACTGCGCGTTACCGTGCGCCAGGTCGGCGCCGCAAATGAGCTGATGCTGCTGGACCAAACCTACGCTGTGAAGCTACACGCCCACGACACAGCTCTGCTCGCCGTGCTGAAACCAGATGGCAGCGTGATGGACCTGACGGATCACCTGTGCGCCTTTGTCACCCCGCACGATCCGGAGATCGAGAACCTGCTACGCAAGGCCGTGGAGCACCATCCCAAGCACCGCATCGTGGGCTACCAGGGCACCAACAACGCGGATGAAGGGCGCAGCATCGTTCGCGAACAGGTGCGCGCGCTGTACAACGCCCTGCGCAAAGACGCAGGCATGGTGTACATCAACTCGCCGCTGAACTTTGGCAAGCAGGAGGGGCAAATCACGCAGCGCGTGCGCTTGCCCGCGGCCAGTCTGCACGAGAGCCAGAGCCGGGCCAACTGCATCGATGGCGCGGTGCTTTACGCCAGCGTATTGGAGGCCGCGGGTCTGGAACCGCAGATCGTCATCGTGCCGGGGCATGCTTTCGTCGGCTGGCGCGTTTGGAGTGGCGTGCCCAAGTATGACTTCTTGGAGACGACCCTGACCGGTTCTGACGAGTTCGAGGCCGCCCTCAAGCTTGGGAACCAGGAGTACGAACA
>Ga0209609_10000923_pt1 | contig 17316 bp, 22 predicted proteins | sample LakKivw325mmetaG_FD_184136 | JGI IMG/M metagenome (GOLD analysis project Ga0209609, IMG submission 184136) | Anoxic lake water microbial communities from Lake Kivu, Rwanda to study Microbial Dark Matter (Phase II) - Lake Kivu water 325m metaG... | ecosystem: Environmental > Aquatic > Freshwater... | reverse complement strand
ATCATAGAGGCTCCAAGGAGGTGCGGCGGGCTTTGAAACCTATCACTCCCCAGGGGCGGTTGATGGCTGTGGCCGAGGCGCGGGCGCGCGAGGGGCTGGACCCAGATGCAGAGGCGTGGATGGGGTGGGCCTGGCAGCATCGGGAGGCCTTAGAGCCTGCCTGAAAAGGTGGAATAGTTTACCATAACGAAAATGAGGGACTGGGTCTGTTAAATGGGATAGCCTGTACCATAACGAATTTCGCCCTAACTGCTCCCGCTGAATTGCCCAATCCAGCATTTAGAGCTCGAATTTGGTAATCCAAATCGAGCTTATCAACCGAAATCCCACCCAATGGACCCAGTGGCTCGATCCTCTGCCATTCGGCGTCAGTCCAATCGGTCAGGTACGGTTTCCTCTTCGGTTGCTCAGCCATAGGTATCATTCCCTCCTGATTCCTTCAGCCATGAAGGAAGTGTACCCCAAAGACCGATATATGGCAACCTTTCAGACAAGCTCTTAGGCTTGGAAGCTGGGGAAGGCTTCCCGACCTCCCTACAGCCGGTGGAGCGGGCCTTCTGGGAAGTGTTGTCGCTGTTTCATCGCTCCTCCAGTCTGGCAGAATCCCTGCCCAGTTGGCTGTGGCCTTATCTGCAGATTCATCGGGGGATGCCCCAGTGGTTGTTGCCCTTGTGGCAGCTATTCTGGAATCATCACCCCTTTCAGCGCGGCAAGCGGGCGGGCCAAAGTCCGCTGGAACTGGCAGGGGTTGGCGATGTCCTCTCGCTGTCAGAAGTGCTGGATTGCTTGCCCTGCCCCAAGTCAGCTCAGGGCTGGCATGATTTTTCAAGGTGCGTGAAAGTGTAAACCTAACTCCAGTGGAAAATGAACCATCCCAGGAATGGAGTTGATCATTTCGTTCTGTCTCCTCTCCGGGTATCTTTCATGGCCCCGAAGAGTAGCACATTTTCGGACTTTGGGAAGCCCTATTTGTCTCAAAATTGAATTTGACAAATCCAATATTTTGTGGTATACTAATTATTCGCAATTTGTCCCAGCTTCTTAGTTGACTTCATCAAGCTTGATAAACCTCTTTTGCCCTCCGCTTTAGAGGCCACCGATCGGTGGTTGATTCTGTCAGATGGATATCTGACTCCTCTGGTTAAGTATCTCCGGGGCACGAAGCCCCGCAGGCCGTAGAGGGCTTTTCCTATTTCGCTGTGGTCAACATCATTGATGTTTGGGCAGATCGGACTATCTATTTGTCCTCACTCGCTTCAGGATTCCGCCTGAGGTTCTGTTCATAGCTGTCCCCTTGCCCCATCCTCGTTGGAAGAGGCGTATGCTGTGCTTCCGCTGTTTCCTGCTTCGCCAGTAGACAGACTGGACAAGCAGTCCTGTGAGGAGGAATAAGGCTGTGACGAGGAATAATTATCTTTGGGCTAATGCAAAGTCATACGGATGGATTCCAGATGTACAACCCCTGCCGGATCTGATTGAGATACAATTACAACCATACCAGCAGTTCATCAATGTGACCCTGGGCGAGTTATTTAATGAGATCTCGCCTATTCGAAGTTACAACGGTAACCTGGAACTTCATCTGGGGGGCTATCGCCTTGAGGAATCGAAACATGGTGAGCACGAGTGCCGGGACATGGACCTCACCTATGCCAGCCCCCTGTGGGTGACTGCCCGGTTGATCAATCGCGAGACGGGCGAGATACAGGAGTCCGAGGTCTTCTTTGGCGATTTCCCACGCATGACTTCCAGCGGGACCTTCATCATCAATGGCACAGAACGGGTGATCGTCAGCCAGTTGCTCCGCTCCTCAGGGGTATATTTCGAGGCTGAGGAAGATCGGACGACGGGGATTATTCTCAGCCAGGCCAAATTGATCCCCGATCGAGGAGCCTGGCTGGAGTTCGAGACCCGTAAGCGCGGCGATATCGCGGTCAAGGTCAACCGCAAGCGCAAGATCCCGCTAACCATCTTCCTGCGAGTGTTGGCTGCAGTGGATGACGGCCAGGACTCTGGACTCCTGGTAGAGGGGAGTGACGAAGAACTTTTGGCCCTCTTCGAAGACGTGGATACCCTGCCTGATCGCTCCCACATCGAGGCCACCTTGCGGCTGGAGCCCTCCTGGGAACTCAACGGGGAACGCACTATCGCTCAAGAGGCGTTGGTGGAGTTCTTCCGGCTCATGCGGCCCGGCGATCCACCCACCTTGGACAACGCCCTGGAGTATCTGCAGAGCCGCTTCTTCGACCCCCGGCGCTACGATCTGGGGGAGGTGGGGCGCTACAAAGTCAACCAGCGGCTCCATCTTGACATTCCGCTGGATGTCCGCGTGCTGACCAAGGCCGATGTGGTGGAGTTGGTCCGGCGCATGATCAGCATCAACAACGGCTTGGCAGGACCTGATGATATTGACCATCTGGGCAATCGGCGCATCCGCACCGTGGGGGAGTTGTTGCGCAACCAGTTGCGGGTGGGACTGCTCAGAATGGAACGCGTGGTACGGGAACGGATGAGCATTCGCGACCCGGAGCAAATGACCCCCGTGTCGTTGGCCAATATCCGACCCTTCGTGGCTGCCGTCCGCGAGTTCTTTGGCAGCAGCCAGCTTTCACAGTTCATGGAGCAGATCAACCCCCTGACCGAGCTGACCAATAAGCGCACCCTCTCCGCCCTGGGGCCGGGGGGCCTGAACCGCCGACGCGCAGGTTTCGATGTGCGCGACGTGCACCGTAGCCACTATGGGCGCATCTGTCCCATTGAAACCCCCGAAGGGCCCAACATCGGCCTCATCGGACGGCTGGCCACTTATGCGCGCATCAATGGCTATGGCTTCATCGAGACCCCCTATCGCAAGGTGAAGCGAGCTGTGCCCCCTACTGTGGAGGCCCTCCTAGGCCGCACTCTGCGTGAGGATGTGGTGGCTCCCGGCAATGGCCAGATCGTGGCCCAAGCAGGCATCAAAGTGGATGAGGAACTGGCCCAGGCCATTGCCGGGTTGGGGCTCGGCCATGAGATCGCTGTGATCCCTTATGTGACCGGCGAGATCGAGTACCTGTCGGCGGATGAGGAAGAACGCTATACCATTGCCCAGGTGAATGCGGAACTGGATGAGCTAGGACAGTTTGTCCAGGAACGGGTCTCCGCCCGCAGGGAAGAGGGGTTCCTCTTCGAGCAGGTGGATCGCATTGACTACATGGATGTTTCCCCCAAGCAGATCGTGGGGGTCTCCGCTTCGCTGATCCCCTTCCTGGAGCACGATGATGCCAACCGGGCGCTGATGGGGGCCAATCAGCAGCGGCAGGCAGTGCCCCTCCTGCACCCTGAGGCGCCCACAGTGATCACTGGTGTGGAGAGGGCAGCCGCCCTGGGCTCCGGCCAGGTGGTGCTGGCCCAGGCCCCCGGTGAGGTGGTGAGTGTGACCAGTCGACGGATCGTGGTGCGGCAAAGGGATGGCACTGAGCGCACCTACACCCTGCGCAAGTTCAATCGCTCCAACCAGGGCACCTGCATTGATCAGCATCCCATCGTGGAGAGGGGTGACTGGGTTGAGGAGGGCGACGTGCTGGCCGATGGGTCTTCTACAGACCACGGCCAACTGGCCCTGGGACAGAATGTACTGATGGCCTTTCTATCCTGGAAGGGAGGCAACTACGAGGACGCTATCTTGGTCAGCGAAGCACTGGTCCAGAAGGACAAATACACTTCCATCCACATCATCAAGCATGAGGTGCAGGCCCGCGATACCAAGTTAGGGCCTGAGGAGGTTACCCGTGATATCCCCAATGTGGGCGAGGAGGTATTGAGAGACCTGGATCAGGATGGCATCATCCGCATCGGCGCCGAGGTGAAGCCTGACGACATCCTGGTGGGCAAGATCACCCCCAAAGGGGAGAAGGAGCTGGTAACTCCAGAGGAGAGGCTGCTGCGGGCTATCTTTGGTGAGAAGGCCCGGGAGGTGAAAGACTCCAGCCTGCGCCTGCCTCACGGCGAGCGAGGCAAGGTGGTGGATATCAAAGTCTTCGACCGTTCAGAACATCCGAGCCTGCCCACCGGGGTTAACCAGGCCGTCCGAGTCAGTATTGCTCAGACCCGGAAGCTGACCGAGGGGGACAAGATGGCCGGCCGCCATGGCAACAAGGGCGTCATCTCCAAAATGGTCCCAGTGGAGGACATGCCCTTCTTGGCCGATGGCACGCCTGTAGAACTGATCCTGGATCCCCTGGGTGTGCCAGGCCGTATGAACCTTGGCCAGATCCTGGAGACTCACCTGGGCTGGGCGGCAGAGCGGTTGGGGTTCCAGGCCATCTGCCCGGTGTTCGATGGGGCCAGAGAGGATGAGATCGCAGCGGAATTGGCCCGAGCCTGGCTGATGGATCGGGCCTGGCAGGAGGTGGGTCAGCGGGCCTGGAATTGGCTGCGAGAGATGGAATATGACACTGAGTTGCTGCGCGATGACGAGGAGGCCCGCCTGCTCTATCTGGCCCACTGGCTGAGTGATCAGGGCTACGATGTAGAGCGGTTCTTCCACGATCGCATCTACGCCCGGCGGTCAGCGCTGGGGGAGTGGCTGCGAGAGTTGAGCTACGATCCCCAGGAGCTGTTGGTATGGGAGGGGGATGATCGCTCCTGGCCTGAGCGCGAGGCAGCCGACCAGAAGGCCCGCGATCTGTGCCTGAAGCTGTGGTTGGAGGTCCAGGGGCAGGATATCTCAGGCCTCGATTCGGAGGGCCTGACAACAGCGGCGGTGAGCTATAGCAAGAGGAGCGGGGTGCCCATGCCCACTGTAGGCAAAGTCATCCTCTACGATGGCGAGACGGGCAAGCCCTTCGACCAGCCGGTCACTGTGGGGGTGATCAACATAATGAAGCTCCTCCACCTGGTGGAGGACAAAATCCATGCCCGATCCACCGGCCCTTACTCCCTGGTGACTCAGCAACCGCTAGGGGGCAAGGCCCAGATGGGTGGCCAGCGCTTCGGAGAAATGGAAGTCTGGGCGTTGGAGGCTTATGGCGCGGCCTATATCCTGCGGGAGATGCTCACTGTGAAATCGGATGATGTGACCGGCCGGGTGCAAGCCTACGAGGCCATTATCAAGGGGGAGGAGATTCAGGATCCGAGCATTCCCGAATCCTTCCGGGTCTTGGTTAAGGAACTGCAAAGCCTGGGGCTTTCCATTCAGGTGATCGGTAACAGTGGGGAAGTCATGCACTTTGGTAAGGAAGAGCAGGAAGAGAAAGTGCCGGCATTGGGCTTGGACCTGCGAGCGCCAGGCTTTGGATGGGGCATTTGACACCTTTTGGACCTTGTAGTATAATCACCTTTTGTAGGTTCATCCACCCTGAGCGGTAGTGGGAGGGATATATCTTGCCTACCATTAATCAATTGGTGCGGAAGGGGCGTGAGAAGCAGCGGCGGAAAAGCAAAGCGCCGGCGCTGAGTTATTCCTACAACGCCTACAAACAGCGGCGGTTCAGGGTCAAAGGGGGGAACCCCCAGAAGCGGGGGGTGTGTACCCAAGTGCGTACCATGACCCCCAAGAAGCCCAATTCTGCACTGCGCAAAATCGCCCGGGTTCGTCTGACCAATGGCCTCGAGGTCACAGCCTACATCCCCGGCGAAGGACATAACCTGCAGGAGCACTCCGTGGTGTTGGTGCACGGCGGCCGGGTGCAGGATCTGCCAGGAGTGCGTTATCATATCATACGCGGTGCTCTGGATGCTGCTGGAGTGGAAGGACGTCAACAGCAGCGGTCTAAGTATGGCGCTCGGCAGGCGCAGACTGGGCGCTGAGTCCTGACAGCATGTCCCTTCGGAGGGAATCTACATTCTGGCCAGCCGGAAGAGGCAGCACCGTGCGCATAGTGCAGAGAGCCAAGGGCATGGCGCTAAGCCCTCTGCGCTTTGCTCTCTGCACATTGGCGAGGGAGAGAAAGACGGGTGGCGCGTGCCCGGCCGGGCATTCCCCGGCGAATCACGCGCAAGGACTTATTGTTCTTTTGTCCGAAAGTAAAGTAAGGAAGGCGGCTTCCTCCCCCCGGCTGGAAGTCGGGGGTTTCCGCCGCCGAAATTCTATGAATATGGGGAGAGGGGAATGCCGAGACGCAATCGGCCTCCCAAGCGGGAAATTCAACCTGATATTCGATACAACAGTGTCACCGTAGCCCGGCTCATCAACAAGGTCATGAGGCTAGGGAAGAAAAGCCTGGCTATGCACATGGTGTATGACGCCCTGGACCTCATCGAGGAACGGAGCAAGCGCAACCCCCTGGAGGTGTTTGAGCAGGCAGTGGAGAACGCTACGCCGGTGCTGGAGGTGCGACCCCGCCGGGTGGGTGGAGCTACTTATCAGGTGCCCTTGGAGGTGCCCAGCTTTCGGCGCCTATCGTTAGGACTGCGCTGGCTGGTTGAGTCGGCTCGTGAGCGTCCAGGCAAATCCATGGCTCAGAAACTGGCTGCGGAGTTGATGGATGCCGCCCAAGGGGAGGGGACCACTATCCGACGCAAGGAGAATGTCCACCGCATGGCTGAGGCTAATAGAGCCTTTGCCCACTTCCGCTGGTAGAAACATGGTGTAGAGCAGAGCTCCGATACCCACTGGTCAATGAGCCCTCATCTTGGTCAGTTACTCAGTTAGTCAATTGGTCTGAAGACCACCAGACCAGCTGACTGTCAGGCCACTTGACCATCAGACTACCAGACTAAGGGGGCTTTTGATCCAGGAGCAACGTGGTTCCCATGGAGGTACCATGCCTCGTGAGTATCCGTTGGAGCGGATGCGGAATATCGGAATCATTGCCCACATAGACGCGGGCAAGACCACGACCACTGAGCGGGTGCTCTTCTACACGGGGCGGACCTATCGCCTGGGCAATGTGGACGAGGGAACCACGGTCACCGACTGGATGGAGCAGGAGCGGGAGCGGGGCATCACCATCACCGCGGCGGCTATTACCTGCTACTGGCGGGACCATCAGATTAATATCATTGATACCCCAGGCCATATTGATTTCACCGCTGAGGTGCAGAGAAGTCTCCGCGTGCTCGATGGAGGAGTGGTCGTTTTTGATGCCGTGTCCGGAGTGGAGCCCCAGTCGGAGACGGTGTGGCGCCAGGCTGACCTTTATCACGTGCCCCGCATTTGCTTTGTGAACAAGATGGACCGGGTGGGGGCCGATTTCTGGCGTACCATCGCCATGATCGAGGAGCGATTGGAGGCTCACCCCCTGGCCCTTCAAGTGCCCATCGGGGTGGAGAATACTTTCCAGGGCGCGGTGGACCTGATCCCCCAGGAGGCCTGGGTCTACACCGATGAACTGGGCGCAAAGCCGGAGCGGGTCCCGGTGCCCCCTGAATTGAGGGACCTGGTCGCCGAGAAACGCGAGCTGCTCATCGAGCGCATCGTCGAAACGGAAGATGACCTGACGCTCAAGTATTTGGAGGGAACGGAGATCACCCCTCAGGAGCTAAGGGCGGCCCTGCGTCGGGCGACTCTGACCCGTCAATGGGTTCCCATACTGTGCGGCAGCGCCCTGCGCAACAAGGGAGTTCAGCCCGTTCTGGACGCGGTGGTGGATTACCTTCCCTCCCCTCTGGAAGTGCCTCCCATCACAGGGCAGGACCCCGACACAGAGGGTGAGGTGATCTGCCGGGCCGATGTGGAGGAGCCCTTCGCGGGATTGGTCTTTAAAATTGCATCTGATCCCTATTTTGGACGTTTGGCCTACTTGCGAGTGTACTCCGGCTCCCTGACTGGTGGTGGCCGGGTATGGAATTCCACCAAGGGACAGATGGAGCGGGTGGGGCGGCTAGTGCGCATGCATGCCAATGATCGGCAGGATATCGAGACCGTGTACGCTGGCGATATCGCCGCGGTGCTGGGGTTCAAAGACACCTTCACCGGCGAGACGGTGTGTGACCCCCAGCGGCCAGTGATCTTGGAATCCATCACCTTTCCCCAGCCCGTCATCTCCGTGGCCATCGAGCCCCGGACGCAGGCCGATCACTCTAAGTTGGCCGACGCCCTGCAAAAACTGGCAGAGGAGGATCCTACCTTCCGGGTGCGGACGGATGAGGAGACGGGTCAGATACTCATCTCTGGGATGGGAGAGCTGCATCTGGAAGTGCTGGTAGACCGGATGCTGCGCGAGTTCCGGGTGGGGGCCCATGTGGGTAAGCCTCAGGTGGCCTATCGGGAGACCATCACCCGCAAGGCACGGGCGGAGGGTCGGTTCATCCACCAGACAGGAGGGCGTGGCCAGTATGGGCATGTCTGGCTGGAAGTGGAGCCCGCAGGCTCCGGCAAGGGCTTTGTCTTCGAGGACCGGACCACCGGGGGCCTTATCCCCAGAGAGTTCATTTCCGCCGTCCAGGAGGGGGTGGAGGAGGCGTTGGAGGAAGGTGTACTGGCTGGCTATTCCCTGGTGGACATCAAGGCCACTCTGATAGATGGTTCCTATCACGAGGTTGACTCCTCGCGGCTGGCCTTTAGAATCGCGGGCTCCATGGCTCTGCGAGAGGCGGTACGCCGGGCTGATCCTGTCCTGTTAGAACCCGTGATGGACCTGCAGGTGGTGGTACCGGAGGATTTCATCGGCGAAGTGTTGGGCAATCTCAATGCTCATCGGGCTCAGATCACAGGGATCCAATCACAGTCTGGTGGCATTCAGGCCATTCGCGCTTATGTCCCTCTGGCGGAGATGTTCGGTTATGCCACTCAGCTTCGTTCCATGACTCAGGGTCGTGGAACCTTCACCATGGAGTTTGATTACTACGATCAAGTGTCGCCAGAGCAGGTGGAGGCCATCATGGGCGGCTGGCGGCGGTGAATGGCAGATGGCAGATGGCGGCTATCAGCCATTAGCCATCAGCTTTGTTTAAGCAAAAGGAGGGTTAGATGGCTAAGGAGCGATTCGAGCGGACAAAGCCGCATGTGAATGTTGGCACCATTGGACACATTGATCACGGCAAGACCACCTTGACGGCGGCCATGACGAAGGTGTTGGCCATGAAAGGGCTAGCCACATTCTATTCCTATGAGGACGTGGCCCGGGCAGATGTCAAGACCTTCCGCCGCGATGAGACCAAGATCCTGACAGTGGCCATTGCCCATGTGGAGTACGAGACAGAGAAACGGCACTACGCCCATATAGACTGTCCTGGCCACCGAGACTACATCAAGAACATGATCACCGGAGCAGCCCAGATGGATGGGTCTATTCTGGTTGTGGCAGCCGACGATGGGCCTATGCCTCAGACACGGGAGCACATCCTGTTGGCCCGCCAGGTGGAGGTGCCCAGCATGGTGGTCTTCATCAACAAGGTGGACCTGATGGATGACCCCGAGCTCTTGGAGCTGGTGGAGCTAGAGGTGCGAGAGTTGTTGACCCAGTATGGCTATCCGGGCGATGAGATACCCGTTGTGGGGGGCAGCGCCTTGGAGGCTCTGCACAGCGAGAGCACCGACCCAGAGGCCCCGGAGTACGCACCGCTCTGGCAGCTCCTGCAGGCGGTGGATGACTACATCCCCACGCCCCTGCGGGATGTGGACCGGCCTTTCCTCATGCCCATCGAGGATGTATTCTCCATCAAAGGCCGAGGCACAGTAGTGACGGGCCGGGTGGAGCGGGGCATGGTTCGCGTCAGCGATGAGGTGGAGATCGTCGGGCTGGCCGACACCCGGCGAATAGTGTGCACCGGGGTGGAGATGTTCCGCAAGACGCTGGATGAGGGACGGGCAGGGGACAACATCGGCTGCCTCCTGCGAGGTATCGGCCGTGACGAGGTGGACAGAGGACAGGTACTGGCCAAGCCTGGCTCTATCACCCCTCACACCAAGTTCCTGAGCCAGGTCTATGTGCTCACCAAGGAAGAAGGCGGACGCCATACGCCCTTCTTCGACGGCTATCGTCCTCAGTTCTACGTTCGAACCCTGGATGTGACCGGCACGGTTCACCTGCCCAAGGAGGTGGAGATGGTGATGCCAGGGGATGATGTGAGCCTAGAGGTGGAGTTGATCGTGCCGGTGGCCCTGGAGGTGGGAAGCCGCTTCGCCATCCGGGAGGGTGGACGCACGGTGGGCGCAGGCGTGATCACTGAGATGGTAGAGTAAGTGGCCGTCCTGTAAGGGGGCGAGGGCAGCTATGGCCAGACAGAAGATTCGCATCCGGCTCAAGGCCTACGACCACCGCGTGCTGGACCAGTCAGCGCAGCAGATCGTGGAGACGGCAGAGCGGACCGGGGCCGACGTGGTCGGCCCTGTGCCCCTGCCGACCAAGATTGAACATTTCACCGTGCAGCGCTCACCCTTCATCGACAAGGACTCACAAGAGCACTTCGAGATCCGTACTCACAAGCGCCTCATAGATGTCATTGATCCAGGGTCGGAGACGATAGATACTCTGATGCGACTGAATCTGCCAGCCGGGGTGGATATTGAGATCAAGCTGTAGTAGGGCATTCAGCTATCAGCTATCGGCATCTGTCTAAGGAACTTGGAACAGAGACTGACCGTTGTCTTGAGCTGAAAGCTGATGAGGGAGTGGCATGAGAGGCATCCTGGGCAAAAAGGTGGGTATGACCCAGATCTTCAATGAGCGGGGTGAAGTGGTGCCCGTCACTGTTATCCAGGCTGGTCCTTGCTTCGTAACCCAGTGCAAAAAAGGGGATACCGATGGGTATCAAGCGGTGCAATTGGGTTTCGAGGAGACGAAGGAGAAGCATCTGAGCAGTGGGCAGTGGGGGCATCTTCGCAAGAACAACCTTCCGCCCCTGCGCTATTTGCGGGAGATCCCGGTGAGCGATGGGGAGGAATACGAGGTGGGGCAGAAGATCAACGTGGGCATTTTCAGGGTGGGCGAGCGAGTGGATGTCACCGGTGTCTCCCAGGGGAAGGGCTTCGCTGGAGTGGTCAAGCGCCACGGCTTCCGCGGCGGACCTAAGACCCATGGCCAGTCCGATCGGCACCGACGCCCAGGGGCCATCGGGGCGACCACCAGCCCAGGCAGGGTGTTCAAAGGCATGCGGATGGCAGGCCGCATGGGAGGAAAGCAGGTCACGGTGCAGAACCTGGAGGTGATCGGGGTGGACCCCGGGCGCAACCTCCTGGCCGTCAAGGGGGGTGTGCCAGGGGCCAGAGGCGGGCTATTGGTGATCAAGGAAGCGAGAAAGCAGGAGTGAAATGGCGGATAGCAGATGGCCGATAGCAACTATCAGCCATTAGCCATCAGCGAGATGAGCGGAGCGGTGGAATGCAGGTTCCGGTGCGAAATGTCGCGGGTGAGGTCGTTGACCACATCCAATTGAATGAGGCCATCTTCGGTATCGAGCCCCACGAGCCGGTCATGCATCAGGCCCTGGTGCGACAGTTGTCCAATGCCCGGCTGGGGACGGCCAAGACCAAGACCCGGGGTGAGGTCAGTGGAGGGGGGCGCAAGCCCTGGCGGCAGAAACACACCGGCCGTGCCCGGCAGGGGTCCATTCGGGCACCGCAATGGCGTGGCGGAGGCATCGTCTTCGGGCCGCGGCCAGAACGCAACTACCAGAAGCGGATGCCTCGCCAGATGCGCCGCCTGGCCCTGCGCTCGGCCTTGTCGGTGAAGGCCGCTGAGGGTCGGATTGTGGTGCTGGACGAGTTACGTGTGCCGGTGGCCAAAACGCAGGAGATGGTCGCCCTGCTGGATCGGCTGGCGGTGGACTCCAGCGTCTTGATCCTCCTGCCCCAGTGGGATGAGGCTATCGAGCGCTCGGCGCGCAATCTGTCTCAGGTCAAGACGCTGCACGCTAGCTACCTGAACATCCGCGATCTGTTCACCTATGATTACCTGCTGATGCCATTGGCCACTCTCACCACCATCGAGGGCTTTCTGGGGCAGTGAGGGTCATACCATGGATGCTTACCAGATTATCAGACGTCCGATTATCACCGAGAAGAGCAATAAGCTGGCCCGGCTGTACAATCAGTACACCCTCGAAGTGGATCGGCGGGCCAGTAAGATTCAGATCCAACAGGCAGTGGAGGAGGCCTTCGACGTGAATGTGGTGGGAGTGAACACCTACATCGTGCCCGGCAAACGACGCCGCTGGGGCCGACGCATCATCCACACCCCCGCCTGGAAGAAAGCAGTGGTCACCCTCTATCCAGGTCAGACCATCGAGGGGTTCGAGGTATAGCCAGCTTCGGCAGTGAGCTCAGCCGAGCAGCAGGTCAAGGGGAGAGGAAGGTTTCATGCCCATCAAGGTGTACAAGCCCACATCGCCCGGCCGGCGGGGGATGACCGCTTCCACCTTCGAGGAGATCACCCAAAAAGAGCCGGAGAAATCATTGGTTGCTTCTTGGAAGCAGAAAGGGGGGCGGAATGTCCAGGGCCGGATCACTATCCGCTATCGAGGGGGAGGCCACAAACGCCGTTACCGGATCCTGGACTTCAAACGCGATAAGGCCGGGATTCCTGCTCGCGTGGCCTCCATCGAGTATGATCCCAACCGTTCGGCCCGCATCGCCCTACTGGCCTACGCCGATGGGGAGAAGCGCTACATCATTGCCCCCCTAGGGCTGATGGTTGGGGATACGGTGATGTCAGGCCCGGAGGCCGATATCCGGGTCGGGAACACTCTCCCTGTGGGGACTATTCCGGAGGGCACAGCGGTCCACAATATCGAACTCCATGCCGGACACGGGGGGCAACTGGTGCGGGCCGCAGGGACCTCAGCGCAGGTGATGGCCAAGGAGGGGGATTACGTACACCTGCGCCTGCCCAGTGGTGAGGTGCGCTTGATCCACCAGCAGTGCAGAGCTACTATTGGCCAGGTGGGCAATGTGGAGCATGGCAGTATTGAGGTGGGGAAAGCAGGTCGCAAGCGATGGCTGGGCCGGCGAGGGCGTGTTCGGGGCTCGGCTATGACGCCTGAGGCCCATCCCCACGGCGGTGGAGAAGGACGTTCGCCCATCGGGATGTCCTCGCCCAAGAGCCCCTGGGGCAAGCCGACCTTGGGCAAGAAGACGCGCAAGCGAAAAGACACGGATAAGTACATCATCCGGCCCCGGCGGAGGAAGAGAAGGTAGTCAGTCTATTGTAGATTGTAATCCCTCATGTGAAATCTGCAATCCGAAATGGGAGGATCAGGGTGCCACGATCGCTGAAGAAGGGCCCGTATGTGGACCCTAAGCTGTTGACCAAGATCGAGGATATGAATCGCCGAGGGGAGAAGCGGGTGATCCGCACCTGGTCACGGGCTTCGACCATCTTCCCTCAGATGGTGGGGCACACCATCGCGGTGCACGATGGGCGACGCCATGTGCCCATCTATATCACGGAGAACATGGTGGGCCATAAGCTGGGCGAGTTCGCCCCTACGCGCACCTTCAGGGGCCATACGTGGGCGGAGAGGAGGACCCGGGTGAGGCGATCGGATAGCGCATCTGGGAGGGGAGGGTGATGGAGCTGGATTACAGGGTGCGGGCTGTGGCTCGCTATGTGCGCCTCTCCCCCCAGAAGGTTCGACGGGTGCTCGATCAGGTGCGGGGCAAAGGGGTCGAAGAGGCGCTGGCCCTCCTGCGTTTCATGCCCCAGCGGGCGGCCCGGCCAGTGGCCAAGCTGATCCGCTCCGCAGCGGCCAACGCAGAGGATCGCTATGGCTGGGGTGTGGATGAGTTGTACATTGTCCAAATCACCGCCGATGATGGCCCTCGTATGCGACGATATCGCATTGGGAGTCGGGCCCGGGTCAACCCCCGTTTGAGGCGATCTGCGCATATCACGGTTGTCCTGGGCCTCCGTTAGACGGCATGGGCCCTGAATTGAGAGGGAAGGAGGAGTTCTTGGGACGCAAGGTACATCCCAGGGGGTTCCGATTGGGGTACATCTACGATTGGGACTCCCGCTGGTACGCCGAGGGGAAAGAATATAGTCAACTTCTGGAGGAGGACCTGGCACTGCGCCGGAAGATCCGAGAGTTGGCTGCGGATGCGGATATTTCCCGTATCGAGATCGAGCGTTTCCCTAACCAGGTGCATCTCACCATTTACACCGCCAGGCCAGGTATCGTCATAGGCCGACGAGGGGCCAATGTTAAGATCCTGCGGCGCGAGTTGGAACAGATCACCTCCAGCCGGGTGAGGGTGGATGTGGAGGAGGTGGAGCAGCCTGAACTGGATGCTCGGCTGGTTGCGGAAAACATTGCCCGTCAGCTGGAGAAGCGGATCTCGCAGGGACGGGTCATGCGTCGTGCTGCGAGCCGTACTATGCAGGCCGGGGCCGAGGGAGTGCGCATCTGTTGCAGCGGCCGACTGATGGGGGCCGAGATGGCTCGACGGGAGTGGGTGCTGGAGGGGCGGGTGCCCCTTCATACTCTGCGCGCCGACATTGACTTCGCCAGAGCTGAAGCGCTCACCACTTTCGGCTACATTGGGGTCAAGGTCTGGATTCACAAAGGCGAGGTATTACCAGGAGTTGAAAGTTGAAAGTTCTCTCATCATGCCAACTTGTAATTGGCAGCTTGTAACTTACAGCGAGGAACACTATGTTGATGCCCAAACGGGTGAAATATCGAAAGCATCAGCGGGGGCGGATGAAGGGCCAGGCGTCGCGGGGGGTGGAACTGGCTTTCGGCGACTATGGCCTGCAAGCCCTGGAGCCCTGCTGGATGACCAGTCGGCAGATCGAGGCTGCGCGACGAGCCATTGTCCGCCGTGTGCGCCGCGGCGGGAAGCTGTGGATACGGGTCTTTCCCGACAAGCCCGTGACCGCCAAACCGGCTGAGACCCGGATGGGTAAGGGCAAAGGTGCGGTGGACCACTGGGTGGCAGTGGTCAAACCGGGGCGCATCCTCTTTGAGATCACTGGGGTGAGCGAGCAGGAGGCTCGGGAGGCCATGCACCTGGCCTCCTATAAGCTTCCTATCAGGACGCGCTTTGTGACCCGGGAGGAAATCGTCTGAGAGGGAATAGAGGACATGAAGGCCAGCGAGATCCAGGCGAAGACCTCGGAGCAGATCCAAAAGGACATCCGGGATGCTCAGGAGGAATTGATGAACCTGCGTTTTCAGAAGGAGAGTGGGCAACTGCCGGACTCCTCCTTACTGGGGAAACTGAGACGAGATATCGCGCGCATGAAGACTATTCTGCATGAACGTGAGCTGTTGGGTCAGTCATAGGAGGCAAGAGGCATGGGACGGCGAAGGGTCTTGACTGGACGGGTGGTCAGCAACAAGATGGATAAAACGGTGGTGGTGGAGGTGGAACGGTTGCGACGCCATCCTCTGTATGAGAAGGTGATCAGAAAAAACACCCGGCTGATGGCTCACGACGAGGATAACGCCTGCCAGGTTGGTGATGTGGTACGCGTCATCGAGACGCGCCCCCTGAGTAAGCGCAAACGGTGGGTTGTGATGGAGATTCTGCGCTAGGAGAGCCATGATTCAGGTAGAGACCAAGCTGAACGTTGCGGATAACACGGGTGCACGAGAGTTGCTCTGCATTGGCATTCTGGGCAGCTCCAAGCGGCGGTATGCCTCTGTGGGCGACATCATCGTAGCCACCGTGAAGCAGGCCACTCCCTCCGGTTCGGTGCGCAAGGGGGAGGTCGTACAGGCAGTTGTCGTGCGGACAGCGAAGGAATATGGCCGCAAGGATGGGTCCACCATCCGGTTCGATGACAACGCGGCGGTCATCCTGACGGACGACCAGAACCCTCGCGGCACCCGCATCTTTGGCCCCGTCGCGCGGGAACTGCGCGACAAAGGCTTTCTGCGCATCGTGTCGCTGGCCTCGGAAGTGCTTTGAAGGAGCGATGGAAGGTGAAGATCAAAGTGGGGGATATGGTGGAGGTGATCAGCGGCAATGACCGGGGATTCACCGGCCGGGTGCGGATCGCTTCGCCCAGAGAAGATCGCGTGATCGTTGAGGGGATCAGCATCGTCCAGAAGCACCAACGCCCCACGCCCAGTGGAGCCCGGGGGGGCCAAACGGAGGGGGGCATCATCGAACTGGAGGCTCCAGTTCATGTCTCCAATGTGATGCTCATCTGCCCTGCTTGCGATCAGCGCACCCGGGTGGGGTACACCTTCCTGGAGAGCGGCGAGAAGGCCCGCGTGTGTAAGAAGTGCGGCGCCGCCTTGGATTAACATGCCCGCTTCCCTGGACTGGCTGCCAGCCCGTCTTGGACGGGCAGTCCAGTGGACAGGCTGGCCCGTGGAGGTAAGGAGAAGTGTCTCGGCTCAAAGAACACTACCGCGAAAATGTGGTGCCCCAGATGATGCGGGAACAGGGGTACAGGAATGTCATGGAAGCGCCTCGGCTGGAGAAAATCGTGGTCAATGTGGGAGTGGGCGAAGCGCTGCAGAACGCCAGGGCTCTGGACCATGCAGTGCAGGACATTGCCATTATCACTGGCCAGCGCCCAATCATCACTAGGGCCAAGAAGTCCATTGCCACCTTCAAGGTTCGGGCCGGCAACCCCATCGGGGTCAAGGCCACACTGCGCGGCGAGAGAATGTACGATTTTCTGGACCGGCTATGCAATATCGCGTTGGCCCGAGAGCGGGATTTCCGTGGGGTGTCTCCTGACTCCTTCGATGGACGGGGGAACTACACGGTGGGGTTAAGGGAACAGTTAGTGTGGCTAGAGATCAACTACGACTCCATTGATCGGGCACGGGGGATGGAGATCACTATTGTGACCACTGCCAAGAGCGATGAGGAAGGCCGCCGGTTGTTGGAGCTGTTGGGTATGCCCTTTGCCAGGAGATAGGGCTGGAGAAAGAGGTGAGGTTGTGACCAGAAAGTGCCTGATCGAGCGGGAGAAGAAAAGAAAGTACGACGTGCGCGTGCGCAACCGCTGCCTGCGGTGTGGACGTCCCAGGGGCTATATGCGACGTTTCGGCCTCTGTCGTATCTGCTTCCGCGAGCTGGCATTGGAAGGACAAATCCCCGGCGTAGTCAAGTCGAGCTGGTAAGTAAGTTTCAAGTTGAAAGTTGAAGGTTACAAGTTTTATGAACTTGCAACCTGCAACTTGTAACTTGCAACTGTATTGGGAGGAGAAAATGAGTGGGGTTACAGATCCTATCGCCGACATGCTGACCCGCATCCGCAATGCTTCGATGAGGGGGCATAGCCAGGTCGCCGTGCCGGCCTCAAAGTTGAAGCTGGCCATCGCCCAGGTCATGAAGGATGAGGGGTTCGTAGAGGATGTTGAATTGACTGACGCTCGCCCTCAACCCTTCATCCGCATCGCGCTGAAGTATATGGGGGGTAGGAAGGAACGTAAGCCCTTGATCGCTGGACTGGAGAGGGTGAGTAAGCCGGGCCGTCGGGTTTATGT
>Ga0209609_10000921_pt1 | contig 17328 bp, 15 predicted proteins | sample LakKivw325mmetaG_FD_184136 | JGI IMG/M metagenome (GOLD analysis project Ga0209609, IMG submission 184136) | Anoxic lake water microbial communities from Lake Kivu, Rwanda to study Microbial Dark Matter (Phase II) - Lake Kivu water 325m metaG... | ecosystem: Environmental > Aquatic > Freshwater... | reverse complement strand
CTCCAGCGTTTTATCGTAAAAGTAACTGTTGCCCTCTCCCAGTGTCTTCTCCCTGACACAACACCAGGAGCTCATATAACGGTTCTCCCTGAAATCCCATTCATCATAAAAAGACAGCCGTTCATCAGCTTCGGCCGGAGCGGGTTTCGTCGCATCTGCCGGCCTGTAGCGGTCGACCTGCGTATATTTGTCATTGGAGAACTGGTACACGTGCACTCCACGTGGGATGGAGGCTGATGACAGGCCGCTGCCGGGCAGGGATTTGACGTCTTTGATATCGGTAATGCCGACTTTCTGGTCGGCCAGCTTCTCCATGTCTTCAGCGGACATGGGCATGGTGGACTTCTGGCCGGTGGGGGCCTTAATCTCAAGGTCGAGCTTTATTTTGTCCGTCTGGAAATTGCCCATGAATTCCTGGCCTTCGAGGTCCGATGAATTGGGCTCCCTGCTCTCCGATCCGTATCCGCCGGCGCCGGAGGCCAGCGCTTTTTTAGGCACCGTCAGTGCGATCTGATAGATGCGGATGGCGGCCTCGGCTGTGTCTTCCACGTCTGCTGTAGAAGTGCATAACATGTCCAGGACGTCCCTGGCATTGTTCAGCGGCTCATACAGCGCTTCTTCATCGATAGCCAGGATGGCATCGATCTCCAATCCCTCCAACAGCTCAATGAAGGCGCGCCGCAGGGTTATGCCCGACAGGCGGGCCAGAGCGAGCAGGTTATACTCCTGCATGCGGCGGTAGCTCCGCCTGAGTCCCGGATAGTGATACTTGACCAGGTAATTAATACGCACGTTCTCAACAGCCGCAAAGACCTGCATGGCCAGCCTGGGATCATCGAAAAGGGCGAAATATTTTTCGAAGGGGGAGCTGCCGTGTCCGGTCTCACCCTTTAACTGATAGCGCTGATCTTCAAAGATGGTAGATTCCTTGTCGAAATCGAAATTGAAGGAATTAAATTCGCTATGCGCGATCTGCTGTGTCACCACCGATTTATACCAGCTGAAATTGTCGGTGTAGCTGGCATAGTCCATAAAAGAGGCCGGGATCAGCACATTGATATGCCCGTCGGGCGGATCGCCTGATGCCAGCTGGTTCCACCAGGTATTGCGCAGAGACGCAGGAGGCCCCTTGGCGGATGTGAAATCCACCTCCATGCCGGTCAGCGCCCTGCAGTAAACCTGCAATAGGGGTTCGATCGAGGCGAATTCTATGCCGTGATAATTGTTGATTGTCTCCGGCTCAGGCTGTTTGATTTGATCATTAGCCCTGCTCATATCTCATGGACCTTTTATTCGAATATGGCTGTTACGACTTCCTCGAGCGATTTCTGCACTTCTGCATCATCCGTGATCGACCAGACGGCAGCCACTTCGCAGGCCCTTCTGGCCGGGATGCCCTGACGGATCATACGGGCAGCATATATCAGCAGCCGGGTGCTGATTACCTCCGAAAGGTCCTGCTCCTTGAGGTTGCGGATCTTCTCTCCCAGCTGGGCCAGCCGGTTTGCCGTGTCATCATCGACCCCGGCTTCGTGTGCGATAATCTTCGTCTCAATGTTTCTGGGAGGGTGTGTGAACTCGATGGCGATAAAGCGCTGCCTGGTGCTGTGCTTGAGGTTCTTCAGTATGCTCTGATACCCGGGATTGTAGGAAATGACCAGTATGAAGCTGTCGCTGGCTTCCAGCATCTCGCCCTTTTTCTCGATATATAACGAACGGCGGTGGTCGGCCAGAGGATGGATGAGCACAATGGTGTCCTTGCGGGCCTCCACAACCTCGTCCAGGTAGCAGATGCCGCCGCTCTTTACGGCACGGGTTAACGGGCCGTCCACCCAGCGGGTAGTATCTCCTTCAAGCAGGTACTTGCCCACAAGATCGCTGGCGGTCAGGTCCTCATGGCAGGCGATGGTAATCAAGGGAATGCCATCCCGTTGCGCGGTGGAGTCCTTACGCTTATGCTCCTTCTGGCTCATGCAGTAGGTCATATACTCGAGGAAACGGGTCTTGCCGCAACCTGTCGGGCCCTTGAGCAATACTGGTATCCGCTCAGCGTAGGCCGCTTCGAAAAGAGCCACCTCATCTTTGAGGGGGAGGTAAAAAGGCTCCTCAGTTATGTAGTATTCCTCGATGATATGCGACTTGTAATCATGTCGTCTGGCTTTATGAGGCATGGATCTGCTCCGGTTGTTTAATTCAGGCTCCAGGTGATAATTCTATGACTTGCAGCCGAAGTTGGCAATTAATCAGCGCCGGGAGAGATTGAATTGCTACATTGAAGATGGCGGCGACTGCCTAACATCCGCCTCTTTGTGTAATGTCTTCCCTTCCCAGAATGTCGCCCCTGTTTTCCTAGGGTGGGGGCGGTGTCTGACGTATAAGGCGTCCCTTGTACTGGATGGGCGGGTTAGAATTGAGCGTGTGGTGTTCGACGATGCGCACGGGTTTCACTATATTGGCGGGATTCCCGCCCCGCGATGCAGGCGATTCCCTGATAGTATGATGAATTATCCCGGGTTGAGGATTTGTATTTCCCGCATTTGCCTGAGCCTTGCGATAGCCCGGGCTGTTTTCTATGGTGTGGTGTATATTTGCGGATTGCTGTTGCTCGCTGCATTGCGGCATTTGGCGCAGTGTGTGATGAATGGTTTCGCCGGGTATAAAAGGCGGCTGCGACCTGACCGGCGCCGGGCCGGGACGGAAAATCTCGTGGTGCACCTTCACCCCGGGCGGCAGATGCTCCCTGATCTTATCGCCTGCGCTCTTTTCAGGCGCCGTGCGCGACCGGATGAACTGCTCGCGGGGTTTGACCTGTATGACCGGCCTGTTGATATCCTTGAGAGGGAGCTGGCCCGTATGGATGGTCCTGGCCTCCCAGGTTATCTCCCTGCCGCGTATATTATCAATCTTGTATACATACTGAGGATAAGTGCGAACAACGCGTTGCGGTTCTGAAGCTGCAGAGCCCCTTTTGCGCATCAGCAGGGCAATGCCGATAGGGGTTGTGACCGGCTCGGGCGCCAGAATGAGCGCTACGGCTACGACATCGAGTACTGCATCTTTCGGCGTATAAGTAAACGTCAATTCCGGTACCTGATATTTAACCTTTTAAATTTATTATGCCCTCTCCCGGAGCCAGGTAATTCTTTCCGATACAACGGTTACAGACTCTTTCTGGGTCTGGCACCTGGCGATGTCGCGGGACAGCTTGTCGTCGCCCAGCACTTCACGTACCCAGCGAGCGAAATCGTTTTTCTCATCCGTTACGTGATGCCGGTATGTCGAATCGTGCATTTTATCCAGAGCAGTCTTTAAATCATATATAGTATTCAGGATCTCACCGTCATGGCAATAAAACCGTTTTACATCGGGTACATGCCTCAGTACCCTTTGAGCATCTTCCTTATTTCTTATAGCCATGTTAACCTCCTTCCCCCCGGGTGCGTTACGACAATCCTAATTATAATCATACCTTCATGGGATAGCTTAATCAACCCGTGGTAATCGTATGAGATGATATACGTTTATTGGCCGCGTGGAATAATTTTTATGCGCTCTTCGGTGCTGTTCTTAACGTTCCCCAGTGAACCGAGGTAGTTGCTCATGGCGTCTACGTCCCTTATATTGAGGTCCGTATAATTCAAGTAGCTTTTGAGCCAGGATTTGATGTTATCCGCAAGGGGGCCCATCCATCTGATCTTGAGGATAAGAGGCTGGATGCCCTTGTCCGCCAGATAATCGGTGGTGACCATGGTATAGTCGGCATCCATATCCATATCTGAATAGGAACCGTCCGGCTGTCTGACCTGAAGGCTGGTTATACGCTCGCCGCTCCCGCGGTTCATATCGATAGTCATCCTCAGCCCCGAGATTTCAAAGCAGGGGGGAGGATCCTGGACTTTCAGATGGGTATCTATGCCCATCTCCAGCAACATTTTGACCACATTGCCTCTGACCCTCATGGTGGCCAGATTTTGGCGCAGCGCAAGTACCATTTCAACATCGTTGCGCAGGATAACTCCCTTCAGGATATCGGACCGGATATTGGAGCTGTCGAAGATAGCGAACTTGACGTCCGGATTGATCTTTTTAGCGCTCCAGAGGAAGGCATCGGCTATGAGCGGACCCGGACCCCTGTTTAAGCCCCGCAGCAGGTTCTCATCGGCCGTGGCAACCAGGGTGTTGAGTTCGCCGGAAACCTGATTTACGTAGGGCTGCAGGATAGCGTCAATATCAGGACTGTTCCAGTAAATTTTGATGCCGGGGACTTTGGCTACGGCGTTCATTATCTGAGTATATTCCGGCCTGCAGGGGCAGAGATGGCTCCAGCCCCAGACATCCTCGGTCGCAAAGCTGTTTGTTGAGAAGATAAAGGGCTGGCCCTTATAGCCGACGATGCGCCCCTTTTCGTCAAAATCCAGCTTGATACGTCCCAGCAACTGGTTGCTTTCCCATGCCTGCACGATCAATACCCGGCCGTCGTCAGGGCCGGTGACCTCCACGGGATAGGGCATTTCCGGCTTGAGGCCGATCTGCTCGAACTCGGGCCCACCCATGAATGTTGCTGTATGTCCACCCACGATAAGGTCGATACCGGCTACTTCCTTGGCCAGCTCCACGTCGTCCTGATAGCCCAGATGCGAGAGAATAATAATTTTGTTAACGCCCATTTTGTTCAGTTCAGCTATGTATTTGCGGGCCGTGTCGGCGGGCGGCAGGAACACTATATTTTTACCGGGATTACTCAGAAAAGCTGTGTAGGGTGTGATAAGGCCGATAACTCCGACCTTTTCACCGTCTACGGCACAGATCACGTAGGGACTGACGCCGGATAACAACGGCTCGCGGGACACGTCCATATTGGCCGCCAATACGGGGAACCTTGCCCGTTTAACCAGGGCTGCCGCCTCCTGGACATTTTTAGAGAAATCGTGGTTTCCCAGCTCAAGGGCATCGAACTGGATGGCGTTCATGGCATCTATATCGGTCATTCCCTGGAACCTGGTTGTCCAGATGGTTCCCTCCAGCACATCTCCCGCATGGAGCAGCAGGACGTTCTTTTCCTGGCTGCGTATGTCCTCAACGGCCGAGTTGAGCAGGCTGTATCCGCCTGCAGTGGCTACCGTATCCTTACCGTTGATCTTCAACAGGACATTGTGGGGAATGACGTATGAATGTGTGTCATTGACATGAAGGACGGTCAGCGATATGGGAAGTGAGGTTATCTCCGCCGGTTGAGAGGTTGTTGGAGCTGCTGGCGCGCAGGCGAATACAGGCAGGAGCATCGACAATGCCATAATGAAATAGACTGCCGCCAACCTTGAGTGAATCATGCTTAACTCCTGCCAACGAATTGGGGATATTATATGCTTTTCAGAGTGCTTTCCAAAATGTCTCTTTGTGATCGCCGGGATTGTAAAAGTCGGGGATGGTGCTGACGTGTTTGTAGCCCAGCGTTATATACAGGGAGCGGGCTGCCCTGTAGTTGGGATTGGAGGAAGTGTCGATTAATATGAGGCGACCCCCCAGCCTCTTGATATGATCGGCTGCCGTGGTGAAGAGGGTACTGCCTATGCCCTGCCCCTGAAACCGGGGTGAGACGGCGCACCAGTACATATCCCATGCGCCGTGCGTCATGGGGGTGGGGCCGTAGCAAAGGTAACCCGCAAAATCGCTCTCGTGTTCTGCTATCAGGAAGTAGTACCCGCAGCCCTCCGGATCGCTGAAATACTCGTCCATGATCTCGCCCAGCACAGTCAATTCATCGGGCAGGAATGCTCCGGTTTCATCGGTCACCCCGATGACACGAGGTTTGTCGGAAGGTACGATGCCTCTTATTTTAACGGCCACAGTCTCACTCCAGAGCGAGATCTACTATTTTCTGGATAAGATCTGCATAAGTCATTCCTCTTGTAGATGCCTGAAGAGCGATACCCAATTCGGGCGTGATGTCCGGATTGGCGTTAACCTCCAGCACCTTGATACTTCCATCAAGGTCCTGCCGCATGTCCACCCTGGCATATCCTCTGCAGCCTGCCACGCGGCAGGAGGCCAGGACGGTTCCAGTTATGCTTTTTCTTAAATCCGAGTCGATCTCAGCCGGGCAGGATACGGCGGTGTTTACATAGTAGTCGGTCTCCTCGTACCATTTCGAATCGAAAGTCAATATGCGCGGCAACCCGGGCGGTAAGGTGTAGACGATCTCGGAGATCTCAACCAGCTCATGCGACGAGTTCCCCAGGACGGAAGAATTGAACTCACGGCCGTCGATGAATTCCTCCACCAGGGCACTGCCCCGAAAGCGGCTGCTGATGCGAACAACCTGATCCTTCAGCTGCTCCATATCATACACGACATTCTCCGGTAAAAGTCCGTGGCTGGCATCTTCGTCCCTGGGCTTCACGATGCAGGGAAACCTGAGATGGAAATCGCGAATATTGGCGGGTGTCAGCACGACGTAGTCGGGCGTGTCTATGCCGGCCTGGCGCAGGACCTGTTTAAAAGCAGCTTTATCCAATGTCAGGTCCAGCACGCTGGAGGGATTGCCTGTGAATGAAAGCCCCATCTCCTCCATCATGCGTGCCACCACCGGCTCTGAATGGGGCTGGTCCTCGAATCCCTCAAAAAGGTTGAATATAACATCAGCCTCAATGCAGCGCAGTACAGACCCGACAGTGTCCAGTGGAGGCCTCAAAGGAACTTTCTCCACCTCGTGGCCATGGCTGATAAGGGCCCTCTTAACGGCCACGACCTCCTCAAGGACGCCGGTGATAGCCTCCTCTTCCCCGTCGGGAATAATGATCTCGCCCGGAGGTTCGTTGTAAATGATGGCAACCGTTAGAGGCATAATCGACTCCTTTCCAGCGCAGCTTCCAGAATTGTCCGTATCAGCCGCTGATAAGTCCAGCCCATCTTGTAGGACATAATAGGAAGGTCTCCTGAATCAGGATTGAGCCCGGGCAGGGGATTGACCTCGAGGAAATAAGGGGTACCGTTCGGTGCTACGCGAAAATCGACGCGTGCACAGTCGCGGCAGCCCAGCGCTTTATAAGCCCGGATGCTGGCCTCGCTGATGCGCTTGAGCGTTGACGCCGCCAGCCCCGCAGGGCATTCATAGTCCACCAGGTTGCGCCAGTCGCGCTTGATTTCCAGGGAGTATATGAATGTCCTGTACTTTTTTTTGGGGACGACCCGCATTATGCCGACGATCGAGGGGGGATTATTGCCGGTTATTCCCACCGTTATCTCCTCGCCATCGATGTATTTTTCAATTATAACCGGTTGATTATACCTGCGCAGCAGCGCGCCTGCGGCAGCCAGGGCCTGCCTGGCGGTACTGACGCGTGAGGTCAACCGGATACCCTTGCTCGAACCTTCGAAGGCGGGCTTTATGAACGCCGGCAGCGGTATGGATTGCCCGTTCAGTGTTTTTATATCCTCCTGACATCTTACTGTTATCCAGGGAGGTGTGGATACACCGGCACTGATCACGATCTGCTTTGCCAGTGGTTTGTCCAGTGTGATGGCCAGAGTCAGCGGGTCCGAACCGGTATAGGGGATATTCAACATCTCAAGCACCGCAGGCGCCTGCGCCTCGCGGCTGCGCAGGTTACCTCTCCCCTCCGCAATGTTAAAAACGAGATCGACCTTTGTCTTGAGCATATTAACGAGGAACTTGCGACCCCCACCCAGATTAACCGTACGGTGTCCCAGCGAGCGAAGGTTGCCGGATATAGCCCTGATTACCTTTGCCGAATCGTACTCTTCAAGCACGTCCTCAGGGAAATCCCCGCCTGCCTCTATATCGTCCTTGAGGTCGTAGGCGAGGCCAATTCTCATATCGTCCTGTTTACGCCGCTACGAGCTCCAGAACCATCTGCTGATCGTTAGTCTTGCGCCGTCCGTTGCGTCCGGCCGAAGCTGATGCAGGCTTGGGATTATGATAACTGTAGGTTTTACCCAGGTAGTTCTTGAATATCAGTTGTCCGTCCTCGCGAGATATCAGGTAGCTGGCCTGGAGCGGCACCTTGCCGCCGCCGCCCGGCAGATCGATAACATAGGTGGGCACTGCCAGACCGGAGGTAAATCCTCGCATGCCCTCGATGATGCGCAGGCCCTTTTCCACGGTGGTGCGCAGATGTTCTGTGCCCTCAACCTCATCCGCCTGGAAGAGGTAATAAGGACGGATTTTAGCCCTGAGTAAACCGTGGCAGAGCTGTAGCTGGCTCTCTATCGAATCATTGACGCCTGCCAGCAGTACCGACTGGTTGTTGACCGGTATGCCGCGGCGCAGTATTTTCTCGCAGGCGGCCCTGGCTTCATCTGTTAACTCATTGACATGGTTGAAATGGGTGTTCAACCAGATTGGGCCGTGGCGGGAGAGCATATCGCAGAGATCGTCGTCTACGCGCTGGGGCAAGACTACCGGCACGCGGCTGCCGATGCGTATAATCTCGACATGAGGAATGGAGCGTATCTTCTTCAGTATATCTTCAAGGTGCTTGGTGGAAAGCGTCAGCGGATCGCCGCCGGAGATAATTACATCCCGGATCTTCGAATCGTTGCGTATATAGTCGATCATTCGGTCGATCTCATGCGGAGGACGCACCCAGCGACCGCGCCGCCACTCTCTTTTGCGTGTGCAGTGACGACAGAACATGGGACAGATATCGGTCACGACCATCAGGACGCGGTCGGGATAACGGTGGACCAGCCCGGGGACCACCGAATCTCTCTCCTCCTCCAGGGGATCTTCGGAAAGTATGCCTGACAGGGCGATCTCTTCGAAAACAGGCATGGACTGCCTGCGTACGGGATCGTCCGGATTATCGTGGTTGATCAGGCAGAAATAGTAGGGTGTGATGGAGATGGGGAATTTTTCGGCGACCAGCCTGAGGCTCACCTGGTCGTGTATGGTTAAAAAGATTAGTTTAGACAGGTCTTCTATACTGGTGATTCGGTTGCGGAACTGCCACTTCCAATCGTTCCAGTTTTCATCGGACACGCTGTTGAAGAACCTTTGCCGGTTCCTCAACAGGCGCAAGCTCGGAGGCTCTTCTACTTCCGTTGCAGGATGGCCTGGAGGCTCCTCTTCTGCAGAGAACTCGAATAAGTCTTTTTGTTTGGTCGTTGATGCTTGCGCCAACTTGGGCTGTGCCTCCTTAAAATTTAAATATTTTTTCCTATTTGTTGCAATCGTATTTTTTTATTCTTTTGTTTTTTATAGCATGTACAAAAATTCATGTCAAGTATTTTCGGCAAAAAAATCAAAAATTTTTTTGAATTGTATCTACGATGGATTTTTGAGGGTTGATTTTTAGACGGAAAAGTGGATGTACGTTTACGAAAGTAGGCATGAAATTTCGGCTCAAACCAGCGCCTGTTACTGCGGGCTGTTTAGCTAGTAACCGATTATAAATTTATCTACCGATGGAGTATACTCTAATAGTATTAAAATAGTCTCATAGATTTTCAAATACAAAATGCGCGATATTTTTGCTGCGAAATTTGATCCCAGGAATATCATAGACAATCCATCTGAAGACAGGTTGAGGAACTGGGCCCTCGAGCAGGGAGGCGTTATCTCTGAATTCGGCAACCTGGCGGTGACGACACGTGTCCGCAACAGGATAGCCAAATTCACTGAAGTGATACTTGGCGAGATCGAAGACGAGAATGTCAAGCTTGTAGATGATGTACTGAAATATCTGAATCACCGCGACATGATCATGCTCGACCGCGTGATGTGCCAGAGCAATGGTTATAAGAAAAGGTGTCGGGTTTATGTGGATGCTCAATATCCGCGCATACCGCTGATGTGGGGCAATACACTCTTTCCCGCCGAGCCGGGCGAGCCCGATTTCATTACGGTCACCGTGCCGGACTGGCCTGAAAAAAAGGTGCTGGTCTTCCCCGGATCGGGCACAACGTTGATATTGGGCAGCGATTATAAGGGGGAGAACAAAAAGGCAATGCTGCGCCAGGTCATGTACTGGGCCAAGAAGGAAGGTAATATCGGCCTGCATGCAGCCAGCAAGATTCTTCGTATTGTGAAGGACGGCAAGCTTTGCGATAAAGGATTCCTGCTCTTCGGACTGAGCGGCACCGGCAAGACTTCGCTGGCCTGCCATTCTCACTGGCTGAGGCCGCCCGAAAGGGTGATTATCCGGCAGGACGATGTGGTCATACTCAAGGCCGACAGCAGCGCAATCGGCACAGAGGAATCTTTCTATATGAAGACCGAAGGTCTTGAACCCGCCGCACAGCCGCTGCTCTACGCTGCCGCCATCAGCCCGCGCGCCATACTTGAGAATGTGCATGTCGATAAGGCAACCGGCAAGGTCGACTTTTTCGACTCAACATTGACTTCGAATGGACGCGCCATGGTGAAACGCCGCGACATAGCGTTTACCGACAGCGAAGTCGATCTTGAGAAAGTGGATTATCTGATATTCATTACCAGGCACAATGAGATAGTTCCTCCGGTGGTCAAGCTCTCTCAGGAATGGGGGGCTGCCGCCTTCATGCTGGGCGAATCGGTGGAGACATCGGCGGGAGATCCGTCTGAGGCGGGCAAGCAGCGCCGTGTTGTCGGGACCAATCCTTTCATCGTCGGTTCCGAAGAAGAGGAAGGCAATATGTTCCTCGATATACTGCGAAAAAATCCACATATGCAGTGCTACCTGCTGAATACGGGCAGGGTAGGGGGTCTGACCGGCGGGCAGAAGATTACGGTGTTCGACTCGGTCAAGATCCTGGAGATGATAGCCAGGGATAAAATAACCTGGAAAAAAGACGAGTTCTGGGGCTACGAGGTGCCGGCCGATATACCCGGGCTGGATATAAGCAGGTTTGACCTGAGCAATTACTATCCGCGGGAAAAAGTCGCCTCTCTCAGCCAGGCTCTTAAAAAAGAAAGACTGGCGTGGCTTTCACGTTTTGAAGGCATACATCCCGATATAATCAATGCTCTGCAGCCATAGATCATGAGGTCCATGCTGCTCAGGTTCCTGCCCTGTTTTCTGCTTTTGCCAGCGCTGATGCTTGCCTGTGCGGGGCCTTCACTGCCACAGGAAAATGCCGGTTCTGAAAACCTGACTGTGCCCGCCGGCGGGCAGCCTGTTATCAATGCTGGTGACAATACAACGTCCGCTAATCCCGCCGCTGTTTTGCTGGTAGCCGAGGAATACGACCGGGCAATCGCCGAGGCGGCAGCGTCGCTGGAGGGGAATGCTGAAAACATCACACTGAAGGAGAAGCTGGCTGACGCTTATATTGCCCGGGCCTGGTACTACAAGATGAAGCGTTTAAATCCAAACACGCTGGCTGATCTGAGCAGGGCTGTGGAGATCGCGCCCGGGTATTACAGGGCTTACTATGAGCTCGGATGCTTCCACAACAACCAGTGGCAGTTCAGCATAGGGCGCCTGGATCTGGATAAGTCACTATCGATTAAACCGGATTTCGCGCCCGCTTACAGCGAACGGGCCTACTCCAACTATAAAAGTCGGAAATATGAGGCGGGCCTGGCTGATGCCGGCAGGGCGATTGAGCTCGATCAAACGCTGCCCCGCTCTTACTGCGTCAGGAGCCTTATTTATGCGGCTCTGGGCAAGACCGGCCTCGCCATCCAGGATGCTGATCAGGCCGTACACCTGGCGCCGCATGACGCGGCATCATACTACAACAGGAGCATGGTATATACTGCGTCGGGTGAGCCTGCACTTGCCATAGCTGATCTCGAAACAACCCTCAAGCTTTCGCAGGATGATCTGCTCACCACGAGGGCCGGCGCCGACCTGCGGGCTCTCAATAAATAGGCCTTTTACTGGATTTCCTACTCGTGTCGCAGTGACTCAATGGGATCGAGACGGGCGGCGCGGAAGGCAGGGTAGGTGCCTGAGATCAGGCCTGTGCCGATCGATACACCCAGAGCAATGAATATGATGCCCGCCGAAATAACGGGCGTTACAGTCGTATTTCCAAGTGAAATATTGCCCATCAGCATGGCGCCCAGCATAGCCAGCCCCAGTCCGACCAGGCCGCCGGTCAGGCTGATAGCAGCCGCTTCTATGAGGAATTGCAGCAGTATATCACGGCGCTTGGCGCCGATGGCCTTGCGGATGCCGATCTCGCGTGTTCTCTCGGTAACCGATACCAGCATGATGTTCATGATACCGATGCCGCCGACAACCAGTGATATGGCGCCCACCGCCCCCATGAAAAGCGAGAACCCGGCCAGTGTTGCCTGCATGCTGGCCAGCGTCTCGCGCATATCCGTAATGGTGAAATCGTCAGCCGCGCCGGTCCTGATGTAATGGCGGCTCCTCAGCACGCTGGTCACCTCGGCGATCACAGAGTCCACCAGATCGGAGCTGGCAGCCTTGACGGCGATCTGCTGCACATTGTTACCGCCGCCGGTCAGCTTGGATTGCATGGTGGTCAGCGGCATCAGAATATAGCTGTCCCCGCCGAAGCCGCCCATTTTCTGCATCGTGCCAACCACCTGGTACTTGCTGCCCTGGATACGCACGCTCTTGCCTACCGGGTTGTCGCTGCCGAAGAGGTCCGTCGCCGTCTGGTAGCCCAGCACAACTACATTGCTTCTGGCGGACACATCCTGGTCGGTGATGAATCGGCCCTGATCGACCTGATAGTTCCTGATCTCTGTAATCACGGGTTTCACGCCTGTGGCCTGAACGTTAGAGCTGTTGTTGCCGTACTGGATTGTTGCCCTGCTGCTGAGTGTGGGCGAGACCACGCTTATCGAAGGCGCCACGGTCTTGTCGCTCAGAGCCGCCGCGTCATCGAGCGTGAGTGGCCTCATGCTGGTTACCGTTTTATCCGTGGAGCTTGATATGTAGAGGGCGCTGGCCCCCATGTTATTGAAGGTGGTCGTCATACTGGCCTGGAAGCCCTGCCCCAGCGAGACCAGCAGGACCACCGCGCACACGCCTATCACAATGCCGAGCATGGTGAGGAAAGAGCGCGTCTTATTTGAGAAGATGGCCTGCCAGGCAGACTTGAGGCTTTCCCAGAAACTCATCGCTTCTTGTCCTCGATGATGACACCGTCCCGCAGATAAATCGTGCGCTGGGTATAGGCGGCGATGTCTTCCTCGTGGGTGACCACGATTATGGTGATGCCCTTCTTGCTCTGTTCGACCAGCAGCGACATGATGTTGTGGCTCATCTGGGTATCAAGGTTGCCCGTCGGCTCGTCCGCCAGTATCACCAGCGGATCGTTAATGAGGGCGCGGGCTATTGCCACGCGCTGCTGCTCGCCGCCAGACATCTCGCTGGGCTTGTGGGAGGCGCGTTTACCGATCCCGACTGCTTCCAGCGCCGCCACGGCGCGCGGGCGTCTGTGGTTGGTGCCGGAATAGATGAGCGGCAGCTCCACATTGGCAATAGCCGTCAGTTTGGGCAGCAGGTTGTAAGACTGAAAGACAAAGCCCAGCTTGCGATTGCGCATGGTGGCCAGCTCGTCATCCGTCATGCCGGCGACGTCAACTGAATCTATGATGTAGCTGCCGGAGGTCGGACGGTCCAGGCAGCCCAGTATATTCATCATGGTCGATTTGCCCGAGCCTGAATGCCCCATGATGGAGATAAACTCGCCTTTTTCGCAGGTGAAAGAGACATCATTGAGAGCAGCCACTTTCACGTCGCCTATATTGTATATTTTACTGATGTTCTTAAGTTCAATCATTTTTAAGCTCTTGAATAGTGTATTGTTATCTGAGCACGCGCATGGGATTGCCGGTGCTTGAGGTCCGGCCGGGAGCAACTGCCGATTTACCGGGCAGCTGGACCTTATCTCCTTCACTCAGGCCGGATGTCACTTCCGCGTACTGAAAATTCTGAAGGCCGAGGGTTACCTTTCTGGGCTCGGCCTGTCCGGTCTTGCTGTTCACAAGCATGACCATCGAACCGCCGGGCGTGGTGATGATGTAAGAGACGGGAACCAGCAGCGCATCTTTTACGCTGGAGGTGATTATCTCCGCAGTGGCGCGCAGTCCGTCCTTCAGGTCCTCGTCCGGAATCTCGGTCGGCACAATGATTACATCAAATTTGACCACATTGCCGGACTTGGCGCCGAACGGTGAGATGAATTTCACCTTCCAGATGAATTCCTTATCGGGTATGGCATCCACTTTCATCGTGGCGTTGTCCCCCACATTCACTTTCATGATGTCGATCTCATCCACCTTGCCGGTGAATTTGATGACCCTCGTATTCACCAGTCCCACAGCCGGCCGCGTGGCGTAATCCTCGGCTGACAGCGGATCGTTGACCTTGAGATTTACACTGAAGATGGTGCCGCTGGACGGGGAGATGATGACCGTGTTCATGATATCCCGCTTGGCTTTATACAGGTTGATCTCGGCGGCCTGCAGCTTTAGGTTGTAGTCCTGCAGCGTTTTCCAGTTGATGTTACCACCGCTTTCAAAGATGAGCACCTGATTTTCGAGCACGTCCTGGCCCACCTGCAGGTTGAGCTTGGCGGCATACAGGTCCCAGATAGTGTCGCTCAGATCAGCCGCACCCATCGTTTTCTTTATACCCTGCAGAAGGCGCAGTGCGGACTGCAGGAAATCGGAGCTGGTAGGTGTGTCCGCATACTTAAATATCAGCCTGCTTTTGATGGTAATGGTGCTTCTGGCGGCCTGCGCCGCGATGGACATCTCCTGGCGGGCCTGCTCGAATTGAGGGGCGATCTCTTCGTAAGGCACGGTGGGGTCTCTCATCAGGTTGGAAAGGATAATCAGTTTATTGCGGTATGCTCTCATTACCTGTATGGCCGCCTCGTAGTCCGGTTTTATCGGCTGCCATCCACCCGCGTCTATATCGGGCGACCAGGTGGAATTGTTCTTGACGCCTGCCAGCTGCGCGGCGTTAGGCCTGGTCTCGATCAGGTTCTCGCACACCTGTATGTCGAAGAAAGTCATGACCAGCCAGTAGCCGGCATCTTTGTAGTCACCTGCATGGAAGTAGCCGGCCGCCGTGTTCATATCCCGCTCCGCCTCATCGGCCATACGGCTGACGCTCAGGTCGGGGTAATTGTAAGGCAGGTGGTCCGTATTGCATCCCAGGTCAATGCTGTTTTGCGCTGTCTGTATATTGTACAGGGCGGTCTTTATAGCGTTTATCTGCGACCAGGGGTCCAGTGTTGCCAGCAGGGCGCCCTCCCGGATCTTCTCCCCCTCATTCACCAGTATAGTCTGCACCGTGCCGGTCGTATTGAAAGCCAGGTTGAACTGGTCGGGCGCCGTGAGAGTGCCGTCGGAGGTAACTATCACGCTCAGGTCTCCCCGCTTAACTTCAATTACCTGCCCGGCTGTAGTCGTCTGTCCTGAGTTGCAGCCTGCAGCAGACAATTGAAGCAGGGCCAGTACTATAAGAAGCAATGCCGTATATTTTTTCATAGCGTTATCTACCCGGCGGAGGCCCTCCTCCCGACGGCGGTCCACCTCCCGGAGGTCCCATGTTTGTCGATACCGGAGCGCCGCTCGCCTTATCCACGACTATCACCTTCTCGCCTTCAGCCAGCCCCTTGATTACCTGCACAAACTGCTGGTTCTGGATGCCCAGTGTGACCTCCCTCTTCTCGGTCTCACCCATGGTTCCGCTGACGACGGTTACTGTGGAGACCGAACCGGTTGTAGTTACGGCTGACAGCGGCGCCAGCAGAGCATTCTCCACAGTCGTTACAGCGATGTCGGCGGTAGCCGTCAGCTTGCCTTTGAGCGCAACATCGGTGGGATCAAGCTTTATTCTGATATTGTATTTGACCACATTGTTGGAATCGGCTGTGCCCTTGGGCGAGATAAATGTCACCACGCCCGTGAATGTCTTGTCGGGCACGGCATCCACCGCGATATTGGCCTTTTGCCCGACTTTTATCTTCATTATGTCGATCTCATCGACCGTTCCCCAGAATTCGAGGTACCTGGTATTGACTAGCACTATAGCGTTGGTGGAGGTATTGGTTTTCGAGGAAAGGACGTCTTTTTCCTTCACACCAACGCTTACCACCGTGCCGTCGATGGGCGCCCAGATAAACGTATTCAGGTAATTGTTCTGTGTTGAATCAAGGCTGACCAGCTTGCTGGCAAGGTCGATTTTGGCATTCTGCTCGGCCTTGAGCGACAGGCCGTGCTGCAGCACATAGTCGTTGGAGCCGAGTATCCCGTTGCACAGCTCCATGTAATGCAGCGCGATGCGCAGATTGTCGTTCATCTGGGGAGAGTACAAGCCGCCTTCTCCGATGCCGGTTATGGCCGCATCTAATCTTTGCCTGCCGGCGTTGAAAAGGTACAGGCTCATATCCCTGCCGTAAATGGTGGTATCGTTGCGAAGTTTCAATCTGTTTACATTCTCAACCACTTCCCTGGTGATGTTGTCGACCGTGTTGAGACAGGCAGCCAGCAAAGGCTTTGCCTCATCGTATTTGCCCTGGTTCAGCAGGTCGTATACTTTTTGAATATCCGTCTGCGCCTGCCTCAAGGCGGCCACTTCTCTGCGCAGTTCCTGTATGTAATAAGCTGCGAACGAATTATCACTGGTTATCTGGAACGCGTAGTAATTGGAGTCATTGACAAACGGGGCTGTATTGCCCAGGCCCGACTCGGGATTATTGACGGCGTCCTCCAGGATGACGGTGCAGGCTTCCAGGTCGGCTGAAGCAACGTACAGCTCGGATGCCGCCGAACTGTAGTTATCGCTCTGAAAGAGCTCATGTGCCCTGGCCACCTCTTCCTGCGCCCAGCCGTAAGATGACAGGATAGTAGCATTGGGATAGTACATCTAATACACGGGATTATCATGGATACCTACTGGAGCAACATAGGTGATCTTGCCTGTGATCGGATCGATCGTAGTGATCGTATAATAAACACCAGGGAATTGGGGCAGCCGGGGGACGGTCTCATACAGGGTGCTGAGGGAAGACTGCACGGAGTTGTTGGCTGATTTCACGTCCAGCCGTGCGCTGGTGTCATCCAGGTATGCCAGCAGCTGGCCCTGTTTAACCTGATCGCCCTCTTCTACCAGCACCTTTTTGACTTCGCCTGAAGCGGCAAATCTGAGATTGTAATAATCGGTCATCTCGAGGTTGCCATCCACGGAGACAGTTACATCCAGGTTGCCGCGCGTGACAGGGACCTGCCTGCTGATGGTTGCAGCAGTGCCGGCCTTGGACGCTGTGGTACAACCTGAGATTGCGAGCAGTGTGACGCCGGTCAGCATTAAGAGCAGGAGTTTCTTTGGGGAGTTGAGCATATCCGTAAGATTTTACACGCTAATTACTTATTAACCAAATTCTTGATTT
>Ga0209609_10000917_pt1 | contig 17378 bp, 17 predicted proteins | sample LakKivw325mmetaG_FD_184136 | JGI IMG/M metagenome (GOLD analysis project Ga0209609, IMG submission 184136) | Anoxic lake water microbial communities from Lake Kivu, Rwanda to study Microbial Dark Matter (Phase II) - Lake Kivu water 325m metaG... | ecosystem: Environmental > Aquatic > Freshwater... | reverse complement strand
CCCCTCGCCAAGGCGCATGTTTAGATCCAGGAGCGGCGTCAATCCCAAGTATTGCAGCAACACCTTATGCCCACTTTCCGCCGAGAGGTGGGCAGCGATAAGGTAATCCTTTAATCTAGGCGAGAGTTTGGCAGCAATAAGCGCAGCAGCCCCTGAGATGAAGCCATCGATGACTACAGGAACACGATGTGCTGCCGCTCCAAGCATAACCCCTGCCAGCCCGCCAATTTCGAAACCACCAACTTTGGCCAGCACATCAATAGGGTCTCGAGGGTCGGGCTTATTAAGCTCTAAAGCCTTTTGAATCACCTCGACTTTGTGAGCGAGTTGCTTATTGGCCAACCCTGTGCCCCGTCCAGTGAGTTCTTCTACCGGTTCGCCCGTAATAGCAGCACATATAGCACTGCTGGCAGTGGTATTGCCAATGCCCATATCTCCAGTGCCTACAATGTCAAGCCCTTTAGTTATCTCATCTTCTACAATTTCAATCCCAGCTTCTATTGATTTCATAGCTTCGCTGTGGCTCATCGCTGCCTCCCGAGCCATATTCTTCGTTCCATAAGCTATTTTCTTACCAATGAGGTTAGGATGTGGTGGGAGAGCAGCCACTGTTCCCATATCAACTACGACAACACGAGCACCAATAAAGCGGGCTAAAACATTTATACCAGCGCCACCACTGAGGAAGTTGCATACCATCTGTCCTGTGACTCCTTGAGGGTAAGCGCTCACTCCCTCACTTACCACGCCATGGTCAGCAGCCATAGTTATAATGGCTTTATGCTCAAGGCTATGAATTACCTTGCCCTTAATGCCAGCTACTTGTATGGATAGCTCCTCCAGCCGTCCTAGGCTCCCCTTAGGTTTGGTCAATTTATCCTGACGGACCTTAGCTGCCTCTATGGCCCTCCTATCCAGAGGCTTTATTTCTGTTAGTATTCGGGATAGAAAATCACTCATTAATGCCCTCCTCATCCTCTTAGCGGGGGACAAGCCCCCGCGCTACAAGCTCCCTAACAGCATCGACCAATCTCTGGCACTCGGGCAAGGTACGTGGTGCAACACGGATATATTGGGGAAGACCGAAAGAGCTACAGTCACGCACCAGCATTTTGCGCTTAAGCAGCTCGTGGCGAAACTTTGAAGCATCGCCTACCTTGACTAGAAAGAAATTTGCCTCCGAAGGGAGGGGTGACAAACCAAGGCTGGAAAGCTCAGCTACAAGGTAGTTTTTCGCCTCCCTAAGCTCAATTTGACATCGCTTCAAATACCCTTCCTCATTCATAGCGATAATCCCCGCTTTCTGGGCTAGAGCATTAACATTCCATGGCGGGCAGATACGACGTAGGGTGACAATAATTTCCTCCCTGGCTACTCCATAACCCAGGCGAAGCCCGGCTATGGCATAGTCCTTGGTCATGGAGCGCAAAACAAGCAAGTTATTCCCTTCGATCATATTCAGTGAGGACCAGTGGCTATCTACAAAGCTAATGTAAGCCTCATCCAAGACCACCAAAGAATCCTTGCTAGCATCCAGAATCTTCTCAAAATCTGCCTGTAGAAGATGCCTCCCCGTGGGGTTATTTGGATTGCTGATAAAGATGCCTTTGGGGCGATGTTGCTTAATTAGTTTAACAGTCTCGTCTACGTTTAGCTGGAAATCATTTTCCTCCAAGAGCTGCTGTTTTATAAGAGATGCCCCAGCAATTTGGCAGGCAACCTGATATTCACCAAAGGTGGGCTTAGCTATTAGAACTTGTTCCCCCTTACCAAAGTAGGCCAGAGCAGTAAGGCGTATAAGCTCAGTGGAGCCGTTACCAACCAATATATTCTCTGCCTTTATTCCTAGCTTCCCAGCTAAAGCGTATCTTAGCTGACAAGCCCCGGAATCAGGATAATGGGAAATTGCTTCGCTTAACTCATAACTAACACAGCTTAGGGCTTCCATCACTCCAGGTGGTGGGCCAAGAGGGTTTAGATTAGCACTGAAATCAAGGACCTCCTGAGGAGCAATGCCTAGCGTTTCCAACTCAGCGTAGTCGATACCCCCGTGTGGACAGACTGTTACACCTTGTATTTCCGGCCTAGGTAACAAAGACAAGATACGTCACCTCCATGGTAAAACAAAACAAAACCCAAAGTAGAGCGGCCATCTCGATTAGCTTTATCCCAGAGGCAATGAGGTCGGGAGACAGGGGATTATTAGCATTGCCTAAGCTATAGCAATCAGCCTTTTCCAGCCGAACCTTGAGTGCTCCTGCCGCGGCACTCATTGGCCAGCCAGCGTTGGGACTTTCAGTCCTGCCATGGTGACGAAGCATAATCTGCCAGGCACCCCTGCTATCACTACAGCATAAAGGTGCAGCTATCACCAGCAGCAGCCCCGAGATTCGTGCTGGGATAAAGTTTAAAATGTCATCCAATTTAGCGGCGAATCTGCCTAAATGTTCGTATTTCCCATGATAGCCAATCATAGCATCCAGACTGTTTACCACTCGATAGGCCACAGCGCCGGGGACACCGAAAAGCAAGAAATAGAATAGAGGGGCAACAAAGCTATCACCCACATTCTCCGCCACAGACTCTACTGTTGCTGAGACCAACTCTGGCTTTCCCAGGCTTTGGGTATCGCGGCTAACCAGACAGGGCATTTTGGCTCGGGCTTTCTCTAGATTACCCCTGGCTAAAAGCACTTTAATCTCAAGGGCAGTCTGGCGCAATTCCCTAAAGGCAAAGGTTGGTTTTAGCAGCAAAGCGCCAGCGACTATATAAGCTATAAGGCTAATCGCATTCACATAGAGTAAAAGAAAAAAAACAGGTGAAGTGAAAATGAAAGTAGTAAGTAAAACCATGCCAGCGCCATAAACCAACTGAGCCCGTGTTCCCTGAGTAGGAGCGAACCTCTCCAAAAAGGAGATTACCTTCCCCATCCACACCACTGGATGCATAACTCGAGGTGGCTCCCCAAACAAAATATCGATTGCCACCGCCAGGAGCAGAACCGATAAAAGTTCCATAGCTTCTCACAAATCCTCTCCCTCGAGGGAGAGGATTAAGGTGAGGGTGAACCTCCCCCTCCCTCTATCTCCCTCCCGCCAAGGGAGGGAGGTCCTGAATCAAGTTCAGGATAAACAAGCTCGCGAACATGCCTTTTACCTGCTATGATAAGCGTGGTAGGCAACTTATTAACCGGGTGAGGATAAACGCATACTTCAGCACCATAGACCTCCTTAATATTCTGGACTGTAAGCACCTCTTGTGGTATCCCCTTAGTATAAATCTGCCCTCCCTCTAGCATAACCAACCAATCACAATATTGAGCGGCTAAATTCAAATCATGTAGGGCAGCAATGACAGTTAAGTTCTGCTCGAGGCAAAGGTTCTTAACCAAATCTAGAATCTCTACCTGATGATTTATATCCAGATCTGCCGTTGGCTCATCAAGGAGGAACACCTTTGGCTGCTGGGTTAAGGCTCGCGCGATAACAACCCTCTGCCTTTCCCCTCCAGAAAGCTCCCCTACCCTACGCTCAGCAAAGAATTGGGTTTTTGTGGCTCTCATTGCTTGCCAAGCAATAGCCATATCCCTTTCTCCTTCGTAACGAAGAAATCCAAGATGGGGCGTCCGTCCCATAAGCACCACTTCAAAGGCAGTAAAGGCTTCAGGTAAAACAGGATTTTGTGGCACCACGGCAATAAGGCGAGCCAGTTTTTCTCTTTTGATATTTTTTATATCCCGACCATCAACGAAGATATGCCCCGAAAAGATGCTGATTAGCCGAGTCATTCCCTTGATCAATGTAGTTTTCCCTGAGCCATTAGGGCCGATAAGACCCAATACTTCGCCTGGCACCGCCTTCAGATTTATGTTATTCAAGATTGCTCGGTGGTCGTAGCCTAAACTAACGTCCTTTAGCTCAACCATTACTACTACCCATTCCTCTTGTCATTCTGAACCCTTCACTTCCTGTCATTCTGAGGGATTAGCTGAAGCCCAGAGCAAAGCGAAGGAACAGCGACCGAAGAATCTAGAGACTCTTCACTTCGTTCAGAGTGACAAATAAAAATCATTCCCTCTTTATCCCGTTTTGCTTAAATATAGCCTCCTTCACTGCTGAAGTTACTGCCCTAGCCATAAGCTCTCCCATCTTTGCATGTCCACCTAGATAATCTATCCTTGGCCCTTCACCAGACACTATTAGGGCATTATCGGTTCCTGTGCCTGTGGCTCGAATTTGGGGATTGTAGGAGCTTCTGATATCCAAATCTTCAAGGGCTATTACCTTTGCCTCAGTCAAGGTAATCATCCCCCGAGCCATCGCTCCTTCCGAAAGCGAGGCATTGGTTAAAATTATCACATTGATAGTGCCCAAAGTCTCAAACCTTCCATCTCTTTCCAAGCTTCCTGCCCTGTCAATCCCTATCCTCTGGGCATTGGATTTTGTTCCTGCGGTAACCAAAGCGAAGACTTTAAACTCTAGGTATTCTTCCCTCTTGAGGGCAAAATTATCCATGTCTGCTCCGGTGAGTAACATGGCAGTTTTGGCTGAAGAAAGATTTAAATCGCTAAGAATCTTGTTCATATAGGCATCGTAATTTTGATGCACAAATTCCCATAAAGGAGGAGGATTATAGTTATTAGCCACTACTTTTACCTTCTTGAATCCTTCCCTGGTGGATAAACATCTTCTTTCTTTGGCAAAGGAGGCTAAGAAGATCTTCACCTCTATCCCTTGAAATTGGTGATAAATTATTTGGGCTCTTGTCCCTTCTAAGTCGATGTCGATTTCTTTTTCTCTCATTGGGCAACCCTTTTAGAAGAAAGCAAGCCCTTTCTTCCTTCGCAATAGATAAAGAAAGAAAGGAGCCCCGCAAAAAGCAGTGATTACCCCTACAGGAATCTCTGTGGGAGGAAGTAGAGTGTGGGCAAGGGTATCAGCTAAGATGAGGAATATGCCGCCGACCAAGGTAGATAAAGGAAGCAAGAAACGATGGTCTGGACCCCAAATAAGTCTCACCGCATGGGGAACGATTATGCCCACAAAACCGATAAGGCCGGTAAAACAAACTGCCGCAGAGGTAATCAAGGTGGCAGCACCAAGCAGTATAAGCTTAACCCTTTCCACACTGATGCCTAATTGCTGTGCCTGCTCCTCATCAAGCTGCATCACATTAAGGGGTCGAGCATGAAGCCAGATGATTATAACTCCTACTATCACGCAAGGAAGGACTGTCCATACTTCAGCCCAATTGGTTAAGGAAAGCCCACCCAGCAGCCAGAATACAATCCCATGTAATTCTTCACCACAGATGGTCAAGAGGTAAGACGTGATAGAAGCTAAGAAAGCCCCTAAAGCTACACCAGCCAGGATGAGGGTAGTTGCCGGCAAGGTCTTGCCCACACGAGCCACTGAATAGACCACGGCGACAGCACCTAGGCCACCGATAAAAGCGAATAAGGGGACGGCTCCAAAATTCATCCATTGCAAGGGGAAAGGGATGAGAAAACCAACAGTAGCTCCCAAACCAGCTCCTGAGGCAATACCGAGGAGATAAGGGTCAGCCAGGGGATTGCGGAACAACCCTTGATAAGTGGCTCCAGCCACCGCTAAGGCTGCCCCCACTAAACCCGCCAGAAGAACGCGGGGAAGCCTGATATCAAGAATTATGGTGTTAAACGTTTCAGGCCAGGATGGGGCGATATGGAGAAAGGACAATTTGGAAGCCAGAACCTCAAAGCATGTAGGAAAGGATATATGAACACTTCCTAAAGTAGTGGCAAATATAATTACCGCTAAAAGCAGCCCGGCAAGCCCCACTAAAGCATAAACCTTGCCTTGCCAGCGAAGGGAGCAAGGTACGATAGAGTCAATAGCAGGTTTGTTAATTGACTGATCGATATTAGTATTCAATGCCCTCCCTGTCTCTTATTCCTTGTTCATAGGGATGCTTTAGCTTTTTAACTTCGCTGACCAAATCTGCTTTCTCTATAATCCCCTCTGTTGCTCCGCGACCAGTTAGGATGAGTTCTAGCTTTTGCGGCTTTAACTCTAAAAGGGAGAGGACTTCCGCCTCTTCCAAAAAGCCATCACGCAAGGCAATATTTATCTCGTCTAAAACCAGCATATCCCAAGTTTCATCGGCAAAAAGCCCCTTGATAAACTCTAAGCCCCTTAAACATTCCCTCCTCACCTCATCAAAGCTTAAATCCTTATAGAAATGAGGGTGTCTTCTAGCAAAAAAGGAGGTTTTTATCCCTAGCTTTTGCAAAGGGTCATATTCCCCACATCCAAATGCCTCGGGATCCTTAAAGAAAGAGACGAAGCCTACCTTAAAACCATGACCAGCAGCTCGAACTGCCTGACCGATAGCAGCGGTGGACTTCCCTTTGCCATCTCCGGTATACACTTGAATAAATCCTCTTTCCTTCATCTCAGCCCTCCTCTACGCAGAGTATTTATTTGTCACCCTGAACCCTTCGCTTCCTGTCATTCTGAGGGAGCCCTTCGCTCCCCCTGTCATTCTGAACGAAGTGAAGAATCTCATCGCTCAGGGCAGGCTCCGCGAGCGAAGAATCTCCTCTTCACTTCGTTCAGAGCTTCGGCTCGCTCAGGGTAAACTCCGCAAAGGGTCTAAAGGATACAAGAGATTCTTCGCTACGCTCAGAATGACAAACTGAATTGCTAAGCACTCTACCTTTATACTATCGGACAGAAATCTCCAGAAACCAAACATTGTCTCTCTTCTCTTTCTTGCCTGGGATAACCTCGAGCGGCATCTTAAAAATGGGACCATCGAACACAAAGGTATGATATTCTCCAGATTCCCCACAAGGATGACAACCAAATTTCTCAATTTCATTCAAAGAAGACTTATCCAAGGCTCTGCCAAGCAAGCTTTGGTCTAATTTGGTCGCTACTACTATTGCCTTAAATCCAAGACTCCAAAAATCAGCAAGGAGTTCCTCAGATCCAATCCCCCAAAGAGGCAAAATAGGCTTTATTTCAAGTTCCCCACAAACCCTCTCGAGCCACTCCCTATGCTCCTCCAAATCCATATCACCAAAAACTCCTCCTAGTATCCCTTTCAGCTTAAGTTTTCCCACAACCTTTCTAAAGTTCTCCTCATAATCTTCCCAAGATGTTTTAACCTGGACGAGGGGAATCCCCATAGCTTTTGACTGCCAATCTAAAACACTAGCTTTAATGCCATGAGACCTCGACCTCTCCCCATCTTCGGAAATAAAATTAACCAGATACGAAACCTGGTAACCCCACAAAATTGCCTTATAAGTTGCCAGGGCAGATTCCTTCCCCCCACTCCAGGAAGCAAAAACTCTCACTTGCTCGCCTTTATGACGATTATTGATAAATCTGAAAATTTTCCTCTTAGTTCTCCAATTGTAGTTTTGATTTTTCTCTCGTCCTTAAAAGTTAAATTCTCAAATATCGTTACCTTAAGAGAGGCATCAACCCCATGCTCAATCAGAAAATTGGCAATGTCCTGTGGCATGAAATCATAAGGCCTGGGAAGAAGAATCAAATTCTTACCCTTTTGAATTCCCTCCAATAACTCCTCTTTCTCCCCTTCTATTGATCCGCTTTTATGGAAGGTTATAAAGTAAGTATGTTCCAAGCTAACTTGGGCTAAGCTTGCCGCCACTTGAACTGAACTTATCCCTGGCACAATCTCTATCTCGTCGTATTTCCTAGACTTCTCCAAAAGCTGATAGTCGGAAAAGTTGGGGTCACCCACCGTGCATATGATGCACTTCTTGCCCTTCCTCGCTTCCTGAGCTAAATAAGCTATAGTTTCCTCCTCCTTTTCATGGGAAGTAAACTGGATTTTCTCTCCTTCAATAACCCCTTCAATAACTTTGAGAGCATGATTCCACCCAGCTACAATATCGGCTTTTTGAACTATGAAGGCTACCTTTTCAGTTAAATATTCCTTACCCCCGGGACCTACCCCGGCTACTGTTATCATGTTTCTACCTCCTTATATAACAACCATTACCGATCGCCAAGAAAACTGTTTAGCAGCCATATCCTGTAGTGTTCCCCGCGATATCTTCTCATCTGAAAGTGCTAAATTCTCGCATACAATTGCTGGAGTAATTTCACTGATGCCATTATTAGTTAGGTAAATTGCAGCTTCTTTGGGCCCTAGGTCCGGTCCGGTGAGGATTATTAAGTGTCTATTTTGGTTAAGCCCATCGAGCATGAATCTGCGCTTCTTTTCGAAATTATCCCCACCATCGTGAAAAGATATGAGCACCGATTCATCTATATTTATTTGGGTGGCGGCTGCAGCAAGCTGGATTGAGCTTATACCAGAGACGATCCTAACCTCAAAATCAGGGAAAACCTTTAGAAGGCCATCGAGGCCAGATGAAATACATGGGTCACCAATCCTTAGAACTGCAACCGTTTCATTACTCTTCCTCGCCTCTTTAGCTGCTGTTTCGGCAACTTGAACATAGTTCTTTACATTCTGAAGATAAATTTTTTTACCATCAATCAAATGCCTTGCAGGTAATAAGTCTAACTCCCAGCCAACAATTACGCTTGCCTCCCTAATTGCCTCCTCAGCCTCCCTAGTCAAGTACTTCGGAGAGCCAGGCCCTACACCAACAATATATACCTTATTCCAAAACATGCATTCCCCCTCCCACTAATTCTCAATCGTCCCAAAAATCTCAGGATGAATGAATTTGGCAAACTCCTCCAAAGCATCAACTGCTCTGGGACCATATCTGGTTAATCCTGTATCAAGTGGAAATATTCTGCTATTCTTACCAGCCTCGGTAACCTTGAGCCGCGGCTCTTCCTTTGCCCACTCAAATGCTTTGGCTTCACCGGCTGCATGTCCGACCGTAACGATGATTACCTGAGGGTCGCAATAAACAACTGTTTCAAACTCAACTTGGAAGTTCCGTTCTTCAACATCTTGGAAAATATTCACTCCGCCCGCTTTTTCGATTAGTTCATGGGGGAAGGATTTTGAGCCCATGCTCTTCAATGGATCATGCCAGGTAATGAAAAAAACCCTTGGCCTCTCTTGTGGCTTTAACCTTTCCGTTTTATCTGTTATCGCTTTAATCCTGGCTTCCATTTGAGCCACAAGCTTAGATGCCTCATCCTCTTCTCCAGTTATCTTTCCTACCATCCTAATATCTTCAAGTATTCCATCCAGACTTTGAGGCGCTAAGGCAAATACAGCAAGACCTCTCTCTTCCAGAGCAGGAATAACCTCCTTGGCATGAATGCTGCCAGCTAATATCAAGTCTGGTTGCAAGGCGATTATCTTTTCTATATCAGGTGTGGAAAATCCTCCTACCTTTTCCTTATCCAAAACTTCCGCTGGGTAGTTACAGAATTCCGTCACTCCCACCACCTTGTCTCCCAAACCCAGGGCAAATAGAATCTCGGTATTAGAAGGAGCTAAGGAGATGATTCTTTGAGGTATTTCCTTAATGCTGACTGGACTTCCTAAATCATCAACTATGGCACCAGGAGATACAGGTTCAACAGGAGTACAGGCTGCCAGGATAGGTACAATGCCCAAAAGAGCAAAAAACTTCAAGTATACTTTCATATATGTAAATTAAATTGATTAAAATTATAAAAGGCTATAGTTAAAATGTCAATGGCTCAAGCAAATTTTGAGGCAATATTGCCCTAATAGGATTTTGGAGGGCTTTCTCTAGCAGTTAAAGAAGATAAAAGGGTACTGACACCATTTGGTGAAACTACATGTTGGTAAATCCTCTATCCTTCATTAGATCAACAATTCTATAATCCAGCTTTTCTTCCTCCAATCTCTGCATTAATGTTGAAACTCCGTCTTCCGCACAAACCACTAAGAAAGGCAAGCCACAATAAGCTGCTTCTATCGCTGCTTCCCTGACACCATAAATATAATCAGGCTTTATACTCACTTGCTTCAGTGCCACTAAAGCTTCAACCCCAATAGCTCCTACCAGCTTGGCCTTGTCTAACTCTCCTTTCAATCTGATAAGCTCGGTATTCTTGGACCCCCCCGCTTGCACATTGGGCACCTTGCCTATAGTTATCCTCCCTGTCTTTAGCTTTATCACCCCCTCTACCCTGGAAACACCAACATCTTCCCCCTTCTTAGCCTCAGAGACAGTTACCCCCCTGGCTCCTTCATCACTTACAATATCAGAGGCAAACAGCAAGCCGTCCTTCATATAAAGCGAGACTGCCTGCCCGGCAGATAAGTCGCCATCAGCTATGGCAGTGGAAGTTGATATATCGCTTACCACCCGGCTCACAAAGGAAGAGTAGCTTTGCAATTGCCTTGCCATCCTCAGAATCCAATCTACACCCTCTCTAGTCACTTTATACCTGGAACGACCTTGTGAGCTAAGCCAGCCATCCTTGATCAATTCCTTGACATACTCGGAGATAGCCTGAGAGGTTATATTTAGCTTTTTGGCAATGTCCTTTTGTTGTATATTCGGTTGATTCGCCGCTATCTCCAACAATATCTGAAACTTAGTAGCCAGATTTTTACTCTGTAATATTTGTGCCATGTCAAAAACATTATACCATTTACCAGCCAAGGCTACAGCTAATAGTTTGGCAACCTCAACTAGCTAAGACTTGGCAACTTTCTGAAGGGCAAGCGAACTAGGACACCCATTTTTCAATACGCACTCACTGCAGCAAGGCTGTCGAGCATGGCATACTCGCCGGCCATGCTCTATCAGATGAAGATGGATTTGATATACCTTTGAAGGCGGGATTTGCCCCTGCAGCAAGTTAGGCGCCTTTTCTATTGAAACTTTGGAGTCAATTAAACCTAAGCGCTTGGCTACTCGAAAAACATGGGTATCCACCGGCAAGCATGGCTTCCCTAACCCAAAAAGGAGCACGCAGCTAGCTGTTTTGGGACCCACCCCAGGCAAGTGCATCAAATAATCCTTAGCTTCAGATATATTCATCGATTTAAGAAAATCAAGGCTAAGAGAGCCTTGCTCCTCCTCAATCTTATTGAGTATCTGCTTTATTCTTACCGCCTTAATCCGAGATAATCCCCCGGATTTGATAGCCTGAGCGATATGCTCCACAGGTGCAGCCACCACATCCTCCCAGCTACCAAAGGTAGACATGAGAGAGTTAAAAGCACGCTTTGAGTTTACATCTGAGGTATTCTGAGAAAGTATTGTTGCTATAAGCACATCAATAGGTTGTTTGCCCGGCTGCCATACCCTAGAACCGTAATCTCGCTCTAAGAGTTCAATGACTTCTTCCACAATCATTTCCACGCTTTACAAAGCAACTGCTGTCTGCTTACTTACACTCCGACGAAATTTATGATAGTGTATCGTATTAACACTCATGCGGAAAGTCATTTTGGATATGGATCCCGGCATTGATGATGCCTTAGCTTTGCTCCTGGCCTTAAGGTCACCTGAGATCCAAGTCCTTGGCATCACTACAGTGGCAGGCAATGCTCCAGTAGAGATGACCAGCGCTAATGCCCGCCGAGTACTGGAATACCTAGGTGTAACTGATATTCCGGTGGCAATGGGCGCAGCAAAACCCTTAAAACACACTCTCGTCAACGCCTTGGACTATCATGGCCCGGATGGACTAGGCCAATGCAGCTTGCCTCCTCCCGGACTTCCACTGCACCCGGCAAAGGCCTGGGATTTCCTAGCCCAGCTAATTTCACAAACCCCAAGCGAGATTACACTAGTGGCCACAGGACCTCTAACCAATGTAGCTCTTGCTTTCCAATATCATCCCGAACTACCCAAACTTCTAGCCGGACTAGTTCTCATGGGAGGGGCATACAGCCTCACACCTTATGGTAAAGGAAACCAAACTCCCTTTGCTGAGTTCAATATTTGGCAGGACCCAGAGGCAGCCCGCATAGTGTTTAGCTCTGAAGTGGATATCGTCGCTATAGGGCTGGACATATCCATGAATCCAGCCACCTGTTTGACTAGCCAGCATTTAGAGCAAATTAAAGCTAGTCACACCCCCGTTGCTTGGTTGGCAGCCAAACTAGTGGAATATGCTATAAAACGTCATGGACGCTGTGAACTTTACGATCCCTTAGCTCTGGCAACACTGCTAGATGCTTCCCTATTTGATTTCATATCAGCGCCCGTGGAAGTGATTTCAGGAAATGGCTGGGATCGAGGAATTACTCGTATCTTGCCCTCTGATAGCTGTCAGCTGTCAGCTAATAGCTCTCAGTTAATGCATATAGCCGCTAGCATAGATGGGCCCCGTTTTCTCAAGCTATTTCTATCACGCATACTGGGGACGCTTAGCAATACTAGTTGTCATTCTGAGCCCTTCGCTCCTTGTCACTCTGAGGGATTAGCCGAAGCCCTGAGCCGAAGCTCTGAACGAAGTGAAGAGACAGCGAAGGGACAGCGACCGAAGAATCTCACTCAGGGTAAACTCCGCGAAGAATCTAGACCCTTCCCTATCGCTCAGGGTGACAAAAAAACAACATCCAAATTGGAGGAGCAAAATGGCTAAACTGGTAGTATGTGGTGCCATAAACTGGGATATAAGCTGCTTTGTGGAGCGGTTGCCAATGCCTGGGGAAGAGGTGCTGGTAAAACATATCACCAAGGTGCCCGGAGGAACAGGAGCCAATGTAGCGGTAGCCACAGCGCGTATTTTAGGACCTAAACAGGTTGCCTTAATCGGCGCTCTCGGAGAGGATAACATTGCTCAGCAACAAGTAGCCGCCTTAGCTACTGAAGGAGTCATTACCGAGGGAATCAACTATGTACCGGGAGAAGAATCAGGACAAGCTTATATTTTGGTTGACCAAGAGGGGCAAAATGTCATTGCCAGTTGCTTGAGAGCGAATGCCAGGCTATGCCCGGAACATTTAAACAATCCACCAGTTAGACGCTTATTGCAAGAATGCCGCGGCATAGTCCTCACTGATCCTCCGTTAGATGTAGCGGCAGAGCTGATAAGCGGGGCAAAACAGCGCAGAATCCCCTTGTTATGGGACCCCGGAATCCTGATAAGCCAAGGATGGGAGGCGCTCGAGCCTCTTGCCAAGCGAATAGACATTCTTTTCCTAAATGAAGCGGAGGCAATTGCCCTTTTCGGAACCGCGGAGGTGGATATGAGCTTGAAGCATCTGCAAGAGCTGGGACTCCACAACCACATAGTGCTCAAACTCGGTGCTCAAGGGGCAGCAATGCTTGAACCAGCTACGGGTATAGTGGTCGAAGTCCCTGCTCTACCCCTTAAAGACCTAGGTTTAAAGGTAATTAACACCGTAGGTTGCGGAGACGTCTTCGTGGGGGCCTTTGCCGCTTACCATACTCTAGGAACCAGTATGCAAAAGTCGCTCATCATGGCTAGTGTGGCAGCAGGCCTTAACGCCACCCAACCTGAAACTCGAGGTAGCCCAGAACGAGCCATCTTAGAGGCGACAGAACAACACTGCCGCGGTCTTGGCTTCACAGTTCAGGAATATAAGCGCTCTAAAAACTGCTGAGCAACTTCTTTCAATAAGATGTCTGATTTCCGGACTCAATTAAAAAGGGGCCTCCGCACAGGAATTAAAAGGGGGGGAGTAGTTTTATTTGGATATGCAAAATCGTTGTCCCTGTCTCTTTTCTCGCCGCTCTTATTCAGTGGGGTGGTTGGCTAAATCAACTAGATTTCTTATTACACCCCTTGATGAGCCTGATCAATCTGCCTGCCGCGGCAGCGTTACCAATCATTACCGCAGTGGTAGTAAACTTTTACGCCGCCCTCGCCATCATGGCAGTCCTTCCCTTTACCATCGGACAGATGACCTTGATTGCCCTATTCATAATGATCGCCCACATGCTTATTATGGAAGGAATGATCCAACACAAATCTGGTTTTAACTTCATCAAAGCAACCCTGGTTCGTATTAGCGCAGCTATTTTAACTGTGCTCATTGTCTCCCAGTTTCTTGGTGACACTAGCGAGGGAGTTGTTCTACCAGCCGACCTTACAATTCATACTCCATTTATTGAGGTTCTGAAGGGCTGGGCTATTGACATACTGGGCTTGTGCGGCAGAATTTTCGTAATCATCATGATAGTTATGACGCTGCTGGATTCTTTACAATCTTTGGGATGGATCAAGTACCTGCACAGGACTTTTAAGCCGTTTATGAAAATCCTTGGACTCTCAGACCGGGCAGTAGTTATGTGGGTACCCGCCGCTAGTTTTGGCCTGTTATATGGAGGCGCCGTTATCACTGAAGAAGCTAAAAAGGGGGCTTTGACAAAGGAAGAACTGGAGCATCTTCATATTTCTATTGGTATCAACCATGCGATAGTGGAAGAGACTGCCTTATTCCTAGCATTAGGATTAAATGTTTTCTGGTTGTTGATACCCCGGTTTGTCACAGCCGCTATAGCAGTTCACACTTGTCGCGCTATACAATATCTTAAGAGCAAATCACTTCCCAAGTGACTCCTCATAGTATGGCCCTTGTGTATCACTTATTTAAGCTCATCTCTTAATAGGAGACATAAGGTAACTGTTAAGAAGGCAAGAGAGTTGCCCAATTCATTGGGCGACTGTGCCTGATAAATCAGGCAACTACTCTCAACTTAGCTCAATGTGAAAGCCAAGCCAGTCAAACAGAAGCGCATCGAGCAAATTGATATAATCTGGGCGCAAGCAGTATATGAAACACCTGGGTCGCTTAGTCCTGAGGAGACAGCTTGTCACTAATCTCCTCGAGTGACACTCTGCCAGCAGATACAACCATCTTTAGAGCATCATCAACCGAAATGTTGGTGCGGATAATCTTATCTTCCGTCACTATCTCCAGGAAGCCCGATGTCGGATTAGGAGAGGTGGGTATAAAGACGTTGAGCAATCTTTCACCGGACTTGCCATACGATTCGTTCGTGATAAAGCCTATTGCCCTCATACCTTCTTTAGGGAACTCTACAAGCACTACCTGCATAAAGCCAGTTTTGCCCGGCCGAGAGAAGCTTTCCAGGATTTGTTTGATACCGGCATAGAGTTGTCGCACTACTGGGACTTTCGCCAACAAGGACTCACCATAATGAATCACCCTCGTTCCCACAATGTTGCTGGCTATCACCCCAGCCAAATAAATCAATACTATCGTTACGCCAAAGCCTACCCCTGGAAATGTGCGACCCCATATAGACCTGATTATAGGCTGCAGTATATTGTCGACGACACCAAAGAGCCAGACCAATATTAATATGGTGACACCAATTGGCACAACAACGAGAATGCCCGTGACGAATTGCGTCCTTAATTTCTTACCTAGCCAACCCCAAGATACCCTCCGAGTGTGCTTCATTCCCTTATCCTCCTTATTGCGACAAGTACACTAATACTTTCAAGCAACCAATTGATAGCTATTCTAACATTGTAAATTGCCGGTGAGAAATGAAACACAATGAGCCCGAACTGACCGAAAGTCAGTTAAAAGATGAGACCCAAGATAGGGGAAATCCACTCTTCGCTTTAAATAAACTGGCTTTTTGTGCAAGCCAAAATTCCTTGGATTAGTTCGATACCACTTGTTAATCCGAGATTAGAACCATAAACATGGCGCTGATTTCTGCATGGGGATTTTCTAACTCACTCTTAGAACCCGTTCGCGAACGTCTTGTAGTAGTCGAGTGCTTAAATCACCCCGTGATTGCCTCGTCGGCGGCATACAGAAGAGTCTGACGTCAGAATTGCATTGGCAATTCCCTGCCAAATACCCCTTCTTGGCTTGAGCAAGTGTATAGTCAGGACTTGCTGAGGATTTGATTCCTGAATACGCGTCTTTCTGAAATGCGATAACCGCGCCGTTGGGAGACACGAACTCCCTAATTATTTCACCTATACGCTGTTTTTCAAACTCATCTATTCTGGTCAGAGCCTTCTTCCAAAAAAGGTTGCGAAGACCCTTAACTCCTCCCCATCGCTTGACACTTGCTGGACTCGGCATCGTGTAGAAGACAGCCAAGCCAATTCGAAAAGGAGAATCGTAGCTCAGGTTATCTAATAGCGCCGTCTTTCTTAACTGCATCAGTTCGTCTAGAGTTTTTCTCAGTTCGCCACCGGGAAGGGACGAAAATGAAAGGATATCCGCTTGGCTGAGAGTCTTCCAGATACGATGCTCTTGTTTACTTCTTTCGAAAGAGAAAATCATTCCTGATGCCACAGAATGTGAAGCAGGATTGCCGAAAACGAGCAGAAGGGGAGGTCGGTCGTCTTGCTTCTTAGGGACAATACACTCTGTTCGATAGATAACCGTATTATTTCTCCGCTTGAAGATTTCCGAATGGAGGCAATCTGAATTTAGAAACTCAACAAACCTCTTTTCAAACTGGTTTCGCTCATTCTCATCTGGATAGAGAGCTTCCAGATTCAAGGTTACCTCTTGAATACCTGGCTCAAGGTCTTTAACTATTAGTAAACCATCTTTCATGAAACATACCCCGACTTCAACTAGTATATTCTAGTCGTTGCCTCCTCTGCAATGCCTTTACACACTTTGGCGAAATGTTAAATCGTCCCTTCTCAATACTGGTATGGGCAATGATTCCGCGCTAACTGCCTCCATCCATACCCATGAGTTCCCTTAGCCTCTTTGAAGACCACTCTGTAAAGGGGAATTTCTTAGAGAGCTCCATGGTGTAATGGGCAAATATATGATGGCACATTTACCCAGAAATTGATTGACGGCGATGGCGTTACCATCACATTATTGAAGAGAAATGGAATTAAAGTTGTAAATGAAGAAGATTTCTAGCTTTCTAAGAAACTCGTGCAATTTCCTTAGAGCGATAACTATTTTGCAATCTTTAGTTTCGCCCACATAACATAGGCAATGAATCATCATCCATGTAGAAAGCTGCTCACATCTTTAGAAGTACTGCTACCCTACACTTGAACCTTGTAGGGCAATTTTCTGACTTCCTCCTCCATCAAGCTTCAAACTGTGCGAAACGATGGATTGTTAGATCGTAGGTAAGCAGGTAGGATAATCCTGAGGGGCGCCGTTGTAACTGCACGAATAGGATTCAAGCTAGCCAGCAAAGTTAACTAGATAGAACATGCCTTACCACGGTTTACTAAATCCCCCATGGTCACCTTGAAAACGATCGATATTATTCAGAACCTCTCTCGCAACCTTGCTGCCAGGGTCAATCTGCACCGCTGTTTCAGCATATTCGCGCGCTTTATGAAATTGAAGGTCAGACAGGTAAGCGGCTGCCAAGTCAGTAAGAATGTTCACATTGGTTGGCGCGAGATCGATTGCCCTATGAAGATATGCTAAGCCTTTTGCTTTATCACCAGCACAATAGATAGCCCATCCTAATCCACGTAGATATTCACTATTAT
>Ga0209609_10000916_pt1 | contig 17379 bp, 22 predicted proteins | sample LakKivw325mmetaG_FD_184136 | JGI IMG/M metagenome (GOLD analysis project Ga0209609, IMG submission 184136) | Anoxic lake water microbial communities from Lake Kivu, Rwanda to study Microbial Dark Matter (Phase II) - Lake Kivu water 325m metaG... | ecosystem: Environmental > Aquatic > Freshwater... | reverse complement strand
CAATTAGGACACTACCGCCAGCCGGACTGCGAACGTTTGCTCTAAGTCATCGGTAATGCGCCGACAGCGCGGCGAGGAGCGGGGAAATGTCCGCGACAGAAATTGCCTTCCTCCTGGCGTTCGGTTTCATTGGGGCTACAATCTGCGGCGCGTTAGGATACTTGGTTGCCGCAGATCGTCATTGGCTCGGGTTCGCCTTGGGGTTTTTGCTCGGCCCTATAGGCGTGCTGGTCGCTGTGCTCTTGCCGAGAGACCGCGACCCCAAATCAGATCGCGCGAAATCACGAGCCAAACGCGAGTCAACATTTTATCAGCGTGGAGCGGACCAGTGGCTCGATGAATGCCGCTAATCCCATTTGCCTACAGGGCATCTCCACGCGCGGCCTCGCGCTTTGGCCACGAGGAAGCAGCCGCAAGCCTGGTGGGAGCACCGGTTACCAAGTCGATATCCAGAAGGCGGTATACACTGGTCGCAAATTTCAAGCCGACGGCGGTACTCATCGCGATCGACGAATGCTCCGTGCAAGCCGTGCGTCCGAACGTCGGCAGCAAATTGCGCGATCGCTTCTGTGAAATTCCAGGCCATTTGAATGACGGACGGCCCCGGTCGCGATTGAATCGCCTCTTGCCGATGGAAATTCTCCCACACATCGAAGTAATCTGCATTGGTCTGACAAACATGGACCAGGCCCGCGGTCTTACGCATCTTGTGCCGTTCGCACCAGCCTCCATCTGGAATAGTGCATTCACACCTAGTCATGCCTGGTTATCCTGCTGTGAAGATAACGTGAACGATTTCAAGAGGAATCGGCCCGTAGCAACCGCAAGTGGAGTCTACCCACTGGGCACCGTCGATCTCGAATTCCAGATAGAACGGGCTGCAAACGAACTTCTTGGGCTTGGACGACCCGAAGACATTATGGCTTACGTTATCGTAGAGCATCAGCTGATAGTTGTCCTGCTCATCGCCACCGCAGCTAAGGCACACTTGGCAGTCATAGGGAATGCCTATGCTAGGTCCAGGACAATCGGGCCAGATACAGAGGCCAGAGTAGTTCGTTGAGCTTTTCCAGGCATTGCAGGTGGAGTATTCGGGCCCTACTCCGGAGCATCCACCTCCGGAGCCCATGTTCATGCCGATGTCCTGCTCTAAGCATTCAGCGCAGTGCGGATCGCCTTCGACTGTGACGGACATCAGTAGCCGGCGAGGGAGTCCTATTTTCTCGCCATTCTCCTTAGTGCAGATACACCAGCAGTTAGGGCAATCCATCTTGCCACTGTCAAGGTGTTCAATCGCCGACCAGGTTTTGACGTAGGCATTCGCCGTCCCGGCCGCCCCCATCCCTGTAAGCCAGCCCTGCGGATTCTCCACTCCGTCCACGTAAGTGCAAAAACCGTAGCTCTCGAATACGGCCATCAGTAGTGTCCGACCGAAACATAGGGTAATCGCCGCTGCCGTCGTGCTGACTGTATCGTCCACATGCGTCAGCTCGGCATCGCTACCGCCGGAATGCCTCCCAATCCCAAAGGTATAGTTAGGCGGAGAAGTACCGTTGATCCTGACGAAGGCATAATAGTAGTCGCCGTTGTCTACCTTATACCCGGCGATCGCCCGGAATTCTTGTCCGGCCGTAACGCGAAGGACATCGAAGTCCACCCGCACCACAGCGTAGCTACCTTGCGGATGAAAGGGACCGAAGGTACAGACGGTGCCGGGAGTCAGTTCGGCGCAGTCGTCGTCGATAGATGCGGAACCTGACCGAACAGTCCAGCCATCGGGGAGAGGGTCGTCATCAGCCCCTACGAACGTCTCTATGACTGACACGCATCCTTCCGAGCAACAACACCACCATCCTCCCGGCATCGTAGGAGCTCCTTATCCAGAGCCCGATCCGGAAGAGCACGCCGCCGATACGAATCCAGGGCAGGTCATCCGAATTATCCGCCATTCGCTTTTCAACGCGACCCATCTGGCCGTACCTCCGGATTCTCCGGCTATCCCCGAATACTCCCCGTGTATATCGCTTGCTTCAAACTCTTCGCCCGTATCGACGTCTCGGCAGGTACAACTGCCGCCCTCTGCCAAGTCAGTTACTAGGCAGAATTCGCGGTCCGCGATTGGAATGTCCCCGGAAATGGAAAGGGGATACCGCCGCGTGCGCCCGCGGTCATTAACCCTTCGGCCTTCGACCTCGACGGTTGCTCTGGCGACCCGATGCGCGGCAGTTTTTGTAAATTCAACCATCGGTTACGTCAACGGAAGCACGGAAAAGTCTTTCTCGGGGTAGACCCGGAATCTATTGAAGACCACATTGATTGGAGTTGGAGATTCAATCTTCACTCCGGCTTCATCAATCGGCCAGGGCTTCACGACCTTGACAAGATTTCCTTGGTCGTCTTCAACAAGGATATGACTTCGTGTGCCCGCGCTTCCGCCTGAAGTCTGATAGAATCCCGCGTTTTCGATTTCGAGATCCCATGTTTCCTCGTTGACCTCGATGTTCATTTCCAATACGCGATACTGGATGTCGTTCCGTTCCTGAACTGGACTGATGCGGATGGCGCTCATTTTCGCGCATCGTTCGGCAATTGTGATCCCGTCAATCGTCACTTCGTTGTTGTTGACGGCACGACGATACTGGAGAATCCAAGCCGGCACTGCCTCTAGGTTCTTTTTGATCTTGATGCACCAGCGGTTATCATCCACTTCGGGAGGCGGATCATACAACTCTCCAGCCGTCGTGCAAATCCAATCTCCGTCGATGTCCTTGACCGCAATCACACTATGCTGATTCGTGACCCATTCAATTTCTGCCGGATCGTTTAAGGGGTTCTCCTCAATTTCACGACCGGTGGAGTAATCACAGGTAACAATCCACACCAACTTGGAAAAACTCGTATTGCTGGACCGGACGCGGCGACAGCGCGCCCCTGGGTCATAGGCATAGATGGCTCCCGTTCGCGGGCAGGCGGCTTCGACTACGGTAGCATCATCGGTGTTTGAATTAGTCTTGACTCGCCATACTTCCGTGTATCGGCGCGTTGAGACTCCGCTGTCGCTTACCTCGACTTCACCGTCTCGTCCATCGTGAATTTTGTTGGAGGAGATAACTGCCATGTCAGAAGTCCATTAGTTCCTGCGGAGTGAAGAGTTTCTCTTGTTGGTCAGCGATTCGCTTGGTCTGGATAGCCGTCTCGCGTGTTGCCTGCGCAACCTGAGTCATTCCGCGATCGCCTCGGCTCATCCCCATCGCGGCGACGATGTTGGACCATGCCTCGCGACTTCCTCGTTGCATTGCGGCTACGGGTTGATATTCAGCTCGTCCCGCTTCTTCTTTCCCGGCACGCAACTCCCGTATCGCCCGCCCGTAAGTCTCTGGAGAAATCGCTTTTGCCGCCAGCATTTCATCCAATTTGCCCTTTTCCTTTGCGAACTTTTCGGCGGGCGTAGCATATTTCTCTGTGGTCTGTTCGGCCTCATGCTTCAATTCGGCCGCCTTTTCCGCTGCTTTCGTTTGGTCTATCAGAGCACGCATTTGGGAGATTTGCTCGGGCGTGACCCCCTTGGTTTTCTCGAACTTGCGCAATTCCATTTCTGCGTCAGATAGACCGGATGTCAGTTGCTCCAATTTCTGACGTAGATCCTCGATATGCTTGTTAGGCCCTCCAAGTGCGCTATCGTAGTCTTCCATCGCCTTCGCAAGCAGTTCTGTTTTTTTGCCCCCGTCCAATCCCAATGCCGAGATGGCCTCAATTTTTCGCTTCGTTTCCTCCAATTTTTCCTGCGGTGTCTTGATCTCGCTGAGGGCTTCGCTAGCAAATGTTGTGGCCTTGCCTAAATCGCCGAACACGGCGATGGTGGATTGGAGCCGCTCTTGTAGCTGTGTAATGTTACCAAGACGATTTTGTACCGCGGCTTCAAAGGCTCTTGTCGCGTCATTGTTGGCCTTCTGGAATCCGGCGACATTCTCCGGTTTCAGTGCCTCGGGCCTTTGTGCCTGCGCCTGTGCATCTGCCAGATCCTTGTAGGCCACGATGATCCCATTCAATTCATCCCGAGTGGCCTTTGCCGTTTCTCCAATCAGGCCAGGTTCGGCGGCCAATTTCGTAAATTGGCTGCGAATGGTGCGAACTTTCTCGATATCAAAGCCAGCCGAGATTTCTTTTAGCGCGAACGCTGGCGGCGCGGAAGGCGGAATTGGCGCCGCCGGCTCTACGGGTTTCTCCCAATGTGTGAGCAGCCGGCCCCATTGGCGACCGCTCACTTCCCACCATTCAAGCGGCCGTGGAGCGCGCTGTTTTATCGGAGGTCTGGGCACGGTGGTCAACTCATACTTCGGAGCTTCGAGCATTTCGGCGGCCCGAAGTCCCATCGCTTGTTTGGTCGCGGCAGCCATGGCAGCTAATCTATCATCGATCTGCGTCCCTGCTTTGCCAGCTTTCGACATTGAACCGCCAAGTCGCTCGATTGATTCGGTCAAATCGTCGATATCTGAAGCCGAATCCGCCATAGAGGCGATGCGGGCAGTAATCTGGGTTGCGCCCGCGCCCGCGCCCTTAAGATCCGCGACCAAGCCCGCAACGTTGGGTTTTTTCGCATTCGTTGCCGAGAAGGGTTCTGCAACACCGCTAACCTGCGTCTGAACGGTTTTGGCTGTGCTTCCCACCTCACCGAGCATCTTATTTAAGGCCCACGTCGCCCCGACCGCTGTCAGAATTCCAGCGGCAAGTATGGCCCAACCTTTGGGGCCAGACAGTGCATGAAACACGGCTAGTGCCTTGGCCGCTGCGCCCTGCGCCTTTCGGTATACATCTAGCGCTGTCGTGATGATCCTGATCGCTTTCTCCGTTGCCCACATTGCGGTCGATACCGCAAAGGACGTTATCGCAAACTTCAAGATTCCAGGAATACTCCCGCTTATCGTTCCGAGAAACGATGTTAGGGATTCGCCAACGCGCACTAGCGCCGGGCCGAATTCCATTAACAGTTTGCTGCCGACCTCCGCGGCCATCACACCGAGGCGATGAAATGCTTGTCCCGCTGGACTCAATTGGTTCTCGGCTACCGCCTTGGCATAGCCGCCGGCTTGCTGGAGTTGCGTCTGGAACTGTCGAATCGCATCCGATTTACCAAGCAAGGTGAGCAACGCGCGCACCGACTTGAACGGAATGCCAAGTTCCATGAGAGCCGAGGTCTTCGCGGCATCCGAGAGACTGCCCAACCGCTTCTCAAAGTCGGCTATGATATCCGCGACATTTCGGATATTTCCGCCGGCATCATAGATCGCAATTCCGGCTTGCTGAAATGCCCCGGGGAACTCAACGGCAGCTCGGGATAGATCGCGCAACACTTGCGTTATCGCCGTCCCGGCTTCCTCACCCTTGATACCCTGGTCGGCATAGGCCGCAAGAAGCGCAGTTCCCTCCTCGATGCTTTTTCCGAAAATGCGCAGTGACGGTCCGGCCCTCGCCAATCCCAAAGCAAACTGCTCCGTGCTCGCGTTGGCGAGCGTCGTTACGCGGGCGAGTACGTCCGTCACACGCGTGATTGCCGCCATGTTTGCTTGCGGGTCTTTCGACTCCAACCCAAGCGATTTAAGCGCATCCATGGAGAGCTCGGTCGCACGCGCGAGGTCAAATTGCCCAGCCTGAGCAAATCGGGCTACGGCTGGCAACGCCGCAATTTGTTGTTCCGCGGTCAACCCGGCGGACGCCAGATAGTAGAATCCCTTAGCTGTTTGCGATGCCGAATACTCCGTTGCTTTCGCTGTCTCCAGGGCCGCCGTTCGCATTCGTCCCTTCATTTCATCGGTCAGACCAACCATGACCGCCGTCGATTGCCGCATACTCTTGTTGAATTCCCCACCGCTTCGGATGGCATCCGTGAAGAGTCCTACCGCCCGGATACCGGCAAATGCTCCAATGATCCCCTTGGCCGTCTCGATAGCAGTGCTGTGGAGCGAAACTAACCTACCACGCGCCCTATTCATCGCAGATTCAAACTGTGATGTCTTGCCGAGAAGGTTCACGACGAGATCGCCGGCAGTGGCCATTATCGAGGTCTCCCGGCAAACATTGAGAAGGCCATGGCTGCTTGCGTCGGACTCAAAGCCGGTTCGGTCGAGTGTAACTTCGCTTTAAGCGGATCAAGTTTCTCTGGATCAATCTCTGTATGACCCATTGACCAACAGACCGCGGCGAGTCCCAATTTTAAGATGGTGATGATGCGGTCCATGCAATCCGGCTCCAATTGACGAAATGCAACCCATTCTGACCATTGCTCTGGTGTTAGCGAACCAAGTAGACCGTCCACGTCCAAAATACCAGCCCGGTCCGCCAGACGGTACGCTAAGAGGCGGGCTGGATCTCGGGCAAGTTTTTTTCAACCATCTCCTGATTGCGGTTAATCCCACAATGGGCCGCGCATTCGCGGTACAGAAAGGCAGCGTCGGCACCGTCCCACGCGGCCACTTCGGGCGCTTGCGCATCAGAAAAAAGCCGATTTCCAGCGTCATCGACGATACATTTCACAATCAGCCTGGACTCGGCGTCTTCCATGCGGCGCTTGTCGAGCTTGCCGTCCGCGCTCAACAATACGGTCTCATATCGGTTTTGTTCTCCGGCCATCAGGCTCTGAATACGGACCATGAGGCCGCTATTCGGCAAGGTTACGGTCTTGTATCTCCGTTTCCCTTTTAGTGATGTGACCAGCTCGGCAACTGTAGCGAGTTTCCCATTCTCTTCACTCATTCGTAACTCTCCGGTGTCCAAAGGGGTGATTCTGATTCTTCCGGTTCCGCGTTTGGCCCTGGAATACAGGACCCATCGGGCCTGTACCCGATCATCAAGCCAGCATCAAAAGCCGGCCAATCATCTGGGTCGATGGCTGCCGCAATCCGTTGCTGCATTCGTTCATAGGCCTCCTGTGCGAGTCTCATCCTTTCCGGTGACATATTCGCTGCTTTTCGACAGTCTTCGTCCGCGGGCTCAGCACATCCCATTTCAACCAACAGGACGATGTGAATGGCGCGATGAGGTGGCGATGCAAGGATTGTTCCTGCCGGTCGAACGCCGGTCGGGAAATCCGAATCCGCGTCGCCAGTCATGTCGCGGATTAAGCGGCATTGCATGAGAAATCAGTCCGCAGAACCACCGCTTGGGTAGGTCGGTATCCCATCCAATTTGATCTTTGCCGATCCCTTCAAGCCGCTGTTAAGGGCTACTGTTCCGCCCAAAGTGAAGCCGGCGCCCGTAAAGCTCCACGTAGAAGCTTCGTCATCAGCAAAGGTGATTCTCCAATCCTCGTCTTGAGGGACGCGGATCAATTCGGTCAATGCCTTATGCCCGGCAAGGGCCGGATCGTAAAAGAACTCGAACCCGCACGACCCGCCCTCTGACCGTCCCGTAGCGTCATACGGAATTCCTGCATCCGTATTATCAAGCGTGTCGGACTCATAGGTTTCGCTCTCGGCTTCCGGCAGGTCGATGGAAATCACCTGGGCTACGGTCGTGTAAACCGACGCGAGCTTTTGTGCGATTGCCGTGCCTTTGCATTTGATCTTCGCCATAGGTTCTACCCCTTTCGAGATGCCTCTTTGGAAAGAATTTGGGAAATTTTTGTACGAGCCGCCGCAAGAGCGGACGTTTGCGACATTGCCAAGGCATCCTGCATTATCCCGGACAGCAGAGGACGAATTCGTCCCGTTGGATGTAGCGCCTTGGGGCCTCTAGCACTTCCATGCCACAATCGTCGTTCGTCAGTGCCCAATACGAACCAGTGGATATTCTGAGCGCTAATGCCGACGCCCTTCATTCCTTTCCAGCCTTGTTCTTTTTTCGAGGCCGAGCCGACAGAAAAACCGGTTTTGGCCATCACTTGACCCTTCGCAACTCCAGAGGATTGCTTTTTGAATCGTTTCCCAATCAGTCTTCTTGCCTGTGCCTTCAACTCGGCTTTTACTGCGGGAGTAGCGTTGACGCGGGCGCGAGCATAACGGGCCACAACCGTAAGGGCAGCATTGAGCGCAGCCCGCATTGCACGCCGACCGATCGGTCCGCCTAGCCGCGCAAATTTCCGGGCCAATTCTTCGGCACCTTCTATCGTTCCGCGCGCACGGAGGCCGGTTCCTTGCTGGAGCATAGACTTCCGTGTCATTCCTAGGGTCTTCATAACACCCATTACGTCATCTCCGTTGCGCTCGCGCCGAGTTCAATCACTGTATCCCAATAGGCTTTCTGCGTCCCCATTCCTTTTGGCACCCGAGTCGTCACAATAGAATTCACTGTGTCTACATCCCAACCAGAGCCCGCATAGGCCCGCAACCCTGTTTGTGGATTCATTCCATTTCCAAGCACGGCATCTGCAAGGGCCACTGATCCCTGACGTGTTGCCGCGCGACAAGTGATTGTGACCATTCCAATTCGCAATCCTCCGCGTCCCGACAGATCGTTCTGAGGATCGTCGCTATCGACTTCCACCAAAATCGCTGGCATCGTCACTTCGTTTTCATCGAACGCATCCGGATAAATGCGCGATGAGCTTCCGGTTCCAACCAAAGCCGTCACGGCATCGAACGTCAAAAGTGCGGATCGGATGTCTTCCGCAAGTCCCATGCGTCACATCCCCGTTGTTTGCTCTATACACTCTAATTCCAGTTCTTGCCGTCGCTGTTTTGGATCATAGACCCTGACAACGTTGAGCCGCGTAGTGCCATCGGCGCGTATCAGCCAGAAAGCGGGGGTGATCGTCCGGCTGTAACTGTCGCTCATCATCCGCACAATATGCGTCACTTGCGATTGCGTTTGCTTGGCTGCGAACTGCTCAGTCCCGCGTACCGGCTGAATCTCTACCCACGGCTGAAACAACTTGAGTGATGATTCAACACGTTCTCCGTCAGTGTTTGTTGTAGGCGTGCTGCTGTAGACCGTCACCCGCTCACGCCGTCGTCCGGCAGCCATATCTCACCGTTGAGTCTGTTTGTTTCCATTCTCGTCTAGGTATCGAAAACAGTTCCACCATGCTTCCGTCTTGACCAAGGAACTTCTCCCGATGGCATCCTTCGCTACATCGCTCTCCCCGGCTGCCTGACCAACCAGCCACCGTCGCGGCGCATAGACCGGATAGAATCCGCGCTCGTGCATTTCTCCGAAAACGTAATCGACATGCCTGTTGTGAAAGCGCTTCGTGAGATACCGTAAAGCAAACTCGGCGAAGTCCTGTCTGACGGCGTAGGCGTGAGTGCGGTTGACATTGAAGCACCGGAGAACCGCCTCGTTGACCACGCGAGGCAAGCCTTTGTTCTGCGCGAAGTGCTCGCCGCCGAGGTATAGCTGGCCCCAGTCGCCGGGCAATCGAGACAGAAAATGCTCCACGTGAACAGTGAATGAGTCGCACCATACGCAGTCATCTTCAAGGACCAATACGCTGCCGGGTCGCTCTTCCTTGATCCACCGAAGGATTGCGACGTGCGATTGATAACAACCCCAGGAACCCCGGCACTGCGTCCAGAAACTCGGCGGTTCGTTTCCTTCGATTGAATCGTCAAATGCTGGCCACCGTTCGGGACAGGGAAATGGCCAGTCTGTCGGCAATCCTGCTTGAAACGACTCCCACCGTTCTGGGCGTCGATCAAGATTGATGACGACGACGCGAGAAAACACACGTCATTCCTCCCCATCCTCATTGGGCATTTGCAACCGATAATCAGCGATCAAATCCGCGATGCCGTAAGGCAGAGCGGTTGCGATGTTGCCAATGTTGATCGGCTCTCGGTGTTCGTTCATGTGAGCTGCCCAGAGTGCGATTGCCTGACGAATGGGAGAAGGAACTGCCTGTGCGGTGGCACCGTAACCAAACGTTGCCCGGATGACCACGTCGTCAGCATGGCCAATCGTGGAAGGCCAGACTTGATTGTACTTCAATCGCACAAGAGGCCGTCGGCACCATTCTCCCGTCTCATAGAGTGCCGAACTGGCAGTCTGTTGCACGTTGTTACTGTCCTGATATTTCACCGATGTGACGCCGGCAGACGCCAGGGGCCCGAACGGCAAGAGCAAAATGTCGGCAAACCGATCAAAGTAGACATCGAAAACCTGCGTAATGAGCTTCCTTCCAAGTTCGTTTTCGACTGCCGCTCGCGCTGCCGACAGGTACGCGCTTAAAAGCGTGTCTTCCTCAATGGTGACACTGCGAATCTGGGCGCGTAGATCGTCTAATGTAACTGGCTCGCATGTTGCGTCCGTAGCTAGGGAGTAGCGCGTCCAGGCTCTGGAACTCATTCCAACACCCGTTTCGGTCGCTTGCGTGGTGTGCTTTTTACGGCGACCTCTCGCGGCTTGTCTTGATCTTTCGATTCAGACGCCATGATAGATTGCCTAGTAAGCAATCTAGGTCGGATAATTCGGAGACCGGTCAGAAGCGCATAATTAGGGATGAACATAGAATGAACTCCCGAGACTCGGCGCGCCGGGAGGAAATGGCACGACGCGCCGAGCTCGCACTGAGAGGCTCCTCAGTCGACGATTGCCGAAGGCATCGGCTCCGAGGCGTAACGAGGCTCGGTCAAAATATAGAGGATATGACCGATCTGGCTCGTATCCCCAACGTCATCGACGCTTGCATTCACACAATCGAACCCGTTGTCCACATCGAGTTCATCGGCATCGAACTCAATTACCCACGTGGCCTGCTCCTCCCCGCCAGTCGCGCTTGTGTACGTATTCGCTGCCGATTGAGTGGTTTTCGTGAACTGACCAATGGCATTCAGCGCTGCCCCCTGCTTCACATAGATATCAGTGAAAGTGAGAGCTTTCGCGTCAGTGCCAGATACATCGGTGGCCTGCTGGACCGTGATTGTCGGGTCCTCGCCAGACACTCCAGCACCTTTGGTGAACACAATGGCGATGTGTTTGAAGAGCTTGAGGCTCACCCAATCGCCGGTTTGCGCGGCACTTGCCAAATTGACGGGCACGAAGGCCGAAATGAGTTGTCCTCTTTCGCATAAACGCATAACTAAGGTTCTCCTCGTTCTTTCGATGTCGCCAGAAATCAGGCCCGAGTGGCCAAGTTGATGTACGGGCTCAGGGTATTTGAGCCATTGGCCGGCGTAAGAGCCGAAGCCCAGGTCGGCTGACCATCTACGCGGTACGTGACGCGGAAGGTCTGTTCGTCGTTCAAAAATCGAACGTGAATACTGGAGGCGACATTGATGCCGCCTTTGTCAGCAAGCAGATACTCACTGAGAGCGACCAGGAGAATGTCATTGGCGGTGCCCAGCGTGGCACAATACTCGACCGGAATCACAGGGCGCGCCATCAGTTGCGCATACCGTCCAGCGTTTAGGAGAGAGCCAGCCGGGTAGTACAATGGGATCACATCGGTCGTAGAGGCATCACCGCTGCTCAGGAGACCGAGACCCCAGAGCTGAGTCTCGCAATCCTGATTGACGAGCCAGACAGCATTCGGTCGTTGCCTGGCGGGCATCCGAGCCCACATCTTCACGATGTTCGCGCCCCAAATCGAAGCGGCCGCCTGGCTACTTTCTTTGGCGATCGAAATCAGGGCAGGGGACTTGGTAATTCCCAATGGCTGACCAGCACCGGTGCCATTCAGTACCGCATCTTCGACCATCCATGTGAGCTCTTCCGTGAACGCCCGCTGCATGAGACTTGAGGAAGCGCCGTAGTCCTGAAGCATTTCCTCGGAGACATAGCCAGCGATGGCGCATTTCTTGAGCTTCAGTTCAAGATTGGCGAATTTCGGATGGCTCGTCGAAATCGTCTCGCCTTCTGCGAGCCAGTACCCTTGCACGCCGCCCCAACGACTCCCGGTCGCCCGCGAAGTCTCGCTCACGTAGGGAATCGAGAGCGTATTACCGGTTAGGCGGGTTCTGCTGCATCGTGAAAGAATCTGACCGCTCTCGTAGGCTTCCTTGACCATCGCCTCTCGATACTCAGGCGGAATCAGATAGCCACCTTCGCTATCCACCGCGATTCCGAGACCGGAAGCAGCGCCAAATACCTTATGGTCGGTGCCAGTAAGATGGGTCAACCGTTCGTCAATCTGGCCGCTAACGCCAGCCCGTTTGACGCTGTGAAGCCATTCACCAAAGCATGACCAAGTCTTTGATCCATCGCCGCCTACGATGTCAACATCGCCCGCTGGTCCGTTCCCGTGGGCGGGATTCACTGGTCGGCCCTTCGTCGGGCGCAACTGGTGCTCCCAACCGTCAGCCGCATCAAGTTTGTCGAGGGCGAGTTCCTGCTTGCGCACTCGCTCTTGAGCGGTCTCGATTTGACCCTTGAGTTCATCGGCCTTAGTCAGATGAGTCTCGACTTGCGACAATTCTTCGTCGGTTAAGTCGCGATTTTCAGCGACGGCCTTCTCCCGTAGGGCCTTAGCGGCATCAAGTTCGGTTCGCCGCTGTGCGAGCAGTTCCTTGATTTTGTTCATTTGTTCGCTCCTGCCCCACCGGGGCGGAGCGCAACAAACAAGGCGCAAAGCACCCGGCGGTTTTTCGGTAAGGAAAACTCCGCTTGATGCTTCGCGCCTGGATCGCCAGTGCGGTACGCACCGTTCCGCAACAGGCTAGTGGACGACTCGGCGTCCAGATCGCCTGTGCGGCATATCTTCAGTTACTATCCTACCATGAGCTCGGAATTCAGCTATACTTTACACTTGTCAACCACGCGAAGACTCCGGGCAACATGCGGAGTCCAAAGGATGCGTCCCTTCCGTTTTAACGCAGACAAATGGCAAACGGCACCATTGGCCGAAATCCTGAGCCAAGCGGCTACGTCACGCACGGACGGGGCGTAGCCGTGCGTTTCGTGGTAGTCGCGGATGAATTGCTCCGCTTCCTTTTGGCGGCTTGTTAGAGTCATTCGTCCTCGATCCCTAACGCCCGACGATGGACTTGCAGATGGCTTTTCACGGCGTTACTTGCTTCTTGTCCAGATCGCCCGCCGTTAGCTGCTGACCAGGCGGCATTCAATCCGCCAACATGGAGATAGAGGGTGCCCGTCGTGTAAACTCCGTTCTCATCTTCACCTCCGCCATTCTGGACCCAATGATGGGGATATCGCCATGTGGATTTTTTATCCGGCTCCCCTTCATCCGCGAAAGCAATGCGCGGAAGTTTTGTCTTGTCTACAGAGCCCCAATCGGGTTCATTGTCGGCCGTCGTGCTGTTATGCGTGAACGCCCTGGGCACGCCAGCTTCACAGAGCAAAATGTCGGCCAAGACCAGATTACGGTTGCTTGATTTGGCAATCGGCTCCTTCGGTCGAATAATCCCTGCAAGCAGTTCGTCGAGGGTGGCGATCCCGTCCACCATCCTTTCGCTCTTGGCGGGTTCTGACAGAACAAGGCGGCCTTCGCCGTAGCCTTTCCGAACTTGAGAAGGCGTGACGCCACGATTCGCAGCCACACCCGCGAGAAACCGGTCATAGTAAGCGTCCACCTCGGCCTGCATCGTCGCTCGGGCCTCATCGTCAAGCGGTGCGAACGGGTGCCCCTCGACTTTATATTTTCCCGCGAATATCAAGGTGGTCTTGAGCCCTTGGGCTTCTTCCCACTTTGAGATGTCAACATGCGGCTGCCAAATACCAATAGAACCCACCTGACCTGATGGCGTCGCGTAAAACTTTTCGGAAGCCGAGGCGATCCAGTAGGCCGCGCTAGCAGCCATGCCATTGGCAACGGAATAGATTGGTTTTGCGCCTCGATAGGATCGAATCTTATCGGCCACTTCCTGCACTCCGAATACGATACCACCTGGACTGTCCACATCCAATACGATCGCCCCGACATTCTGGGCTGATTCGAGTTCATCGATCGCTTGGCCAATCCAATCCGTGGTTGTATCCCCGTACCAAGTATCTTCGCGGTGCTGGACGAGCACGCCGCGAATTGGAACTACGGCTACGGCACCCTTGGCTTTGGGAACCTTGGGTACGCGGGCTTCGGTCGTCCCCAACGGCGCACTTGAATGCAGGGTCACGGTCGGGTCTTTCCTTTCTTCGCGCCGTTCAGGCGTAGCGAGACCTAGTTTGATTAGGGCCTCTACGCGAGGCCATGCTTCACGTAGGATTGCCCACGGAGTTGTGTAAATCATACTTGCCATCGTTTCGTTCCTTTCTTCCAAGGATATCATTTCCGTCGCAGCCACCAATGATGACCAATGCCCGTTCCCCAACTTGGCGACCAAGTACCGTCACGGCGCATATAGCACCGTCCGGACTCATGCCGCTTGATCCGAACCATCCCTTTATCACGTCGCGCCAAGCCTCTTACACTACCGATGGCAGAATCGAAACAACTGAGGTAATCTGTCGTGCAAGCTCATCCGCTCGATTCGTTCGCCAATCGGAAAGGACAGCGGGCACATCGCCCGCTCCGACAGCCGCGACGAGTCGCCCGTGGTCGAAAGCTATGTATCCCCGAGCGAGCCCGCGAAGCTTGTCTTCAAAATGCTCAATGCCCAGAATGTTGAACGCGGCCTCCAAAGGCGGGCGGAATTTCTCAATGAAATACTCTTCATGGCCTGCATAGAACTCATCGGCCCACTTTTGAAAGGCGTCGGCAGTTGACTCTTTGGCATGTTTCTTCCATGCCTTCTCGATTGCGAGGCATTCCTTGTTTACGACTTGCTGGGCAGCATCAAGAAACAGTCCTACAAACGATTCCGGCTGTACGGGAGCCCTCGCCGTCAATAGCTTTTGGTTTGCCGCAGCTACCGGCATAAGATCTCCATCCTGAACGAATGCCATGTTCGTCGGGACCAAGTAGGTAGCTCCGCCTTGGATTGGGTTCATATCCTCCAGAGTTCGCACGTCATTTGCGGAGAGCCAGCCCCACTGGCGACCGATAGCATAGGATTCGTAGCGCGTCTTGATGTCGCCGCGCACCAAAGAGGCGAGGTTGTGCTTGACATAGAGTGGTTCATCCGGAAAGTATCGCCGTTTGAGGGCCATCTCAATTCGGATGCACCAGGGCAAAATTGAGTCCGTTGCCCAGTCGATATTTTTCTGTTCCACGTTTGAGAAGGTCGATCGGGTATCATCGTGGATTTTCGATGGCGGAACATCAAAAATGGCGCAGATTTCCGTCCGCGTGAACTGCCGCGATTCAAGATACTGCGCGTCTTTCAGCGGCATTCCGACGATCGGCGAATAGTCTAGCCCAGTCGGAAGGAATCCGAGGCCGAATGCCTTGCCGACGCCTTGGAATCGCTCATTGACCAAGGCTAGATGTTCACGCTGTTTTTCGGCGGAAAGCGGCGGGCGGCCGTCCGTCTGTTTGAGCCATCCCCCCATCCACGCGCCTTTGCCGTAAAAGGATGCCGCGAACTTCGCTGCGCCGAGGCCAAGACCGATTGTTTCACGATGGAGACCCACGACCGAAATACCCGTAACCCCATTCAGTGATAATCCATGCAATTGCAATAACTCACTAGGTGAATAGTCGATCTTCTCTTCATTCGGGGGCCGGTATTCGTAGTATAGGCTGCCTTTTTGCGTTTGCATCGGCCTCATATACTGGGTCAATCGAGGCAACAGACTTCTGATTTCACCATCGGTGGCTCGCTTTTCTTCCGCAAACCAGCGGCCCCAAAGCAACAGGTGAACCATGGCCATTTCTCGCCACGTCACTGCTCCAGTATCGGGATTCGCTTCGACTTGAAGAATGCGGTTCAAAGGGTGATCTGTCACGACCCGCCGTTCATTAGCTGCCGTCTTCTCCATTACAGCAGCCGGGAGTGTAGCGACCGTCTTGGCAAGCTTGGCCACACACGCAAAAACTGACGCATAAGTCAGCGCGATTTCTTCGCTGACCTCAACGCCGGCACCCGTCGATTGCCCGCGCAGCATATACCAATAGTCGTCGAGAATTCCCTTGTTGACCCAACCGCTACCAGGCGGCCCGAGCAAGATATCGAGAAGACCAGTCATTTTTCGCCCCTTTCTACCCGATGATCACCGCGGAGGTGCCAGAGCACTGCGGTCCCCGTACAAACGAGCCCGCCGAATACCCAGGCCAATGGCGGCCATGCGGCATGAAGACCGACGATGATGCCGCATAAACCGCAGACTACCAATCCGGTTCGAATTAGTGATCGCATATCATCCCGTCTGTGACGTTTGCTTTGGCAGTTCCACGTACACATTCAAGTCTTTCGTTTCTCGCGCCGCGTCCAAGACCGCCATTGCTTCGCGATGGTTCGGATGCTCGGGGTGGTGGATTGCGTGCTCGGCGTATCTCTTATCCATCGTGTGATTCAAAAGCGTATAGACAATCACTTTGTCTACGTTGTATGCTCTAGCCATTTCGAGAAATGCCGGGAGTTCTCGCCAGTTTGAAGCCTGGAATACAAATCCCCATTCACTCCGCTCAATCTTGCCTTGGCGTCTGAGTTCCTGGACGAAGGCGCAATTTTGCATGAGCCGCGGCCATGATCCGCCACGCAATTTTGCATAGGTCTCCCTAGTGAAGGCGTCAATTGAGAACTGCACCACCTTGATTCGGTTGCGCATCGGAATCTGGAGGTAGTTATCTGGCGTGAACCCCAAGCCGTTTGTTAGGAAGACGAGTTCTAACTCAGGGTGTTCATCGGGGGCCATCGTGCGAAGCAGTTCCCAATACAACGGCGAGCCGAAAGGATCACCGTAACCGGAGAAGAAAGCCCACCGTGCCGCCTTGAGCATCGGCCTAATCACACGATCCTGGAATGCGCGCAATAGAGCATGGGTTTGGTGTCCCGTCTTGAACCGTACTGGTTCCCGCCGACAAGATGGACACGCAAGATTACAAGAAGGATCGTAACCCAAGTTGACCGTGCGCGGTCCGGACGTTTCGGTGAGCCGTTCGTCACAAATCCTACGATGATATGGATCGCTGATTGCCGATCGCAGAACGGTTGGAAGCTCCCCGGCCGCCATTCGCGGGCACCCCCGGCACATCGGCGGCACGATTCCTTCAAGCCATAACCGTCGAATTTCTTGAATACGCGGCGAGTTCCAGTAACCACGGAGATCGAAGGTCGGCAGCACTTCCAACGGCACACCGTCCTTGAAGCGACCGTCGCCAAAGTACAGATAGGCTTCCTCCGTCGCCCAACACAATGAGCAGTGTGCCACACCTACCGTGTCATAACTCACCCAACGAACTATGAGGTCAAGCCATTCCCATGGGTTCGGACAGAAAAGCGAAGTGGTAACAGTGTCCATGAGTTCTCACGCGGATTGAATGTGCTTTTGCCGGTACAATCGCCACTATAGCCATGGGCAACTCCTGCAATCCTCGGGCGGATTGCCCGCCTCAATCTGCTCCAACAGGTTTCTCCAAGCCTCGCCCCTCAGCACATTTTCTAGTCCACCGTC
>Ga0209609_10000915_pt1 | contig 17380 bp, 18 predicted proteins | sample LakKivw325mmetaG_FD_184136 | JGI IMG/M metagenome (GOLD analysis project Ga0209609, IMG submission 184136) | Anoxic lake water microbial communities from Lake Kivu, Rwanda to study Microbial Dark Matter (Phase II) - Lake Kivu water 325m metaG... | ecosystem: Environmental > Aquatic > Freshwater... | reverse complement strand
TTTATTTTACTACTTTTAGAGAGACCTTGTAAATATAATTAATTTATTTGATTAAAATTAAAATAATGTTATTTAAGTTAATATTCGATATCACAGTTTTAATCAGCTGTTAAACAATCGAAAAAAGTTTCCTCTTTATTTAGAATAGAACTCTCTCATTCCTTGATATCCTTTCTAGAGCAGAATTAAGAATGTCGTTAATAAGGTCTTCGTAGGTCTTTCCGATGAGATTGTACATCCTCGGAAAATCCGAGTGCTCTTTTTCAAGTCCAACAACTGCATTCACTTCGAGTACGTAAGGAGTGCCGTTTTTATCGACTCTTACATCAAAACGCGCAATATCTCTCAGATTAAGTACCCTGAATGCTTTAAGGATATTTTCTTCTATCTTTTTTATTGTCTCTTCTGAAAATCTTGCAGGGAGGAAATATTGTGCTTTTCCTGAATAATCAGTTTTAAATTTATAAGTCTGGATACCATTTGCAGCCTTTGACTCTCTTTTATTAAGAGGTGAAAAATCAATCTCCATTGGTGGTAGTATCTTCGGTGGGAAATTACCAATTGCACCAATAGTGACTTCAGCCCCTTCAATAAATTCTTCAATCATAACAGGCCTTTTCAATCTCTGAAATATTCTTGATGCCGATATGCTAACCTCTTCCATTGAGTAACAAATTGATTTTGAAGAAATTCCAATACTTGAACCTTCAAATACTGGTTTTACGATTACCGGAAAGGAGTCTATATGTCTTATTTCTTCGTTTTGTATTGTTATAAACTGGTATAATTTTGGAACGTTTACCCCTGCACTCTGCATGATCATCTTGGTTGCAACTTTATTGACTGACAAGGACACTGCAAGTGCCGAAGAGCCAGTATATGGAATTTTTAATTCATCAAGAATAGAAGGGATGTATGCTTCTCCGTATATGCCATTTTTCCCTTCTGCCATATTGAACACGACTTGAGGCCTATCAAGAGAAATTAAATAGAAAAGAGTTTCAGAGCCAGCTTCATAAAGCTTTACCCTGTGTCCTCTGCTTTCAAGAGCTTTTTTAATGTTTTCGATTGTTTCTGGACTATCAAATACAGAATTTCTCTCGCTAAAGCTCTTTCTTAAGTTGAAAGTTAAACCGATTCTCAAGATTTTCTCCTTATTTTATTTTAAGGAAAGTGAAGGGCGGGTCAATAGATTTTTCAGGGTTTTTGAAGTGAATTTTTAATTTATTGAAATTCTTATAAACTAAATTATGAAATTTCAAGGGAGAATATTTGAAAATAATACCTAAAGTTCCAACAAGAGAGGAAGAAGTTGGCAGTTTTATAACGCACACAATAGGCACCGGGCTTGCAATTGCAGGGCTCGTGTTGCTTATAGTAAAGGCAGTTAGGCTGGGAGGGACTTTAAGGATTTTAAGTTTCACGATTTTTGGAGTAACACTTGTGTTTCTTTATATAGCTTCATCTCTTTATCATGGCTTACCAATAATTGTAAAATCTGCGATACTTCAGAAAATCCTCAGAATTTTTGACCATTCAGCAATTTTTTTGCTCATTGCAGGTACCTATACTCCATTTATGCTTGTTACATTGAGGGGAAGCATTGGGCTGTCTTTATTCTGTATAGTATGGGCAATCGCCTTAGTTGGTATTGTTTTAAAAGTTATATTTATAAATAGATATCCTGTTCTCTTCACTGCAATTTACATTGCAATGGGCTGGTTGATTGTTACTGCAATAAAACCTCTGTTACTTGGGCTGCCTATAGGGGGAATTGTGTTTCTCTTCCTCGGAGGGCTTACTTATACTCTTGGAGTCATTTTCTATGCCTGGCAGAAATTGCATTATAACCACTTTGTATGGCATTTTTTCGTACTGTTTGGAAGTATCTTCCACTATTTTGCAATTCTGTTCTACGTCTAAAAATCATAATTTGGTGCCAGGCACTTTGCTATGAAAAAAATCATAATTTGGTGCCTGGCACTTTGCTATATTTTTGAGCGTAGATCTATCCGAACCTTGTAACATCCCCTTCCTTAAATAGGATTTCTTTAAGCTCTTTATCGAATTTGTCGTCTACCCTTCTTATGTACTCAATAAGCATTACTGCGTGCTCTTTTTCCTCGTCTCTATTGTGGGCAAGAATTCCTCTCAGGTTCCCGTCTTTCGTTGCATTTACCCTTTGATTATAGTAGTCAATTGCCTCGAGCTCTTCCATAAGTGAAGCAATTGCTCTGTGCAAATCCATACCTTTTTCTCCGACATGCTCCTCTTTCTCGTAAAGATTTCCAGCCAATTTGTCCTCCTATGTTTTATTTAGATTACTTTATTTCTTAATTCTCCGATTTTTTCTATTTTGCAAACAATTTCGTCTCCCCTTTCAATTGGTGCAATGCCCGAAACTGTGCCTGTTGATATGATGTCTCCAGGATAAAGCGTGAGGTATTTTGAGATGAAATAGATTAAATAGTCAATTTTAAATACCATATCTTTCGTGTTGCCTTTCTGCCTCACCTCGCCGTTTACTGAAAGTTCTATTTTAAGGTTGTGTGGATCTGGAATTTCATCTTTTGTCACAATCCATGGGCCCAGGGGCATTGCTGCGTCGAAGTTTTTTGATCTGAGCCACGGCCAGCCCTTTCTCATATCAGCATATTCCAATTCTCTCTCAGTCACATCATTTGCTATTGTGTATCCAAAAACATATTCCATTGCTTCATTTACGTTGACATCTTTGCCTTGTTTTCCAATAACAACGGCGAGCTCGATTTCAGGATCAACTCTTGTAGCAAAATCAGGGTAAATAATTTCTTCGTCATGAGAAATGACACAATCTGCAAACTTCCCAAAAATTATAGGTTCTTCAGGTGGCTTACTTCCTGTTTCTTTTGCATGCTCAGCATAATTTTTGCCAAGGCAGATAATTTTGCTTTCTCTTATGATAGGAGCAGTGAATGCTGGGTTTTTAACCTCAAAAAACTTTAGAAATTCACCTTTGAACAATTTTTCGCCTTTTTCAATGATCTTCCCAACATATTCCCACTGCTCTATGAGATCAATAATGTTGAAAAAAGCTGGAAAGTCCTTATCAAGTTTGTGTCCAATAATTTCTGAAACAAGGTCTATGTCAATAAGTTTTTCTTTGTAGAACACTCCAACTTTTTCAAGCCCTTTGCTTTCAAAACTTGCTATCTTCATTTTCGCCTCCTTAAGGTAAGTATAAACATAATAGAAATTGTTAAAACTATCGATGGTCCTGTGGGTATGTTTAAAAAATACGATGCAATTATTCCGACAAAGCTCCCCAAAACGCCAATAATTATAGAATATATAAATGTTTCTCTGAAATTCTTCGCAATGTTTATTGCTGCGGCTCCCGGGACTATTACAAGTGCGGATACAAGAATGATACCAACAATTTTTATACTTATTACAATGATTAAAGAGAGCAAGAGTATAAACAGGTAGTTAAAATACTTTACCTTTATTCCACTTATCTTTGCCCAATCCTCATCGAACGAGATGGTTGATATTTCATTGAATATAAAATACATAAGCACAATAGAAAATGCGGCAAGTGTAATTATGATATAAAGATCTTTTGAAGAAACTGCAAGAATATCTCCAAACAGATAACTTATCAAATCTGGCTTGTAACCTTTTACAAATCCAAGAAGCACCACTCCGAGAGACATTGATGCCGCAAGAAGAATACCAATAACTGTGTCTACGGATAATTTTGACTTTTCAATAAGAGGCGGTATTAACATTCCTGTTACAACAGCAAAACCAATTGCAGTAGCGAGTGGATTTACGTTTACCAAAAATCCAATTGCAACTCCTGTGAGTGATATGTGCGCTATTGCATGAGAGAAAAATGCCATTTTTCTGAGGATCACAAAAACTCCAATAAAAGCACAGAGAAATCCCGAGATGATTCCCGCAATAATCGCTCTCATAAAAAACCCATGAATCATTTTAAATCCCCTCTGTCCTTATAAAATTCACATGGTTCATCTTCCTTACAGAATTTATGTTTGAATAACCCTGCCTCTTTACCATAAAGTTCCTCAAATTTTTCTTCTGAGAGTACTTCGTCGGGTTTACCTTCGCATATCAGTGTTCTGTTAAGGCATATAACCTTGTTTGCTATTTTTTCCACCACTGTAACGTCGTGTGAAACAAGGAGACTTGTTATACCATACTCTTTGTTCATATATGTGATGAAGTCATAAAAGGTTTCCTCTCCTTGTATATCAATACCCGCAAATGGTTCATCGAGGAATAGTATTTCAGGCGAGAGGATTAAAGCACGCGCAATAAGAAATCTTTGCTGCTGTCCTCCCGACAGATCTCCAACTATCTTATCTGCAAGATGTGAAATATGAAGCAAATCAAGATATTTTTCTATTTTATCTTTTTCTTCTTTTTTATCTGTGTAAATTTTTTTAATTGAAAGGCTCAGAAGTTCTCTAACTGTTATCGGGAAATTTTTGGTGATATCTACTTTTTGCGGTACATATCCTATTCTTGTTCTTTCCTCTCTGCTTATTTCGTGTATCTCTTTTCCAAAAATTTTTGCCTCGCCTTTATGAGGCAAAAGATCAAGAATTGCTTTTAGCAAAGTAGTTTTTCCCGCTCCGTTTGGACCTATAATAATTGCAATATCTCCTCTGTTTAAATCAAATGAGATATTGCTGAGTGCTTCAAAGCTCTGGTATCTAACTGAGAGATTTTTTACCGATAAGATTTTTTTGTTATTCATTTCAGGGCTTCTATTATTGTGTTTACATTGTATTTCATTGTTTCCAGATAACCATTTCTGCCTTCAGTTCCTCCAATTGGATCTAACATATAGACTTTTGCATGCGTGTCTTCAATAATTGCATTCATTATTTCTGTGGATTGCTGCGGTTCCTTGAAAATAGCTTTTATTCTGTTTTTGACTATTAAATCTTCAATTGTTTTAATTTTTTGTGGAGTTGGTAGTGCGCCTGGCGTTTCTTCGAGTGTCCCTAGGACCTCAAGCCCAAAATACTCTGCAAGATAAGGAAAAGCATCGTGAAAAGATATGATTTTTTTTACCTGAAGCTTATCTATCTCACTCCGTAACTTCATAGCTTCTGTCATTATAGAATCTGTGTAGATTTTGAAATTCGCTTCATAGTAAGAAGCATTTACAGAATCGGCATCTACAAGTGCTTTCTCAATTGCTGAACACTGTGCGGTAAAATAGTCCGGGTTTAACCATATATGAGGATTATCGTTCTCTACCTTACCTGTTATTCCTTCACTCGTGTTGATTACCCTTGCGTCTTTTAAAGTTTTAATGAGAGTTGACATCCAGTTTTCCAGCCCAATATCGTTTTCGAAGATAATTTTAACTCCCTGAAGTTTTTCAATATCCTTCGGACTGAGCGAAAAGTTATGTGGATCAGATATCGGTGGAACTATTAATACTGCATCGACCTTATCTTTTCCAATTTCGCTAATGGCATCGTATAAAGGGAAAATAGTTGCAGCTACCTTGATTTTCTTACTATTCATGTTTTGGGTGCTGCACCCTGCCAGGAAAAAAGCAGTTAATATAGTCAAAACAATTATTTTTTTCATATTCATATTATATATATTAAAAACAATTTTTTGGTTTATTTTTGAAAAAAATTATTTATGGTTAAAATATGGAAAATTTATGGAGGTGCCTTTGTGAATAAAGTTGGTATATTATTACCCCCGCCTGGTAATGTAGTTGAAATGTTTGAAAAGGTAAAGAAAGCGGAGGGTTTAGAAGAAGAAATCTCTATCCTTCTTTCGAGAAGCGAGAAGGAAAAGCAAGAAATACTTAAAGAATCAGTTGCCTTAATTATGTCTTCGATATCTTTGGATGATCTTGACGTCGCTAAGAACCTTAAGCTCGTCCAGGTTCCATTTGCAGGAGTCGATACTTTTAACGTGAAAGAACTTATAAAAAGAGGCATTATTCTCGCCAATGTTCATTCAAATGCCACTGCTGTTGCAGAATATGCATTTGGCCTTCTTATTTCACTTGCCAAAGATTTTATACGTAGCGATAGAGACCTTAGAAGAGGTTATTGGCATGGATGGATGGGGAAAGAGCCTAATATGGAAATTGAAGGGAAGACAGTTACTATCATTGGTCTTGGAAGCATTGGAAGAAAAATTGCAGAATTTGCAAAAGCGTTTGGAATGTATGTTGTTGGAGTTAAAAAAAATCTTCAGAACTATCCTAACGTGGACGAAGTTTATGGAACCGAGGATTTACTGAAAGCGGTTGAAAAAGCTCATTTTGTGATTTCAGCCCTTCCTTTAACCGATGAAACCGAGAGTCTTATAGACAGGAATGTCTTTAACGCAATGAAAGGCAAGTATTTTATAAATGTTGGAAGAGGTCTGGTTGTGAATGAAGAGGATCTTTTTGTGGCATTGAAGAATCATGTCCTCAAAGGCGCGGCTATCGATACTTGGTGGAACTATCCTGAAAAGCCCTTGCAATTTGCGCAGCCTTCCAAGTATCCATTTTTTGCACTTGATAATGTGATGATGACGGCTCATGCGGCTGGTTTTTCAGAGGAAAGTGTAAAAAGAAACTGGGAAGATTCAGTGAGGAATATTGTTAAGCTATTTTTAGGAAAAGAAGTGGAAAATATTATAACCGAGAGAGGCTATTGATAGATGGCTTTTTTTAAAAGAAAAAACAGGATCTACGTCCCTGTCATAACAGAAGAAGTTGCGAAAGAGATTCTTATAAGATGCAATTCCTGCGGCAGGTTGATCAAGTATCAGGATTTAAAGAAAAATTTAAATGTCTGTCCTTACTGCGGTCATCATTTCAGGATGTCTATAAGAGACAGAATAAACTTGCTTACGGATGCCGGCACTTTTGAACCCATTAATGAAGATCTGGAACCATTAGATGTGCTTAATTTTTATGACGGGACTTATTATAAAAATCAACTTGCGAAAGCAAAACGTGAAACAGGTTTAAAAAGTGCGGTAATAACAGGGAAGGCAAAAGTCGACGGAATTAACGTTGCGATAGGTGCATTTTCTTTTGAGTTCATCGGAGGGAGTCTCGGATTTACCGTTGGAGATAAGCTCGTAAAGTTGTTTAACCATGCAAAGAAAAATCAGCTTCCTATAATTATAAAATTTTCATCAGGCGGAGAAAGAATCCAGGAAGGAGTCTATTCAATGCTTCAGATAGTACGTGTTATTCAGGCTGTGAGCGAGTTTAAGGAAGATGGTGGCCTTTTCATTTCAATTCTTACAAACCCGGTTTATGGAGGTGCTTCAGCCATAGGAATGCTTGGGCATTTTGTTTTAGCAGAAAAAGACACAATGATAGGACTTACAAGCCCGAAAGTTACTGAACTTGCTTTTGGGATGAGCTTTTCTAAAGAACTTCAGTCTGCGGAAAAACTGCTTGAAAATGGATTTCTTGACATGGTTCTTGAACGAAAAGAATTGAAAGAAGTGGTTTCAAAGATTCTGAAAATTTATACAAACAGGAGTCTAATATGATAACTTTGCTACCGTTTGAACATGAGCTCGCACATCTTTATAAAGAGCTTGACGAGAAGAAAAGTGGAGCCGAAAGAGAACAGATAAAAAAACAAATTGAAATTAAACTCGAAAAAATCTATAAGAATTTAACTCCTTATGAAATTGTTGAGATTGCTCGCCACCCCAACAGGCCTCAAACTGTTGATTACATAAAAGAAATTTTATCTGATTTTGTAGAAATAAAGGGTGATAGAATTTTAGGAGACGACAGGGCAATTATTGCAGGTATTGGAAGATTTAAAGGCCTATCAGTTACTGTTATTGGAAGTAACAAAGGGCATACTACACTTGAAAGACTGAAGAATAATTCTGGAATGATCGGCCCTTCAGGTTTCAGGAAAATTGCAAGGGCAGTTGATATGGCTTCTAATACTTTTAAAACACCAATATTAACTTTCGTTGATACGCCTGGAGCGCGTGTTTCTTCTGAAACAGAAAAAGAAGGTTCCGTTGCAGCTTTTGCGGAACCTGTAAAAGCTTTTTTGAAAGCCAGCGTTCCTGTTTTAAGTGTTGTAATTGGAGAAGGTGGGAGCCTCGGTGCCCTTAGTTTACTGGTGTCGGATAGAATTCTTATGCTCCGTTACTCTTATCTTTCTGTTATTTCTCCAGAGGTGGGAGCTTCTGTTCTTTTTAAAGATAGATCGATGAAAAAGGAAGTTGCGAGTGCTTTAAAAATTACTTCCCGGGACCTGCTTAATCTTAATATAATAAATGGTACCATTGATGAGCCATTTACAGGAGCGCATAGGAATCCTGAACTTACCATTGAAACTGTAAGAGAAGCTTTGCATAAAGAGTTTGAGACGCTTTTGAAAGAAACTCCCAGAGATTTGATGAAGAGGAGAGCCGAGAAGTTCAAAAAGTTCCAAATTTAAAAGTTTAATGGATTTATTTTAAGCATTGTGAGCTTTTGTTAATTTATCCTTATTTTTCTTTCTCTATTGACAGCGACTTTTAAAAGTATAGAATAATGAGGAAATATTTGAAGGAGGCAAAAAATGAAAACGGATTTGAGAGGCAGAGATTTTATCAGCGTCCTCGATTTTAACAGGGAAGAATTGGAGACGATTCTTGAGATTGCTAAATGGCTTAAAATGAGAAATGCAGTGGGTGAATCGCAAAGAGAAATCCTTCAAGGGAAGGTTTTGGGGTTACTTTTTGCGTCACCTTCGACAAGGACCCGTCTTTCTTTTCAAACGGGAATAGTCCAGCTCGGTGGTTCTGCTCAGGTCTATAATCCTGAGGAGTTGCAACTTTCCCATAAGGAGTCCTGGAAGGATACTGCAGAGATGATTTCAAGATTTTTAGATGGTTTTGCGATTCGGCTCTACAATCTTAAAACTCAGATGGGTGCTGAAACATATGAATATGGCGATGCAAGGAAAGTTTTAAGAGGGATAGCAGAATATGCGAATATACCAGTAATAAACATGCTCGATGACAAGGAACACCCCTGCCAGATAATGGGCGATATTCTTACAATGATGGAGAAATTCGGAGGTTTGGAAGGCGCAAGAAAGAAAAAAATCGTCATGTCCTGGGCATACGACGAAAGAGCAAAATCAGCAGGTGTACCTCAAACGATGATAGCTGCTGGTTCCACGCTCGGTCTAAATATTACTCTTGCTTATCCCGACGAACCTGGTCTTTATGATGTCGATAGCGAATATGTCGAATTTGCCAAAGATGCTGCTGCAGAAAATGGTGGGTCACTCAAGATTGAGCACGATATTTGGAAAGCATCAAAAGATGCGGATGTTATATATGCTAAATCCTGGGCAAGGAATCCCGATAAACACGCTGAGGTGGGTAAAAAATACAAAGAGGATTGGTGTATTTCCCACGAACACTTTAAAGTTGCTAATAGAAATGCTGTTTATATGCACTGTCTTCCTGCACGTAGAAATTTTGAAGTCACTGATCTCCTCATCGATGATCCCAAAATTTCTATTGTTAATGATGAAGCCGAGAACAGGCTTCATGTGCAAAAAGCTATTATGTCTTTGACAATGCGATAGAATAAAAAATATTTTAAGAAAAGGAGTTTAAGATGGGAAAAAATCAAGTTAGAATTTTTGCATTTGGTGGAAACGAAGTAGCGCCTGTTGGTTTGGTTGATAAGAACGGAAAGGCAATTATTCCTGATATTGCCATGCAGTGGAAAAGAACAAGGGAAACCTGTGAGCATATTGCGAACATTGTAAGTTCTTTTCCTGAAGACAGTTTCATTCTTACGCACGGCAACGGTCCTCAGGTAGGCAATGTCCTTTTGCGTTCAGAGTATTCAAGACCTATACTTCCTCCTCTTCCTCTTGATGTGTGTGGTTCCGATACGCAGGGATCCATGGGCTATATGCTTGCGCAGATTCTTGAGAATCGATTGAAGACGAAAGGCATCGATAAGCAGGTTGTTGGTATTGTAACTCAGGTTGTTGTGGGTAAAGATGACCCGGGCTTTCAAAACCCGACTAAATTTATAGGCCCTCCTTACACAAAAGAAGAGGCGATGGACAGGGCACAGAAAGATGGTTGGATAGTAAAACTTTACAAGAAGGACGAAATTGGAAATGAGATTTGGAGAAAAGTTGTACCTTCACCTGTACCTCTTGATATAGTTGAAATAGATATAGTTGAAGCAGCGCTCGAAAGAGGTATGATCCCGATAACTGTTGGTGGTGGTGGAATTCCTGTTGTTGAAGTAAAGCCTGATGAGAATGGAGTTTATCATACTAATTATGGTATCACATTTAAGGATGGGAAAGACATGAAAATTTACAATGGGGTTGAGGCAGTAATTGATAAGGATCTTGCTTCTGCTTTACTTGGAACGATGCTTATAAAGAGGGCAAGGGAAAGAGGAGAAGAGGTTGATGTTACTCTTACCATATTTACAGGAGAAGATGGAGCAAAACTTCACTATCAGAAACCGGACCAGATAGACCTGAGACATTTGACCCTTGAAGAAGCAAAGAAATATTATTCTGAAGGGCACTTCCCGGTTGGTAGTATGGGCCCAAAAATTCTTGCGATTACGAAGTTTCTTGAAGGTGGCGGTAAGAAAGCTTATATTTCGTTAACCTCTAAGTATCTTGAAACTATAGAAGGAAAAGCCGGGACGACAATCGTTAGGGAATAATACGCATCTAATATGCTGCAATGCAGCATAAGGAGGTAATAATGGACCTTTACGGTAAAGATTTAATTACAACTCAGGATTGGGAAAAAGTATGGCTTGATGAAGTGCTTGCTCTTGCTGGAGAAATGAAAAAGCACAGATACGAAAAACCGTTTACTGAAATTTTGAAAGACAAAACTTTTTTTATGTTCTTTTATAACCCATCAGTAAGGACGAGACAGTCTTTTGAAGCCGCAGCAACAGAACTTGGCGGACATGCGCAATTCCTCGAGCCGAAAGCGATGAGGTTGAAGTCGAAGGAAAAAGCAGGAGAAACAATTGAAGATGCGGCGAATGTGATGTCGAGATATGGTGTCGGCTTGGGAATAAGGATTCTCGAAGACGCTGTCGAGCAGTATGGCGATGGAGAAGCATTGCTAAGGGAATACGCAAAATATTCATCGATTCCTATCGTTTCAATGGCGCATGATAAGTACCATCCCTGTCAGGGATTAGCAGACCTTATGGGATTAGAGGAGCATTTGGGAGATGTAAAAGGTAAAAAAATAACTATGATGTGGGGTTATTCCTCAATGGTGCGTTCCTGGAGTTCTGTTCAGGAAGATATCCTTCTTCTTCCAAGATATGGCATGAATTTTACCCTTGCATACCCTGAGGGTTTTGACCTTGATCCAGAAGTTATTGAAGCTGCTAAAAAGAATGCCGAGGAAGCCGGGGCGGCGTTTGAAATTACCCATGACAGGTTCGAGGCGGTTAAAGGCGCTGATGTTATTTATGCAAGGCACTGGATGAGTCCAAAGAGATATGCCATTGGTAAAGAAGAAGACCAAAAACTCGCCCTGCAGTATAAAGACTGGAGGTTAACTTGGGAGCTTAATAAGTTAACGAACAATGCCTATTTCATTCACCCAATGCCGGTTGACAGAGGGAATGAAGTGGATGATGAAGTTGCGAGCGGCCCTCGTTCTATTATTTATGATATTGCCGAAAACAGGCTCCACGCCCAAAAGGCAATAATGGCGCTCACGATGGCATCTGGTTGGTAAATTCATAATTGGTGCCAGGCACCAAATTATGAATTTTTTCATAGCAAAGTGCCTGGCACTTTGCTATATTTTTTAGGAAGTTCAAAAGTCTTTGCTTATCTTTTCCAACCATTCATTGAAAATACTGTCAGATAAGCTTCTTTTCTCTGCTTTATTTCTAATGCTTGCTATCGTTTGATAGTGAATTCCTAATGCTGAAGATATGTCTAATAGTCTATAATGTCTGAGATAAAGAGCATAAATGATCAGGTATTTGAGCTCTTTCTTGTTTGCCACATCGCTGTATTTACTATTGATTTCCAGGAATATTTTTTTAATTTTTTTTGTTTCTCTTTCAGAATTATATTCTTTTACTTCTTTTTTATAATCATTGAATTTAGAGGCATTGGCACTTATAAATTGAGGAATCTTTGCTATTTCTATTCCTGTGAGCCTGGAAATTTCCTGAAAATTTAAACACTTTGGGGCATTTGCTCTCTCCTTGAAATATCTGAAACTACACCACTTATAATCCTCAGGTTGTTTTACTAAATTCGCTTCTAGCGGGTTTAAATTAATGTACACAAAGGCAGTAATAAAATAATCATCATTTTTGATCAGGTAGCTTCTGTACCTGTCATTAAAAAGATGTCCATTTCTCATATATAAAGAATTGAAATGGTGCGCGTATTTTGAATTGACTTCTTGCATTATTTCAGAGAGGTTTGCCTTTCCAGTTTTTATCAATAAATGATAATGATTTTTCATCAGTGCAAACGAGAGTAGCATAACCTGGTTTTTAATAAAAATATTACATGCGAGTTCTAGAAAATATTTATAATCTTCATCTTTTTTGAAGACATTTTCTTCATTCACTGCTTTAGAAATAATGTGATAAATAGCTCCCTCTTGCTCAATCCTCTTTGCTCTTCCCATACCTTATTATATATTTTTACTTAAGATTTTCCAAAAAGTATATTAAAGTGCCAGGCACCAAATTATGATTTTTTTCATAGCAAAGTGCCTGGCACCTGAATATGAAAAATATAAATTTGGAATATTTTTCATATTCTATAAAATAGGTAAAAGCTTTACAAAATTCAAAATATGTTTTTAAAAAGGATGGCTTAATGAACAGTAAAGAAATAAGAGAGAGTTTTGTCAATTTTTTTGAAAGCAAGGGTCACCTGCATCTGCCTGGTTCTTCTTTAATTCCAAAGGACCCGACTCTTTTATTTACATCGGCTGGCATGGTTCCTCTTAAATCATATTTTCTCGGGGAAGAGGTTCCTCCGAGGACACGGATTGCAACTGTTCAGAAATGCCTCAGGACCAACGATATAGATAACGTCGGCTACACTGCAAGGCATCACACATTTTTTGAAATGCTGGGTAATTTTTCCATAGGAGATTACTTTAAAGAGGAGTCGATCGAATGGGCAGTTGAGTATGTAACAAAAATCCTCGGTCTTCCATTCGAAAATCTCTGGGTAACCGTATACAGAGAGGATCTTGAGACAAAAGAAATCTGGAAGAAATTTGGCATACAAGAGCACAAAATCATCCCCCTTGGAGAGGATGATAACTTCTGGATGATGGGTCCCGTAGGTCCATGTGGTCCGTGCTCTGAAATATACTTTGATAGGGGGGTAAAAACTCCTGAAGAGGAGAAGGAACTGCCTGGCAGTAACGGTGAAAGATTTCTTGAATTCTGGAACCTTGTGTTTACGCAGTTTGATAGACATTCAGATGGCACCCTAAAACCACTTGCAAGGAAAAATATTGATACTGGAATGGGCCTTGAAAGGATTACAAGCATTCTTGAAAATGTGCCCACTGATTTTGATACAGACCTCTTTGCTCCCATAATTAGTAAAATCGAAGAGTTAAGCAACGAGCGATATGGAGAAGACCCAATAAAAAACCGTGCTTTCAGGGCAATTTCTGATCACATAAGAGCGGTGAACTTTCTGATAGCAGACGGACTTTTGCCCAGCAACGAGAAGAGAGGGTATGTTTTAAGGAGGCTTATAAGAAGGAGTGCACTTTTCGGGAGATCCCTTGGTCTGAAAGACGCATTTCTTTATGAACTTGTGCCAGTGTTTATTAATCTTATGGGAGAAATATACCCCGAGTTGCCCGTGAGCAAGAAGAAAATTGAAACTACGATTAAGTCAGAGGAGCAGAAGTTTAGTTCTGTGCTTGAAAGCGGATTTTCCTATTTTGAGGACAGGGTCAACGAGCTCAACGAAAAAAGGGTAAAGGAATTCCCGGGAGATTCAGTTTTTTACCTTTACGATACCCTTGGTTTCCCGGTGGATCTATCAGAAGTGCTTATAAAAGAGTATGGATTGTACTTTAACAGAGCTCAGTTCGATTCATTGATGGAGGAACAGCGGGAAAAGGCGAGACTTGCGTTTACAGGTGTAGATGCATACTCAGAAAAGGTGAACCTGCTTGGCGTTAAAGAGCAGACAGGAGAAACACAGTTTGTCGGATATTCAAACTTTAAAAGCGATTCAGTCGTGAAAGCGATTTTGAAAAGTGGAGTAAATTCGAACTCTGCCCAAAAGGGAGATAAGGCTTCCCTTGTTCTCGATGTAACTCCCTTTTATGCGGAAAAAGGCGGGCAAGTAGGCGACGCAGGAGTTATTGAGAATGATGATTTTGTTTTTATTGTTGAAGATACCAAAGCCCCTGTTGAAGGGCTGGTTATTCATTCTGGTTATATTGATAAAGGCGTTGTGAATATGGGAGACGCAGTTACTGCAACAGTAAATAGTAGAAGAAGACATGCGATAATGAGGGCGCATACCTCTACGCATATCCTTCAGGCCGTGCTGAGAAGAGTTTTTGGCGAGGCAGTTTCCCAGCAGGGCTCGCGCGTTTCTCCTGATGAATTCAGGTTTGACTTTAACTTTCCCGAGACGTTTCCAAAGGATAAAATCTTTGAAATCGAGTCTTCTATAAATGAAATTGTGTTTCAAGGAATCCCTGTTGATACTAAAATTATGAAGTTTGATGAGGCAAAAGTAAATGGTGCCCTTGCTTTTTTTGAAGAGAAATACGGAGACACCGTTCGAGTCGTTCATATTAACAAAGTAAGCAAAGAATTATGTGGTGGCACTCATGTTTCAAATACAGGTGAAATAGACGTTGTTGTGTTAACGGGGGTGAGGGCTGTCGCGTCCGGTGTTAAAAGAATCGAAGGTCTATCAGGGCTTAAAGCATATAGTTTCCTCAACGAAAAGCGCAATTTATTAGGAAATGTTTCAGAATTGCTTGATGTTCAGGAGGAAGATATTCTCGAGAAAACAAACGACCTTGTTGAAGAATTGAAAGAGACAAGAAGGCAGCTTGGAACAACAAGAATGAAGCTTTTTGAAATGGCGGTTTCAACTCTCAAGCCTGCTGTTTCAGTAGAAAATGTACCTGTTTATGCTGAAGAGTTTGAAAACATTTCTCCGGAAGAACTGAGAAAAGCATATGACATTGCAAAGGAAAAGCTTATTTCAGGAATTGTAATTTTTGTCTCAAAAGTTGAAAATGGAGAATTTGTAGTCGTTGGAAGACTTTCCGAAGACGCCCCTTCTGCAATTGATTTATTCAGAAAAATGTCATCAATCATAAGCCTGAAAGGTGGGGGCACCGAGCGCATTGCACAGGGTAGCAGTAACGAAAAGCATTCTATCGCTGAGTTTTTAAGGATATTGAGGTGAGCGAGCTCGAGGAAAAACTGCCGATTATCGCACTTGACGTTGGAACTGGAAGAATAGGTGTTGCCATTTTACGAAATGCCATACTTCCCGTCAACCATCTTGAAATCTTGAAAAGGGATGGGACAGAATTTGAAAAACTAAATTCTGTCGTAAGAGATGAAAAAATAAAGACAATTATCGTTGGACTTCCAAAGACATTGAAAGGTGAGATAGGCCCTCAAGCTTTAAAAGTGCTCCAGTTTGTCGAGGAGTTAAAAATAAATCTTGCTGAGATTTCTTCAATAGAGATTGTCTTCTGGGATGAAAGGTTTACGAGCGTGATTGCTCACAGAGTGTTCAGAACAATAGGATTTACCTCCAAAAAAGAGAGAAAAGTAAAAGATTCTCTTGAGGCGGAGTTGATACTTGAAAGTTATTTGAATTATCTAAGGAGAGAGTCACGGAGAAAGAAACAGGAAAATTCTTAAAAAAAAGAATAAACAAAAACCTGTTTATTATCAAAATTATTGTTGTCATTGTTTTTTTGCTTGTTGAGATTTTCCCAGGGTTTTTGACCGGCAAAAGAAGTGGTTTATTTGAGGTACTTGAGAATTCTACTGTCAGAGAAACTGCAATTTCGCTTGCAAAGAGCAGATTCATTATAGACCCTTTTGGTTTCTCGTTTTTTGTGCAACTGTCGGGCGATGAGGCTTCAATAAAAAGCGGTAAACATACATTTAATAATGTTTCAACTGTTTTTGGTATTATGCGTGAAATTAGAAAGGGAGTCATAGGAGTTCAGATTTTTGTGACTATCCCTGAAGGATTTTCAATTAAGGACATCGACCTGAGGCTCTATGAGAAAAACCTGATTAGCCAAAAAGGAGATTTCTTAAATTTTGCGAAGGATTATGAAGGTTTTCTTTTCCCTGATACTTATTCTTTTTATACAGGAATTACAGTTGATGAAATTGTGAGAATTATGAATGATAGGTTCAAAGCCGTTCTTCCAGTGGATTTTGAAATAAAAGCCGCGGACATAGGACTCAAGGATATTGAGGTTGTGACGCTTGCTTCGATTGTTGAAAAAGAGGTCAAGTTTGATAAGGATAGGCCTCTTGCGGCAAGTGTTTTTATAAACAGAATGAAGATAGATATGCCTCTTGAAGCGGATTCTACTATTTTATATCTCCTTCCGGAACATAAAGAGTGGCTCAGCGACGATGACTATAAAATTAATTCGCCATATAACACTTATCTGAATAAAGGCCTTCCTCCCGGGCCTATTTGCAATCCATCAATTAAATCTATAGAGGCAGTTCTTGACGCTCCTGAAAGTCCGTACTATTTTTTCATCACAAAGCCTGACGGAGAGGCTATTTTTGAGAAAACTCTCGAAGAGCATAACAGGGATCTTTTAAAATATTATGGAAGATATTAAGAAGAGAGAAGTTATTAGAAAAATTTATGTGGATAGGAAAGTTACCTGGTTTGTTCAGGCAATGCTTGAAGATTCCCATCTTGTTTCGGTATCCCTGGGCGATAAAAATTCTATTTCAATATTTTATGATTTTTCAATTGAAGCCGATATTTTTGAATATCTTGACCTGATTAGAAATTTTATAACATTTGAGTTTGGAGAAAAATCTCTTATAATTTTTTAAGGGAAATATGAGCGCACTTTTTGGGAAGAAAAATTATGGAGAAATTTTTGAAAGACTTGTAAGGAGCAGCAGCATTGACCTTGCCCTTAGAGAGGCAATTAAAAACGGTGATACTCTTTACGAGCTTGGTAATATTGATGAAGCCATTTTAAACTACAATACCCTCCTGAGCATTTTCATCAAAAACAATGTCTCAAAGCATGAAAGCTACGAAAAGATTTATGAAAAACTTGCTCCATTGTATTTAGAATCAGGCAACTCAAAAAAGGGTAT
>Ga0209609_10000914_pt1 | contig 17390 bp, 16 predicted proteins | sample LakKivw325mmetaG_FD_184136 | JGI IMG/M metagenome (GOLD analysis project Ga0209609, IMG submission 184136) | Anoxic lake water microbial communities from Lake Kivu, Rwanda to study Microbial Dark Matter (Phase II) - Lake Kivu water 325m metaG... | ecosystem: Environmental > Aquatic > Freshwater... | reverse complement strand
AATACAAACGCATTAAATCGTTTTACATGTAGCGCAAGGCTTTAGCCTTGCTTAAAGCAACCCTGAAGGGTTGCCCTACAAAAGATATAATGCGTTCGTCTTAGTTATCCCTTTCTATAGAAGCACTTCTTCATTCACCAGATTTGGAGGACGCTTTCCGGTGAGTCCTGCCACTAAATTTTCTGCTGCCATCAATGCCATTTTTAACCTGGTCTCACGGGAAGCACTCGCAATATGGGGAACCAGTACAACATTCTTCATCCGGAGAAGTTCAGGTTCAACCTCTGGCTCCCTCTCATACACATCTAAACCCGCTCCCGCAATTTTCCCTTCCTGCAATGCCCGGATCAAAGCCTTCTCATCCACCACAGGTCCCCGGGATGCATTGATCAGGATGGCCGTCGGTTTCATGTGAGAAAAATCAGCGCTGGAAATGTAATGGGTGGTCTCCGGCAACAGAGGTACGTGGAGGGTGATAAAATCTGATTCGGAAAGCAGTATCTCCTTATTGAGGAACTGTGCTCCCAGATCCTTTTCCACGGATGAATTGGCCCGAACGGCATCGGTGTAAACTATCCTCATATCAAATCCCTTCGCTCTCCGTGCCACCCGCAGTCCAATTCGTCCCAGACCACAGATGCCAAGAACCTTGTGGTGGATATCGAAGCCCAGAAACTCCATCAGTTTCCATCCTCTCCACTGCAAGGAGCGAAGATATTGATCCGCCTCCACGACTCGCCTTGCTGTAGCGAGCAAGAGTGCCCAGGTTAAATCAGCAGTCGTATCGTCTAAAACCCCCGGCGTATTGGTGACCATGACCTTGTGACGGGTGCACGCTTCAACATCGATATTATTATAGCCCACGGCTACGTTCGATACGATTTTGAGGCCAAGGCACTGGGAAATGAGGGGCTCATCAATCCGATCCGTGAGAAGAATGATTGCCCCCGCTTTGCCTTGAAGCCTTTCTTTAAAGACAACGGGCGGGAGGGAAGCTTCGCTTTGGTGATAATCCACCTCGAAATGCTGTTTGACCATTGCAACCGCTTCATCAAAAATCTTCTGACTGATAAAAACTTTTGGTTTCATCATTTCTTCCTCTCGGGATCAGGTGACGTGATGCAAACTGCCGGAATAAAGAGGTGTTTGATCACATTTTCTTCAGGACCAGATCGATCATCAGCTCGTTGGCGAGATGATGGAGGTCATCCCTGAGCACCTGTTCGGAGACGGCTCTCGGGACCTCCACGATGATATCCATCTCAAAGAGCGGAGTCCCGCTCTCTGCGGAAACATTTCGAAGGGTCTTCATATCAGCGATATTGATTCCCCTATCGGCTAAAAGCCGGCAGACCTTAAACACGATCCCGGCATGGTCAACCCCTGAGGTCGTTATTTTGAAACGATCAACTTCTCCCATCGCCTTGAGGTGGGCCTCTTCAAGGGTGATGGGGAGATAGAGTGGTGGGGGGATTATTCAAGGATTTCCAGATTCGCATATCTGACTTTCAATCGTTTGGGGCCCACGGTTGAAAAAAGGATGGTCGCTTTCTGATCCTCGTTATCCCCTTCTATGGTCTTCACCCTTCCTTCACCAAATTTAGGGTGTCTCACCCTCATCCCCATTCTGAGCGGGTAGAACCCATCAGGACTCCATGAGACTTCCCCGTGCCCCGGTGCCCGGTCCTTATCCTCCGTTCTTTCGGCCCTATCCTTTTCATCATACCGGTATGAAACATTCCAGAAGGATTCTTCGTGGGAAAACCTCTCCCTGTCTCGTGGCCGCTCCTCAAATTGAATGAACTCCATCGGAAGTTCATCGAGAAATCGGGAGGGAAGGTTGGCTCTCCCCACGCCGAAGGTGGAACGTCTCTCTGCCCGTGAAAGGGAGAGTTTCTCCTTCGCCCGGGTGATCCCCACATAGCAGAGTCTCCTCTCTTCCTCAAGGTCCTCAATCTCCTCCCCCCTCCGATAATGGGGAAGAAGTCCCTCCTCCATTCCGACGATGAAGACCACAGGAAACTCCAACCCCTTTGCGCAATGGAGTGTCATCAGGGAAACCCGGTTCTCTCTATCTTCGTAAAGGTCCACATCGGTCACGAGAGAAACCTTGTCCAGGAAGGTCTCCGGGGAAGCCCCTTCCTCTCCCTGTTCAAATTCCATCATCACATTGGTCAATTCATCGACATTCTCAATCCTGGAAAGGGCCTCTTCTGTCCCTTCCTCCTTCAGCCGTTCGAGATATCCGGTCCGGGACAGAAGGCCCATGGTCAGTTGACTGAGGGTGAATGACTTTGCATCCCGGCGGAATTCCTCGATCAGATGGATGAACTCCGTGACCTTCTCTTTTGTCAGAGGGGGTAACCAATCTTCTTCGAGGAACTGTCTGATCCCCTCATAGAGGGAGAGGCCCTTTTCTCTGGAGAAGGCCTCCATCTTTTCAACGGTCTTCTCTCCAATTCCCCTCGGGGGGATGTTGATGATCCGTTTCAAACTGAGACCATCCGATGGATTATTAATTAGTTTCAAATAAGCCAGCAGGTCTTTGATCTCTTTACGCTCGTAGAATTTTACCCCGCCCACAATGGTATAAGGGATCCGGTGCTTGACCATCTCATCCTCAAGGGCTCGGGATTGAGCATTAATTCGATAGAAGACAGCGATATCCCGGTAACTCAGTTTACTCGATGAGCCCGGAGGGATCAATTCTATAATCTTTTGGACCACAAAACGTGCCTCATCGGCCTCATCCTCAGCCTCGTAGAAGGTGAGGCGTTCGCCCTGGGGGTTCTGGGTCCAGAGGGCCTTCTCCTTCCTTAAACGATTCCTCCGAACCATATGATTGGCCACTTGGAGGATGTTCTGAGTGGAGCGATAGTTCTGCTCCAGAGTAACGACCCTGGTCCCCGGGAAGTCCTTTTCAAAATTCAAGATATTTCCGACTTCCGCCCCCCTCCATCGGTAGATGGATTGGTCATCATCTCCGACGACACAGATGTTCCCATGACCTCTCACCAACTGTTTGATCAGTTGATACTGGATCAGGTTGGTATCCTGAAATTCATCCACCATGACATAACGGCAGAGCTCCTGATAGGATTTGAGGAGCTCCGGATATTTTTTAAAAAGGAGAGTGGCAAAGAGGAGAAGGTCTCCGAAGTCAACCCCGTTATTTCGCCGCAGGTCTTCCTGGTATCGCCGGTAGACCTCGGCCAACCTCTTCTGAAAGATATTGTAAGGAGAAGGCTGATATTGTTCCGGGGTCGTCCCTTCATTCTTTAACCGGTCGATGGCGGACCGCATGGCTCTCGGGTGAAACATCCTGAAATCCAGCTCCATCTCCTTCATCACGTTCTTGAGGTGCCGCTGCTGATCATCCTCATCGTAGATGACAAAATTTCTCTGGAAACCCAGATGGTCAATATGCTGTCTCAGGATACGGGCACAGGCTGAGTGAAAGGTGGAGATCCATATCCCTCTGGCGGACCTTCCCAGGAGGCGTCCCACCCTCTCCCGCATCTCATCTGCAGCTTTATTGGTAAAGGTGACAGCAAAGATGGTTGAGGGCGAGATGCTCCTCTCTTTAATGAGGTAGGCAATGCGGTAAGTGAGCACCCGGGTCTTTCCACTCCCCGCACCCGCAAAGACGAGGAGCGGCCCTTCTGTTTCTAAAACCGCCTTCTGTTGAACAGGATTGAGATCGTTGAGCAGAGACACTTACTAAACCTCATTGCAAAATGCAAAATTAGCAGTGCAAAGTGCAAAGTTTTAAGATTTTTTTGTTCTAATTGTTAATTTTGCATTTTACAGTTTACAATTTGCAATGATTTTTATTCAACGGTCACGCTCTTGGCCAGGTTCCTCGGCTGATCCACATCCGTGCCTTTTAAGTCAGCCATGTGGTAGGCCAAGAGCTGGAGGGGAATGGCCAAAAGGATGGGGGTGAGAGAGGAGTGGGTTTCAGGGATGGAAATCATATCATCCGCCTTCCTGGCGATGGCCTGATCCGATTGAGAGGCAAGGGCAATGACCTTTCCCCCCCTTGCCTTAACCTCCTCAATATTGGAAATCATCTTATCATAAACCTCATTCCTGGTGGCAAGGACGACCACCGGCATCTCCCGGTCAATCAGGGCAATGGGTCCGTGTTTCATCTCGCCCGCCGGATAGCCTTCTGCATGGATATAAGAAACCTCTTTCAATTTCAGGGCCCCCTCCAGGGCAAGAGGATAGTTGATTCCTCTTCCGAGATAAAGAAAATCTCTTGCCTCCAGATACCTTCGGGCAATCTCAGCGACCTTCGCTGAAGATTTAAGTGTCTCCTCCATCAAACGGGGGATTTTCACCAACCCCTCAACCAAAGCCCTCCCCTCCCGGAGGGAGAAAACACCCAATTCCCTCCCGATCCGGAGAGAAAGCAGAAAGAGGATCACCATCTGGGTCACAAAGGTCTTGGTGGAGGCTACACCTATTTCAGGGCCCGCATGGGTATAAATCACATCATCGGAATCCCTGGCCAAGCTTGACTCCACCGCATTGCAGATGGCTAAAGTCAGCGCCTTTTTTTTCTTCCCCTCCCTCAAAGCCGCCAGAGTATCGGCCGTCTCTCCGGATTGGGAAATCGCGATGAGCAGGGTATCTTCTCCGAGAATCGGATTTCGATATCGAAATTCAGACCCGATATCCGCCTCCACTGGAATTCTGCAGAAATCTTCGATGAGAAACTTTCCCACCAGGGCCGCATGATAGGAAGTCCCGCAGGCGATCAAGTAGATTCTTCTGATTTTTTTCAACATGGAAGAATTGAGATGGAGTTCCTCAAAGATTCCATCACCCATCTCTTCTGAAATACGACCTCGAAGGGTGTCCGTCACAGCCCGGGGTTGCTCAAAGATTTCCTTAAGCATGAAATGCTTATATCCGCCCTTTTCGGCCATCAGCGGGGTCCAGTCCACCCGCTTCGGTTCCTTTGAGATTTCTTCACCCCTGGCATCGAAGAATTTGACTCCTCCTTCTGAAAGAAAAACCACATCTCCATCCTCCAGAAAGACAAAGCTCCGCGTATAGGGAAGAATGGCCGGGATGTCGGAGGCGATGAAATACTCCCCCTCTCCAATCCCCACCACCAGAGGGCTCTCCTTTTTTGCCCCGATCAGGCAATGTTCATCCCCCTCAAAAAGAATTCCTAAGGCATAGGACCCCTTGATCTTATTTAAAGCCATTTTCACCGCATCCAGGAAGGAATATCCCTCTTTGATCAGTTCATCAATGAGATGGGAGATCACCTCGGTATCTGTCTCGGAGGTGAAATGGCGGCCTTTCGCTTTGAGAAATTCCTTGAGGGAAAGGTGGTTTTCAATGATTCCATTATGGACGACAGCGACTTTTCCCGCTTTGTGGGGATGGGCATTTTCATTGGAGGGTTTCCCGTGGGTGGCCCACCGGGTATGCCCAATCCCTAATCTTCCATCGAAGGTCTCCCCCCTGATCCGCTCTTCTAACTTTCTTAACTTCCCCTCATTTCGCCGGATCTCAATCTTACCCTCATGAAATACAGCGATGCCAGCGGAATCATAACCCCGGTATTCCAGCCTCTTTAGCCCATCCAAGAGGACCTCGGCTGTTTTCCTTGGTCCAATATATCCGACAATCCCGCACATGCCTTATCCCTTCTTTTTCCTGCCCCTCTTTCGGCGAACCGTCACTCTCTTATTCCAGCCCCTGATGTTCCGCTGCTTCACCCGACTGATGGCGAGCGCATCCTTTGGAACATCTTTGGTGACTGTCGTCCCTGCGCCAATCGAGGCATTGTCTCCCACCTTGACCGGAGCAACCAGTTCAACATTCGATCCTACAAAGACCCGATCCCCGATCACGGTTTGATGTTTCTCAAACCCATCATAGTTACAGGTAATGGTCCCCGCACCGATATTGACATCCTCTCCGACCGTGGAATCTCCGATATAGGTGAGGTGATTTGCTTTGGAACCTTTCCCGATGACGGACTTCTTCACTTCCACAAAATTACCGATCTTTGCATTGGTCCTGACTTCGCTCAAAGGCCTCAGGTGGGCAAAGGGCCCGATGGAGGCTCCATCCTCAATCCTGCTCTCCGTGATCACAGAGTTGGAACGGATGGTCACATCATTACTGAGGATGGAATCTGAAATCTTTGAGTTGGGTTCAATGATACAGCGTTCACCGACTTTCGTCTTCCCTTGTAAATGACAATTGGGATAGAGGACGGTGTCTCTTCCAATTTCAACGGGTCGATCGACATAAGTCGTTTTTGGGTCAACAATGGTTACACCAGAAAGCATTAGATCATTCAACTTATCCTGCCGGATTTTTTCATTGGCCGTTGCAAGATCGACTCGGGTATTGATCCCCATCACCTCCACAGGATCTGCAACCATATGGGCAGAACATCTCAGGTTACTGTTTCGGGCAATCTCAACGAGATCGGTCAGATAGTACTCTCCCTGTGCATTCTCTTTCCCGATCTCCCTCAGACCCTCGATGAGAAACGGAGCCTTCACGCAGAAGACCCCCGTATTGATCTCCCGAATCATTTTTTCTTCTTCTGAGGCATCTTTTTCTTCCACAATCCTTTCCAGCCACCCCTCGGGGTTTCGAATGATTCGACCATATCCAGAAGGGTCTCTCACCACAGCGGTGAGGACCGCAAGGGTCGAATCATTCCCCCAGAAGGTCCTGATAAAAAACTGAAGGGTCTCAACCTTCAGCAGGGGAACATCCCCGCAGAGGATCAAAGCGGTCCCTGAAAATCCCTCAAGGAACGGGAGGGCCTGCAGGACGGCATGGCCTGTTCCCTGTTGCTCTTCCTGAAGGACAAATTGAACTTGACCCTCTTTAAAAAACTCTCTAATGCGGTCGGCCTGGTGGCCCACCACGACAAGGGTCTTTTTGGCTCTGATACCTTTCAATGAAAGTTCAACGGGATAGGAGAGCATGGGAACCCCTAAAAGGGGATGAAGGACTTTTACCAGATCCGATTTCATCCGGGTCCCTTTTCCTGCGGCAAGGATGATGGTGATAATATCTTCCAGCTCTCTCAGCCCTCCAGGGATTTTTACATTTTTATACTATGAGAGGCCTTTTTAGTCAACCCTGTGGAACATCTTGACCCTCATCAACCCTGAAGGGTTGAGTGACGCGATGGAGGCGACTTCAACTCATGGCTTTCGCCTGGATCAGGAAGTATCTTGAAAAATAGTTCGAAACCCTGTAAAAGGAAGACATGCGATTCAATCTTCCTCTTCAAGAAAAACTTTTTGATGTGGTGGGAATGGGACTCAACTCCGTCGATTTCGTCAGTGTGGTCCCTGAATTCCCTGCTAAAAATTCAAAAATGAAACTCCTCGAATTTTCAAAACAGGGAGGAGGCCAGGTGGCGACTGCCCTGGTGGCTTTGAGCCGCTGGGGAGTGAAGACAAGATATATGGGGAAAGTCGGAGGAGATGACCTGGGTCATTTTTCTCTGAATTCTATTCGTCAGGAAGGGGTGGATATCTCTTCTGTAACCATTGAACCCGATGCAACGAACCAGTTTGCATTCATCATTGTGGATCGCCCCTCTGGAGACCGGACCATCCTGTGGGACCGAGATGAGCGGTTGATGTACCGTGAAGGAGAACTCCGAAAAGAGGAGGTCTGCTCTGGAAAGATCCTCCATTTAGATGGCCATGATATTCGAGCAGCCATTCGCTGTGCGAAATGGGCGAAGAAGGGAGGGATCCCTACGGTCCTCGACATTGACAAGGTGGAGCCTCCGACTCCAGAGTTGATCAGGGAGATTGACTTCATCATTACCTCTTCTCGATTTCCGAAACTCATGACCGGGATTTCGGACCAGGAGAAGGCCCTTGTCGATCTCCAGAAATACTCTCCCGGCTTTCTCTGCGCTACATTGGGACACAAAGGGGCCATGGCTCTGGTCAAAGGAGAAATCCTCCATATGGAAGGATTCAAAGTCGAGTCAGTCGATACCACCGGGGCAGGCGATGTCTTTCATGCAGGATTTATCTATGGCCTTCTTCAGAACTGGGAGGTCACAGAAATTTTGAGGTTTGCCAATGCCGCAGCCGCCCTCAAATGCAGGGACCTCGGCGGGAGACGCGGAATCCCATCTTTAGAAGAGATCCAGACCTTAACTTTCAGCGCAAAACCTTGACAAGCTTTTATAAAATTTGTTAAGAAGAACTTAAAATTAATCAGCGGTATCCAGGTGTAGGGAACCCCGTAAATCCTCCTAAGGAGGAATAGTCGGGGACGGACCCGCCGCTGTAGTCCCGATCCCGAACGAAATTCGGGATAAGTGCCTTAACAAAAAAGCCACTGTCCGAAGCCCTGAGCTTGTCGAAGGGGCAGGATGGGAAGGCGAGTTAAGGTCGGGAGAGTCAGAAAACCTGCCTGGGTACGCTTCACCAAAGGTCTTCGAGGAAAGGACCGTGAAGGGTGCATGCGGGTAAAAACCCCGGTCTTCCAGAGCGAAGGCTGGGGATTTTTTTGGCCCCTTCCTCGGCTAAAACCCATTTTAAGGCCCCTTGGGGTCGAGGAGGTATTCCATGAAACATTTTGTTCTGCTCATCACCTTATTCGTGCTTCTCATCTCAATCCCTCTCTCCCTCTCCGCACAGGAGAAAGAAGTCACCCTTGAAAAAGTCGTTGTCACTGCCACCCGGGATCTACAGGAGGTTAGGAAGATTCCCGCCAATGTGACGGTTATCACCCGGGAGGAGATCGAACAGTCAAATGCCAGATCCCTCGTGGATCTCTTAAGAGATGAAGTAGGGGTGATGGTCCGTGATTTTACGGGAAATGGGAAGACCGCGACGGTGGACATCAGGGGATTTGGTGAAACAGGTCCCCTCAATACCCTGGTGCTTGTGGACGGAAGGAGGGTAAACGAAATTGATCTCAGCGGTGTCGATTGGACCCAGATTCCTATTGATCAAATTGACCGGATTGAGATTCAACGGAGTCCGGGAAGTATCCTCTATGGAGACAATGCGGTTGGAGGAGTCATTAACCTCATCACGAAAAAACCTGAAAAACCACTCTCTCTCAGAGGAGAAATCATGAGGGGAAGTTACCTTTTCCATAAAGAAAGCGGCTCTGTCTCCGGGAAATGGGGGGCCTTCTCCTCCATGGTTTATGGAGATTATAGCTCAACGGAAGGATATCGGGAAAACGGTTTTTTACGATATAAGGATTTTGGGGGAACGATCCTCTATGACCTGAGTAAGGCAATCCAATTTTCCTTCACCGGAAGTCTTCATCGGGACGATTTCGGATTGCCGGGAGCCCTTCCTCAATCCTTATATGAAAATGACCGGAGGACCACTCTCAAGCCGGAGGACAGGGCCGAAACCGACGACGGATATTTGACCCTCGGGGCAAAAGCAAATTTAGGAGAGATGGGCCGCATTGAAACCGATCTTTCTTACAGGCATCGGGAAGCGACCAATTCGTTTCTCTCCTCCCTCCCCACTTCCTCTTTTAAAGACAGGAGGAACCTCACCACCTGGGGATGGACTCCGAAATATATTCTCGAGAAACCCCTCTTAGACCACTCCAATAAAATCACCTTTGGATTTGATTATTATCACTCGGATTCAAAGGTTGACTCAGAATCCTTCTATATCTTTACGGGGACCACTTTGGACGGCATTGGGGTTATCAAGAAGTCCTTTGGCCTCTATTTCTTGGATGAGTTTTCCGTTTTAGAAAATTTAATACTTTCTCTCGGGGGGCGTTGGGAATGGGCGACCTATGATGTATCCCAGGACCTATCCCGGGTAGAGGATAGAAAAAGGGAATCGGAGCCGGCCTGGAGTATAGGCCTCAATTACCTTTTCGGAAAAGGATCTTCTGCCTTCTTGAGTGTGAAACGGAGTTTCCGCTTTCCTGTCTCTGATGAATTGATTCAATACACTTTTCCACCCCCCACTTTTCAACCTGTGATTCAAATCAATTCAACAATGAAGCCGCAGACCGGCTATCACTACGAGGCTGGCGTCCGATATGTCTTGAATGATTGGGCAGAAGGAGATCTCACTCTTTACTGGACTGATCTTATGGATGAGATTTTTTATAACCCTCTCACCTTCAGCAATGAGAACTATTCCAGGACTCGACGCCGGGGAATGGAGGTCGGCCTCAAGACAAAGCCCCTTTCATGGCTCCATCTCTGGGGAAACTACGGCTATGTCCATCCCATCCTCCGGGGAGAAACCTTCTCTGGAAACGATATCCCCGGGGTATCCCGTCACAAGGGCTCCATCGGAACGGATATCCACATGGGTAAAGGATTCCTCTTCAATGTCAGAGCGAATATCGTTGGCTCCCGTCATTTTATCAGTGACTGGGGAAATCAGGTTGGAAGGCTCGATGGGTACTATTCGCTTGATACTAAGATCTCCTATTCCTGGAAGGGATTGAAGGCCTTTGCCGGCGTCAACAACATTACGAATCAAAAATATGCTGAATACGGGGTTCTCAACTTCGCCGGGCTCCCTTTTTACTACCCTTCACCGGAGCGGTATTTCTTCGGAGGCATCTCTTATACTTTTTAATTTATATTCAGAATAAAAAACTCGTTCTCAGGGGAATTTTAAACTAACTCTTGACACATTGGAGGGGTTGTAATATAAAATCACTAAATACTTTGGATGCCGGGTTAGCTCAGTCGGTAGAGCAGAGGACTGAAAATCCTCGTGTCCGTGGTTCGATTCCGCGACCCGGCACTTTGAAATCAAGGGGTTAGCTGAGGTAGGGTTAGCCCCTTTTTTATTACTTAGCCTAAACCGTGCCCATAAAGTTTCCATCTCGATTAATTCACCATTCCTTGTGCTTGTTGAAAGGGGATAACCTCTCCACGCCTGGTAATTTCAACCGTGGAGTCTTGCTTCTCGTGGTATATCTGTTTTCGCCTTGCAGCTTCCCTTAAATCCTGATCGCTAACTATGTTATACCGATCAAACACGCTTCTTGTCTTGTGCCCTGAAATCTCCATTGCCACTCTTTCTGGGGTCCCACTTCTAATCATGTCCCTTATTGCTGTCCTTCTGAAATCATGGGGTATTTTTGTAGGAACCCTGACTATTTTCTCTTCGCCCTTTTTGTTTTTAATCACAACCACATTCCCGTTATCATCCTTCAAGGGTTCCCAAAGACCAGCTTTAATACATGCTGAATTCCATGCCTTCCGGAATCCTTTGATCTGTACCCCATCCCGTTGGAAGAGGTAAGGACAACCCAATTGCCTCTTACTGTGGAGCTTGCGCATCTCCTGTAAAAGTTCTTCGTTCATATAAAGGGTTCGTCCTTTCTCGTTCTTCGTCTCCCCTGGATCAAGCCTTACCGTCCCTTGCTCCAAATCAACCTTATCCCAGGTTAAGCCAAGGATCTCCGCTTTTCTCCATCCTGAATGATAGTAAAAGACAATGATCGGTCTTAACTCCTCCGGTAATGCATCCTTGACAGCCAAATACTCCCCATATTCAAAAAATCCCTTTCTAACATTGGACTCTTTCAACATGGGAATATAGGGAATCAGATTGACCTTTGGGGGGGTGCATTGGGAAGCAAGATGAAACATTCTCTTCAAAGCTGCCAGTTCCCTGTTTATTGAAGCATTGGACATACCGGCCCCCATCCTCTTCTCGATGTAGGTCTTAACTTTGGCTGTTGTAACATCAACGGCCTTCATCCCCCCAAAAAACTCTTTGAGGTATTTTACTGATCGCTCTGCTTTGGTCAAAGTGTCCTTCCCGTTGATTCGATAATCCGTCAAGAAGTCCTCAGCCAATTCCCCGAAAGTCACCTTGTCAAAATAAATCCCTGGAAGCTTGCCCTCCGAAATCTCCCCTTGTCTCTTTTTCAAAAGGCGCTCAGCCTTCGTGATCTTATCGGTTTTGCAAGATTCGCGCAAAGGCTTGCCGTTGCGGAAATACTTAATCCAGTAAATGCTTCCTTCGATTAGTTTCCCCGTTTTGGGATCCCTCCATTTTGGCCTGTAAATACTTCCTGTACCCCTTGGCCTTCTCTGCTTCTTCTCTTCATCCATCTTTTTCACCTCCTTTCCTTTTGGATTTTTTGATAAGCTTAATATCATACCTCAGGTGATCTAAGATTTTGTCAACAGTCTTAGCCCCAAGGTTCCCCCCATTTTTAAGGGCTTTGTAGAGAGAAGAAAAATCAACATCAATAGCCTTTGCCACGCTGTAGATCGTGGTTTTTTCTTTCTTGATTATTTCCCGTAATGCTCTTACGATTTTATTCATATTGGTTTATATACCATTACCGCTTTTTCTTGTCAAGGTGTTTCTTTTCACAAGCCCATTTTTTTGACTTCCCTAAATATAGGTAATCTTATTCTTTGAGATATAGCTCTCCAAATCCTTAACATCAACGAAAATCCGTTTACCCTCTCTCACGATTGGAATAGACCCCTTCCAAACCAATTCCCTCATGCTCCACAAGGTCCGGCCAAGGTAATGGGCAGCTTCCGGGAGGCTGTAAAGGCGCTTAGGATAACTAATCCCCTGCGCCTGTCCTACTTGCTGATTTCTAATGCTATTTATTTCACCCTTGCCCATTCTTTGCCTGTCCTATTTTTCCAATTAGATCTTCATTTGAATTTAAAAAACTCTCTGCTCTTTATTTTCCCTCAATGCTTTAAACTCCTTCACCATTGAAAGGATTAACCTCTGATACTCGCTTAAAATCCTCCTGAGCCCCTTCAAATTGCTTACCAGAGCCATCTCATTAATCCTCCGCTCCAAGGTAAGCATCTCCCCCCACTTATCAGGTCTATTCGTCTTCATCCAGGGCAATGTCCCAGATTGATAAGTCTTGGCGATGTGTTCAAGGGTGGCTTCAATAAGTTCGCTGGCCGTCGCCCATCACCTCATAAAAATCGCATTTTGAAGGGACTTTTTCTCCCTCTTTTTGGGTTGAAAATTCTCTCCCAATTCTCTCCTGAACCTTTTCATCTTTTCTAAATTCGTCGGGAGAGATATTCACTAATAATTCTGAATGGTTATTGTTACTTTTTATTTCTCTCCTGCTCTCCTCAATATACTCTGAGGAGAGAAAGAGAGAATTTTTTTCATAAATGAAAGGGTCTCCTCTTTTACCCTTTCCTGTGCGAATTATTTTCTTCTGTTCAAAAAGTTGTCGGAGTGCCTTCGATACAATAGAATGGCCTTTCCCTGCCCGTTCCCATATTTCCTTTTCGCTCAGTGGTGTCTCTTCCAATATTTGAAGGATCACCGGAATAGTCTCCTCAACTTCAACCATCTCCCGATTTCCAGTTGCCCTAAGGGTTCCATCTGACTCTAACACTACCACTGTTTCAGATAAGTCCTCTCCATACCTCTGGATGGTAAAAAGTATTCTACTTTCCTTATTTCGTTTTTTAATATGGATAGACGTATCTACCCCACCCAATAACCCCGTAGAGCCTAAGATATCATCCCCATCTGGGCGGTCTTTTTTCCCTGCATGGTGAAGTAATTGGATATGGCAATTAAACTGTCTTGCAGTTGCCATAAGGGGTTCTAATGCCCTTGTGACCTGGGCATAGTCATTAAGGTCTTTTACCCTACAAAACTTTTGCAAAATATCAATGACCAGTAGTTTGGCTCCTGTCTCTTCGATAAGAGGAATGACTTCTTGCATGGCCTCAAAAGGGGCTGGCCCGAAGTGAAAGATTAAGGGTTCATCGGTTATCCCTATTTGGGAAAGTTTCTTCTGGACTTCTCTTTTCTTCTCCTCTAATGCTAAGTAAACGACAGGGCCTTTTTGCGTTTTCCTACCAAGAAGATCGTCTCCACGGGAAACAGCAACCGCCAAATTAAATGCAAATGTCGTCTTACCTACTTTTGGTTTCGCAATTACCAAGGATAAACCACCGGAAGGGAGAATCCCATCCCATAACCAATCTGTTTCAGGTTCTTGATTGGAAAGAAGGTCTTTAACATGAATGAGTGAAAAATTATGTTTACAAATCTGAGCATTTTTAGTGATATCTTTTTTTTCTGCTTCGATGGGATGATTCCTTTTGTGAGCCTTAATCACCGAGTCAAGGCAGGTTTCAATTTCCTTCTGTGGCAGTGGGGGTTTGAATTGAGAATTAGTAGCTAATAGGATAGGAAGGGTTTCCTCTCTTGAAAGCCCCTTCCCAATGTATCTACCAGCTAATCTTGTGATGGCATTATTCCTCTCCCCCTCTGAAACTCCTTCTAATAGTTCTTTTTCCCATCCTGCAGGGATATGTTTTTCCTCTCCATTTGGGATATCTTCCACCCGTGGTAAAAAATCAAAATCAGGGAGGTTATATTCTTTCTGCGGTTTAAAGACGATTAGGGTCACTTCTCTTGGAGGGGCATACTTATAATTGAGAGTTTTAGGAATCCTAAGAATCCGTGAGGCGTCGGTTGAACCCATATCCCCATTAAAATAGGAAGCAAGCCTTTTGAGAAGATTCTCAACTTGTGATATTTCCTCTTTTGAAGCAGGACTCTTCAGTAGCCAATAGATGTGGATTCCTCCACCACTATTTATCAAGAAAGAAGGCTTTAAAGGGAAGTCCTGATATCGTTGTCGAATCTCATTCTTTTTTTCTTCTGGAAAACCTTCCATATCTACATCAACCCATAAGGCAGGGATTTGAAGAATACCGCTCTTTGACCCATCACCATCAACCCTTGTTGCGGCCCCAAAATAAGCATTTTGTTCTTTGTTAGCTTCCAGAATAGCAGGGATGGAATCTATCTTTGACAATGGTAGGAAAATATTTTTTGCAGAGGGTAAAAGGCGGAAGTTAACAAAGCCTCCCCTACAATGCTGGTAGAGGGATTTGAAAAAGGTAACGGCAGGGTGTTTATCCATGTTGGCTGTCCCCCTCTCCATCATTGTCCAGGATTAGAGCCATCACCTCCTTGAAAGGAATACCAAGGGCCTTCGCAATGGCCCCTATCTCTCCCTCCTTGGGTTTGACCTCTCCACGTTCAATTAAGGACAACCGAGTTTGAATAATTCCAGTGGATCGGGCTAAATCCCATTGACTCATAAATCTCTTCCTACGCTCCACCTCAAGTTTTGTCACAGGGAATGCCATCGTTTAATCCTCCCTTCAGAAAAAATAAAGGCGTGAGTTATATCCCACGCCTTCAATATATTTAAATGCAAGCGTAAATAAAAGGTAACGCCGTTAACCCTTTCTATTTCTTTCTTGCCCTCCTTGACTTTTCAATAGCCTTGCATTCCTCAGAACAGTATTTACGAGATATCCTGGAACCATGAGGAAGAGGTTCAAGGCAATCAGGACGGGCGCATAATTTGCCTCCGACAGCTTCATAATACCTCTTCATAAAAGGTCTTGCATAAAGCCTAAAATTCCTGATCTCCCTCTCGGTCGGAATCCTATCACGAATTAATTCGTTTCCCTTTTTGACAACCTTCTCCTGGATTTCATGAAGAGCCTTGTCAAGATCCCCTACCTGTTCATGGGTGAGTGGAATTCCCTCAATTGGCTTCCTTTTCTCAATCCTTTCACTTTTTCGGCGGAATTTTTCCCGTTCCCATGAGTTAGTTCTTGGTTTAACCCTCTTAAATAGGGCATTTTCCCCACAGTTGCGACACATCTTTATTTCTTTACTACCTAACAGCGTTTGTAATGCCTCATCTTCTGGTAGTCTGTCATATTGAGGTTGAGATAAAGCCCTCTTAATTCCTCTCTCGTCAACTGACCCGCAATTGCAACATTCATACTTATAAACCCAATCCCCTCCGGTTTCATCCTTCCGGGCAATTAAATGTTCCTTGGCCATTCTACCGAAAATCAATGACCGTCCATCTTTTATAGCGGACATTATCTTGAAATTTTTTCTTTCATCATCTGTCCATTTCTTTTCTTTTGCAAATGCCTCAAGTCTCCCATCGAGGTTTAGATGAGCAATCGCAGGTTTTTTGAAAAATTCCTCAAATTCCTTTATTTGCTGTTCAAGGGGAAAATCATGTGGGAGGTTATGTTTGGAAAGTAAATAATCAAGCGTGGATGAGCTTTTGTCAGAGATTTCTGTTACTGAGAAAGGACTACGTTGTTTTCCCTTTTCTTTCACTGGTCACCTCCTGCCATGACCTCCTGCAAGGTGAATCGGGGGAAACCGGGCAGGAGTTACCGGCTTTCGGGGTGCACTTCCCTATCCCCCTGTTGCATTAAAACTTACTCTTCCATATAGGGCTTGATTAAGGTTTCAAATTCTTCCAATAACTTACACCTCTCAGTCCCCACATAGCATCTAAGGAAGAGGTCTCCCTGTATTTTAGTATTTTTATCATCACTCATTTGGTCTAACACCGCCACTTCTTTTCCCTCAAAGACATTAAACAAAGCTTGAGTGATATGCCGATATTCCCTTTTTGCTGGTATGTTTTCTCTTCTGCTTTCCCATGTATGTCTATACTGTGACTCTATCAAAATAAAACACCTATCCAACTTTTTATTGTAGTGACTCATGTATTGTGTAGTTCCATATCCTCCGTCGTCAGACCACATCCCTAATTCTCTCTTTGGAGAAGCAAATGGATTAACTTTCTCGCTGTTAAAGAAAAATTTCTTTGCCCCCTCTACACACTTCTCTTGAAGAGCCAAAGTGCTTTGGGCATTAACTGAGGATACCATTACCAGTGTAAAGAATAGAACTAAAAATAATCTTTTCATTTCAATGCCCCTCCGCCCTTATTTTCTTGGGTCAATGGTGTCTGGAAGACATTTTGATTCATAAGAAAAATCTACCCGATTACCTTCATTTGGATTTAGCACGGAGAATCCGACCGTATCCATATAAATAGAAGGCTTAGATTTTGAATACGCATCCTTCAAAAAGTTAAAATTTTTATTTTGTTTTTGAACGCATTGATCGTAAGTAGGAAATGCCGAATTAATATGCCATTCAGGTGGATACCATTTCCCTTCTATGCGGTTCCCAATTTGTTCCCATAGCACCCAAGCACATTGGGCATTCGCAAGAGGACAGCCGTACCCCAAAATAAAAAGTCCGATAAGGATAACTCCCACTCTAACCAATAACGATTTCATTTGGTCACCCCCTTACTCCTCCATATATGGCTTAATTAATTTTTCAAATTCTGTCCTTGAGTTACATTTCCTGTCTCCCACTTCGTTTATACCCACCGCACTGTCATAATGACCAATCATTTTACGCTCGAAAACATCTATAATTTGGACTGCTTCATCCTTCTTTCCTCTCCATTCCATTGGAGCCTTCCATATGGTCGTCATGTCAATTCTAATAAAACATTTATCTAATTTCTTATTATAATGAGATATATATTGG